>Ga0098054_1000307_pt1 | contig 37524 bp, 31 predicted proteins | sample 16_taG_FD_75048 | JGI IMG/M metagenome (GOLD analysis project Ga0098054, IMG submission 75048) | Marine viral communities from the Subarctic Pacific Ocean - 16_ETSP_OMZ_AT15313 metaG | ecosystem: Environmental > Aquatic > Marine > Oceanic | place: Pacific Ocean | collected 2015-01-18
AACCCAGAGCCGTGAGTCATAGACCCAGCGAACGTGCCGCTCGTTCCCGAAACCAAGCAACGCGCATTTGGCCCTGCTGCCCCCCAGATAGGGAGATACAACCGCTTCAAATCCGAATACCACCCCTCGTCCTTGCCGCTAACGTAAAAGTCGTTGATGGCGGTCTGCTGTGATCCCGAGGCACTCGCTCCGTCCCCGCGCAGGAGCGCAAGGTAAGCTGAAGCGTCGGGGTCGAGACCTGTAAACGGATCAGAAACAGACTGAGAGACATCTTGAGAGACGCTCTGTGAAACGAAATTGGACACTGGTGAACTTAATCTCATTTGTTAAATTACGGTATTACGGTGTAATCGTTTCCTCCAATGATATACCACTGCGTATCAACAAATTGAAGAATTACGGTCTCCCCAGCGGCATTAAGCGTTATGCTAGTTCCCCCAGCAAGGTTGGCTGGGGTGATGGTGGCAATGCCTGTGGCACTGTCCATGCAGATAGTCTTGATTTGCCCCACGACTCCATCAGCAAGGGTAAAGATGTCTCCTCCCGAACCTGCGTCGATATGGTGAACTGTCTTAATCAGGTCCAGAACAGTGTTTATTCCTCCTGCCGCAACCGTCTGAACGCCTGAGAAGATCACCTTGGCCGCTCCGATTAGACTCCCTGTCGCGGCAATGTCGCTAATCGCTGAGATGTCACTTCCAACAATGTCTCCCGTAGCGTTAATGTCTCCCGCCGTGGCAAAGCCCCCTCCTGAAACGAGTCCTGTTGCAGACACGACCCCTGACGCAGTAACGTCAGTCGCGGAAATGTCATTATCTTTGCAGAGAACCCCATCAATGGTCACACCAGCGGCTGCGGTCGATTCGATAATCGTGTCTGTCTTTAGGCTTGTGGTGAAGTCAGCAATCCCCGTGAAGGCGGACGTAGAAGATACAGCAAGGGTCGCCGTGGAGGTTGCAGCACTTGCCGTAACGTCAGTCGCGGAAATGTCATTGTCTTTGCAGGTGACTCCATCAATGATGACCCCGTTACTAGCAGTGGCCTCAGTGATAGTATCAGTCTCAATATCTCCCCCATCAGGAAGAATGATGCTCCCGTCCTTGATGTTCACCGTCTCGATATTAACCCCGTTAGCTGATGTTTTCTCTGTGATAGTATCAGTTAAGACGCTCGCCCCGAATGTAGAGTTCCCAGTAAAGGTAGATACCCCTGTAGCGGTCACTGTAGCGGCTTGGAGGGCTCCCGTGAACGTCCCCGCCCCTGAGTCAAGAAGAGTCCCCTCGATGGTCACACCTGTCCCTGCGCTCGCTTCATCAATCGTGGTGGCTTTATAAGCAGCGGACCAAGCGGGATTAGCTCCAGCTCCCTGAGTCTTCAGAGGCAGTCCTGATGTCCCTGCTGGCAGAGAGACCCATGAACTCCCGTTAAAATACAATACGTCTCCTTGAGTCCCTGATGGGAGACTTGCTCCTCCACCAGACAATCCGGGAATCGCTACTATTTTATGAGGCTGAATAGACATTGTTAGTGTGGTTTTTTAGAGATTTGGAATTTTCCATAAAAGGTTGGTCGGACGCTTCCACCAGAATCTACGAGGTCTAGCTCGTAGTCCAGTCGTCCAGCCACCAAGCTAGAAGAGATCAACTGGTCTAAAGCCACGGTTCCTGATGCCGCCGTGACCGATGGAGTAAGAGTCAGAATAGTCGCTCCGCTCTCATCAAAGACGACCCCCTGAGCGGTATAGCCAGTCAATAGCATAGCGTTATCGCTCTCATCGAAAAACTGCCATAGTATCTCTATTTGTTTACCAGACACGGCCTCGATGTCGTATCGAAGTCGTGTGTCAATGTTTAAGGATCTACGCATGATTCTGGAGAAAGGAGGCATAAGTGGCTAAGAGTGCGTCTTATTCCGCCTGACTTGAGATTACCGTAACTGTCGGTAGAATCAAGGCGCATGAGAGGAATCAGCACAAGAAGGCAAGGGTGGAAAAAAGACTATAACAACGTCCTGAAAGCTTGGTCTCCTGACGAGTGCGCCAGATGCGGTAGATCAGGGGATGGGTGGGTTAATTTCGGGGGCGACCTTGAGCCTCATCACCCTTACGGGAGAAGAACCAGAGCGACGATGTGCATAGTGTTCCCTTTTTGCTCCTCGTGCCATATAGACTGGGCTCACAACAATACAGTTAAAGCTAAGGAGGACGGTTGGATCATCCCGAGGACTAGGTGCAAGTTTGACCGAGATGTGATGGACGCTAAAATAGAAGCGATGTCCAGTTCCGCTGGGGATCAAAGTGATCCATAGCCCTTTTTAGACCTGCGGGGTTCTCTGTCCTCGTATCTCTGAGATCCGATTCCGATAAAGTTAGTGAGGAAGGTTTCAATCCCAGCCATCGCTCCTTCGTCGTTCCATGAGTCCAGAGTATCGCTTAGGATCATAGGGCATAGAAGCCCGCTTATCACATCGTCGTCAAGCCAAGAGTCCCACAGTGCCTGAGAGAATCCCTCGCTAAAGTCCAGCTTGGGGAAAAGGGGAACTTCGTCGCCTTTGAAGTCTGTTCCCGAGTAAGCGGTCCACCCAGCACCGAGGAGAGGGTTAAGCTTGGATCGACCAAACTTCATTAACTTCATGTCGAAAGCCCTTCCGTTCTCAAACCCCCATAGCTCTTCTTTGTCCGTGCGAGAGATAACGGCAGACGCTGTGGTAGCGGCCATGAATCTCGCGGCTTGCTGCAAGCCAAAGAGAACATCATGTCGGGCGTTCCCGTGCCGTATCTTAAGGAAGTCTGGTGACGATATATCATAGCTTACGGAGATCTCTTCCTCGGGCCAAGCCGCTCCAGCTAGAGAGGCTAACGCCAGAAGGGTCATAACGGACCCCATTGACCTGCCATACTCAGCGAGAATCTTCCTTTTCATCTTTGGCGAAGCCTTATGCGTGAGCCACAAAGGTTCAAATCCTAGCATCATAAACCGACTCAGTGTTAGTTGTGGCGAAAACAAAAACCCAAGATGATTAACAATTTTTGTTACAATTTTGCCTTTGCCTACCCTTCCCGTGGACAAGTTAATTATATGAGCGAGAGCCTTAGCGTCATCTACGCCCATTTTGTAATCACCGCCCAACTCCATGTTGTTTTTAATTGATGTAAAGACGTTGGCCCTAAGAATGTTCAAGTAAGCGGTAAAGTGCTGGCCTGACTGCTTTACTATGGGGAGGTTGTTTACCAATACGTTCCCAAAGAGTTCTTCGTGGTGAGTAGAATCAACGTCCATCCACGTAAATTCCAGTCCCGCGTCTTCCATGAAAGCAAACTCTTCGCTCTCTGTGATTTTCGTTTTAATTGCACTGTATCCACCTTTGTTGAAACTAAGTTTGCCGATCTCTCCCTCTAGTGCTGAAAGAGATTCAAGTTGCGCCTTTAGTGCCAATAAAGGATGCGATGATGCGAGCCAGCCACCCTGACGGAGAGAAGCTGATACGTCCCCTGAAGTAAGAATGGTTCTGGTCCCAGATGCCATAAACGAGAATCCATTTATAACTCGATCAATTTTGTTCATTTGTGACAACCTGAGTTTGAGCAGCCTCCGCTGGAACCTCTCTTTAACGTCCTCTCTCTTGCCCAGTAGAATCCTATTCTTTTTGGTCAGCTTTATATCAGGGGCTTTCCCTTTTACGAGATTTCCGCTCGCCATGCGGTTTTCCATGTCGGCTATGCTGGCGAGCGTCCGGGCCTCAAACAGCTTATTTCTAGCTTCCATGGAAAGTTTGCCCGAGCCTTTCGCTTTTCTTGCGCCTTGCACAACTTCGTTGAGAGTTGCTATCTGCTCACGTAGATCCGCAAGCCTCTCGGAAGCCTCAACCGAAGGCTTTTTCTTAACTTCAAAATCCCCTTTAGCTATCATCGCCTTAAGCTTGTTAAGCTTCTTGAGAGCGGTTTCCTCAAGTCGCTTCATCTTTTTGTTGACAGCATCTGGGTCTTTCTTTCTCGCCTCCATGATGTCCTCCAAGATGTCTCGAAGCCTCTGCATTTCGGCGCTCTCCACATAGACCTTGCCTTGCTTTTTCTCTACAGCAGGATTAAGGGCGCGGATAATAGACCTCATTATAGCGTCTGTCCTTTTGCTTTCCTCGTCAAGCGAGTTAAGAGCCTTTAGGTTTTCTTTTTCGGCCTTGAGGTGGTTGAGGTGAGCCCTCTTTGCCATTAAGACAGCACTGGTTGATTTCAGTGGCTTGCTTTTTGGGTGGATGTTACCCATCTTTAGGTCATGCTCTGCTCGGGAGATAGCTCTATCGAGTGCCTGCTCTTCCAGTTGCTCTCGCCTCTCTACGCTTTCGCTGGAACCCTCCTCTGCTTTTCGTGCTTTTCGACGCTCTTCTAAAAGCTCATCGCGCCTTTTTCTTTTCGCTTCAATTTGGGCGTTAGTATAAGGCGGTGACTTAGGATCAGGATAAAGCTTGTTGTTCTCAAGGTCGTTATCTATGTTCTGAATCTGCACATCTAGGGATCGCAGTATAGCTTTCTCCGCTCTCCTGCGTTCAGCTTCAGGACCGAAGATGGCATTGTATTCTTCTCTCTTGGCGTCTCGCTCTGCTTTTTTCCACTCGACAACCTGATCTACCTGAGTCGCATTCTCTGGAGTTCTTATCTCGACATTGTTAGCAATAGCTAAGTCCATGTCATCAATCTCATGCTGTAAGCGAGTCATCGTAGCCGCCCTAGATGCGGCTAATTGCTTGGCAGGATCGGTTAGCTCAATGTTGTGCTTCCTCATTAACTCGCGGACCCTTTTGTTTCTAATGCGAGCAATAGAATTGGTCTCGGTCACTCCTCTTCCTGTCCTCTTGGGTGGCTGGCCAGCGAGAATATCTCTGATTTTGCCTTGAGGGAGAAGTTGTTGCTTGAGTTGAGCCAGCATCTTAGAGGTCGCATTCTTGGTCGGCTCGCTGTATTCCCCGTAGTTGGAAATAAGGTCTTCCACTGAAGCTAAGTCAGCACTAGGGTAAGACCCCTGAAGCATAGATAGAACTTTTGCCGTAATGTCTGACTCTTCAGTAACCCCGCTCTCCATAAGGGTTCGGACATACTTCAGAACGATCGGCCTCTGCTTCTTTAGCGGGTCATCATTTAAGGCACTATCAGTGATTAACTTCTCGAAATCCAAGAGCTTCTGCTCGGCTGATTTTTCTTTCTCCTCGTCTTTCTTTGTTTTCTTTGGTGCAGACTCAGGCTCGGCCTTTTTCTTGAGTATCTCTCTACCTTTCTTAATGGCCTCGTCTGTGTATGGCTTTACTTTGTCCCCGAATTCACGAACTAAGTTAGCGGTTATTTCGCTGGACTTTGTAACGCCTCCTAAAATTAGATCGTAAGCAACGATAGCTAGGTCGCCAATAAGAGTTACGTCTCCCATTGGGTTCGCACTAACTCGTTTCATGCGCTCTCTTATCCTTTTCTTAGCCGATTCCGAACGCTTAGAAGATGCCTCTTTCTGCGCTTTGAGCCACGCAAAGTAAGGGCTGTCTCCGACTGGGCCTCTCCTAATGTCGTTAAGGACTTTTGTGTAAGCCTTTCTTATCGCCTCTCTCGGCTGGTCCTCAATGCCCTCCGCAATATCTTTAATTATCGGCTCAAGCTCTTTGTGGTCCTCTTCTATCTCTCTCTGCTCGGTGAGCGTTAACCCGCCTTGCTTTGCTACCCTCGCCCTCTGAAGCATCCCCGCTAAAGAGTAATCCGAGTTTAGCATTTGCTTTAGAAAATTAAGAGCCGCCCCTGCCTCTGAACCAATAAGCCTGCTGGCTTTTTCTATTCTGTTAATTTTCTCTTCAATTTCGTTCCACTCATTTAAGGCGTCCTCTAGTCTCTCGGGCCGCACATCCCTCGATGAGCCTAACTTATCTAGCTTCTTGCTGATCCTCTTCCTTGTTGACTTCGCAATCTTGTCTGTCACGGTTCCTTCTCTGACCCTGCCCTCCAAAACGTCTAGCTGCTTCTTTAGTTTTTCTTTTTCATTCGCAATCTCTTTTGTCTCGCTCGGGTCTCGTGCCTCCGCTGTGGCAACTTTCTCGCTCGCCACCACTTTAGCCTCCTCTAGTCGGTTAGTCTCCACGAGAAGCAAGGCCATCTCCAGAACGCTTAAGGTTTTCGTGTCTCTTCTGATGATAGAGTCCACGAGGTTAGTCGCCGCTCTCGGATCAGCCTCAATCATCTTTCTGGCATCTTCGATAGCTTGTTCGTGACCGTCCCTGCTCGTGAACTGCTTTAGTATCTTTGCTCGCTTTCCTTTTTCCCGTCTCTCTTCTATGTTGAGCTTTGTAAGACTAATGGGGGTCTTGTCTCTATTGCTCGCTGTTATTGTTGACCATACAACCTTAACCGTGGAATCATAAGACTCTTGAACCTCTTGCTCTGTAAGACCTGTGTTATGAGCGATCTCCGAGATGCTTTTCCCGCCAATCTTTGCCTCAAAGATTTCTCTCTCCTGCTCAGGCAACGAGTTGAGCACTCTTTCGTAAGCGTCTCCTTCTTCTGGCTCTGCTGCCCTTGGTTCTGCTGCCCTTGGTTCTGCTGCCCTTGGTTCTGCTGCCTTTGGTTCTTTCGGTGGTAATTTCGCCGCAGGGGACTCTACCTCAATCTTAGACGCAAGCTTATCAAAGATCTTCAAGACCTCTGGGGATATATCAACATCAATAGCCGAACCCTTGATGTTTGCATACACTGCTTTCATCCACCCTGCAATCTGGTCAAAGATCGGTTGCAGCACAGACGTAGGGGCCTTCCCTTCTCTGAAGTATTTCTCCCAACCTCTCGCCCACCTCTCTTCTGCGTTGCGGTTCCACTTACCTCCTTCGGCTCCCGCCCACGCCTCTACCTCTTTTATCTCCTCCGGGGTGAGGTTCTCAGCGAGGTGACGGCGGGCCGCGTGTGCAAGCTCGTGAACAGCAGTCGTGAAGTCAGGAGATTGAAGACCACGCAAAATAATCTTGCCCGTCTCAGTGATCTCCATCGCTCCTTTGGCCTTGGGGCCTTTAGTGTCTTGGAAGAGGGGCTGACCCTCTGCCTTGATCTCCGCTGCCATCTCGGGAGTGATCTGGACTTTCCAGATTTCAGTAATGGGGATAGGAGATTTCTCTCCGGTCTCCCCATTGGTTCCCATGATTTCCAGCTCGGACTTCTCCACCTTTGCGCCCCACTGTTTCACATACTTGCCGATTGCCGTCGGCATGATCTTGTCGTAGAAACCCTTCATGCCTTCGCCGCCTACCCTGAGCCCATCACCCGATAGTGATTTTGATTCATTCTCGATAGCGTCACCCTCGTTGTCGATGATTCTCTGAGCCACATCCTTTCCGACAAGTGACTCCAACTCGGACGGGTTGATCATCTCATTTTCGTGAATTATGGTTTGTCCATTTGTCTCGAACACCTGAATGCCATAATAACCATCTTCGTCTGCCTTCCAGTGACGTATCTCGCCTACCTGCTTACTCAGATCATACCGATCATTCTGCGTCTCGCCGTCTGTCCATCCGATCCAAGTCTTTCCCTCAAGGACAGCATCACGTAAAGCCCGCTTGAACATCGCCATGCCCCAGTCACGGGACTGGCGGTAGGGTGCGTCTGGGATGGCCTCCGAATCGTCAGCGGTATCCCCCGTGTAACCTTTCTTCCGACCCTCCTGATGCCGGTCGCTCTGGATCTCCTCAAGCAGCGTCCCCTCGTCAAAATCAGCCCGCCGCATGTGCGCGACGTAGTTCAGAACGTCGGAGAAGTGGGAGGAGGTGTAGTTGCCCGTCTGCCTGCCAACCTTGCCCCCTCCAAAGTCTGTTACTGGAATCTTCCCTTTCGCCTTCTCCCATTTTTCTCGCGCCCTCTTCTGAGCTGGTTCGTAAAATACTTCGTCCGGCTTGTAGCCAAACTCCGCTTTCCAGTATTCCTCGAATGAAGAATAGAACTGATCCGACACCTCCGGCATCGTCAGCACCGTCTCCCGGTAGTTCTTCCCGCCGGGGAGGGTTTGATCTGAGTATTTGGTTTCGTCCTCGGGAGTGCCTTTCGTCACCTCCTCAAAGCTCACCTGACCCTCGGCCTCCAGCCACTTCTGAAGCTCCTCAATCGGAACCTTGCCGTCGTTCTTCGCGGCCAGTTCATCGACCTTAGTCATGATGCCAGTCCACTTGATCTCCTCGGGCTTCACTCCCGATTCATTGAAAATCCGCTCGATAGTCTGCCGTGGCGTGATCGTGCGGGCTGGCTTGTCTGCCTCGCTCCGAGCGGGGATCTCTTTAATGACTTTGCCGTCTTTTCCTTTGATCGTCTTAGCAGGGAAGCTACGGCCTTTGACGGCAGGCTCTCTGATCGTATCAATGTCGCTGAGACCTTCTAAGGCCCGCGCAAGAGTGGAGTAAAACTCAGGGGCGTCCTGATACAAGATGCTCGGACTCTCAGGGTTGAACCGCTGGTCAAGGGGAATGACGTTGCCGTTTGCGTCACGGGTTACGGGGTCGGCTGATTTGATCTGGTTAGGGTTAGCCACTACAACTTCTTTGAAGTCCCTCTCGCCGTGTGATTTGCTGTGATCCACAACTATCGCAGACACAACTTGGTCAAGCAGGAAGTTAGCGTCATTCCGCGTATTTTGTGATTTGAATCCCGCCCCAGCGTATGTGCCAACATTTTCCAAATCTCGCTGGATAGTCCCCCCTCTAATCTCCTCCAGTGATTGAGGTCTGTCGGCAGGGATTGACTTATAGGCGGTATTCACTGCGTCTTGATAGGCCAGCCATTTCTCGAACTGATCCACCAATCCGTTCTCTCTTATGTATTTCCCGATCCCGTCCGTGCCGTCAAGAAATATAGGATTATCTCCGAGGTCGATAGCCAAGTCATCCACGCGACTTTCCAGTGATTTGTCTGACGCTTCTGGGCCAACAATCGGACCAGCGAACTCCTCTACGTCTTCCCTCCTCCCATCTAAGATAGCGTAATAACCAGAACCGAGTAACCCACGCTCACTGGGCAGAAGGGGTATCCCGTCACGGTAAACCCCCGCTCTCACGCCTTTTGCTTTGTGGTTTGACTTCTGTATCGCGGCGTCCACCATCTCCTGCAAAGCACTCCTGTTCTTCTTAGGGTTTTTCGCAAGCTCCATATACTCAGCCGCCTGCTCGGGTGACACAGGAGGCTGCTGATACGCGTCCTGATATAAGACGCCATAGTCCTCTGGCTTTGTTACCTTGTAACCAATATCTCCGAAACGAGTCCTCGAAATGATAGCCCTTGGAGCTTCTGCCTTTATTAGCTCAAGCAAATGGTCAGGAGTGTATCCTTTTTGGAAAGTTCCTTTTTGAGTAATGACTTCTCTCGGCCCCACCAGCTTCGTTTTTGGATTTTTAAGCCTGCCTTTGATGTTGCCCCAACCCATCACATTGATGAACGCTGAACCTCCGGGTGCTAATTTTGAATAGATAGATTTAACAATTTCTCTTCCAGAAGATTCGGGGACCACGTTAATTACCGCATTGTTGATAATCAGATCAACACTTCCGTCGGGGATTTGACCTTCTTCGGTGTATTCAGGTTTCACCGCTCGCTTCTCAGGATTTGAGAATGGCTCAAAGCCTGCTATTTTGTATCCCGCCTTTTTTGCCGCCTTAGTTCCAATGCCTCTACCTGCTCCAAAATCAACAATCACCATATCCTTCGTGGCGTGTTTTTCGAGGATTTTTTGGTAAGTTGGGCCAGTGGTTGCTATTTGTGTTCCTTCCGATGCCTCCGGCTCGTATCCATTTTCACCCAAGCTATCCCAGTCAGAAAGGGGCATCCCGCCCCCTTCATTTTTTGGAATGTCTGCGGGGGTGATAGATTGCCTCATCTCGGACTCTTGGAAGAGGATGTTGGTCAGCTCAGGGTTAAACCGCTGGCTCAGTGGGATGACGTTGCCGTCAGCGTCACGGGTCACGGGGTCTGCGGATTTGATCTGGTTGGGTTTGAAAGCAACAAAGATGTCACTTATATCTCCCGTGGCCCCCACGGTATCGTCGATCCCCCTAATGATCAGACCATCGTGGCCCTCTGCTTTTGCAGACTGGATAGCGCGAGTCATCTCCACCGCGTCAACTATTGTTTGGTTTGGCTTGGTTTGATACTCTAGTGGGTTTCGGAGAGATAGGTATGCTTCGGTGATATCTCCAAGTGGCTCCTCTGATATGATGTCCCCATAAGCTCTTTCGTAGGTGTATTCATCCGCAACGGAAATATCGTCACTGAAAAAGATCCCCCCTTCGACTTCCACCGCAGATTTCAAATCAAATGATTTTATATTTGGCTCAATGCTCCCATGAAAGACCCTTGGAGAATCATAACCAGTTGCCTTAGCAGCCTCATCAACCATGCGCTGCGCCGTCTCCATGTCACCAGACTCGATCGCTGCAAGATACTCAGCGTCCTGCTCGGGTGACACAGGAGGCTGTCTCATCTCGGACTCTTGGAAGAGGACGCTTGAATCCTCCTTAGAGATGTTCTCACTGGAGTATGGCTCCGTCGCTTTAAGCTGTTCCGGCGTCATGCGGGAGCGAGCCGCTACATCCCATGCTTCGATCTCTCCGGGGTTGCTCCGATACAACTGTTGTGAGAAATAAGGATACTTGAGGAACAACATCCGTAGTTCTTCAGTCGTCCCATTGTCTGCCACCCGATTGCCCTCCTTCCGACTGTCGAGATTCTCCTTCATGGACGCCTCCATGCTGGAAGCCGCCGACAGAAGATGTTTGGACGAGGTTGCCACCCCCAGCACAAGGTCAAATGCTCCATCAGGAACCCCGAGAAGGTCTCGGGCGGCTTCAGTGTTTTTGAGCGATAAAGCCTCGTCCAGTTTCCTCGCATCTGTTGCTTTGATTTTTGAGATAAAATCTTGATACTGGGCGATGCTGTCGGCCTCCACCGCATCCTCCTCGAAAGCCTTCTTGGCCTCGCCACGGAGGCCTTCGATCTGACTTTCAGTAGCCTCCCACACAGCACTTTCCGGGCTTGTCCCGTGACTCCACCCTTCACGCATCTGAATTGCGTGTTGAATCTCGTGAAGCAGCGTAGACAGGGAAATGGCCTCAGTGCCGCCCGCCCTCCCGACGGTGATCGTCGGGTTCCCGGCAGTAGGGGTGATGGAGCCACCGGAATGCCTGAAATCGGGGTGCGCCACCACTTTCACATCTGCCAGTTCGGGGTAAAACTCAAACAAGGCGTTGTGATTAAGCAAGTCTCCGAGTCTCGTCGGTTTCTGGTCATCTAGTTTGAGGAGCGCCTGAGCCTCAAAGGACGCTTCTCCGTCAGGGATCTCCCATCGCATCTTGCCGTCATGCTTGCCGGGGAACCAACCAGTGACGGCACGGATCTCGGCACTCGACTTCCCGGCAGCGGCCATAGCCCTCGCCGCCTCCAGCGAGTTCCTCATGAACTGCGGCACGTTAGCCTTCTCACCTGCAAATTGATCTAACGCTCCCTCGCCGGGGGTTCCACCACGGATAAGAACGTCAGGCTTGGCCCCTAAAGCATCCCCTACGGCCTTTGCCACGACTGCTTGAAAGCGAGTCAGATCATAAGTTTTCATGAGGCCATCAACTGAGTAAGGGGACTCAACGGGCTCAGTAGGTTTAGCTGCTGTAGTCTCTTCGGGTGCGGCTTCTGGTGTCTTAGGGGCGGGGGTAGGCGCAGTAGTGGCTGGTTCTGCCGCAGGGGTAGCCTCTTCGGGTGCGGCTTCTGGTGTCTTAGGGACGGGGGTAGCTTCTGGGGTGTTATTAAGTTTCTTAGGATTCAGAACGCCAATCGCGTCGTGTTCTTTTCCACTGGTGCTTACATCTCTAATTCTTACAGTATCATATCCACTAGAACGTGCCACATCATAAACGCCTTCCTCTTCTAATATCTTCCACAGAGCTACACCAGTAGACCCATCTTCGTTCGTAAAATACTGCATACGCAGCTCATTTATTGCATCATCGTCAAAGTCATCCCAAGAATCCTCTACAAGACCCTTTTCGTGCAGAAATTTCCAAGTATCCTCAAGATCTTCTACATTGTTGATTGTGTTAGGTTGATCAGTTAGGTCTAGTTGCTTACCTTCGGGGAGGTCTTTTTCGATGATCTTACCACCCTCCAAGTTAAATCCTTCGTCTTTAGCGAGCTGATCTATAGAGCCGTCAGATTCAAACAGAAACTCGTCTTCAATGTCCGTTCCTGCTTCGTCTGCTTGATTACGAACGGTAGAGCGTTTTCGATACGAGTCCGCCACTTCTTTGTCGGGGGTAAACCAAACAACCCCATCATCAAAGTCATTAAAGTCTGAGCCAGTTCCGTGGTAAATCTTAGGGGCGGGGGTAGGCGCAGTAGTGGCTGGCTCTGCCGCAGGGGTGGCTGGGGCCTTCTTTGCTGAAGCTTGATATGCCGCATACTCCTCTGCGGTCATAAAGGTCGTCACGGTAGTCTTCCCATCTTTCCTTGCCGCCGCCACCCGATTGCGACCATCGAGAAGAAGTAGCCCGCGACCCTCCTTGTAAGTGGTCAGAACAGGGGGTGCTTCCGTATCCATCCCAGCGTATGTGTCTTCACCAAGAACGGCTGGGGCTCCCTCAATGTCAGCGACAGGAACCTCTACCTCAACCCAAGAGTCAGCCCCTTTAAGCCCTTTGATAACAACCCCATCCTCATCAGTGGTCCCGTCAATGATTTCATCAATGTCATCCCGCCCAAGAGCGTTAATGTCCTCAGTCTGTTGTGATAGCACAGATTCTACAACTTGCTCACGAGTTAGGGGCGAAGGAGGTCTCGCAGTAGTGGCAGGCTCTGCCGCAGGGGTAGGTTCTCGGGCGATATCATAGCGTTCAGCAATCTTTTGCATATCCCCCGTCTCCAGAACCGCTAGGTCATCGACTTCTTCGGGGGTCAGCTCCCGGTTCTCTCTCTCTGCGCCCTCGTGGATATGTCGCTTTGCTGACTCAATGACCTCTGGCGTAAGCAGATCCCCCATCGGGGAAGTGGCCGCTTTGATGTCCTCCTCCATCATTGCTGTGTTCGCTTCGGACTCCCGAACAGCGTCAGCAAGTTCTTGGAGTCCGGCTTTCTCTGCTCTCTCAGCGGCAACAAACGCTCCCCAGCCAACAAGCCCAGATCCTGCTCCAGCAACCCCAGAACCAAGGTATCCGAGTTTAGCTGACTGATATAAGCCCTCGGCAAGCTCATCAATTGTGGCGTCAGGGTTTATATCTAACTCAACGCCTAAGTGCTGACCAGCTTGATCTACTATCTCCTCAAGAGCCTCCTTCGGGGACTCTTTAAAAAAGACGTTTCCTAACGTCCGAGTAAACCCCTCTCGCTTTACCCCCCCTTTAGCGAAGATAGCTTGAATACCCGATAGCCCCATCCCCTTAACCGCCCCAGCGGTTATTAAGCCGCTCTTCAGTCCCGCTATGATTGCGCGGTCATCCCCTACCCCGCGATCTAATGCTGATCCCGTGGTTCTCATTCCTCCAGTGGCCCCTGAGACTACAGCACTTGCGTTAAGAGCTGCTCTCTGCCTAGCCGACTGTATCACTTTCGCGCCTGCTTCTTTCGCCGCAGCTTCAGTTAGCCCCACGCCCTTAGCCGCTGCCGCTACACGCTCTGCTGCTGGAATTGCGGCTTTAGATGCTGCTTTGCCAGCTCTATACCCCGGAACAAGAGACGTTACGAGATCGGGGGCGACCTCTCCCAATTCTCCTATTAGTTGAGCCCAATCTCCGGGGATTTGAGCCGTTAGCAATCGGAGTGCAGCAGCTCTCTTTCTGGAGTTCTTTCCCGCTCCTCGGAGGAATTCTCCTATCAGTGACTCCCCACCTGCTGTGTCACCAACAAAGCCCGCCCCAATTCGACCGCCGACCCCACCACCCTTGATTTCTGCTCCTATTTTGTCGGCCGCAATTCCAGCAAGGGACTGAATGGACCCTGTTGTTTCCGCCGCCCAAGCTCCCGCCCCCTGTTCAAACGCCCTAATTGACCCAGCTTCCCCCATCTTGGTGATGAGGAACCTAGAGAGTTCAACGTCGTTCATGTTGTCAACGTCACCCCCTAACCAAGAAGTCCCTTTCAGGTTGGTTCTTAGCGAGGAGATCAAAGTTACAGTCTCTTCCCTGATTACGGGAAGACGCTCCTCTACGAAGAGTTTTATATTGCCTTCTGCTGCCCCAGCGTCCCTGAGCAATGATGATATTTCATCATCGTCCATCATCACTGCTGCTATTGGCTTGATGCGCGGATCTTTAGTGTAGAAAGTAGAGTAAACAGGCCCCTCAAAGCCGAGTCTGTTCTGCTCTTTTTCAAGCTTCAGGAAAGTATCTGAAGCGCCTGACGTTTGCTCATCTAGCAAAGCTTTGCTCTTTTTGTATCTGTCGCCAGCTACGCCGCCTGTAATTGTGTCCCAACTGCCCTTGATCGCACCCGTGACCGCTCCTTTAATGGTTCCGTCTGTCGGCCCCAAGAAAGATCGTATCCCGTCATCATTAACCATTTGAGCTAACTCAATAAGGGTCTCCCCTTTGTTAACTCTATTGAACTCATCGTTAACCTTTTTCTCGTAATCCTTCTGGTAAGAATCTCTCCTTTTGTCAATCTCATCAAGGTTAACAGTTAAGATGCGTGACATCTCAGGGTCAGGGATGCCATTGTTTAGGGTTCCGGCAAAACCCTTCAGGAGCCTGACTTTCTCTTTGCTGGCGGCTCTGGTGATCGGGTTCTCATCTAAAGCGTTGGCTCTCTCGGTATGTATTCGCTGAGTAAGTATCTTCTCGGTCTCTAACTCCTCCGAGAGATGTGGGTTCTCCTTTATCTCGCGGTCATAGAACCCACCGAGAATTTGCCCTTGCTCATCTAGGGTAGCCCCCTGAAAGCGGGGGTCTTTAATTAGTCTTGAGACTGCTCTTGGCATAATGTTGTTTAATGTAGTTGCTTAACTGGGCTTAGGTATTCTTACTCTTAGTGTCCTCTTTCTGTCAAGCTCACTGGCGCGGGTTAACCTCCTGTCGTTGCCGATGATTACAAATAGCTATTATTTTTCTTACTCCTGCCCAGTGGCAGAAGGTTGCCCACTGTAAGGGTTGAGGAGGTCGTCGTTCTCGCCACTCTCGCCACTCTCGCCACTCTCGCCACTCTTGTAAGAGAGCGCCTCAGCCGTTAGGCGTCCAAGCTCTTTTCTGAGCAATTTTTTAATTGCTGGCTCAATCCTTGAGAACTTCTCCATATCTACGGTTCCGTCGCTTTTTTGAATGGAGTTCAGCCTGTTGCTCAAGCCTCCTTTCCACGCTTCCGCCGCCGCCGCAACAACTTTCCTTTGGGCTTTTTTGTCGGATGCTTTTGCATCGCTGCCAGTCTGTTCCATCTCCTGAAGAGTAGCCAGCTCGACATCAAAGATATTTTTAAGAATACCGTTAACCTCTTTGGCTGCATTGAGTTTGCTCTCCGGGTTGAGATTTTCCCAAGATTCCAGCAAGGTGTTGAACCTCTTTATCCCTTCGTCGGTTTCAGCAACGGCAGCTTCACGATTCTCCTTGCCGATTCTGTAATCTCTCATCTGGTTTTTCGCGTCGATTTGCGCCTGTAATATGTCCATTTTCATGTCTATAGGCAGCTCCCCTTTGTTCTCTGGGTTCGCCAGCGCACGTAACGCAGTGCTTAACCATTTGCTGCCCTTTACCTCGTTATCACCTGAAAACACCTTGAGGCCCATTGCCTGCGCTTCCGTAATCTCTTTCCCTAGATTCATGACTCCTGAGATAGCCAACTGATTCTTGGCGGCCAGCTCTTTGTCGCCATTGCCGCCACGGAACACCACGAGATCCGCAATATCCTCTCTTTCATACCCGGACTCAAGGGCAGCGGAAATAAAATCGTTCTCGCTAGTCACGACGGCCTCCTGAATCTTTTGGAGACCTTCTCTCGTCGAAGCAGCTTTTATCTTGGCTTCGTCTTCCTTTATTAGTTGCTCTCTCTCTTTGTTTTCTCTCTCAAGCCTCCGGTCCTCTTGCCCTTCCTGTAGCCTATCTAGCTCAAGCCGATCTGTCTCTCGCCTCGCCCCCTCCGCAACTCCTCTCATTATCAGAGGGTTGTTCCAGTAACTTGGTTTCATGCTGTCAAGAACATCACGAGCAGATTTGTCTCGGTTCTCGTTAAAAAACCTCTCCGCCTCATCTGAATAGACGTTCTGTTGATCTATTTCAGCTTGTCCTTGTCGAGAGGCAATAGACGCATTGGTTAGGCCCATCCCCTCTTTTGCTCGATTAACTCTGGACAACTGTAGCTCATTCGCCGCTTTGCTCTCGAAGTCGAAAGCATCATCACCCATAGCTAGTAGATCTTGAGTGTTGTAAAACCCTTTGTCGAGAAACTGTGTGCCTGAAATGGCCTTCTGAACAATGTTATCTTTGTTCGTAGACGCAATTCCTCTCTCTGCTTCCGAGATGTCCACGGGAGCCATAGGACTGCGGGAACCAAATCTTCCCGTGGTGTTAGGCGCTCCCATAATTAAATTTCTTCCTCTTAAGTTGCTGGCTCGCCAACAAAGGCAGCCTGTCCTCCGAAAAGATGCTGGTTCTAGCGGACGCAACATTGGCTGGTGGGTCAGATTCTTCACGAGGAGCAAAGTCCCCCTCCCCTACCTCGCTCTGTCGCTTTCTAAGCCCTTTCGCTCGGCTTTGAATAACCTTTTCTCTTGTTGCTCCCGCTCTTGATATTCCGCCGAACTGAACATTATCTCTTTTGGCTCCTTTGAGGATTTCAAGGGCTCCTCTAAGGTCTCCGAACTTCACTCTTTGGCGATAAGCTAAGTTAGTCATTCGCTTGAGTCGTTTCTCGTCTGCGACAGACCTGTTGATGTCTTGTCTTACTGCGTCACGCTTCTTGAATCCCCCCGCATCAAGAACGTCTATCCCAGATTTCTCTAGGAGTCTTTCTTCTGCGATGTCTGCGGGAGTTCTTAACCCTGTCGCCCAGTTTTCAAATTCTTTTTGCTTTTCGGCGTCTAGCTTTTGATCGCGGTCCCTGAAAGTTTCCTCGCCGTCGGCTTCTGTTGTGTCTTTGTTTTCTTGTCCCATGATTATCGGAAGTTAGAGGGCCTATGGTTGTAGTTAGCTGTAAACCTGATTCGACTTGACTGAGATCCCGAGAACTGTTTGTCGTCCCTAATTAAGAGCAATTCAAATTCTTGCCATTTAGCCTGAGCCTTTTGAATCTGGTTCTCGTTCTCATAATTAACCGCCAATATCCCGGACTTGAGCGCGGCCATCGACCTGACTGCCACGTTATCTTCGTCATCATAAATTGAGGCGTATTTCTTTTTAAGGAGGGCTGTTACCCTTTCGTTGCTGGTTACGCCATTAGGCATCCTGTATCTGCGCTCGAAGGCAGAGCCGTCAGCCTGTAGTCCCATGTCAACAAAGCTGTTCCACCCCATGTTGGCTTGGCCGTATTGAGAGGAAATAGGCTTTATTGGGTATCCCTTTCCTTCTACTTGAAACCCTATCGCTCCATCGTAAGCGTCCGCATCCGTATAGCAAAACCACTCATTGTCGTATTCCCCGGATGTGTCTTGCCTTTTGTCTGCTGTGGCAACAACCACTTCCGTCATGGCGTCTGGGAACCTCCCTATGTCGTAAGCACGAGCGCATACCTCATTGATAACATCAGTGAGGTCTAGGCTTGCTGGGCAAACGTCGTCAAGTCTCTTTTTGACTTCGCCCAAGGAGTAAAATGCGGCCACGGACAGATTGTGTCAAAAATCTCAGTTATTACAAGGCGGGGAGTGCGGTTGCGGGCTGGCGAAGCGTTATGTGTTATCGGTCCAGTTGTCCACCGTTACGTTGGTCCCTCTCCCGTCTCCCGGATCAGCCGTCCCGATATAGACGCCTTTCCTCCAGTAATAGGTGTTAGATGATCCGGCAGAGTCGAACTTCATTATGTTGGTGTAAGTGGTGGCGGTAGAGCCGTATATGGTATCTTCAATAGTTACTCGGGTGTATGATTTTTGAGTCACCGTTAAATTAAGGTCCGCGCCCCCATCACACGGGTTAGCGACCGTTGCGATGATGTCGTCTCCCAGTTCCGCAAAATCAACTCCAATGGTCTCCTGCGCCTCGTAAGATTCCTCGGGGGCGATGTTCAGGAATCTCCTGAATTTAGCTTTATCAAGGAACTGGTTGCGTAAAGGGTCATCAATGAATACCTCCGCACCATGAGGGTGTTCCCCCACCCCGACGTTCTCGGCGTCAAACTCCAATCCTATGTCGCTGGCCCTTTCGGTGGCCTTGATTCCGAAGTCTCCCGCGATTGACCTAAGCTTAAGTTCTCCAGTCACCTTGTCCGTAGAGCTATAAACGCCAGCAACAGGCTGGTCTTCGAGGCCAAGCTCAGGGTCAGCTCCTCGGTCTAGCTCTCCCCCGAGGTTAACGATCTGCTGATAACCTAATGACCAATCGTAGTTCCCGTATCTCGTTGAGCTACCACTGTTAACAACAGCGTCTCCGGGGGCGGCTCCCTGACCGCCAGCTCCTTCATTACCGTCCCCGTCTTCCTTTTCGGTGAGTGAGTAAAGCTCGACCCAGTATTCGCCGTTGATCCCTCCTCCCCCGTCGTCGTCCTTGGGGTTAAAGTGAACTGACCCCTTAAGGGGTTCGTCAGCCACGAGTTCTGCAAAGCTGCCTGCCTCGTCTACTGGTATAGGCTTCCCTTTGTAATCTGTCTTGAAGTGCAAATAAACAGCCTGACCTATGGCTACATCCAGTTCGGGCGTGGGGTCTGCGTCCATAGCGACACCCCCGATAGCCACGGTAGTCACTTCGACAGGGCCATCCTCTTCGGGAACAACATACGAGAAAGTTCCGGGTTCGTGAGTAACGAGTCCGTCTTTTATTTTGATGGGTTCAAAGGGCATGTAATAAGCCTCATCAATGTCGTCGTCATAGATTACCACATCCTCATGCTCTGCCGCCCTGTATGTGCGGCCATAGTTATTTACCCCTTCTTCTTGGTGGTTGCCGTATCTCTTTTCCCTTAGTTCGGCTCTTGACTCTACAGCAGCGCGGTCTCGCTCAAATCTGACAAAAGACTCTAAATTAAAGTTCTCGATGCCGAGGCTCTCAGCTCTGGCTCTAATGGATTCCTCGTTTTCCTTTAAGCCTTGGTCTTGGGCTATATCGCGTATGTCTCGGGCCAGAGCTTTCCGACCGCTTAGGTTTTCGTCTTTGTTTTCTTTGCTCATGTATTTAATAAGGAGCGAGGCAGGTCACTGTCTTTGTTAGGTAGCCCCCTTCATACGGGGTGGGGTTCACATCAATAACAATCTCTCCCGGCCAGTCTGTATGAGGAGTTGCCTCGAACTCTCGATCTGTCCCTATGTTCCACTTCCATTTCGGGTCTTTGTTTCCGATGTTAGCAGAGATTCTTGCCTTTTTATGAAGGCAAGGGGGTATGTTAACCGAGAAGAACGGGCAAGAGTAGTGTATCGGCGTTGCTATTAACGGGGTAAAGCTAATACTGGGGCTACTTTTCGTCCAGACTTCTGTAATCTTAGCCTCGCATAGCCCCCTGTAGCTTTGCTTCTTATACTTAACTTGAGGGTATTCCCTGCTGGTCGTTCCTTCGCTATCCCGGAGCGGCCAGATCATGAACGACACGGAATCAAGCACTGCTGGCCAGCTATAGTTGATCATTGACCTATAAGACCTAACGGTGTTCCCTCTGCCGTCTTGAGGGATAATGTCTTTTGTTACGACCACCCACACATCGGTCGAGACTTGATCGTAAGAGCTTATCTGGCCATCTTCCGTTGGCTTCCAGTATTCGTCTTGAGTTGTCGCATCTTCGATAGATGCTCCTTTTTCTGAGTCGTAAACATCCCCCCTTACATAAATGTTAACCCTTTGATAAAGGACGCCGTTAACCGTGTCGTTAAACTTCGATGATACCAATTCGGCTCTCTTAATGTAAGTCCGGCTCTCTGCGATATAAAGGGAATCTAACTCAGCCGCCCCCACGCCTGTCTGCGCTCTTCGCCCCATCTCAGAGATTCTCTGTTGCCTCCTTGATATAAGAATGTATTTGTCAAAATCAGGGAACTTGCCTTTCGGGAGGTTGGCCATTTCGGTCCCGAGCTTAGGGCTGGCTGGGCTGTATTCCTCCCTCTTGAATAAATACCTTCTTTCGACTGTTGAAAACTTAAATCCGCTCAGGTTGGCTAAAGAGTGTTCAAAGTTGTAAGTCTCTTGCTTTTCCCTATCGGCTGCATAATGAACAGCAAAGGTGCTTTCCCCTTGGCCTTTTATCGGCTCAATAGAAACAACTTTGTGGTCAGGCCATCTGCTCTGATCGTAATGCTGATCCCCATACTCAATATCAGAATACCTCTTCTGAGAGAAATCCAATATCTCATAAAAGAGAACGTCAGAAATGAGAGGTGTTGGGAAGCTCTTTACCGTTGCTGGGGTCGCCATGCGAAAACCTTACATTAGAACTCTGTATTAGTAAACGGGGGAAGCTGCTGCTCTTACCCGTCGCGCCTCCGATGTTATTAGTGATCCCTCAGAGTGCCATAGGCTCAAAGATAGCGGTATGGCCCTCGATAACGACGCCACAGCCGACAATGGGCTTTTTGTTGAACTTCTTGCCGTAAGCCATAGCTAAAGATTCGTGGTCGCACCCGCATCCTACCTGCATCCCAAATACTCTCGTATGGTGGTTAGCAAAGTAATTGACTCCTGCTTGCGCGTGAAAATGCCCTTGAACCACTGATTTATGCTCGTCTAGCGCATTAAGGAATGCCGCGTTGTTTTGGCCTCCCCGCCCTCGGTCTCCGTGTTGATACAGGACTCCATCAATCTCAACATGCCCGAATCGGTCCACGACGTTCCAGTTTGGAACACCCCATAACTGATTGAAGTCCTTCAGGACGAGGACAGGCAAGCCAGCGTCTGACGCTTGCCTTTCCGAGAGGGCGTCATGGTTGCCGATGAGGTAATCGAGAACGGGGAAGGCTCGGTGAAGTTCCTGAACCTGAACAAGAGCCTTGGCGAACTCTGCTTCTGAGTTTTTTAAGCTGGGAGCTTTAGGGTGATACGAAATGCTCGCCCAATCAACAGCGTCGCCAATGTGGACAACTCTGTCGCAATTGTGCTTTTTCTGAATCCCTTTCAGGAAGTCAATGTATCCACTTAGCATACATGGGGCATGGCAATCCCCGATGACGAGAACTCGACTCTTGCCGTTAGTTGTCGCGGGAACCCGCTTTTTTGCAATGCCTTTAAGTGCTGCCCTGACTGTTGAGCGACTGCATTTGAGGTTCCGGGCTGTCGTTGCCTTGCACTTGGTCTTCTTGAAGTCCTTGAGTATCTCTTCTTGTCTTGGCGTTAGTTTGCTCATATTTGTTTTTTGCTAAGTCAAAGAATACACTCAGACAGCAATCCGTCAACAAAAAAGCCCTTTACTTTTCAATGGGTCTTTCGACCCCTACCGATTAAGGCTTTTCTTCATTTCCTCCACTTTCTCCTCAATGTTCTTGATCTTGTTCAGTGTTACATCCTGACTCCTCTGAATGGACTCAAGAGCGTCTCGCATTCCCTTTGTCTCTGAGATGATTAGCAGCCTATCGTGATTCCTATCAGCGTAGATCTGGCCCTCACCAACATGATCCTCAAGGCCGCTGCTCAACTCAAAGTGCATTTTCTTCATGTGTTCTGCCTCCGCCTTGTGCGTGAACCACGCTCCGATGGTCAGGATTACTGCCATAAGTGGCCCCCACCAAGTCTTAATCAGGGACGCGGTTGCTTCTTTAGCTCTCTGTGTCATTACATTTTCTTTATAACTGTTCTTGTGAGCCTGCCGAAGTCAACGATGCCTCGCTTTTCCATTTCTTTGAATATAGCGGCTACCCCTACTTGTTTCGACCTAGCTGTTGACGACCACTTCCCGTCCGAAATGTATTTCCCCGGTTTCTCAATTGTAGTTGTCGCCCACAAGTAAGGGGACGGCGTTGACTTGTGATACCTGAGATACCCTGTGCCATTATAACGCTCACAAGCGTAAAGCGTGTCGTCCAGTTGGCCCCAATCCACTTTCCCCAGTTTGTCGTAAGTTATCGCGTCAATGGCTGACTCCTCCCAAGTGAAAGGGGGGCTTCCTGCTTTCGGCCTCCCTTTTGGAATCCACTTAGTCCTCCCGTATAAGGATGAACCCTCGTGGAGATGATGACGAAACGATCCGCTTGATTCCATGTTGTGAAGCCCTGACAAAACATACCACGGCACATTTGTTTTGGAGTCAACGAGTTTGTAGCGGTCGATATTCCGCATGATTCGATCCACCACCTTGGCAACTTTGCGCTGCTGGCTAGGCCGAACGTCTGCCTGATCCCACCTGTTTTCTTGCAAAGTCCCGCCATGAGCCTGCGTCAAGCAAGCCACTGAGAGAACGGCGGCAAAGATTCGAGGAAGCATAAGGCTAGAATCCTAGTAACGACTTGAAGCAAAGGACAACAACAGCGTAAGAGACGCCAGTGCAAAACCAATAATGCTTCAGTGCTGGAGTTGTATCTAAGGGCTGCTCTAGGTCCGCCTTCAAAAGCCCTTGCTCTGCGTAACGTGCGGCAGATGGGAATACCAATAGCCGGACCACTGGGGCGACGACAATGATAGACGAGACCAACACGAGCGCATAAAGGAGTTCCGCGAACGGGGTTGACTCACCTAACGAGAGGTAACGAGTAATAACAAGCCCAAGGGCAACAAGAGCAACGCCTTTGTTCCAAAGAAGCTTTCCGAGTGATTTCAAATTTTCTTTCATTTTCTTTATAGTAGTTTTCTGGTGAGGTAAATCCGTGCTGCATTCAGCAGGACCAAGACTACTGTTGCTGAAGCCCACCGAATTGTCCATGCTCGTGATTGGTTCAGCCTTTCTTCCGACTTGACTACCTCGGCGTTCATCTGGGTGATTGCTTTGCTGGAGTAGCTGAGTTTCTCATTGGCGCTCTCGTGCATACTCCTGTAATTGTTTAATTCTGCTTTGACCCCCGCAATATCTAGCTCCATCTCGTGTAAGCTTTTCCTTGCTGATTCTGCCTCAATCACAACGACATCTAGCGATAATTGAAGCAAGACGCTCTCTTTCTGCGCTGCCCGCAGGCTTCCGCCCAGTGCTTTGAGGGCCTCAGAAAGCTCTTTAACTCTCTTAGAGTCAGGGTGTTCCTCAAGGGTTGACTTGGCTATCTCTCGCGCTTTACTTAGCTCCGTCTCCGCTTGTTGTAACCGATCAAGGGACTTCGCTGATTGGATCTTCGCCGCCTGCCCTTTGGCTTTAACATTCTCGATATTGCTCGTAAGTGACGCTGATTGGACCTCACGCGCCCTTGGTGGGGTCGGGAGGGGGCTAGGGGGGTCATACACCCTAGGGGAGCAAGATGCTGTCAGTGCCGTAGCAATGGCCAATAACGTCAATTTCATTATTTCTCTTTGGTTACTTCGGTTTGATGAATGGCTCAACTGTCCCGTCTGGGAACACAAATTTACGTGCAAGTCTCCCGCCTCCCCTCCTCCGTGGGACTTCAGCCACATCGCTCAAGAGCTTCTGTCTAATAGCCCCCATTTCTAGCTGTTCCTTGAGAGTTCTCCTCACTCCTTTCTTTCTCGGATATTTATCCTCCATGTATTTTTGAACAACCGCTAGTTTTTGGTATTGCAGTTCGGCGGCTTCCGCACGGTCCCGCGCTTTACCTCCTTCCACAAGGGCCGACCCTGCCCCGTAAAGAGTGTTTACCGGATCTGCCTGCGACTTCAGCAGCCTCATTCCTACTGACTCTTTTGACATCTGTTCTGTCATCTCTCTCGCCTCTTTCCTAGCCTCTGGGTCAGTCACTAAGTCGAAGGCTTCCTTGGCATCAAGGGCTATGCTCAAAGGTTTAGCCCCAAATTTAAGAGCCTTCCCGAGAGCTTTTTTCCCCAGTCTCTTTTGTTTTACATCGAAGTCTTTGAACCGCGATTCCCTTTTTACATCAGCGGCCAAACTCGCCAAGGATAAAGCCGCTTCAGCCACATCCCCTTTAGTGAGAAAGGGGTCATCAGATTCAGGGATAGGAGCAAGAGGGGCGGGGCTTGGGTCCGGCGCGTCTGATCCGGGGCCGTAAGCCCAAGGCTTTTCCGTTGGGGTTGGCGGGGGCGGGTCCGTGGCCCAAGGCTTTTCCGTTGGGGTTGGCGGATCTGCTGCTTTCTTTTCTGCTGCCTTTTTGCGCCGATGCTCTTTGAGCAGTTCCCTCATCCCCGGAGTAAGCTGTTCCTCGAAATTTGAGGAACGAATATCACTGGGCTTTCTCTTACCTTTCTTGCTCGCTGGCATGGGCTGACTATACGCCTCAGATAAAGATAAATCAACACGGTCTCGCTTGATTGCAAAAAAAGCGCCGAAGCTCACTGGGAGCCTCGGCGCTTAAGTTAAGTTAGTTAGGATTAAGCAACGCCCTCCAAAGCTCCGACAGCGTGACGGATCGTGTAAAGGACATCTGAGTCCTTAGCGACGTTAGACGAAGCGATCTTGCCTTGGAAGAAGCCATGAGCGCCCCAAGGGTTAAGATCAGCGTCTTTCCAAGCGTTGAACTCGTAGTCACCAGAGTAATCCTGATGGCTAAACTTGTAAGCGCCGTCACCAGTATAGGATGGATTAGGAACCTGCGAGCTAAACGCTTTCGGAAGCATCACGTAAGACTCAGTGAATCCGGCAGAGCGGTAAGCACTGTTAATCACGCGGCTAGATCCGCTAGTCGATTGATAGACTTGCTCGTTCCACACACCCGTTCCGGCTGCTCCAGCGGAGTCAGTCGAGTCACCAGTAATGGTGAACTTCTTAGGTGCGATCTCAGGGCAGATCAACCAGCCCTTGAGAGCATAAGTCACTCCAAGCCCCTTCAGAAGCTCGCCAGACATATCGGACTCACGGAGGTCAGTCCGAACCGAGTTCTCAGCAGCGGCTTGCGTCTTGAGCCGCTCGGCAGTGAGCAAGTCACAGACGAGGACACAGACAGGCATTCCGTCAGCCATTGCGGTAGCATACTTACCAGTGGCGTCTTCCTGAAGCATACGCATCTTGATCGACTCAAGGTGCGCCCAAGACAGGGCCTTGGTGTTCTGCTTGTCGGGAGTGTCAATGGTTCCAGCAACATCATAAGTTCCGTTTCCGAAACCGTAAGTGTTCCAGCGGGCGGCGGTGTTCGTCTCGAAGCACTCGTTGGAGTCTCCATTCTCAGTGAACTTGCCGTCAGCCAAAGCGATGAAGCGATTGCCCGAGATACGAGCAAACTCGTCTTGATACATCCGAACCCAATACTCAGTTCCGAGGTCAGTCAGGAGACTGACAATCTCATCGCTTTGCGACTTGGACTCAGCGGCGGCACGAAGACTCTCAATAGAGAAGTTATTCGTCTTGAAGCTCTTTTGCAGGAGCCCGTAGCCACGCTCAGACGGGTTAAACGTAATAACGTCAGCAGGGGGATCGACGTTATTCGTCGCGTTAATCGCGCCACCAGTGGAGTCACCTCCGTAGTTAGCAGTCGAGTTCCCCTTGATCGGCTCAGGATAAGCCGCGTTGTCTCCGTCAATGAATTCAGCGTCCGCGTCAGCAGTGATGCCTACTCGGTCATATTGAATATGCTTCTGGACAAAGCCAGCGTTCTGCTTCCATTCGGAGCGGTTGTCTCGGAAAAGCGCCAGCAACTTGCTGGAGCGGTTCATCTTTCCGTTAATCTTAGTAGAACCAATGATACCAGTATAAGTGGTCCAGAAGTCCGTAATTGCGGATTGTGCCATAGTTTCGTGTCTTTCTAGTTAAGGCTTTGCGGGATCTCCGTCCAAGCCAAAAGACCAGCCGCTGACAGGTTGCCAAGCTCTTAAAACTGGTCTCAGTTGTGGTGCAACGTGCGACGTTGCCTACTAGAAGGGTTATGGCCCCAGCGATCCCAAAGTGAATTTTACCGCTGACCTTTGCTCCAGCGCACATCTTATTTATCAGGATGACAGAAGATTGTAAAGTCCCTTTGTGTGCGCTACTATGTGGTATGCCGTTACCCAAGTCCGTCGAAGTCGGAGGAGTTAAATTCAGAATACAGCGAACCCCTAAAGCTAAGGGCGATGAGGACTTCGGGGAGATCGACACAGATAGGCGCGTGATTTACATTAACCCGTCTGTCTGCAAGACACAGAAAGCGGAGTGGCTCACGCTTAAACACGAAGTGGCTCACGCCGCCCTTCACGTATCAGGCATTGGATACGTCCTTAAGCACAAAGATGAAGAGGCACTGGTGCGAATGCTGGAGCATATAATGATCCCCTCTCTGGAGAAGCTCACTCTCTTGGAACACTCTTAGCGATCATTCTTTTGTATGGGAGAACCGCCCACTCGGGGCAATATACTTGTAGCTTGGCCTCTGGGAATTCTTTGAACACAGCATGCCACCCTTTAGCCCATTTCTCTGCTGGAGCCTTGTTGTCTATGTTGTTCCGATAATACTTTTCTGACTGAGGATAGTGCTTCTCGGTTAGCGTCTCCCTGCTTCCCGTCCATAAGCTATCGAAGCCAATTAGTCTTATATCGCTAAACCCTACCCGTAACGCCCATAGCACTGCGGTCTGCCCAGCGTTCTGTGGGTCTCTATCAATGGTGTCTTGTTTGTCTCTGGGCGGGACTGCACCTATTAGCGAAATCTTTCTAGTGACACCTCTGTTGCTCTCTACATATCTGTATGCTTGAGGGCCAAGAATGACAGGTCGCGTTATGCGCTGCTTCCCAAGCAATATCTCCCCCGCGATTCGAGCGTCCGTCACGACAACTGAGTTGGTATCCTCAGTTAGGTTGCACCCAATGGAGATGCCGTCTGACCAACTGTGATTAGCTCTGCTTGGGCCGTTTCCTACGATGTATATTTTACTCATAGTTCAAGGCCAAGCCCTGCTGTCAGCTTTTCTTTCGTGGTGACTTCCGCGTTGCCTTCTTAGAGGCCACCTTTTTAGGGGCTACTTTCTTAGATGTTACCTTTTTGGGTGGTCGCCCTACTTTACTTCCGTATGTTCCTTTTCCTTGTGGCATAAATAAACCCTATCGAGCGTAGCTCGCTAAGTCAAGATCGCCCTTTGGCCCCAAGTTTTTCCCTTCCCTTTTAATTGATTACAAGAAAGCCCCGCTGAGAGGGTCGGATGAGAGTCTCAGCGGGGCCTCAGTGCGTCCAGCAAGGGGCTTAAAACGGAATATCGTCACCCTCGTCCAGCTCGTCCTTTTCCTTGCGTGGCAGATTGTCGCCCTCGGGGATCGCTGTGCTTCGCTGCTCCTGAATCTGGTCCTGTTTCTGAGACCTCAAATAAGACTGGAACTCCTTATCGGCTTCCTTGGCTTTTTCAAGCTCCTCATCCGAGGGTTCAGAAGCTTTGAGGACCGGGATGTCATACTTGGTAGAGCCTTGCTGCCCCTCGTTTGTGGAGCCATCCCAAGTGACGAGCTTGCCCTCCAGTTGGCCTCCAGCAGATTTCTGGAGGTCAAACCACGCTCCGCTTCCGCTCCCTGAAAGGACAAGGCAAATGGTTCCAGTTTCTCCGTTGTGAAGTTTGCCGATTCCATAGACACAGATGGCGAACTTTCCACCACAACCGCGAACCGTATCCTTGATGTCTTTCCACTTGCCCGAGACGACTGGGGTTCGGGACTTAAATCCATAGTAAACATCAAGGTCTTCGTTCTGGACGTTCTTTACCTCGTTAGCGCGGATTCCTGTGTTTTTTGCGGTGCTGTATCCACGGACGGAATAAAGAGTGTCAAACGGGATGAATTGAAACGACTTGTGCCGGATGTTCTCCTCTTTCTCTTTATCCCACGATTGAATGCGGCCTTCTCCGTGAGCGCCTTTCCACTCAAGAAATTGCTTTACGGGGCTCGATGCTCTTTTTGTAGTTAATGACATTGTATTGCTTTTGTTGTGTTTGTGTTGCCGTCTATCCGTGCTGTCTCTTCGGAGAGCCTTGTAAGCCGCTCTCCGCTAGATCTCTTTATGCTCCTACGCTGATTCCAAAGCTGGACGCAACATCTTCGTGGCTAGGTGCTTTACCTTTAGCGACTGCTGGAGCCGCCGTTCCTTGGCTCAGGTTTACCCCAGAGGCGGCTTGGTCTTTCTTGCCTTTGTCGAGCTTTCTTAACTGCGCCCTCAGTGCTGCATTTTCCTTCAGCAAGGTCGGAGCGTAAGCGGCAGACGCCATAGCGAAAGCTTTGTTCTCTGTTGAAACAGAGTCGAAGTCAGCGGAGTTGGCAAACGCTAGATCTCCTTTGAGTTGCTTTTTATTAGCCTCTGAAACAGGAACCTCTGCATACTTGTCCGTAATCTCTTTAACCTGAAGTCGGTATAGCTTTTGGGATTTAGTTTGGGCTTCCCTTTTGCTTTCTGCTTGCGCTAATTGATTGGCCTCGTGAGTTGACTTAGCATCCTCCAGCATTTCCTGCTGTGATTCGATGGCTTTATTGTAATCTGCCGCCATCAGAGATACTTTCTGCTCGATATGTCGCTTGTATTTCGAGTTTGACTCTCCTGTCTCTTCGTCCTCGTCAGGCATCAATGCGTCAATCTTGTCTGCAAGAATCCTCGGGTTAGTCTCTCCGATTGCTCGGGCGACGGACTTCTCATCTAGCCCGAAAGACTCAGCCAATGACTTCATTTCTTCCGCTATTTTGGCTACAGGCAATTCGTAAGCATTCGCGTAAGCGTCGGATGATTTGACAGCCAGTTCGTAACTGTCCTCAGTTAGCTGCTTATTCAGCAACTCCAGTTCCTCTAAGCGATCCTGCTTCTCTTTCATCTCACTCAGTTGAGATTCTAGCTCTAGCTCTCTGGGCGAGGACGCCGGGGATTTCTTGGCCTCTTTGAGTTGTTGTTTGAGCGACTTCCATTTGGCTCGCTCTTTGTCCTCCATGCCTTCGACCTCGGCCTCGGTCTCTGCGTCAAACGCCTCTTCGTCAAACTTGTCGGGATCAGCTTTCTTTGCCGCTTTGTCGTCGCCTTTGTCGCTGCTTTTGTCGAATCCAAGGTCAGGAACATTGATGTCGTCGCCTTCTCCGCTGGTGTCTTCTCCGCTGGTGTCTTCGTTAGTGTTGACGAGATTCTCTACCGCCGCGTCCTCTTTTGAGGCACTTGGGTCTTCGGCTTTTACCTCATCGACTGCGGGGGCGGCTGTCTGTGACTCATCGGCCTCTTTGCCTTGCGACTTAGCCCATGCTTCTTGAATGTCAAAATCCTTGGCCTGATCTCCCGATGGAGCTTCTGTCTTTTGTTTATTTTCGTCCATGATATTGAGTTGTCGTTATTTTGGAATCTCGCTTACGTCGTTGATTAACCCTCTTGCCCTTGGTTTGGCTGGGACTCTGGTGATTTGTAACTTAGTCTGAATCATTGTGGCTAACCTCAAGAACCCTGACATGACGCTGGCCGTGTGAGCAAGCATATCGTTTGTGTGAACGCCGTCAAGTGTTTTGTTTATGTCCGCTACGGGGGCTTCCCGAAGGCACTCATCAATTAGCCGCTCAATCGCGGGCGCGACCGCCCTGAGAGCATCCTTGTCCTCTTTTGTCATAACTTAAATTACTTGCGGAGCTTGCTGATAATCTCTAGCGATTCCCCTTCTCCGTGTCCCATCCAAAGCACAGCACTTAGTGACTCCGCTTCTGACTTCGCTGACCTTACAGCACGAACGGTAGAGAGTGCAAGACTTATTTCTTCATCATCCATTGCCTCTACATCTGATCCTGTGACCTCCGCATAGAGGTCCAGCGTTTGCTTTGCTATCATGACTTGATTTGACCCCTTTGCTATTGCGGCTTAGGCTGGTGTCCGCGTATTTTACTCGCCGCGAGAGCGCCGTCAATAGCCATCTTTGCTTGGGACTCATTATTCTCGCGAATGATCTTTGCATCTGACTCAGCTTTCTTTAGCTGCTGGTCTAGCTGGAACTTCTCGACTTTCATTTGAGACTCAGTAGCCGCTTCGTTGCGCCTGCTTTCTTGCTCTTCTCCAGCGGCCCCCTGCTGTTGTTGTTGCTCTTCTGCGTCTCGCTGCTCTTTCTCGATAGCTTTCATGCCGTTCATAAAGAATTCTCCGAGTCGCTGCACCTGAGCGGTAATCTCGTTGATGTTTTGCTCGGTCACATCGTTAGGAACGATCATCTCAAGGTGGTTTTGGCAGTGCTTGTAAATCGGCAGGTTCTTTAAGGTGTATTCAGTTAACTCTAGCTCGCCGCTCTCTACGAGATCCTTGGTCGCCATCATTACCTCAAGGTGAACCTCAAGGTGAACCAAATGGTCTTCGCCGTCATTGGGTTCAATCTCAGCGCCGTCTAGCATTTGATTATTCTCTAGCTCCGCAATCTTATCATCGTAGGTCTTCCTTGTCTGGTTCGGTGGCCCAATGTAAGAGTCAGCGGCCTGCTTCCCGGCCCTGTTCAGGATGTAGTCGTAATCATTGTTTTTGCGGCCCTGAGCATCCATTGACCCGTAAGTGTTGGATCGGATGTCTTTCAGCGCGTTCATCTGGTTGGCCTTGCTTCCTCCCCCAAGAACCCTGATCGCCTTCACCCCGCTCCACTGAATCGCGTTAAATATGTCTTCACTTAGCCCGTCCTCCTCAATCAAGAGTCGCTTCATCTCTATGGACTCAGGCGTGTCCTTTTCGTCCCTGAAGATCCTCGCTACCATTTCTGCGTAAATCCTGTCGAGAGGAGGGTAAAACAACGTAATTGATGCGGAGTTCATCGCGTTCATCTCCTCTAGCGTGGCGCTGATGTTGTCTGAGTTTGCCCTCTCCCCAAATGAGTCAACCTCCCCGATGTTGCCTGAGACCTTCCGCAAGGCACTGTCGATAATGCTCATCGCCGGAATCAGGCTTTGGCCAAGATCTCGCGTCTGCTGCTTTTCTGGCATCCTGACCCCCGGAGCGAGAATTGTTCCGAACGCTCCGAACTCGACCAAAGCCGTGTCTTGAAGTTGTTCTGTTCCGTCCACCTCATATTGAGGGAGAGAGTTAAGCTTCGCCGCGTTAAGCAGATCAGTGGTAGAAATGTTTTCTGCGTTACAAAGCTGGTAAATGAAATGTCCCATGCCGCGAACGGTTGCCAAGCGGTTCCCTTTGCCTGACGAGTAAGGGAACACCTGAAACGCCTCGTTCATGCTTTTGTATTTGCTTATTTGCTTCTGAAGGAACTCGCCGTCCTTCTCGGGCGTAGTGAAGAAGCTGACCGATCCGTCTAGCTCCTCCAAGAAAATATAAATTATAGGGATAGGCTTTATGGTGTGACTGACGTATGCCTCGTTAGCCAGAAGATCCTCCTCCAGCTTCTCCCAGTTCTTCCAGTCCCCTCCCTTTGATGTTGCTGCTGAGTGAATCGCTTTCCTCACTGCGACCGCATCCCACCCTTGTTTAGCTGCCTCGCCCTCGTTTCTGATCTTCCTCCACAGATCCCCAACGTGAAGCTCTCTCTTCATGGCAGCAATAGGAATCTGCGAACTGACTGGCTCGCAATTGACCGGGAACTTAATGTCACTGCGTCCCGCGCTTCCTACTTTCCATGAGTTTACGTCCTCGAAGAAAAGAACCCCAGCGCCGTCATCGACAAAGTTACAGCAAAGGTCGTTGAGACGGGTAGCGAAGCAATCCCAATCTCGTAGCATCTCCGAAAACCTAGTGGCTAAATGGCGCTCTGCCTCAGTCTTTTGAGGCCCCGGAATCTTCGTTGACAGCGGGATCGAGACAAGGTTTCTGTCGGACTCAAAGATGTCCATGATCCCTGATGCCGCGTTGCTCGTAATTAGCTTCCCGTGTCCTGTGTTCAGGTTGTATAGTTCCCCTTGTCCTTCTTCCTCTCTCTTTGATTGGCTGTAAGGCGGAACATTGTTAAGTAACTCCTGAACTATTGACCTATTGTATGATCCTACTCGGTCATCATCAACCAGCCCCTTGTAGATCGCTCTGGCTGAGTCCGCGTTCAGAAGCCTAGATTCAGGAACCTCTCCTGTTTCAAGGTCAGGAACCGCAAGTATATCGAGGGCTGATTTACGAAAATTTTCTAACATTAGAATTGAAGTTTTTTAGATGACCTACCAGCAGACATTCCAAATCTTTTGCGAGCCCCTCTGAACTCAGTCTGTGCGCGGCCTATGATAGCCTTTTGCTCTTGAGAATCAAGCAGTCTGTTTTGTATGGCCACATCCAACATTACCACAAATGCGTCCGCTAAGTCAGGGCTCTTCCCTGTTCTTGCTCGCATTCTTGGTTTCGGCTCAACCTTCAGCTTGTGTCCCGATTGTTTTTCATCGTATTCTCGCGCCACAAGCTCCTGTACTACTGAGGCGGGAATGCCTGAGACTTGTCCTGATCGAATATACTGCTTGGGTTGGACCCACAGTTCTGACACCCGATTGCTAAACTCCAGCTTTGTGTCTCCGTTCAGGCTTACCGTCCGGCCTGACGGACTGCCTCCGAACTCGATCTTTTTGACTTTGGGGGACCACTCCATATCGACGATATGGCCAAAAGCAATCCCCGCTCCTGAGTTATCAAAGCCCGCACATTGCGGAGAAATGCCGCGATCTACGGACATGTTCCGCCAATTGATGACGATTTGGTGGCTAGGGGCCATCTCTCTTGTGTCGTCAATGGGAATCTCGTTGATACATGCTACATGGAGCTTCTGCACTCCGTTTACCCTGCCACAGATTGCCTCGATGCTCGGGCTCCTGTCTCCTCCGCTGGTAAACGCGGAATCCAATCCGCAAACTCTAGTTAGCTGGTCTGGGTTGTCCCACTTGGGCTCATCGGTTCCTGACGCGCTCATTAGCTCGGACTCAGAATAAATGGCGTTAGGCGACTTGTCAGAACACCACATAGCTCTATACATCCGATAATAATATCGGGAAGTCGCCGTGTATGTCTCTTTTGCCGCATCCATGACTGGCTGTGATGGCATCCAAAAGCACTTAGGGGATTTTTTCGCTCTGTCCTTAGCGTCCCAGTTTTGCTCTTCTTTGATCCTTGGGGACTTCTCTGCATCAAGCCTGATGACCTTGCCTCGCTGAGTGAGCCATGAATCAGGTTCGTGCGCCACAGAGTTCCACCCGTCTTTTGGCTCACAGAACTTCCCAAACGGGTCAAGTTTCAGATTCGGGTTCCCGAGTGCTATCATTTGAAACTTCGGGTTGTTAATCAGGTTGGTATAAGCAACGGTCAGCAAGTTAGCGGAAAGGTCAGGAAGCTCGTCAGCAATCAATAAACAGAGCCCCCCTCCCGGCGCTAACGCCCCCGCAAGAACTCGCGCTACAACGTCCGGGTCAGTTGACAAAGCCGTGTTAGACGGAGCTTTTGCTCCCATTACTTTTGACGTAGCTTCCTCTCCTTTTTGTTTGTCAGCGGCCACAAGCCTGAGTCCTGACGCATCTGTGATCTCCCCTTGAGCGCCTAACCCTCGGATAACGCATTTGGAGTGAACTGATTTGCCGGGAGCGACCGTCCCTTTCTGCCCGAAGTAATGCTCTACTTGGGACCAGTATTCCTTAACCGCCTTCCAGATCCGACCTTTGGCCATCTCGATTGTGGTCGATGTCAGGAGGCATAGCGTCTCGGTCGGGGCGCTGAGATACATGATAATAGCATATAACCCGTAGCAGTCGCTTTTCCCTCCTGATGATGCTCCCGCCACCCCTAAGAATCTTTTTGGCTCCCGATTGGCTAGTGCCTCACGGACCATGAGTTCACCCCAGTCGTTCCAGATGTGGTGACGGGTTGAGTCTTTGTTGTTGAAAATGATGTCAACCGCGTTTTTATAGTGCGAAAAAGAATCAAGCCTCCCGTCCTCCCAGTCGCCACGCGGGTCATGCCTCAAGCAGAATAGCTCAATATCAAGCGCACTTACGTTTGCTGGCCACTTCCGATTGTATTTCGTAATAGCGATCATTCGTTCTAACACCTGCCTAACAGCTTGTCCAGCCTCAGCCCGCCCAGCTATGTTGATCGCCACAGCGGATAAAAGCTCTTGACAGAATGGACTCACCCGTGAGAGGTTCGCCTTGGCGGGCCGATAGCCCCGTGGCTCACTGGTTGATTTCGTGCTGAACAAGTCGGGACCAGTGATCCCTCTGTAGGTAGCCCCTACGGTAGAGGGACAATCCAAATCTCAGCCAGTTAGCACTGGGGGGCGCGGATCAACTAGCTTGATGAGAGCTAGGATTGGATACTCAAAAGGTATTTACGGTTGATCTTGTTTCATGCGGACGACCGAGACTCGGTTTCACTTGATTAGCTCTCCTTTCCTCCCTTGCGGGGGGAAGGGGGGCTGTTTCACGAACTTCTCTCGATCTGGTTTCACTTCGTTTCCTTTACTTCAAAAGAGCATTGAGACAAAAGAAAAATAACTCAGAAATGTCTTGCTGTTTGATGCTGTTGCTGCATAATCTTCATTGAAGCAAATCAAAAACAAAGACTTTGAGACAGTGGTGTAACGGCAGCACAAACGCCCCAAGCGTTGTGTTAGCGACTAATCAGTATGGTAAAAAGGTGGAGGTTCGATTCCTTCCTGTCTCATAATTATCATCAACTACCACAACCAATGACACTAACCAATACACAGCTACTAGAGTTTGCAAAGACCCTAGACTCAGACGAAATCATCTACATCAACTGCCCCTACACATGACTAGCAGCCCGAGCAGCCACTCAGTTGAGCGGCAAGGAGCATTACATGGATGGTTGGGAAGTGTTTAATCCCCTGTTTTGGCAGTCATCTGAAGACCTAGACGACCGCTTTACAGCGGTTACAGACGGTTACGCAAAGTGGAGTGAAGAGCATTGCAACTCTGAACTAGACGAACCTAGAGTCGAAGAAATCATCGGCGCGTTAGAGAACTTAATTGAGGGAGGAGAAAAATGAAACCCTCTTTTTGAATTGCGGAAAATAATTCAGAAATGTCTTGCTGTTTGATGCTGTTGCTGCATAATCTTCATCTGAGAGGCAACAACCACTCTAAGCATAATCTATCTGACGGCTGGTAGCCGTCTCTTACCGTCCCCTTGGTGGAGCGTAAATCCTAAGAAACATTCCACAAGGACATTTACGGAGCCTTGGCGTTCCACAAAAAAATCATGCAAAAAGCAAAATTACAACCAACTCACCCTCTTCCCGATGTCGTCCAGACCGCATTTGTCTTTGCGGCCCGATACGTCCACCACCGAGACACGGGCGGCACATTGGCTGTTTGCCGCGCCTTGGCCTCTGTCTGGCCCGAACTGTCAGAGAATACCCGTGAGCAAATCCTCAGGGAGAGCTATGAGGCGACAACCAATCTCCATGAGTGGAGAGAGTTTCGCGGAGATGACGAAGAGAACGCCAACTGTGATGCCGCCCCGTAGGGGTCGGGCATCCGCGACTTGTTCTCCATTTTAATTGATTACTACAATGAACAACAACCAAGAACTAAACGAGAAACTAGCCGCCCTCTGTGGGTGGAAATCACCTGACCACCCCGACTGCAAGGCGGCAACGGAAGGATGGGCTACGGGAGACAAGTGGTGGATCGACCCCGAAGGAATGCAGCGCATGTGCCACGATATTCCCAAATACTGCGATGACCTCAACGCCACGCGAAAGGCAGAGGCATTGCTAGACTATGATGGGCAAGTCGCATTCATTACTGCGCTCTGTCCATTAGTGGGTCTGACGGGTGAAGGCAAATACTGGTATGACTTGGAGTGCCATGAGGCTTGGAGGGTGGCAAACGCCACGGCGAGGCAACGCGTGGAGGCTCTTCTTGTTGCTTTGGAGAACGGTCCATGTCCTGCCACCGAGCATGGCGAGGTTGGTAGCGACTGATTGTTCTCCATTTTTGATATGAGACTCACGATACGACACCGAATCAGGATTGCATGGGAGGCATTGACCAGTCGAAGCGGTCACGCCCACCCTTCGCAAGAGAAGCAGCTTTCGACATTTCAAAGAGGATACGATGCGGGGATGAAGGATGCCGAGCTTTCAAGAAAACAACTCAGGGAAGACGCAGACCTTGCAGACATGGGGCGTCCACTCAAATTCCAATACCATGAAAACGCACAAAGGTAAAACCTACTACTACGCCAAAGAGCCGAAGCGGTGGACTTGCATTGAAGCGACTGATGGCGAGAACGGTCAATCAACATTCGTCAGCGAGGATGGCGAAGAGGCGAAGTTCTATAATCACGACATGCACCTAACGTGCGAGAAACGCATCGCTTCAACGCTTATCGCTCTCCTTCCTCATGGAACCTACAACATCGGGATCTCGCTGGAACACACCCTATACGGGGACTCCAACGACTCTGCCGACTGGTGGAGAGTGGCTGTGCCGCTGCCGAGGCCAAGGGGAAACTGGAAAGCGATACACGAAGCCCGAACGGATGAAGGGGTGGCTCTCACGCTGGCTGACCAGTATTAAGCAGAACTCATGAATACGAAAAACCAATTTGAAGCACAAAGAAAAGCCTTGGAGTTCCAAGAAATGTATTACCCAAGCGATTGCTTGCTTAAGCAACGCGCTCAAAGCGAGGCCATAAGGTTCGCGTTCGCGCAGGGCTTTGAGATGGCGCAGAGATTAATGCAGGAACGCTTAGACGAAATGAAGGAAGACTTAGACTTCGCCAACGGAAAGGGCTGCAATTTTACTGGATAACGCACAAGATCATGGATAGATGCCCACCAGAAACTATTGAAAGCACGGATAGCGCCACCGGGCAGCTATTCCATGCATCGCCTTGTTCTGCTCCGTTAGTTATCCATTTTTATATTTTATGAGCCTAGAAAACGACAACTACAACCTAGCCAACATGCTAACCAAAGCAGAGAATGAGCTAGAATCACTTAGGGTGGTATCTCAACAGATGGCGATGGTCTTGGGGTCATGTATTTATGACCGCGACCCATGGGCGCACGTTGACTCAAAAAGAACGGAGGCAGCAAACAACGCTTGGCGCGATCACCTGCACAAATTCCCCTTGGATAACGGAAAGGTGAATCATGACTGAAACGACGAAGGAGTGTAAGGAATTGAATCAACCGCCTTGTTATGTGGTGGTCGAGGAAGATAGGGGAATGGGTGCTACCGTGGAGGCCGTCTTTTTGGATAAGGAGCAGGCGGGAGCTTTGGCAAACACTAGCTCTCATCTGTATGTTGAAGAGTCTGTGCTTTGTTCACATAACGCATGAGTGATGCCACCACAACGAGCGAAGCGAGGCAGGGGTTGGAATCCACGCCTTGTTCGCTGACCGCATTTATCTCCTGCGCTTTCATTTTGGCGGGAATCTCCGCCGTGATCATGATTGTCGGGCTTGCCGTATGGCTACCCGTCGAGATCGAAAAAGACGGCGAAACCATCAAAGAACGAAACGACCTTTTTCACAAATAGACCCCTCGATATGTTCCCGAAA
>Ga0098054_1000319_pt1 | contig 36643 bp, 42 predicted proteins | sample 16_taG_FD_75048 | JGI IMG/M metagenome (GOLD analysis project Ga0098054, IMG submission 75048) | Marine viral communities from the Subarctic Pacific Ocean - 16_ETSP_OMZ_AT15313 metaG | ecosystem: Environmental > Aquatic > Marine > Oceanic | place: Pacific Ocean | collected 2015-01-18
ATCGTAAGTAAGATTTCCTGAGATACTTTTAAGATCCCCAATAAAACGATCAGAAGTACTTCCAAAATCTATCAAGCACTTACATTTAATGCCAGTTTCCTCATCTACCCAAGTCATTGCAGACTCTTTAAGATTAGACTTTCTTAATATTCTTGAAGCCTCTTCATTTCGCTTAACAGCTTGGGAAATTCCGTGAGCCTTCTCAGCATCCTGGTTGGATAAAAATGTTTTTCCAGGTTCTTGCTCATCCATCCATTCAGCAAACTTTTTTGTTGAGCTGCCATAAGTCGTACCAGTCTTTGGATTAACTGGACCACCAACACAATACTCACTTTGAAACTTATGAGGCTCCAGGACAAGTGTATGTATTGCAGTTCCCAGTCTCATTGCTGGTGTTTGCTCAACTCTTTCAGTTAATCGATAATGACCATGCTTAATTGACTGTTTAAAATACTTAAGCTTAGAGTGATTAATTCCCTCTAGATTATCATAGTCCGCTCTTGTTATTCCTTCATAAATCATATTATTTTCCCTCCTTAATTGAATCTTTCGCAGCTTCAGCCTGCATTCTGTAAAGATCATCGCACTTGACATAGTGCTTAAATTCTTCTTTCTTGATGACATAACCAGCCGGAACAACTTCAGCGATTAAAGCTGCCGGGGCAAAGTCTTCATAAAGGTGTAGATTATCGTCAAGCTTATAAGCCTTAAGCCTTCTATAGCCGGTCCGACTTGTGCGAATGGCTTGAACGATCATGAAAATAGACATATATTTTTCCTTAAATGAATTTTGGTGATTTATTTATGTTTGGCTGGTGTTGGCGCATCAGCCTTATTTTTTGCCTTGCGAATATTTCTGTAAATAATTCTCTCAATAAGCTTTATATGGTCATCTTGAGCTGTATTTACTGGCAGCCCCTTCTTATGAAGGTGGCAAACGTAGTCTGAGAATGAAAGCGGGTTCATTATGCGCCCCTCTTGATAATCTCATTCTTTGGAAGTGGTAAGCTTTTACGAGTTAAGTCCTTAACTAGCTCACTATTAGCAACTAACCAATCATGACCTTTTCTAGTCCAGCGCAAAGCTCTGTGAGTTATAGCCTCACCAGTTGAAGAGCTTAAGCCTGGAGTTTCTTTATACTTAACCAGCCCCTGTTTTAGGTATCTTGCGCATAGTTCCCAGTCAGTATAACGGCCAGTTCCTTTGCGGATAACGTTAAGCCTTTTAAGGTGGTAGTTAACAGAGCGACCACTTAAGCCGATCATTGAGCCGATATTTGTAACCGTGTAAAGATTTGAAGAAATAAAGACATTGTGACCATATTCAGCCATGGGCTTTATAGTTTCAATTTCTTCCTTAACTGTGATTAAGTTGGTTTCTAAGACTTCCTTGACTTCCTTGAGCGCAATTACTTTCTTTTCAGCTTCAACAGCCATTTCAAGAATCTCTAAACGAGATAATTCAGTAATGCTAAGAGGTTTCTTATCCTCTAATTCGGTCCAGCGATCAATTATCGCTTTTCTCATTTTTAGATTGTAACCAGAAACAAGAGTAAGAGTTAAATCTTTAGGAAGGATATAGCATTTAACATCTTTACCCTGAGTGCTTTTGTACGTGCCCTGAAATTTCAGGAGTCCTACTTCAAGCTCATTTAACATTTTTTCAGTATCGGCAATAACATTATCATGACGCTTATCAGTTAAATCAGCAATTTCTTTAGTAGTCATCGCTATAGCTGAATTGTTTATTTTGGTGATTTCATTCATTATTTATTTCTCCCGGCTAAGCTGTTGTCATTTTCTTCCAGATATCTTTCAATATCACACTCTCTAAATCTCCAAGACTTCCCAATTTTAGAAGCTCTTAAGATTCCATCTCTTGCCCACTTCCTTATATGGACTTCATTCATCTGTAGCCAGTCGGCCACTTCTCGGCATGTTAGTAATTTTGCCATTTTTTCCTCATTTGTTTTATTTAACATGTTTTACTACTAGCGCATACTTGCACAAGTGTCTACATGCTTCTGCAAGTATTTTCATAAAAATTTGCATTCGATTAAATACTTGCGCATAGTAGTGTATAGGGTAAATAAGGTGTAAATATGGATAAAGTAATTGATAGCGTGCTACTTAAGGCACTTGACATATATAAAGAATCTAATGAAATTCCAAGTAATTATTCATTGGCAAATTATCTAAATGTCTCCCAAGGGACCATCTCAAGGTGGTATAGTGGAAAATCTCAAACTATAAAATTTTCAGCCTGGAAAGACCTGGAACCTATTCTTAGGCCATACCTTGAACAAGCCATAGACGAACAGCAGTTCACTCAGGAACTGGAACCATTCACCTATCAATTGAATATTGCAGCTTATGAAGATTCCAAAAAACTTAAGCTTAAGAAAATGGTTTCTGACTTTGAGAAGGGCTTAAATGAGCTTATGAGTGAAGTCCAGGAAGAACCTCAGCCGGTTATAGACTTTCCTTATTTATCGCAAGAGGTTTCAGCCGGCAATGGTCTTATCCCTTCTGAAGAAAAGTACGGTGAACGCCCCGACATGGATATTTTAACAGTCTCAGGCGAGTCAATGCAGCCTAAGTTTATGAATGGCGAAAAAATTATAGTTCATACTTTCCAGGAGCGTGTTCAATTTGGTGAGCATCATTTACCTATGGATATAGTAAAAAGCCTCATTCCTGAAGATACCGTAATTATTTACGACAGAAATAACACTGGCTTAGCTATGAAGCGGGTAAAGTACCAGCAGGGAAAGGATACTTGGTATTTTAAGTTAACTGCTGACAATACCGAATGGGCAAAAGAAACAAAATTTAATCGGATCATTAAGAAAACAGACGATTTTGTTATTTATGGGAAAGTAGTAGGAAAAGTAAAATGATTAAATTTATTAATAGGGCTATCCTGGCATGTTTAATATACCTATCCTTTAAGATATTTTTCATCTTAAAATCTGGCTGGTATAGAGATATTGAGTTTAAATTTGGTGCTTTTATCGTTCTTTTATTTTTCTTTTTCCTGACTCTTAAAGATAATAGTGAAGGTGAAAAGCCTCAAGATGAATAAAGGCCGACCCCGTAAAATAACCCTTTACCAGGACGGCAATATTTTTATGGTCAAGTATTACGATGTCAATAATATTCGCCGTAATCGCTCAACAGGCCAGAAGATACAATCAGCAGCTAACTTAATCGCAAAAGAGATTGAACTGCTCACTCTTAATCCCCAGGCTCCAACCAGCCAGAAAGCTAAAGATTTATTTTTCGGGAAAAACCAGACTAAACATAAGACTATTACAAAACCCTCTTCAAACATTGCAGTTGACCTGGCTATTTATCAGCAGGAAAACGCCCGACTTACTAAAGAAAATGAAAGACTTCTTGAAATAGAAAGAAAATATCATGCCTTATTAAATACTATTGAAGGGAGAATGGCAGAAAGCACAGAAACAGCCCCTACCATCTCAGAAGCCTTAGACCAGTACATTGAACACATAAAGCACTTAGCGCGCTACAAACGCAACTATTATAACTATATAGAAGCATTCTTTAATAATCACCTATGTAAAAAAGTCTATGAAGTAAAAGCCGAAGAAATTTACAAATACTTAGGCGATACCTGTAACACTCCTGAAAGATGGAACCGGCAAAGAAAGCAATTCACTAAATTTTTTAACTGGGCTTGCGGTCTTTGGATTTTCCTGGACCCGATGAAACAAGTACAGACTAAGAAAGAAGAGGAAAAGGAAGATCCTCATTTTCATACTCAAAAGGAAATTGATAAGCTTATTAAGAAGCAGCCAGACGAATATCATAAGGCTTTATTATCAACCCTTTTTTATTCTGGTGTATCAGCTCATGAATTCAGAGGATTAACGAAAGAAGATTACTTTAAACTTAAAGGCGAATGGTATTTAAGAGTTTCCCCGAATGAATGCAGAAACATCAAAGCTGGTAAAAGGCGCAGAAACATACCTGTAGGCGATAAGCTTAAAAAATCCCTTAACAAATACCTTAAGGAGCATCCTGGAGGCTCAACCTTATTCCCTCCAATAATACACGGGTGTAAAGGTGAATTCTGGAACGATGGAACTTTATCCAGGTATCTTAATCAAGAGGTCTTCCCTGAAGGTATGGACTGTAAAAGCACTCGCAGAACTTATGGAAGCTTACAACTAAGAGACGGCAAGACTTTTGCAGAGGTCGCAGCTCTTATGGGCAACTCAATTAAAATGGTTGAACAGCATTACGCCCGTTATAAGAGTTCAGAAATTAAGTCAAATTTATAGTTTTGGTCGAGATTTAATACTTCTGGTCGAGATATTCTGGTCGAGACTGCTATTTCAATTCATTAAATCCAAGCATAAAAAAAGTCCTAACCCGTTACAGGCTAGGACTTAAGTGGTGGGGAGAAGATTCGAACTTCTGAAGCTTACGCAGCAGATTTACAGACAACAACTTGAGCTTAAAACTGGACTAAAATTGATACTTCTGGTCGAGAAAAAAGCCCCGCCTAGAAAGTCCTTACACTAGGTAGGCGGGACCGAGCTGATATTATTTTAAACTTTGATAAAGGTCAACGCACCAGCCCCAGAAAGGAGGCTTAGCAGTTATTGAGATTCCTTTTTCTGAAATAACTCCAGTGTATTCAATTTGTGTAGCTGGGCTTTTAATGGTGGTAGTACAAGATATAAATAAAAATGTACAGAATATAAACAAAAGTTTATGATTAAAAGTTATCAGCGATATAATCAACAATTTCAAGTTCCATCCCCTCATAATTAAATTTATTAAAGATTCTTACATTTTTAGGAACTTCCCCCAGTTCCCTAACAATCGCTTTTCTAATATTGCTACTATCCTCATTGCTGAAGATACAGACTAAGCCTTTATATTTGCTAAGCCGGGGGATTAGATGAAGGCTGTTATAACCTGGGAAAAACCAATCTAGTATAATTATCATAGGCTTTTCAAAGCCAAGGTCGGGAAACAGGTATTCAGGCCGGTCTCTCTCAATTATCTTGCAACCTTCAATATTTCTAGACAGTTTCTTTTTCAGGAAATATGCGGTAGCTTTATCATCTTCAACAACTTCAATTTTTAGAGTTCTTTCCAGAGTGTTAAGCATTAATCTTTATCCTTTTTTGATTCAAGCTTGTCAAAAAGCTTTTCGATTAGCCCAGCCACCCTATCTTGGTTTTTTTCTATTGTTTCACTTTGAGAATTAAGCATATTAAAGATCACTTTTACTTGCTCACTAATCACCTTTAAGTCAGAAAGTGAATCACTTATTAAATCCATTTTTGCAGAATGTCTTATTTCAGAATCCTTTAAAGATTTAATATCTTCAGAATTTTTCTCTATTTTACTTTTCATACGGTAGTAAACCCCAGCTAAGCCAAAGATAAAAACTATAGCCGTCACTATTTTCTCAATTATTTCCGGTGTCATGCTTCGCCTCTAGGCAGTGCGTGTTTTTTTCCCCCAGCTCGAACGCCCCAATAATAATAGTTGCGTCTAAACCAGGGCATTCCATCACGTTTTAATTGGTCCCTAAAAGATAAATCTGCTAATTTTCTGACTTTATCAAAATCCTTTTTCGATACCGCCAGCTTGCCAAGCCTCAAAAGCTGATAAAGCCCATCATGAGCAAAACCAGCATGTATATTACTATCATCGTCCATAGTAGGACCAGAACACCCGTCACAGGCATAGCCAGCCTTTATATGTAAGTTTCCATTGGGCATTAAACGCAGATACTTTAAATCGACTTCAAAGCCTTTTATTCTGGTTTGTGTATGAAAACCGCTAATAGCTTTATACTTGTACTGTATATGAGCTATATGCTGATATTGCTGACCTTCAGTAATCACTATAAAGCCCTTACTGCATCACGATACTCTTTATCAATCATTGCACCAGCTTGAAGTCCTAAGAGGTATATAGCCTGTAAATCAGCTTTTGTAATAGTCTTCTCGGAATCATCGGCCAACGTCCACACAATAGAATCATTATCATTCTGCAATAGTGTCAGCATGGTTGTGAAGTTGATTAAATCACTTGGTCTGGTTTGGAACTCTGAACCGTCATAAGTCACCGTGGAAGTGCCGAGTTTTTCATCTCTTTCTTCTCTGAGTGCTTGCTTTGCGTTTCTTTTTTGGGCTATTACTGCCATGGCGTCTAACTCTTCTTTAGTCTTGGCAACCGGTGCCCCTTCAACAACTTTGAAGTAGGTATAGTTTACATAAGCGTCATACTTTGCATTAGTAAGGTTTAGCTGGTGCGTGGCTTGGTTTGCTTTATGATCTACTAACGGTTTTGCTATATCACCAATTACTTGAATATATCTGATTTTCATAATGTTTCCTATAGTCTGATTTCTGAAAGTGTGAAGGTTCCGGTTATGGTTCCAGATGTATTTGCTAAAACTTCTATTGAAGTGATTTCTGTAACTGAATCTAGTCTCCAACCTGCAAAGAGAGTTATCCTATCCTCAGTATTCATGGAATAAGTCAAAGCTGGTCTATATTCTCCTGATTGAGGATAAATATATGATACAGCATACGCTTGTTTCCCTCCTCCAGATTGGCTCAAATCAATATGTGATTTAGAGGAGACATAGTTAGCTGATTCGCCAGTCCCCTGTCCTTGTAATTTTTGAGATGCGTAGTCGCTTGATCCAGAATCACCATTGGTTCGATATTGAATTTGAGGATTTAATAGACCTTTAAACTCCAAACGGTACAAAATCACATTATCACCATCTAGCCCAGTAAAGCTCTGACCCGCTGTGAAGTCCGCAGTATTAACACTGAATGAGTCCACTTTTTTAAATGGGAGGTCAAATATATCTGGAACACTTGAAGCAGGATATTTGGCTTTAAAGAGCTTAGCTGTAGCTGTTACACTCGTTCCGGGGGTGCAATAAAGGGAAGTAACTTCTGTAACGGTATTAGCATACCAGTGCGCTGAAATTGTTTGCGGGTCACCATTACCTTCTCCAGAAAAACCAAAAGATGTTCTTTCGTCTCCGGTTTCTGCATTTATAGTAGTCAAGCCATTATTTAATGACCTTATTTTAGATTGTGTTGAATTATTAGAGACAAAAGCAGTACCACTATTTTTAAGCTGTTGATGTGTATAGATACCTGCTGTCGCATCATTATTTATTTCTATATTTAATTGGTGGTGTATATCACTATCCCAAAGAATTTTATAGAATAAATCTGTATCACCAGTCAAACCAGTGAAAGACTGTTCAGTCGCTGACGCACTCCAACTTAGTGTATCAACCAATTCCCAGTTGTCGTTGTTATTTAGCTTAGGGACTTCCCAGACAACTATGTGCCATTTGTAGGAGGCTGAAACTGTATTACTAAATTCAAGACTGGTTAATTCATCAACATTATTAGTCCATTCTGAGAAATCTTGATAAATTCTAGGATCACCAGAGCTGTGAATAGATGTTAATGTCCTATTCTGTGAACTATCTCCCCTTATTACACCAATACATAACGAGTGTCTATCACCGTTCATTTTTGTAAATCTGTCAATTCTACAGGCTGTCTGCCCAGTCAAATCTACCTGAGATCTTGCTGTTCCATTACCATACATATTATTTACATTGTAGTTTGAACCTGAATCAGAATTAAACCTTATAAGTAAATCACTTGTATTGGCATTTGAGCTATCACAAAACGCCATGAAAGCAATATCGTTGCTATCTCCTTTCAACGAAACCGTCCAAGGCGATGTATTTAGGTTCCTTGACTCGTCTAACTCCCTTACTTTTTGAGTGAAAGCCATTAGCCAACCCTTGAGATTATCTTTATTTCTGTCGCTGAGACATAACCAATAGTGACGCTATTTCCTGGCCAAAGATAAAGCCTTGGCCCTGAACCTAAAAATGTATCAGTCGTATCGTCAGCAACTTCAAGTAGTAGCCTTTGGGATGCTGTTTCATTATAAATAGTCACCCATTCATCACCATTGTTTAATGTGGCTGGGTCAATTGTCCAAGTCCTATTAGTTGAGCTTGAAGAAGGAAGCTTCTTAAGTTTACTCATATCACCAGAAACTATTGTGTAATCTGTATCGCTTGACTCTTCTGCTGTAGGAAGATAACCACCGCCAGAACCGCCAGCCTCTAAAGCTGTTTCCAAAGCTTGTAAAGCTGCTTTTACTGTTACATTATCTGAAATTGTAGCACCTGTAAAAGTTCCCAGGTCATTAGCAGAAGCCGAAGTTCCAGATAAAGTTCTAAGCGATGTTATTTCAGAGGCACTTGCAGCAATGGAAGCAGCAGAAGCAGCAGCATTCGTCTCAGCAGTTTCAGCATTCGTTTGAGCTAATTCAGCAGCGGTTTTGGCAGTTTGAGCCAAAGTAACTTGAGCCTGAGCGTTTACAACTTCTGCCTGGGCATTTGCAACTTCAGCTTGAGCGTTTACAACTTCTGCCTGAGCGTCAGTAACAGCAGTTTCAGCCAATACCCTTTGAGCGTTCGCTTTTGCAGAGTGGTGCAATGCAGAATAATCATCAGCACCATCACCACCGGCAGCAGTACTTACCAAAGAATCTTCAGCTTTATTAGCCCATTCAGTCGCATAGCCAATACCATCAGCAAATAAATCTGCTGTAGTCTGAAAGTCTGGATCTCCACCTGAATCAAATGTAAGAACTTTACCAACGCGAGCAACTTTATCGGGAACCTCAAAAGCATTTGCGGAAGTAATCGCAGAATCTAAGAAAGTCTTAGCAATTTCCTGGTTTAATTTAACTGCCCTGTCTAAAGCAGATTCAAGAGCATCAGCATCAAGCTGCTCGTTTTCGTTCGGTCCATAAGTTTGAGTTTTTGGAGATATCCGATAGACTTTTACATCTACTGAATTCCCGGAGCCAAGCGGATTTTCGCAATCAACTTCATCGCCTGCCTGGTTTAATGTGACTGTAAAATCACCGTCAGTATATTTATAGATAGTACCTAAAGTATTATCCTGAATAGTCACCTCAAGCTCTGTTAACCCAGCAAAGTCCCAGGAAATAGGAACGTTAATTGGATCAGCTGTACTTGTTGCCTCAATTATGCTGTAATCGTCTGCAATCATTTATCAATCATCCGCTTTTATAATTTATACGTCTTTTGTTCAGGCCGATGATTAGAGCTTTCCGTCACTCTTTAGTGATTTTTATTTAGATAAAGCCTCTTTGGTATATTTATACATAAGGACATATCTCTGTATTATTTTATCAATTTTTTCTATAAGGTCTTTTTCGTCATCTGTTATATTTTTCAATAAGTAGCCAACCTCCTGCATAATTCGATCAGATGGGACGCTTGAACTGCCATAAAAAATCCTATCCCCTGTAATCGTTTGAGCTAGAATTTCTATTCCAGTTCCCCAAACAAGCATGCCAGAATACGGACCCAATAAAATACCAGTTGCAAGTCTTCTTAAAGCTTCCTCAGAATCATAGTCATCATCCCATAACATTCCTCGCATAAGCTCACCAGCTAACCAGTAAGCCCCAGGAATAACCAAATGCTGACCAATAGCTATGTTTATGGCATCCTTCACAGCTTTTCTTTTATCCCCTGTCTTGTACTCAGCAGAAACCTGCTTTATATCTCTGAAATAAATACCTAATTTAGACTTAGGCTCTGTGGCAAATTGAAAAAAGCTTTTTGCAAATGAACCACCCCGTCTAATATCAGCTGGTAAGAAATCTGCCTCAGTTGGTTGGTAAGCCTCTTGAACCGCTCTATTAACAAGAGCCAGCCCATTTGCTTCAACTTCAGACTTACTTAATCCAGCAGCCATTTCAGAATTCTTATACTGATTATAAACGATCCCACCAAGTACGGTTGCAGTCCATGAGTCAACTTTAGTTAATCCCCAGAAGGCTAAATCTTGATACAGCTTTATAAAGTTATTGCCTTTAGCTCTTTGCCGGGCATTCTGCATACCTTCATTCAAACCCTGCTCCATTCTTTTCTGAACAACTACAGAATTGTAAATAAATTTCATATCTTCAATGACTTCAGAAGGATTCTGCATCGCAGATTTAATAGAAGATAAAAGACCCTTATTTGTAGCAAAGGCATTTACAGTACCAGTAAAAGCAACAAGGGCTGATTTAGGATTAAAACCTATTGAAATATTACTCATCCAGGAGCGTACTGCGTCAATTTCTCTAACAGCCTCACCCGGAACTAAAGCCCTATCAACAGCCATATCAACGACCGACTCATCTATATATTTTAATGTGCTTTGGCCAAATGTTGTTCTTACTGCTTCTCTAAACTTTCTATTAGTTAGAGTTGTTCTAATTCCAGCCTGTGAATCATAAGTCTTAACATAATGGGCAGCATCAGCAATATGGGAGCTAAACACCTCAAAGATATTCGATCTTTCATTAAGGTCATTACTGTGACTTGTTCTTGAAATTGTAAATGATGGGGCAACTGAAACAGTGTGCATTTGTTGAAGAAACCCACCAGTTTTAGTTTGTACATTCAAAGGAAAGTAATTCTCTGGCTGAACCCTTAAATTAACACCATACTGCTTATAAAAAGTCTTATTGACGTCAGGTAAAAGCTCATCAAGTATATCACCCATTTTTTCTGCAAGCGTCAGCTCTTCAGTAGTAAGAACTTTTTTAATTTCTGGCATCAATTCTAATCTTCTATTTAGGTCAGGATTAACCAATTCACTATCATTATTTAATTTAGTCGCAAGGTCTATTACATGTTGTTGACGGAAAGCCATAAATATAGTCATTAAATCAGCGCGACTCAGAGGTGTTCTTTCTTCATGAGAAAATACTTGCAGGCTCTTATCTTCTTTGCTGAGTTTATTCATGACTTTTTGAAGGTCGTTTTTGGTAAAATCAGAATCTGACTGAGAATATATTTCATGCGCTACATCTAGCAGCTTTTGATTATACTCTTCAATCATCTGAAACTTTTTAATTTTTGCAGCATCGTTGGCAAGTAGGATTTTTTCTAATGCAGCCTTTTCATTGACATCACCATAAGCAGTAATTGATTCAAGCTGACCTCTAACGTTCATCTGTGTTAGTTGATTCCATAAAGGCTTTTCATCTTTTTTCTTAACATGCTGCTTGGCAGATTCTACCGCTTTTAGTATATCTTCTGAAGCCATTGCATACTTTTCTTGATGTGCGACTTCAAGGCGATTAACAAGCTCTTTGCCGTCTGATATAACTCTATTTGCTAAATCTAAACCATCATGAATTTCTGAAGCCGTTGCATCTTGTGTATCTAAGCTACCAAATGCTACAAGAGCCTGGTGCTTTAACTCAAGCTCTTCAAATAATATTTTATGTGATTCTGTATCTGAATCTCTATATCTTTCTAATTCAGTCTTTATCGATTCCAGCTCAGCATTATACTTATCCGCATTTAAGCTTTTATATTTATTCCCGTAATATAGGAACATATGCTTACTTGAGTGCACTGTGCTTTTTCTGGCTTCAACACCTTTCTTAGGAACCTTTTTGAATTTCTTTAAAGTTTTACTAAGCTCAGATCTTAATTCTTTTTGTGTTTGCTTAATTGCCGAAGATTTAATCTTATCCAAGATCTTTTTAAAGTTGGATTTTATAGCCGATTGCATCCGGTAATTTTTTAAGTTCCGAATATCTTTATAAATTGAATCTTTTCTACGACTTGGAGTTAATTCCTTTACCAGGCTGGTCGCCATTTCAGAATATACTTTGGCCATAGCCCCACGAACTTCAGGAGAATTACCTTTTGAATCCTTGCCTTGAGTATTAAGCTCTTCTCTTATCACCCTATCCAGGTCATTAATTAGCTCAGAAGTCTCAGATTCACTTTGTATTGCGTTATATAGACCGTCAGCATATAATTCAGCGTCAGGAAGCTTAAAGGCTGATACAGAGGCTTTCTTAAAGGCTTCACGTCTTTCAGCTACCGCCCTCTTTGCCTTCTCGTATACTTCACCTTGCCTATGACCTTGAGAATACAGCTCATCAACTTTCTTGCTATACTCATTCATTACCTGAGTTTCTTTAATAGCTGAGACAACTTCCCGGTCAGTCTTAACCTTAAGCTTTTGGTTTTGAACCTGCATAGCTACTTTCTGTGCTTCAAACACGGTAGATTCAGGATTTTCAACACCCATATCTTTAGCTATTTTTACAGCCTGCTCATTAGTTATATCACCGTCATAGAAGTCTTTTGCGATAACTACGGCAGCAGATTCATTTAAGCGGTCAAGGGAGAAGCGGAATTTCCCCAAATTCCTAGAATTGAAATTACGGCCTTCATTCTCTTTATACCGTGAGACTTTTAAGCCATGAGATTTTAAGATATTTGCAGATTCATCAAATCTTTTCCCTTTCGGAACTAAGGCAACATTGAATTCATTTAGCTGTACTGGTCTGAGAAATTTAGTCTCAAAATATTCAGTTGGTGCATTTCTAAGCTTATTGATATACTCGTCAATTTTATCTCTAGGCACATCCTTACTAAAGCTCTCATAAAGCTTCTTAGGTCCATATAGAAGATATTCGCCTAAAGCCTCAGCTATACCGTGATTATGGTCGCCTTGATAAAAATCCTCAAGGTCTTCAGCCAGATTCCAGAACTCTTGATTTAAATCCTCCTTAATTTGCTCTATCTTATCACCAGGAGGCAAAATACTATCCCTTGAAGCCTGTATATTTTCAAGGTATTTAAATTCATTAGCTGCCTGACCCCTTAGTTGTGATGGACCTGGTGAGCCTTCACCGCCTTGAACTGGTGGCTTGGTCATTATCTTCATTATATTAGCAAGAGTGTAAGCCTCATGCTTTTTAATGCCTGAATTATTATAGCCTTTAAAAAGCTTCTTCTCTTTAATTAAATTAGGCCATTTCTTTTTGGCCCATATAGTTACCTCTTCATCAGTAACTTTCTTATCAATTAAATCAAAAGCCTTATAGCGGTCAATTTCTGGAGGCTTTAAAGATACTTGAGCTTCTACAGCATTAGTATGAAAGTAGTAATCAATCATATTAAGATGCTTATTCTTCCTCTCTTCATCAGCAAAAGATTCCGCTCTTTTCCTTCTGTGGTCAATTTTTTTAGCAATTTCAGGGATCTTATATAACTCATCCTGAAGCTCTTTAGTTTTAGCTAATTCCTCTAGTTCTTCAAAGCTCTTACCTTTGACCATATCAGTAACAGACTTCGGAAATTTTTTTCTTTCCTTCTTTGGAAGTCGTTTAATTGCTCCCTTGACTTCTCTTGCATATTTAAGCTTTAAAGCTCTCGATCTATGAATATTATCAAAACCATCATAATTAAGACCGAAGCCACCTAAAGAGCTTTCATCTAATTCATTTATTTCTTTATTTATATATTCATCAATTTCATTTTGTACTTTTCTGTCTATATCATAAACAATCTGATTTTTTGGAAATCTAGGGCTGTAAATATCAGCGTCAAAAGTTCTTGCCTTGGGTTCTTTCTCTGGATCAATTAAATCTGGTGAGGCTATTAGTGATATTTCCCCAAAACCTAAGCCATTATCTTGATCGGCTCTTATAATAGCAACTGAAGGAGCTGGTAAAGCCCCCAACTCTTCCACAGCATTAATATTACTTTGCGATAGATTATGAACAGCAATAAGATTATTTTCCTGAACACGGTCAATAGCATAACGGATATCTGGATTACTACCGTCAAATGTGCCTTTATTACCTGTAGCCGATTTTATTTGTGTAGGTTTTATTGGTATCCATGAATAGCCCCTATGTGTTCCATCTGGCAGACCACCTTCATCAACAATTACGCCATCAAAATCTTGTTCAGTTTCTTCAATCCATTCAATTAAGTCTAAAGCGTCATTCCAGTCAGGAAGACCAGATTCCATAAGTGGTGTGCCTGTACCCCATTGTCTATAAAATTCTCCTTGGAATATATCCTCATTTTCAGGCAATCTTGTGTCAAATGGTTTTTCAATCTTTAAGTAGACTGCAAAAGTTTTAGGATTGGTTTTATTTTTTCTTGATCCCCCTAAACTACTTGCTGAAGTTTCTTGATAGTTATCTGCATAATTCTGATTATCTGTAAAATGACTGCCTTCTTTGAATGTATTGAAATCACCATTTGGCGTTCCATGATACATCACTTTAGGCTTACCATCTTTATCAACAACTTTAGAATCTCCAAACCAGTCTTTAAAAGCTTTAGTCTCAGTTTGTGAACGATCAATAGAAAATCTGACATTTGGGCTATCTCTATAATCTATAACAGGAACAGTCTCATAACCTTCCTGTAAAGCTAAATGCGCTCTATGTCTTCCATCAGAATGCCTGACATTCGTTTTATCACCTCCATATAAAACTAAAGGATCTAAAGCCCTGCCAGATTCAATGTGACTTTTAAGATCATCAATATTTTCCTGGGCATCTTCATCAAGATTTAGAGGTTTTGCATTATCTAGGAATTCTTGAGGAGACATCTCTACCATCTTCCCACCAGCAGCAAGATAATTAGAATCACCCCACCATTCACCTTTATCTGCAAGCGGGTAATCTCCTTCATACCCTTCACGATCAATAGAAAACCTGACATCAGTTTCATTGGCAAGCTGCTCAATAAAATCAGTCATATCATGAATGCCTAAATCATCCATAACCTCATCATAAGATTTTTTAGCCTCCTTATCTAAATAAGGTCGAACCTTACGCCATACATCCAGGTATCTAGCTTCTTTTTCAAATTTAGCATCGTAAGAAACTTTCTTGTTTCCAACGTTGTTTCTGATATAACTGCGAACGCTATTAGCATCCTTTTCAAGAGTCTTATTAAATTTGCCAAGTTCGCTTTCATATTGCTTAGCCTCGTAATTTTCTTCATAATCGCGCTTAATTGCGTCAGCTCTTTTCTTGGCAAGATCCTTTTTAATCTCAGACTTTACGTATTCTTCATAAGCTTTTTGATCTGCGCTTTCCTCAGCCTCTCTTCCCTGGTAGTATTCATCCGGGACATCTTTAGATTCTGGCTTTTTATTAGGCTTCTTCTCAGTCTTAGCTTTACCTTTCTTAATCTTCATATCTTTAGTCAGAGGTTTACCGGCCATAACATCTTTTAAAAGTGTCTTGCTGGTAACTTCTAAGCCTGCGATTTTCCTGAAGAAGTCGATAATCTTTTGCATTAAGCTTTTATTAGCTTCCGGCATAGCCTTGCGACCGGTCCGAATATCCTCGACCATGTTGGCAATAAGCTCGTCTTTTAGATGATCCCCAGTTAAATCCTGGTCAACCTGCTTTTTATAAGCCCGGACCAGTTCATTGACTTCACCTTTTGAATAAAACTTATTGGCAATATCGCCCAGGTCTTTAAATTCCCTTGGAGTTATTAAGCCTAAATTGACCATAGCATGAGTAACCTCATGACCAAAAACAGCCTCACCACCACGCTTATGTATTAAAATCTCGTTACCGTCCCATACTCCCTTTGCATCGGCATCAGTGAATCTTATAGGTATTTCAGTATTAGAATCTTTACTAACAAGCTTAAAATTGTCACCATCAGCAACGATATCAGCATAATCTTTATAAACTTCCTGGAACTCTTGAACCTTCTGCTCTGGTGATAATTCTGAAAGTCTTCTCTGCTCAGCCGATTGAGTTATGTCATATTCCTTAAGAGCTTCAAGTTCTGCCTCACGGTCTGAATTTAATTCCAGAGCTGATTTTTCTAAAAGTATTTTTCTTTCTTCCTGAACTTCAATTTCATGGTCAAGCTGTTCAGTAGATAGTTCCAGTTCCTCAGCAATTAAAGACTTTTGCTCATTGTCTGAATTCTGGTATTCTTCCAAAATATCCACGGTGACTTTATCTTTCTTCTCTTCCGGGATTAATAAAGTTGGATCAATTTGTTTTTCTGCCTGCTTGACTTGAGCCTCAGCAATATCAAAGTTTGCGTATCCTCTTTTGTAGTCAATGGCAGAACGACCGCTTTTAACTAGTGATCCGGCAAAGCTAATTGAAAACATACCTTTAGCAGCTTCAATCATTTCATTACCCACATCTTTCATGAGCTGGTCATAACTAATGCCTTGAGCCTCCGCAAATTCCTTAGCATAAGCTTTGCCGGCAGCCTCAATAATTGCCTGAGCTGTTTCCTGGGCAGTTTCAGCAGTCCAGTTTTTCGCAAATTCTTTTGTTGCAACCTTAATATGATTACCCATACCTTTAGACCAGGATTGAGCGAAATTCTTAGGCATCCCAGTTAAGCCCTTAACCTGCATATACTCTAAAGCAACATAGGGAATAGAAGTGATGCCCGCAATAACTTTTGCCTTAGTTGGATCAACCTTATGGTCATGGATAAGAGTATCTGTAAATTCACCATAAAACCTACTAAATGAATAAGTTGCAGCACCGACAGGACCAGCGACCACGCCAGAGCCAATGGCAGCAGCTAAGTCAACACCCATATCAACACCAGACATAATTGACCGACGGGCAAGACCGCCCTCTTCAAATCTTCTAGCTGTAATAGCTTTAATCTTTCGAGTTAACCCTGTTTGCCGGTGGACATCTTGACCAGCATAAATATTTTCAGCTAAATTCTTTTTATATGATTCATACCTGGCTTTTAGCTTTGCCGGTCTTTTAACAGGAGCTAAGCCAGCACCGATATGATTAAAAACATTATTTGCTTCTTTATTGTAAACCTCATCTAATATTCTATGCGCTTCCTTTTCCGCTTCCAGGCTGGTAAATTTCCCAGTCTCATCAATAAGTGGTTTGCCGTTAAATTGTAAATCTCGGCCAAGCTTGGAGGCATAGACATAAAAAAGTTTTTTCTCTGAGCTGATTGCGTCCATATCCATATGGTCAGCACTACTAATAATAGCCTCACCAGCTCTTTTTGTTGCCTGCTTAACCCTTTGAACCACTTCAGGAAAAAAATCCTCCGCAGCTTTAGGATTTAAGTAATACATATAAAGCGGAAATACTTCCTGCTGCTCTTTTGTAAGCTTAGCCCAGTCAATAAGAGACATTTCCTTATCAACAAGAGTCTTGCGCGCCATTCTCTTAGCTTCTTTATCTAATATCTTATCAGACGCCAGGAATAAGGCTTTAGGCGAGCTTAAAAGCAGCTTTGAGCGATGACGTGAAACCATTGCTTTTCTAGCTTCAGGAGAAAGCGCATTTTTATATTCCTCCATTTCTCTCTGTAAATGTGGATATTGAGCGACAATTTCAGGCTTGTGAGTCTGGTCTATTTCCTGCACATACTTAAAAATTTCTTCCTCAGTTGCATCTTTAGACATTTCCTGAAATTCTAAAATCTTAGTAAAGTTCTCATCTTCATCCGGCTCAATTGTTTGCTGAATAGCCTTAAGCGCCTGCAATGGATTCTGATCTTCAAAATCCTCTCCAAAGTACGATTTTAATTGAGCTGATAAATTTAGAGTGTTTGGATCTTTATTGAACTTCTCTGCAAAGAATAAAGTTGAAAGCTGTCTTGCCCGGTTACCGTCATCAGTACCGGCTTTAATGCGGTCCATTAAAATTTCAGGCGATTTAAAAGATCTGGTTATTTTTGGCTCATATGGAACAAAACCCTGTGGAGGTTCTGGAGTTTCAAGAGGAACAAAGCCCTCTGGAGGTGCTACATCAGTTTCCATATTTTTGCCATTTCCCATCTTTTAAAATTATCTTTTCCCCAGTCTGAGGATTATACATGATCTTTTCATCTGCTGATTTCTTAGGCGTATCAATCTTTGTATCTATATACGTGTGATATAACTCGCGATCATCTACAGACTTTTCGACTTTTCCCATTTCTTCTTTTATGTAAGCTTCTGCTTTATCGGGACCAAATTCCTTAAATACTCGCTTGTAGTCTCTTATCATTTTCATTTTCAATTCAAGCCGGGCATTTTCAGAAAGCTCATCAACAAACTCGTTTCCAAATTCGTCTTTTCTGTATCTTGGTGAATCAGTCCAATCACCTGGAGCGGTATAATCTTTAAGCGCATCAATCTTGGTTTTATTCAGGCTAAGGAAAAGTATATTATCAAGCTGCTTAGAATATAAAGCTTCATTGCTTTTCTCAGTTTCTCCAGGCTTTTGCTTAGTTGGATCTTTATCCGCAATTAACTGGCTTGCTTCTGAGTATAATCTTGAATTACCCATTCCTTGAACTTCAATGAAAAGGCTTTTCCATTCTGCATGAGTGCCGCTAAAATTCATGGCTTTATCAAGCAGTTTAAGGTCAGAATTCTTTCCAGCTTCAATAGCCATTTGACGACCTGCATCCATTACACCAGCTTCAAATTCTTCATTTTCCTGGGCAATATTATCAGCGCGTTTTTTATTTCCTTCCCATACACCAGCAAGAATCTTTTCTTTAAATGACTGAGTAAAAGCCCGGTCAGGCTGGCTATTGATATGATCTAAAATGTCCCGGTAAGGCATATCCTCAAGACTTCCACCCTTTTTAGCAATCTGGCTAATTAAGTCAGATTCATTCTCTGTCTGGTACTTCTTTAAGGCTTTATCTTGTTGAACGCGGTCATCTTTAACCATTCTGTCAACTTGAGTTAAGGAAGCACCTAAACGATCTTTAGCAGCTTTCTTTTCAGCTGGTGTAAGAGTCTTCATCTTATCAATATGGTCAGAATAAATCTTAACCTGTTCATTGATCTGTTTTTTCATGCCGGTAGGTGAAAGATCTTCATTCTTTAAAATGCCTTCAACCTGTACTTGAAACCCTGCTGCATGCTGTGTTACTCGCTGGCCGTCTAACTGCCTCAAATAAGCATTAGCCATTAATTGACGCTCAGCCTCAGTCTTGCCCGGATAAGTAGAAATTATCTCTTTTATATCCTCCTCAGCAGTTGGCGAGTCATAACCTTTATTGATAATCTGGCTTACAGAAAGATTCTTTCTTGATTGGCTTTCGCGTTGTTCTTTCTTCCAGGCACCAGCAACAGCCCCGTCATTCCATTTCTTAAGATTTGACGCAAGAAATTTATTGTCAAATAATTGCCTTGAACGATCTGATCTAAAATAGGGAACGCCTTTCTGATCTGTGCCAGTTAAGAGGTTTTGAGCCTGCTTATCATAATCGCCTTGAATATTCTGGACATCGGCAGCCGTTTGAGCTGAAAGCATTTTTTCTTGACGCTCTGAATCCAGTTCCATGAATTTACGTCTGGCATTTTCCAGGTCAGCATTGTCGCGCTCCTGCTCAATACCAACATAAATATTTTCACCTCTTTGAGCCAAGTTTTGAACCATATGAGTATTCTTCTCAAAGTTCTTAGCTCTGATTACTCCAGACATGTCCTGCTTATCGCGAATAACACGACCAGGATTATATTTTAAGTCAACTGGCTGAGGAACTAATTGAGCTGGTATTCTAGGCATTTTTAAGACTCCTTAAGTTTTTTTCCTGGTATTGCCACCACCTAACCAACTAGGATAAGAGCCGGTAGTATTTTTGTAACTATCTAAGCCGGTCATGCCAGCACCAACCATTCCACCAATTAAGCTAGTTGTAGCACCTGAACGCATTGCAGAAGCTTCATTCTTTCCAGTATTTCGAGTATTGTAAGCTGAGGTCATTAATGAGTCTGAATTAACTTCATAACCCATTGCGCGCGCTTCACTTGCCTGGTTCCCTCTTTGTATATCTAACTCGTCAACAGTTTCCTGCTCACTTAAAAAATCTGCTGGCGTTCCGTCAAGCATAACACCTGACTTGGCATAACCAGCTTCCATTGAAGCCCTACGCCTTTTGGCCATTTGCCTTTCACGGTCAGACTCAGCCTCACGGTTCATTCTTTCTTGCTTGGCTTGATTGGCAGACCTTTCAGCCTCAGCCTCGCGATTCATAGCCTCTTGCTCTGCTGCGTTCTCAGTCGCCTCAGCCTGGGCTTGTTGTGAAGCATAACCACCATAAGCAGCAGCAGCAGCGACAATGGCTTGTATTGCTGGCCAAACCCAAACCCAACCAAATTTTATTTCTGTAACTTCAATGTGCTCAGTTACATTCTGCGCAATTAGTAATAAACCTGTCATTTGTCTGCCTGCCTTCTTCCATTAAATGATATTGCTGCAATTTTCTGCCGGTATGGGGTTTCATTTCTTAAAATAAAATCGCCTTCTGTCCGGCTCCCGTGAGGTACTTCAGCAATTAATCTTCCGGTGATATACTCTTGCGGAATACTTAATTTTCCGTCATTCATCAAATACTTTAAAGATTCATAATCTTCACCGTTATTATTGCTAACTTCACCACCTAGAGAATCAACAGCATAAACCTCTACTTCATTTATACGGTTTCTAGTTCCAGGACCACCCGCGTCAGGCATGTTAAATTTGTCTACAGGCTGGTAGAGTGAAGTCATTTTAATACCTACGTGTATTTCACTTTGAGGACTACCGTAGATAGAAAGCATTAATCGGGGACGCCTAACGATATATTCATCAACATCCAGGGGACTACCACCATCTTCAACAGTCATGTCAGTTGTTAAAGCTGACGCGCAGTTAGTGACAAGTATTTGTCGCTCTCCAGTCATTACATATTTTTCTTCAGCAGCAACAGCAACAGCCGAACGCTTAACAGTCAAACCGCTAAGAGTGTAAGAAGTATTTTTTATATCTATAAAATAGCATTCATCATACTCATAAGTCTGATAATCTGTAGTTATGGTTAATTGTGTTGTAAAGTCAAAAGCCGTTATTAAGCTCTTATCAACCGCTGAAGGTATCCAGTAAAAATCAGTTCCTGCCTCAGCATAGTCAGTACCTAAAATTAATTGAGTGCCGTCATACTTCAAAATTAAGGCATTTGATAAAGTCGCACTAATGTAAATGAAAGAACCTTGACCGCTGAATGGCTCAGCTCTATTAGCAAGATCCTCATTATAATACAAAAACGGTTCATTTCCCGGCAAAGCAATCACATCACTTTCCAGAATACCTGAATAATTCTGCTGCCAATCCAAGCAGAGATTTCCCTGGTCCATAGTTTCTAAATAAGTTCCATCAGCCCTTTCAACCACTACAGTAACAACATCACCGTCAGTATGCAGAATTGAATTAATATCTAAGACTTTTCCATTATCTGAAAATGGTTGCCGACTCCACGCGCTTACCTGGTGCTCTCTTTCATAAGTAAAAGCAATTAATAAACCATCATCACGAACAGCCCATATAATAGAGTCAGGCGTTCTTGAATAGGCTAATCTTTTAAACTGGTAGCCGTTTGGATAAGAGTCTGAAATTTCACTTGTTAGATGCTCAGCTAAAATAGTCATATCAGCAGAGATATAACCGTCTTTTTCATAATTGTATTGTGCTGCTCTGATCCTTTTACCACCAGCTTCTATGTATAGACTCATATCAGCATAAGTAATGGGCTGAACTGCATCAGAACCATGCTCAACCTGTCTACGTGCATTTACATTTGAACCGCTTAAAGCTTCATTGCTGTCACGAGTACCAACGGACCACTCACCGTAATTAGTACCGACAATCAATTGCTGCTCTGGAACTATCCAACGAATAGTATTTCTAATATCAGAAGCCAAGGTAAATTGAACCGGGCTTGTAGCTAATGAACCAGATTGCCAGTCATTCCAGTCGTTAATAGTAGAACCGTAAATTGTTGCACCGCTTCCAGGTACACCGCCCAGCATTAGCCTTTCTTCATATACTTCTAAGCAGCTAGGATATCCATCAGTTGCATTAAATGCACCTAAAGCCCATAAATGATTGGCGTAAGTAGTAGCCGGGGTAATTGAATCAGCCGTAACATCTACAGAAGTCGCAGAGTTATAAGCATCAATAGTAAAATGTGCCCATATTTGGCTTTCAGTTTCCAAGGTCCATTTACAATTCCCTAAAGAATAATCCCTCATAGTCACACGAACCTCAGCACCAAACTCGTTTATTTCGCGAGTTAAAGACTTATTTGTGTTTCCTTCACTTCTGACGCTGGCAATGATTTCCCAGTTCGTACCGTCAAGAGTAATTTCAACAAGCATTTCACCTGTCCAGGTTCCCCCCTCAGTCTTGAAGAATACTTCACCATGAGCCGGTATTGTAGAACTGCTTTGGTCACTGTTAAAGTCACCGGATAAAGTTAATTCACTATCATAAATCATTCTAATTTTCCGGCCAACATCAGAAGAGGTAAAAGAATCACTCACGGAGGTAATTGTATGAGGTGAACCATTTGTAAACGTAAAAATATTTGAAGTATCAGTATTTAGAGCACCATAAGGACCACCATTAAAAACATGGTCAGTTATAGCCCAAACAAAAGCCCCTGTTCTTTCAATCCTCTTAAGTGGGTGATTATAATGAGCCACAAATAAAACATCGTAAACTTGTTTAAAGTAAAGCTCTCCAAACTCTGAAGCACTCCAAGGAATAGAGTTAACAGTTTCAACTAAAACTCCCTGGTCAGAATAAATATCAATTCTGGTATCCACAAAGACTAATTGAAAATATGTGTCGCGATCAACCTCCCAGGGAATAGCCCTAACACCACCTAGACCAGTATCACCAATTCGGGCTTGAACATTTGTGCCCAATCGTCTTTTTAAACCACCTTGCGGAAGATTTATAAAGTTCTCAAGTCTTTTTGCTGCTGAAGGATATTTCTGAAGGTCTGAACGGTGATGAAGAATAGGGCTTATTTCACCGGTATTAAAATTTAATAAAGGTATCTTAGGCATCTTATCACCTTAACGAGAATAATAAGGATAACGACCGTTGTAAAGTCGCTTGTGAACTAACTCAGAATTAAAGCTGTATCGCTTTATATTTTTCTTTCTGTTTTGTGTTTTGGTAATACATCTTTGTTCTACACGATCATAAATTGCTGAAGCTGTTTGCATCCACTGAGGATTTTCAGTAAGTAAAGGAGCGATTGAGACAGCCACTTTCCTATAAACCATTTCAACCAGGTCAGCAGACCACTCAGAAGGCTCTTGAGAATACTTCTTGTAAGTTATATCAGCAGTACTTGAACCAGTACAAAAATAACTATCTTGTAAAAACCAGTTTATATCGTCATCAGTCGAGATAACTTCAAGGAAATTTGTAGGTAAAAGATACTTGTAAATAGTATCAGTAAGCATAGAAGCATGCTGAGTAAGTGTTTTTCTCACTCTTAATTCTGGCCAATCAATTAACCGCTGCACTTCTCTGATATTCTGATACAAAACAACCCGGACTTTTCTAGCCCTGGCAGTCTCAGCATCAATACTGGTTATAGTATCCTCACCGATTGAGGTCAATGCTAAATTTGCAATATCTGTAAGAGTGCTTGGTATATCCATAATTAACCTTTAGTTGGTTCAGTGGTCGCCCCGCAGGGACGGAAAGCAGAGCGACCGGCCTGAACAATTGTTTAAGGGATATTCACGTCAATTTGAACAACGCGCTTATCATCTACACGAACAGCATTTGCATACTGTCTGATCTGTAGAACCCAGTTGAATTGCTGAGTCGGATCTTGTGCAAGATTAACGTCAAGCCCTTTAGACTGGTTATAACAAATGCCTTCTTCACTCCAGGCGAAAATTGCGTCATCAGTACCATAGCCAGTAACTTGAGGATCAACAATCATATGAACGCCATAGATGTCAGGAAGCTGACCAGACTCAAAATGCTTAGCATTTACAAAGTCTTCACTGTGAATCTTGTCACCGCTGTTCTTGATAAGATTAAACTTAGCAGTTGGTGAAATAACACAAAAGATTCTTTCATTGCCTGCGTAATTAGTTTCAAACTTCTCACGAAGCTCAGCAATTGTATCTTTAGTGAATCCAGTCCATGCAACGATGTCAGAAAGTGACTGACCGGCAGGGAATGCCTCAGCTGAAAGAGATGCAGAATCTTTACCGCGATTAACAGTAGCAGCAGAAATGGCATCATAAATAAGCTTGTCTTCTTTAGCTACCATCTTCTTCATAAGCTGACGATTAACGAGAGAAGTTTCAGAGTGATTCTGAGCGATTTCATCAAAGTCTCTGAAAGTATGACCAGCAATCAATTGCTTAGGTGTACAAATTGTACGCTGTCTAGCAATCTTCATATGTGGAGTCAAGATATTAGTCAGATCCGCAAGAGCTGGTGAACCAATTTCATTATAATCTGCGCGAGTTGTATCGATAGAAGCCAGAGCAGTCTCTGTAACGTCATCACTCGGTTCAATGTGATCAAAGAAAACAGCTTCACCAGGCTTAGCAGCCTTAGTAACAGTTTCTTTAAGTAGGGATTTAATTTTGTAACCGGCAAGATCCTTAATAGAATCGCCATACATTACTTTCCAATGGTCTGTTTTATCGTGTGCCATTTTGGACACTCCTTAATTAAAATTTTGATTTCAATTTTTTGGCGTGTCCGTAAGCGGGGCCGATCTTATAAATGTTTGTTCAAGAATGGGCCGTGTTGGTTGTCCTTCTTATTTATCTATACGCAATAAAAAAAACCCGACTGAGAAAGGGCGGTCTCAATCGGGTCCGAATTGGCTTTGCAGCCTGTAGGAATTTAGTTATATCTTTTTTCGTAAAGGTTTATTAATTTGTCATGTGCAGCTTTATGCCCAGGGTCCATAGGATTATTGTAAGCATCACTTGACCGAATGGCTTTTACAGTATCTTCAAAGCCTCCTCCAGTTGGTGACATATCGCCAGTAATCTGACCCTCACCCACCTTATCAATCATGCTTTCAAACATCTTAATAACCCGGTAATCATTTGCTAAGCCAGAATCTTTGAGCGTATCAGCTAAGCCAAATTTATTAACAACGTTATTGACCGCATTAAGCTTGGTTTCAAACTTATCACCCCATTCTTGCATAAGGTTTGTTTTAGATTCCATTGCCTTCTGTTCTTGCTCGTTAGCAAATTGGTCAATACCTTCCTGGTGCCTTGCATGCTCATGCTCAGCAAACATATTCATAACCTTGCTTACCTGGTCATTATTTAAGCCATTTTCATGAAAGACTTTCATTGTCTCACTCATAAGCTCAGGCTCAAGATTGACCATAGGAACTTGTTGAACCTCACCATCTTCACCAGTTATTTCAACAGTCGGAGCATCCCATTCATAAGCATCCGGGCTTTCTGGCCTTCCGATACGTGAATAAAATGCTTCTCTTTCTTCTGGTGTTGCATCCGGTCCAAGTGGCTGCAATCCTTTTTTCCCAACTAAAGAAGCCTGGTTTAAATGACCTTCAAGAAAATCATCCATGCTCTTATACTTGGTTATGTTTGGATTATCCCGGTACTTTTCATTGATAGAATCATACCAGCTTCCAGGATCTTCACCGCCTCCCGCTGGTGCTGGTGCTGGTGCTGGATCTACCCCGGCACCCCCTAATAAATCACCACTTGGAATATTTTCCGCTGCTGGTGCTTCTGCTGGTGCTGCTGCGCCTTCCGCTGGTGCATCAATCACTTCTGACATTGTTCAGGCTCCTATTTATTTCTTTTTCTATGGTATTCTGAATAAAAACAGAAACGTCTTGCTGACCTTGAGAAAAGCAATTGACTCGCTCATTCTCAACATTAAAGCACGACTCTCTGAATCTTGTGTATTTGTGAATATCAGCTAAAACCCTTTGACCTTCAGGAGTTCCAAAAACCATAGGATAAAGCTGATTAATGTGAGATTGTTGTCCAGACATATTATTTTTTTTATCCCATTCCCATCATAGTTTCTTCTGCTTCTGGATCTGCCATTGGTGAACCCTCTTCAGGTGCCTGGTTCATATCCATAGGCTTTATTTTATCTGACATCATTTGCATCATTTGGGCTTGTTGTGCAGCTTGCGCTTGAGCTTGTCTTAACTCTTCAGTTTCAGACTTATCGCGAATATAATCAGGATCAACATTATTATTTTTAATTATTCCGCGAACAATTTTATCAGTATCGAGCACTAAGCCTAAGTCAGGTGTTTGCATCTCAAACTGCTTAATCATGCTAACTTGCTCCATTGAAGTCATAATTTGTGAAGTATCCAGGGCTTTAAGCTTATTATCTAGCTTAGTTGAATACTCAACGGCATAATCAGACTGAGCCACCAGTTCAGGTGGTTTCTCAAGAACACCATTTTCAATCATAAGTTCAAATAATCTTGTCAATAATGGGCTAAAATACTCATTATAAAGTCGATTAATGACGGGAGTTATAGCCTGGATCTTTTCGGAAATACGCTCCTGGACCTCAGTAGCTGTCATATTTTTCCGATCTTCCAGCATACGAAACAAGTCTACAAAGAAATTATCTTCAATCTCTTTCTTAAGCTCCTGCCTATATTGGCCAATAGATTGAATATCAATATCAGGCCGGTAAAACTCTGGTCTCCCCTTTGTAGCATCAAAAAAATTGACCGCTCTTGGTGATAAATCAATATCATCCAAGTTAGAACCATTCGGAAGAAATACAGGAGGTTCAATTTTCATATGCGCACCAGCTAAGATCATTTGTCTTATCTGACATATTTCTCTTAATGAAGGCAGCAACGTGAATGAAGGGCCACGACCATAAGGTGTTGTACTCTTCTTGTAAAATCTTGGTACATGATACGGAAAGCTTAAGTATCCATCTTCTTTACAAATATGTTTCTTTTCCTTCTCATAGTAGTAAGAGGCAAAAGGCATATTTTTATTATCGATCTTTTCAGGATCATAACCAACTCTAGGAAATACAGCATGAATAAAATCAAATTCTGTGTACATTGTTTCCGGGACACTATTCGCTTTTTGTATTTCTTTAGAAACATTTTCTTCACCAAACTTCTGCACAGCCTGGCGAGCTTCCATTTTAAATTCACGAAAAACAGTATCAACTAAGCCATCATGACTTTCAGCTATGCAGCATTGAGCAATAGAATAGTTTTTACATACGAGCTTCTGCTCTTTCATTTCTGTGTATTGAACACCAGTGTTAAGAGCTATCCAGCTTTGCATAAGTTCAAAAGCTTCAAGAGCAAAGTTAGAACCCTGGAGAATCTTCAAGGCTTTTTTACCAGCCTCACTCATGTAGTTACTTGCTTCCTCACTCTCATTCACTTTATCATCTGCAATGCGATAACTAAAGAACTCATCACCCATGTTAATAGTATTGGAAAATATTCCGGAAGCTAAAGATATTATTGAAGTCATTCCGACTGTATCAAAAGGAACATCAGTAATCTCATTCGGACTATTCTCACCATAAACAAGATCTTGACTTTCAGGTATATAGTACTTATAACACTCTTCCCAATCACCCTGCAATTGCTGCTGAGTTGACTTAAGCTGAGTAAACATTTTATCTAGCTGTTCACCGGAATATTTTCCATTAGGCATTATTGACCACCCCCAAGGAGATTTGAGCCTGTCTGATTGTTTTGAATCAACTGTGTTGATTTACGGCCTTTTTTGTTTGCCAGTTTTCTTCGTGAGTTATTTGCAGCCGATTGAACTGAGTCATCCTCACGTTTTACTGGTGCATGTACTGGTGGTGGTGGTGGTGGAGGCTTAGGTTTTGAACCGCCTTTTCCCATAATAATACCTCATTACTTTTGTTAATAGTCTTCAATGAGATATACGGGCTTCGCGCCTACCAATAGCATATTCATGCGTACCAGGATAAAATTCAAAGCCTATTCTTTCTGCAAATTGTATAACTGACTCTTTGTTTTTGTCTATTGTGCATCTCAATTCAATACCCTCGTCATCAATAAACTTTTCAAACATCTTCCAGCCTCTAAGAATATTTCCAGGAAGTAATTTACAAAAATGTATTGAGGCTATTCTATCCTTAATGAATTCCAGGATAACAAAAGCTAAAAGATCCTGGTTATACCATGTCATTAGCCAGCAATGATTCTGAATGTATTCAACAGTTTCAAGTACATTCATGTCGTAATCTTCCATTATGTCAATCTCACCATATTTCTCAACAGCACATTCAATAATGGTAGTTAAAACAGCCTCATCACTAACCAATGACATTTGCATTTATTTTAATTCCTTAAGCTCGTATTTAGCTTTGGATTTTGCTATCTTCTCCAAGTCGCCTTTACTAAAACTCTCAGTAGTTAATTTGACTTTTTTGTTGTTTATAAAATCGCAGGCTATTACACCGCCCAGATAAAGAGCAAACTCTTTTGATTTGCTTACTTTCACAGTTGGCTTTTTTGGTGCAGCTGCTTTTTTCTTAGCTGGCTTTTTCTTTTCTTCACTCATCGTCTTCTTATTCCTATTCTAAGGTTACTTTTTGCTTGGTAAGATCTTCTTTTGTTATTGTGATGGGCAGCTTTAGTTTCAGCTCTGGCAAGCTCCAACTCATCCATTGACCAATAACGGGCAGCATCGATAAGGTGGTTATAATCGTCAATCGGCTCATTTATGAAAGAACCGTCCATTTTCTGCTTAAACTTGTACTGCTCAAACTCCATTTGTAGATTCATGCTGTTCTTATGTAAGTGTATACGTCTGGACTTCATAAGGTCTAAGCCGGACATAATTGAATCTTTTCCCTTCACACAAGGATGAATATTAAAGCCGGAAGTCTGTAAATCTGAAATAGCTCCAGGATTAGCGCAGTCAGCTACTATTTTCCAATCCTTTGAAATGCCCAACTCTTGTAATCTGGATTCTATACAAGGTCGGGAAGGATCAGATAAATTCTTAGTTATTAAAAGCTCCTGCTCATAAAACATTTCTTGAAGATATAAATCACCCTGGAATAATGCACACTTTACCAATGCCGTAGGATCATTAGAATAACCAAAGTCTAAGCCGAAGCCCCACTTTTGGCAGTATTCACGCTCAGGGAATTTATCAAAGGGATTCCAAAGTTTAAATATTGCGCCCTGCACTCTTCCACGCTTACCGAGTCCGTACACATCCCATTTAAATTGGTCTGCTGTGCCTTGGCGAATATTAACCGGATTCTCAGGATTATACTTTTCAATCTCCCTTATCTGCTTATCAGACAGAAATGGATTATCCCGGTAAGTAGACCGGAAGAAATAAACGCCTTTTTCTTGAGTAAGTATCTGACTGAAAACCCAATGCTGCGACAAACTTGGATTGTAGTCCATAATTGTTAGGCCAGTTGTACGATAAGTAACCTGAGCATAAGCATCTTCATTTATTTCCATCACCTCATTCAACCAGGCAATGTCCTGTCGGCATCCTTGCAGCTTCTGTGGATCTCTTGTGCCTTCAAAGCACATTTGAGAACCATTTATAAATGTGTAAGTTTTTTCTATCTTATTCCACTTACCAGCCTGTATCCAATAGTTATTAGTGCCGTCCTTATCAATACCTAAAGCCTCACCATGCAACTGCATAGCCAACTTAAAGTCATTAATGGTGGTTTTATTGTGAGTTATTGAGTCAGCACGAAAGCAGCGCGCCACAGCTCCAGGTCGATTATCCAGTTCAATTATTAAATATTGGCAGATTGAGACTGTTTTACTTGAACGCGTTGAACCTTCCATAACGGCAATGTCAGCATCATCAGGAAGGTCTAAGAGGAATTCAAGATTAACAGTCCCGGATAGCTCAGCCATTATAAAACCAAAAAGTCTTTTATCTCTTCAATACTACTTTGCAGATCTTTTATTTGGCTGGCTTGTTGAGTAACTAATGTTCTAAGATCATCAATCTGCTTTTGCTTTCCTGGCTGATAAGTTGACTTATCTCGATTAACGCCATTAATTTGATCAATCTCAGCCTGTGAGTACTTTTTATAATTCATCACTTAGACCTCTTCTTTCTTTTCAGAGGAACATGGCAATCTTTGCAGCAGCCAGAAGAAGGATATTCAACAGGTTCAATCTCGCATTTTTTGCAAACTTCTATGGGATCAAGATCTTTATTAACAGATTCAATCTCAGGCTTTTCATTTCCACCATCATTATAAACTGGCTCAGGATTAGCAGGAGCATCTTTTTTAACTAAAGCACCATCAACTATTTTCTGTTGATCGACTTCAACCGGTAAACCTGGACCAAGTTCAAGCTCTTGAACCTCAGTTGCAGAAGTATTAGCAGGTGAAGACTCAAGGCTTTTAACCCTTTTCTGTAAATCTTGAATAGCTTCAGTCTGTAAATCAAGTATTTTCGATATTGCTTCTATTGGAGTCATTTTTTCCGTCCTTATTTCTAACTATGTTTATTTTAAGTGACCCGGCCAGGTTCACAGATTGATCTATTTCTTGCTTATCTTTCCACCCTAAACAGTTCTTGGAGTAGAAAATAGCAAAGGTGGTATTGACTGCACCTTGCATACCTGCCTGGATGAAAAAACTCTCAAGTAATTTCTTAGCTTTTTTATATGCTCCACGAAACTCTGGATATTTTTCCTTCCATCTATTCATGGATTCATCACTTACATTGATAGAATGAGCGAAGTCTATAAAGGTCGGATATTTCTTTTCACCTGATTTATATTCCTCAACATCAATACTAAAGTAATCAATAATTTTCTGGCAATATTCAGGTTTATATTTTGTCGGTCTTCCTCCGACTCCTTTTCTGCTTTTCTTTGGCTGTTCAGGCATAAGCAAAACTCTCTTTTTATTTACTTATACGCTTTTTGGCCTGCCTCTTGGCTTCTGCTTAAAAAACCAATGTCCTCTCTTATTGTAATCTATACGCCACCTTGATATGGTTTTATTACCTAACCCTAGATCTCTTGCTATTGCCCGTGAACTAACACCGGCTTTAAATAATCTCACAGCCTCAACCTTTAAAACATGCCTTTGTTTGTCAGTTAATTGCCTTCCTGACGTTATTCCAGCCTCCTTTAGTATATTACTAAATAAAATTAGCTCATTTTTAAGTGTGTCATTATTATTATTTTTTAATTTTTCTCGATCTTCTATAAAATATCTCTTATGTTTTCGAAGCTCATCCATTAAAGAAGTAAAGGCCATAGACTTAATATAAGACTTAGGACTTTTCTCAGGATCAATCTTTTGCCACTTCTCAACAAACTTTACAGTAAACCGGCCTAAAGCGTCTTCTCTGGCTGCCTCTGGTATATCTTGCCGTCTGTTTATATGCTTCTTTGCTATATCAATTGCCACAATAGCTAGATCATTTGTACAGTATTCTAACTCCAGGGCTTCAAGTAATAGCTGTTTAATATCAAGATTCATATCTATTAGCTCGCTATTTTATTTGAGTTACTTTTTATTAGCCTTTTTAGCCAAATTTTTTTTACACTTGCAGCTTTTAGGGCCATACCCGCACCCCTTACAAAAATAACTATTAGCCATTTCTTTAGGGTTGTTGCGGTTCCAGCTTCTTTTATGCGTCATTTCTCACCTACTTTCTTTCCTAGTTTAGCCCAACAATCACCATGATAGACTTTCATAGGCTCATATTTTACTAGACTGATTTTACCGCCACATAAGGCGCACTTTGTTGTATATGACTTCTCACTCATCACTCACCTCCAGCTCTTCATCTAATGTAAATAAACCACACCTTTGAATCTCTTGGATAATCCTATCAGCAATACGTATAGTTCGAGAATCAGTAGAAAAAGTTTCAATAATAGTTGCTATGATTCTTTCAAACTCATCATTACGCTTTTTCAACTTGGCGTTTTCTTGTTCGAGGTTTTTAACATGCTCGTCACGCCAGTATTTTGATTCTCCATCCATTCCGTAACTCATCCTCTACACCTCCAGCTCTTTGAGTTCTGCTCTGACAAGAAACAAAGCATGCTTCATTATCATATAATTATACTTGATTTGCTCAAAGGACTGACAACGGTCATAATCGCATATATTCTCTTCAGATATTCTCTGTAGAAACTCCCTTAGCTTGGCGTTTTCTTGTTCGAAATGATTTAAAAGATCTTCAAGCTCTTCGCAATCCCAATACCCCCCCTCTAAACAATCCCAAATCATCTCCTGAGCTTCACAATATTTATATCTCTTACTCACTTCCCAACCTCTCGATTTTAACCAATGCGCCTTGCTGACAAGATGTATAAACCTTCCTAGATATTAGATTCACAACCTGGCTATCATTCTTTAACAAACCAGCATCCCCAAAAGCATCCAAAACAGCCTTATTTAAATTGTCGTTATCTGGCTTAGAAATATGATACTTTGGAGCACTCGCCTTAAGCTTATCTTGATTCCTTCCAGTACCGTAATGAGATTTAGGGCGCTGAAAATAATACTCAATAGTCACAGCAATAGCCTCATTGTATTGACCTTGAGACTTTAATAAGTCATGGGCTACTTTTGTACACATGCAGCGCCATTCTGTCTTTACCGAATAAACCCTTGCATGTTTGCCAAAGTTTGTAGCTCTCGGCCTTCCCTGGGGCTTAGGACATCCAGGAATAAAAAATTCTAATGGTTCAATCATCCTCTCACACCTCCTTTATAAAATTCAATCGCCTGCAACTTAGGCCCTTCAACTTCAACCATCTCAAGCCAGCTTTTATAGCTTGTATGGCAGCACTCAAAATTTAGCCTAGAACCATCTTTAAATATGATTAAAATATTGCTTACATCATGCTCATTTGCCGGTTCTTCATTGTCCCAGTTCAGGAACTTAATGAGGTGTACTTTCCGGCCAGTGTATTTATTTGTGCTGCTCATTTCTCTTGCCTCCTTAACCATTCTTGATACTTCCCATTTTTTTCCTGGTCTTCTCTGAAAGCCTTCCTCTGAGCCTCATTTTTAGCACGTTTATTAATCCCTTCCTGCCTGAGAATTTTGTGCCCTAGCTCACTTTTATGCATATTTTGTTTCATTTCTCAACCCTTAAGTCTTGACCGTCACATACAACCGGCTCACACATCTGCTTAATCCTGGAGTAAACCCGCTGACCATATCGGCTGACAAATTCATCTTTGTTTAGATTAGTAGAAAACAGAGTCAGATAACCCCGTTCAGTGAATAAGCGGTGACGGTCTGTTATAATTTGCGTTAACAGTTCAAACTTCATTCCGAAGTCATTTATAGTCACTTCTGCGCCCAGGTCATCGATTATGATATCTTTCTCATGTTCGAATATTTCTGGAAATGATTTCTTATTGGACATATACCGGCTCACAAGTCTGTCACAGTAAAAAACTGGATACCTTCTAAAAGCTGAGATTATTTTCAAAGCAACCGTTTTACCTGTACCCGTACCACCTATTAAAAATAAGCCTTTTTCTCGAACCTCTAATTTTGTTTCAGCCATAAATTTGACCAGACTTTCACAAATCGCTTTATTTGGCGGTAGAATCGACCTTTTTGATAATTCCGCTACCGTGTTGGCGCATTGGTCATTAATCGCCTTAGAATCGACTTCTGGCCTATTCTCACGCTTTTTTACTTCGCGTTCTACATCGTTAAGTGAAAACTTCATTAGAATCCCCCTGAGTAGTCTGTTTTAGCTGGTAAGGTGTTAACTGGTCGGCTTGGTGTTCGTTTCTGGAAGTTTTTAAGCCAGGTGCCTAAACGCCTGCTTATTCCAAAAGTCTTCTCTCTCTCAAACCGTACCTTTTTGTCATTAGGGCCGTGTTCAGTCCAGTAACCAATAAAATTCTCAACTTCTGATTTTGGTAAAGCACTTTTTTGCTTGAAGGCTTCCAGATAAACCAGCTCTGAAAAGTCCTCAATTCTTTCTTGGATATTTTTTTGGTTTACTTTTTTATCTTTCTTAAGTTCTTTTAGTTCTTTATATTCTTTAGTTGTTGTTAGTTGATTGTTAGTTGATTGTTGATTGATTGTTAGCTGGCTGTTAGTTTGCTTGTTAGTTGAGATTTCACAACTTTGGTAAGTACCGTATTTGCAGATAGTTAACTTTGTTAGTTTGCTTGTTGATTTGCGTGTTACTTCGCCGGTACTTTCAAGATTCTTAAGGCAGGTTCTTACATTTTGGATACTTAACTGAGTACCTTCTGCAAGTTTACCTATTGAGGTTATAAAACTACCTCTCTCAATAATCTCACCACGCCACTTTTTAGGCTCATGATTAGCCATAAGTAGGCAATGTATAAATAGTGTTTTAGTATTCATGTCGTCATACCATTCCCATTCTATAAATTTTCGATGTATTTTTATCCATCCATTAGCCATAATATTTGCTACTTTTTATTAGCTTTATTAGCAAAAAAATTTTTGCGTCTTAACTGGGCGTTTTCTTGTTTGAGGTCTGCAAGCTGTTCTGACATAGCCATAAACTTTATAAGCCATTCAGGAACCGGCAGCTCTCCAACTTCCCAGCGGTACAATGTTGAAGGATTAACACCTAAAAGTTTTGCTACTCGCGTCCGTCCATCTAGTGAGTCGACCCACTTTGTAAGCTTGGATTTAGGTGTTTTTAAATTTAAATCATGCGTCATGCAATTGAATCCCCTCCTTCATGGCAACCTCACAAAGACCATAAGCAGATTCACAAACTGGAGAATCAATATTAAAAGTGTCATCAAAGTCAGCGAATAAAATCCCTTGATCTTCATGTATTGGATCAACACCTAAAGCCCAATCTTTAATATCATAAGCGTTAGGAAGTTTAATCTCCTTCCCATTTTTGTTTATAGATTTTTGTCTTCTAAATTTTTGTGGTGTATCTTCAGCAGTCCAAAAAGTTGAGCCTGTCTCTTTTTCAGCCCTATAAACCTTATCAAAAGTTTCTGGCTTGTGTCGAGCTATAGCATTTAGCTCTGCCTTATTAGTCATAATACAAGGATAACAACCAACCCGTAAAGAACCTTTTTTATAAAGTGGATTAACTTTAATATTATATTTAGAGTGAATTGCAAAAACCTTTTCAATACTCCATTTATGGATAGGCATCCACTTATATATTTTAAAAAAATCATCATAATGAAATTCAGACATTTTAGCCCTTTTGGTAGACTCTTCTGCTCTGACACCTGTTACCATCACAGCTTCAATTCCTCTTAAATCTGGCAGTTTACAACCATTATTAAAAAAAGGCTTAGAGTTTTTCCCTGAAAACATCTTCTCATAAGCATATAAAACCGGCTTTAATTTTAATTCCGTTGTACAAAATCTAGCCATAGCTGAAGGAAAACGGCCTTTAATCTTAACCATTTCAACCATCGTTAATGGTTTATGACCAAAATCTTTATTTCTAGTGTTCAATTGAGCTGTAGAGCCTTGAACTTTGCAGATCTTCCAACCTTGCTCAATCAATGAATCGATATATTCATAAGTACTATCATCTTCCCAGCCAGTATCGGCAAAAATACCGAATACATTTTGTAAGCCTAGCTCTTTTGTTAGATATAGATAAGTTGCAACTGAGTCCTTACCTCCACTAAATGAACAAATATAAGTTTTATCCGGGGTGCAATATTCTTCTTGTCTCACATTCCACCCCACTCATTAAGACGCATGAAAGGCACATCATCAACAACCTCACCACTCGCACTAAAGTCATTTTGCTTGACTGGTGCTTGTGCTGGTGCTTGATTTGCTTGACTGGGCATTGTTGCACCATCGTTATAGACCACCTCTTGAGACTCTTCTTGCTTTGACCCTAAGAACTCAAACTTAATAACCGAAAACACGACCTTAGACCGGCTCTCACCTTGTTCAGTCTTCCAGGTTTCTTGTCTTGGTTCACATTCAAAGAAAAGATTCTGGCCTTTTTTCGTGAAGCTACATAGAGCTTTTGCAGTATTACCCCAGGCAGTCAGGCTAAAAAAGCTTACTTGCTCCTCTTCTTTGTATTTGCGATTAATAGCTATTGAGAATTGAGAATATTCCATACCAGAATTGGTTTGCTTAAGTTCTGGAACTGCTGTGAGGTTTCCCCCAAAAAATGCTTTTGCGTAATTCATTATTTACCTACCTTTATTCTTAGGCATGGAACCATTTCTTTACCTAGTCTTGTAGTGGTTCTGAATAGAGTCACTTGCTTGCCTATCCAATTCTTAGTTTCAACCCCGTAAGCCTTCATAATCGCCTTAGAGTTGGTTACATTCATAATCATCTTTAAGTCTTTACCCTGGAACTTTATAACACCGACATCAGTAGGCTTTTTAGTTCTTGGATTAAAGGCTGCTTCTCTTGTTACTTGCTCGATAATTACAGGCACATCTTTATCTTCTGGTAAATCCTCAGCAGATAAGTAAGGTTTTCCACATAATTCTTTATAGTGCATCTTAAACAGTCTCCTCAAATAAAATCCCTGACTCTTCCAGATCCATAAATTCAGACATCGCCCAGTAAGGGACATCTAAAATAAACTCGCTGGAGTGATAACCCTTGATATTTCCGTTCATACATTCCCGGTAATTATTAAGGCATTTACGGTATTGCATTTCGCCATAGTGAAGACTTTGTTCACCTATTTCAGCAATAGCAACGTCCTTTTCATCTGTGGTCTGGCAGAATATCACCAAGAATTTTTGAGGTTGCAAACCATTTGCAATTGCGCCAGCATTATAAAAGCTAAATTGCTGGTGATAATCCATCTTATAGAGTGCGCTACTAAGTGAATCGTAAGTAAGATTTCCTGAGATACTTTTAAGATCCCCAATAAAACGATCAGAAGTACTTCCAAAATCTATCAAGCACTTACATTTAATGCCAGTTTCCTCATCTACCCAAGTCATTGCAGA
>Ga0098054_1000324_pt1 | contig 35728 bp, 29 predicted proteins | sample 16_taG_FD_75048 | JGI IMG/M metagenome (GOLD analysis project Ga0098054, IMG submission 75048) | Marine viral communities from the Subarctic Pacific Ocean - 16_ETSP_OMZ_AT15313 metaG | ecosystem: Environmental > Aquatic > Marine > Oceanic | place: Pacific Ocean | collected 2015-01-18
AGATCATTGGAGTAAGGTCGGGTCATCAGGTGCTGGCCTCCTCTCCAGCCAACATCTTGAATCACAATCCGGCCTCAATGGGAATCCCAAACGATTCCCTCAATCAGTGAAACGCTCTAGTCGATTTCCAGGCCGTTCATATCCGAATGAGGCTGCGCCGCAGCCGTCCGCTTCTGGTGATACCTGTAGCGGAGCACCGCGACCGGGATCGAAGCGAGATAAATCGCCCCGAGGCCCGTGAAGGCAATCCACGGAAAATTGAGAATGACGGCCGCGCTCATGCCGACGAGCAGGAGCACAGGCAGCACCATGTCCCGGCGGATGCGCAGACCCATGCGCTTGCCCGAGAAGGTCGGGATCTGACTTACCATCAGAAATGCAATGACGAGTACGAGCGCGGCTATGAGAAGCGGCGTCTCCTTGACCCATTCAACGCCGATGAAAGAGAGATAGAGCGGCATCATGACGAGACCGGCGGCCGCGGGAGAAGGCACACCCACGAAGTAGTTTCCCGCCCAGACAGGCTTGTCCGGATCTTCGAGCGCCACATTGAAACGGGCGAGACGCAAGGCGCAGCAGACGGAGAATCCGAGCACGGCGATCCAGCCAAGTCCGCCGATCTCGCCCAGAGACCAGAGATAGAGGATCACGACGGGCGCAACGCCGAAATTCACAAAATCGGTAAGCGAGTCCAGTTCCGCACCGAAGCGCGTGGAGCCCCGCAACATGCGCGCGATGCGACCGTCCAATGCATCGAAGACGGACGCTATGATGATCGCGGCTACCGCTGCTTCGAAACGGCCTTCGATGGCAAAACGGATGGCAGTGAGCCCCGCACAGAGCGCAAGGACCGTAAGCGAATTCGGGACGATGGTGCGCACAGGCAGTTGCGAAAATTGCCGTGCGCGGCGCTCGCGCATGGTTTCGGTCGCCCGGAAGCCCGGACCGGGGCGCGGCTCGAAGGGTGGAATGGAGCCTGCCATCTATTTCAATCCCTTGCACTCAAAGTCCGAGCTCGTTCCCTAGAGATGGTGAGGTTCGACGGAGATCGAATCCGCCAGTACCGTTTCACCGGCTATTGCCGTCTGACCGACCGCAACGAGGGGGACGGCGCCCTGCGGCAGATAGACGTCGAGCCGACTGCCGAAACGAATAATCCCGAAGCGTTCGCCCGCCGCGAGATCGTGTCCCTCGCGGACGTCGCAAACGATGCGTCGTGCCACAAGACCGGCAATCTGCACGACGACGATCTGCTCACCATCCGCACGCTCGATCAGCAGCGAATTGCGCTCGTTGGCATCGCTTGCCTTGTCGAGATCGGCATTGAGGAAAAGCCCCGGCCGATAGGCCACACGCTTCACCTTGCCCGCTACGGGAGAGCGGTTCACGTGGCAGTTGAAGACGTTCATGAAGATGCTCACACGCGTGCGCGTCATGTCGCCGAGACCGAGTTCCTCCGGCGGAGAGGCTTCGGTGATCATGTTCACAACGCCATCGGCCGGACTGATGACGAGACCTTCCCGAGACGGGGTTACGCGATCCGGATCGCGGAAAAAATAGACACACCAGAGCGTCAGGATGACGCCAATCCATCCGAGCGGATTCCAGATCAGGAAGAGCACGACGGTGACCGCGGCGAAAATGAGCACCCAGCGGTGTCCTTCGCGATGTATGGGCGTCAGTATCGACGTAATGCTGTCCATAAAACTCTTCTCGGCCTCTTGTTCCCGGCAGCGGCCGGGCTGGTGATTTCGGCGGAGTGTAACCCGGCACAAGGCCTGGGTTAAGCAAATCCGGGGTCGACCGCGGCGCGCGCCAGTCGGCGCTCTTCCGGCACCTCCCCTTCTCCGTTCGCGGCATACTGCCGCGCCTCGCCGTCGCGTTCTTCTTCTGTCTCGCGCTGACGGTTCCACATAGCAGCATAGGCACCGCCCAGCGTCAGAAGCTCTTCATGGCGGCCACGCTCCACCACTCTTCCATGGTCCAGGACCAGGATTTCATCCGCATCCACGACCGTCGAAAGGCGGTGGGCGATGACGAGCGTCGTACGGTTCTGCGATATCCGCCTCAAGGCCGTCTGGATGTCCTTCTCGGTATGCGTGTCCAGCGCCGAGGTCGCCTCGTCAAGCAGAAGGAGCGGCGGATTCTTCAGGATCGTCCGCGCAATCGCGACGCGCTGTTTCTCGCCTCCCGAAAGCTTCAGCCCTCGCTCGCCGACGCGCGTGTCGTAGCCCTGCGGCAGGCGTTCAATGAAACGTCCAATCTGAGCGAGTTCCGCCGCCTCGCGAACCTCCTCGTCCGTCGCATCGGGGCGCCCGTACCGAATGTTGTAGCGAATGGTATCGTTGAAAAGAACGGTGTCCTGCGGAACCATACCGATGGCCGCGCGCAGGCTGTCCTGGCGGACGTCGCGTATATCCTGCCCGTCAATTCGCACCGCCCCTTCCGAAATGTCATAGAAGCGGAAGAGAATGCGGGCGATCGTCGACTTGCCGGCGCCCGATGGCCCGACGATCGCGAGCGTGGCGCCGGCCGGCACGCGAAAGGAAACGCCGTCGAGAATGCGGCGGTCGCGGTCATAATAGAAACTTACGTTGTCGAAGACGATTTCGCCGCCGGAAACCTCGAGAGCTCCCGCACCCGGCTTGTCCCTGATCTCGGCGGGAACCTGCAGCAGGTCGAACATGGTCTCCATGTCGATCAATGCCTGCCTGATTTCGCGATAGACCGTACCAAGAAGATTGAGCGGCTGATAGAGCTGGATGAGATAAGCATTGATCATCACGAAAGAGCCGACCGTCAGTACACCTTCCGCAATGCCATTTGCCGCCATGAGCATGAGGGCGGTGAGCCCTCCGCTGAAAATCAGCGTCTGGCCGGTGTTCAGCAAAGAGAGTGATGTCGCCGTCTTGATGGCAGCGCGTTCATAGCCCTCCATCGAACGGTTGAAGCGCCGCGTCTCGTGCTCCTCGTTACCGAAATACTTGACCGTCTCGTAGTTCAGGAGACTGTCCACGGCCTTGGTGTTTGCTTCTGTGTCGAGGTCGTTCATCTCGCGGCGAAAGCGCGTGCGCCACTCCGTCACGGAGAAGGTGAAGACCATGTAGACGATGACCGTAACGGCCGTGACGACCGAGTACCAGATGTCGAAGGCATAGGCGAGAATGACGCAGACGAGCGCGAGTTCGATGATCGTCGGCACGATGTTGAAGAGCGAGAAACGCAGCAGAAAATCGATTCCCTTTGTGCCGCGTTCGATCACGCGCGAGAGGCCGCCCGTGCGCCGCTCCAGATGAAATCGCAGAGACAATGCATGAAGATGACGGAAGGTCTCGACCGCGAGTTCGCGCACCGCATTCTGGCCGACTTTCGCGAAAATCGCGTCGCGAAGTTGCGCCAGCGCGATCATCATGATGCGGCCGACACCATAACTCACGATCAGCATGACGGGCACGACAATGGCAGCCTCGGCCACCGTTTCGGGCGACAGGGCGTCCACCGCTTCCTTGTAGAGGAAGGGGACATAGACCGTGATACCCTTCGCAGCGACGAGCGCGACCATCGCCAGAACGACGCGCATGCGCAGGTCCGCCCTGCCCTGCGGCCAGAGGCGGGGCAGCATGTTCGCGAGCGTCCGCGCCGCATTGCGACGGACGCCGGGCGCCCCGCCCGTTACGGGATCGGGGCCGCCTCGTGAGGCATGCTTCAGTCCGGGTGACATCGGTTGCAGGGTCTCCGCTTCGGTGGCTGCGCACAAGGGGCGGCTTCGCCAATGCATTCGCGTACAAGCGAACGCCCCGTCCGGAAGCCCGGACAGGGCGTTAATCCATACACTAGATAAGCCTATTCAGGCCGGGGACAAGATTTTTCAGCGGTCCTGCGCCGGCGTCTCGAATATCTGCCCCGGATAGATGAGGTCCGGATCGCGGATCTGGTCCTTGTTGGCTTCGTAGATGACCGTGTAGCTGAAGCCGGAACCATAGATTCGGCGCGCGATATTCCAGAGGTTGTTGCCTGGCTGGATCACCACCTTGCCCTCCTTGAGGGCGGCGAGGACGGCGGAGGGTTCACCCCGTTCGAACGGCACTTCAACACGGCCGACCACGCGGCCTTCCTCGTCTATCTGATCCACGCGAAGGGCGTATTGGCCGGGCGCGATATCCGCCTCGGGGCTCAATTCCCAGTGCCCCGTTTCGTCTGCCCGGGTCTCTCCGGCGAGTTCGCCGCCGATATAGATGCGGACGGTGGCGCCGGCGTCGGCGCGGCCGGAGATGATGACGTTACCCTTCTCGTCGTAATCCACAGTATCGAGGACAAGACTGCCGGCATCCGAGGGCACGCCGGGGCCCTGGAGCACCTTGCTCGCCTTGCCGGGCTCGCTGCGGACGACGAGCGTCTGCCCGTTCTCGTCTTCGGGGACGGACACCGTCACGACCTGCTTGCTGTCCTTCGTGCCGCCGTCCGGGTTGATGGCGGTGAGGCGCAATTCGACGGTGCCGGGCTTCAGAGGCTCTTCGAGAACGGCAACCCATTCGCCATTGCCGTCGGCTTCCGTCTCGGCAACGATTTCGCCGTTCGCCTTGAGCTGGATAAGGGCACCGGGAAGCGACCGCCCCGCGACGAGCGCCGACCCATCGCGCTCCACGCGAACGATGTCGAAGGTCGGGATGGAAGGATCTTCCTGCTCCTCGCCGGGCTCGGCCGTATCGGCCGGCGCCTCGGCGATCACCTCGGAGGGTGCAGGTTCCGTGTCGCCACGCAGAAAGAACCACCAGCCGCCCACGAGAAGAAGAAGCGCCACGACGAAGGCGCCGACAATTGCCCCGATTTTCATCTTCCTGTTTCCTTCCCCGATGCGGCTGTGCCGAAACGGAACAGTGCCCCACAATCAATCTATTCTACCGCGTAACTTGCAATTACGGCACCAATGTGAAACCTCGCGGGTGACCCTGCGATCCACAGAAATCAAGGATGACCCTCCTTCCATGAAGCTCAAAAGCGTTTGTGTCTATTGCGGTTCCAGCACGGGGAGCGATCCCCTGTTCATGGAGGCGGGCGACCGGTTCGGCCGGCTCATGGCGAGTTCGGGCGTGGAGCTCGTCTATGGCGGCGGCGGGATCGGGGTGATGGGCGCGGTGGCAAGGGCCGTGCTCGCCGAGGGAGGCCGCGTGACGGGCATCATTCCGCGGTTCCTGACGGAAGTGGAAGTCGAGTTCAGGGAGGTGAGCGAGCTCATCGTCACCGAAAGCATGCATGCCCGCAAACAGCTGATGTTCGAACGTTCTCAAGCCTTTGTGGCGCTTCCGGGAGGCATCGGAACGGTCGAGGAAACGATCGAGATGCTGACCTGGGCGCAGCTCGGGCGGCATTCGAACCCCATCGTGATCGCCAATCTGAAGGGCTTCTGGGACCCGATGATCGAGCTTCTCGACCACATCATAAAGGCGGGGTTCGCGCGCTCGGATATCCGCCGCATCTATTCGGTGGTGGACCGGGTCGAGGATATCCTGCCCCGGATCGAGGCCTCCCTCTGAGGATAAAGCGGGGCTCCATCCGAGGATAAAGCGGGCTCCATCCGAGAATAAAGTGGGCTCCATCCGAGGATAAACCGGGTCGACCGTCACACGAATGTCACCCGACCGTTACAAAGACAGGCGCGCGAAACCTATCCCCGGTTCGCGAGGGCGGCCGTGCGGCGCAGTTCGAGCTCGCGGCGCCATGTGTCGAACGAGAATATCCCCAGTCCGACCCAGATGAGGCCGAAGGTCATCAACTGGACGGTGCCAAGCGGCTCTCCATAGAGGAGGACGGCGACGAGGAACTGCGTCGTCGGAGCGAGGTACTGCATGAGGCCCAGGGTGGCGAGGCGGATGCGCTGCGCCCCGAAGGCAAAGAGGAAGAGCGGCACGGCGGTCATCGGACCCGTCAGTACAAGGAAGGCCCAGGTGAACCAGCTTCCATTGCCGAAACTCGTGCCACCATGGCCGGAGAGCCACCACAGACAGGCGAGCGCGAAGGGCAGCAGGACGAGCACCTCGACAAAGAGGCCTTCGAGCGGCGTTGCGCGGGAGACCTTTCGCACATAACCATAGGCGGCGAAGCTGCCCGCGAGGTAGAGCGATATCCAGGGAAGCTGACCCAGATCGAAGGCGAAGATCGCGACACCGACGACCGCGAGGCCGACGGCGAAGATCTGCGGCCGCGAAAGGCGCTCGCCGAGAAAGGCGACGCCGAGCAGAACGCTCACCAGCGGATTGATGTAGTAGCCGAGGCTCGTCTCGACGATGCGCGCTTCGTTGATCGAATAGATGAAGACGAACCAGTTGGAGCCGATGAGGAGCCCCGTGCCGAGAAGGGTGAGCATGGTACGGCGGTCGCGGAGCACGGCGACGAGTTCGGCATGACGCGCGAGGAGGAAGATCATCAGGAGCGTCAGCACCACGCTCCAGACCGAGCGGTGGGCCAGCACCTCGAATGGCGGCACGTCCATCAACTGCTTGTAGAAGATGACGGAAAGGCCCCAGAGCAGATAGCCGAGGCCCGCCGAGGCGACGCCGAGGGCCGCTTCGCCGGCGGCCGTTTCCGATGCGGATTTCTGCACGCTTCTTCTCCCGCTGAATCGACCGGACGATTCCGCGGCTTCTTGTATCATAGAGAAAGGAAGGCGGCGTTAGCGGGAAACACTCAATCCTTTGCCGAACGGGCCTTACGCGCCATCATCGCCAAATACCGCCGCCCCGAATCGCCAAGGGGCGGCGGAATGACGTAGCCCGGTTTTCAATGGCAGGTCGATGAACCTTTTCAATCGAAAAACACTAAAACGCCATTTGCAGCGCAAACCCGCGCCCGCCGATCATGTCGCCGCGCTGGAGGCGTGGGCCGAGATGATTGCGACTGGTCGAATTTACGACCTGAAGGAAAAAGCACTCTACGGCGAGTTCACATCGAAGCTCATCGAAGGCGTACTCGGATACCGGGGTCCTACGTCAGGCGCGGAATATACTGTTGCGACCGAACAGGCCATCTTGCGAGGCAGCGTCGATCTGGCGCTCGGGCGGTTCGGCGGAAAGAAGGCCGACATCGTCGCGCCGTTCGAGTTGAAAGGAGCGGCCACACGCGACCTCGACGCCATCATGCCGGGACGGAACAAAAGCCCGGTCCAGCAGGCGTGGGAATACGCCATGAACGCGCCGGGCGTGAAGTGGGTGCTCGTCTCGAATATGGTCGAGTTGCGGCTATACGGTTTCGGCGAAGGTACCGCCGCCTACGAGACCTTCCGGCTCGAAAGGCTGGTTGATCCCGACGAATATGCGCGCTTCATGCTGCTGCTATCGGCCGACAATCTGCTGTCGGGGCACACACTCGACTTGCTCAAGGAAAGCCGTCTCGAAGACAAGGACATCACCGAAAAGCTCTATGACGACTACAGCGCGTTGCGTGTGAAGCTGATCGGCGCGGTGCAGGCCGCCGATGCGCGCGTCGATCCGCTCGACGCCATCGCCGTGGCGCAGAAGATTCTCGACCGAGTATTGTTCGTCGCCTTTGCCGAGGATACCGGCTTGCTTCCCGACAACACGCTTGCAACTGCGTTCAGCGCCCAGCACGCTTTCAATCGTCGGCCGATCTGGGAAAGCTTCAGAGGCCTCTTCAATGCCATCGACCAAGGCAGCGAGGGGTTGAAGATACCACGCTACAATGGCGGGCTGTTCCAGCCGGACGCGCGGATCGACCGACTCGAACTGCCGGACGACATCTGCGAGGGCTTCAAGACGCTGGGTGACTACGACTTCGCCTCCGAAGTCTCCGTCACCGTTCTCGGTCACATTTTTGAGCAGTCCATCGCGGACGTCGAACGGCTTCAGGCGTTCGCGCGCGGCGAGGAACAGGAGCCGGAAAAGACATCCGGCACAACCGGGCGGCGCAAGCGCGACGGGGTGGTCTATACGCCCGACTACATCGCCCGCTTCATCGTCGCAGAAACGCTGGGCGCGCATCTTGAAGAAATATTCACCGACGTTTTGCGCGTTCACGCAAAGGCCGGCGCCGACCTTTCCGACTACGAGAAAATTCCATGGCGCAGAAAGTCGTCCGAACTGGAAGCATGGCAAACCTATCGGGATCGCCTCAAGACGCTGCGCATCGTCGATCCTGCCTGCGGGTCGGGCGTGTTCCTCATCATGGCTTTCGACTTTCTCAAGGCCGAACTGTCGCGGGCGAATGACAAGATCGCGGCGTTGCAAGGCAAGGATTTGCATATCCACGATCTTCTCGACCCCGACAGCGAAATCCTGACGAACAATCTTTTCGGCGTCGATGTAAACGAGGAAAGCATCGAGATCGCCAAGCTGTCCCTGTGGATCAAGACCGCCCGCCGGGGAAAGGTGCTGGACAGCCTCGACGCCAATCTGCGCGTCGGCGACAGCCTGATCGAAGACAGCAATTTCGCCTATCTCGATCATGCCTTCACCTGGGCGGATGCTTTCCCCGAAGTTTTCGCCGAAGGCGGGTTCGACGTCGTGCTGGGCAACCCTCCTTACGTGCGCATGGAACTTTTGAAGGCGCTGAAACCCTATCTGGAAGCACGTTATGAAGTCGTCTCCGACCGGGCCGACCTCTATTGCTATTTCTACGAGCGCGGGTTGCGGCTGCTGAAGCCGGGCGGGCGGCTCGGCTTCATTTCATCGAACACTTTCTTCAAGACCGGATCGGGCAGGCCCTTGCGCGAATATCTGCTGCGCGAGGCGGCCATCGAAAGCGTGGTGGACTTCGGCGATCTTCAGGTGTTCGAGGGGGTGACGACCTATCCGGCCATCCTGACCATGAAGCGCGGCGCGGCCCCGAAAGGACATGAGTTGCGGTTCTGGAAGGTGGAGGCAGTGCCGGAAAATAATTTTCAGGCGACGTGGGAAGCGGCGGCGGGGCCTTATCCGCAAGCGGCGCTCGGCGCCGGATCGTGGGAACTGGAAAATCCCGGCCTGCGCGCCCTGCGCGGCAAGATCAGGAAAGGCAAGAAGACACTCAAGGAGGTTTATGGATCGCCTTGCCGTGGCATCGTCACCGGGCTCAACGAAGCCTTCGTCATCGACAATGCAACGAAGGAGAGGCTTTGCGCGGAAGACCCGCGCTCCGCCGAACTGCTGAAGCCCTTTCTCGAAGGCAAGGACCTGAAACGCTGGCGTGCCGAACCGCGCGGCCTCTGGCTGATCTACATTCCCAAGAACCGGATCGACATTGACAACTATCCGGCCATTCGCAACTGGCTGCTGCCCTTCAAGGACAGGCTGGAAAAACGCGCGACGAAACAGGAATGGTTCGAACTGCAACAAGCGCAGGAAGCCTATGCACCGCATTTCGCGGCGACGAAGATCGCTTATAAAGACATTGGTGACAGCGCGCCATTTCATGTGGATACGACTGGCGCCTTCTTGGCAAACACCGGATATTTCATTCCTAGCGACGAGCACCACCTTGGGGCATATCTCAATTCCAAGCTGCTCTGGTTCACATACCTGAATGTCAGCGCACAGATTAGAGGCGGCTTTGTGCGTTTCTTCTCTAACCACTTAGGAGAGATGCCTATCCCCGAATGGTCAGATGATGTCGTGGCTACGTTGGCAACGACGTCCGAGACGGCCCATAAGGCCGCCGAAGCTCGCCTTGCCCTGCAAACAGCCCTCGCCCACCGGATTCCCGATCTCTGTCCGCCGGGCCGCGAGCCCAAGCTGACAACCCGGCTTCAGGAATGGTGGACCCTGCCCGACTTCGCCGCTTTTCGCGCCGAGGTGAAGAAGGTTTTCAAAGCCGATATTCCGCTGGCGGAACGTACCGCCTGGGAGGAATGGATCGCCCGCGACCGCGCCGAAATCGCCCGGCTGAGCGCCGAGATCGCGCAATGCGAGGCGGAGATCGACCGCATCGTCTATGAGTTGTTCGAACTCAGTCCCGATGAAATCGCCCTGCTCGAAAGCGCCATTCAGACTTGAGCGACGGATGGCATTCCAACCAATCCCCCCGGGAAAGGCCCCGGAGCAGATAGCCGAGGCCCGCCGAGGCGACGCCGAGGGCCGCTTCGCCGGATGCCTTTTCCGATGCGGATTTCTGCACGCTTCTTCTCCCGCTGAATCGACCGGACGATTCCGCGGCTTCTTGTATCACGCTCCCCCGGTTTCGCCGGAGAGGAATCAGGCGGCGGGGAGCGCGTTCTCCTTGCGCCAGGTGACGGGCAGCGATGCCCGCCTGCTCCCTCGCCCCGCCCCGCGCAAGAAGCTTCCGCGAGAGGTGGACGCATTATCTCGATGCGTGGACCAGATGGAACACGGTGCGGAGGGTGGCGCCCCCGGTGTCGCTGGTGCTCTATGTGCTGGCGATGGTGTGAGAGCAGAGGTCAGGGGTCCAAAGAAGAATTGTCATTGCGAGAAGCGCATTTGCGCGACGAAGCAATCCAGGAGCCGCTTGCTCCGTGCTTGCCGCCCCTGGATTGCTTCCCGCTCCGGCTTCGCCTCGCGGTCGCAATGACGGCAAACGAGAAGCTGGAAACAATATTCGTTGCTGCGGCAAGAAGCGCTGCGAGTGGGCCCCGGCTTTCTCCCTCCGCTCCTTCGGAGCTTCGGAGGACAGGTCGCCGGGGTGACACTTTTATTTTGGGCTTACGTTTGTCATCAACTCACACCCCCGCGCTTTCCTTGCGGTTGTGCGTCTTTGGCGCCGGGGCGCCGTCGTGGAGGAGTTTCCAGGTGATCGAGTCCGTGAGCGCCTGGAACGAGGCGTCCACGATGTTGGGCGAGACGCCGACCGTGAACCAGCGGTTGCCCTTGCCGTCCATGCTCTCGATCATGACGCGGGTGACCGCCTCGGTGCCGCTGGTGAGGATACGCACCTTGAAGTCCGCGAGGCGGAGATCCTCGATATAGGGCGAGTATTTGCCGAGGTCCTTTCGCAGCGCCTGGTCGAGGGCGTTGACGGGACCATTGCCCTCGCCGACCGAGATCAGCTTTTCGCCATCGACCACGACCTTCACGGTGGCTTCCGACACGGTGACGAGATCGCCCAGCGCGTTGTAGCGGCGCTCGACGAGGACGCGGAAGGATTCGACGCCGAAGAATTCCGGCACCTCGCCGAGGATGCGGCGCGCGAGCAGCTCGAAGGAGGCTTCCGCGCCGTCATAGGAATACCCCAGAAATTCGCGCTCCTTCACCTCGTCGAGCAGGCGGCCGATGCGGCGATCCTTCGGATCGAACTCGATGCCCGCTTCTTCGAGGCGCGCGAGGATGTTGGACCGGCCCGCCTGATCGGAGACCGCCACCTTTCGCTTGTTGCCGACGCTTTCGGGCGGCACATGCTCATAGGTCTTCGGGTCCTTCAGGATCGCCGAAACATGGATGCCCGCCTTGGAGGCGAAGGCGCTCTCGCCGACGTAAGGCGCATAGCGATCCGGCGCGCGGTTCAGGATTTCATCGAGCGTGCGTGAGACATGGACGAGGCTCTTCAGGCGCTTGATGGTGACGCCGATTTCGAAGCGATCCGCATAAAGAGGTTTCAGCAGCAGCGTCGGGATGAGCGAGACCATGTTGGCGTTGCCGCACCGCTCGCCCAGACCGTTCAACGTGCCCTGCACCTGACGGACGCCCGCGCGGATGGCGGCAAGCGAATTCGCCACCGCATTTTCCGTGTCGTTATGGGCGTGGATGCCGAGCCTGTCGCCGGGGACGCCCGACGCGATGACCTCGCCGACGATGCGCTCCACTTCGTCCGGCAGGGTGCCGCCATTGGTGTCGCAGAGGACGGCCCAGCGCGCGCCGCTATCGAGCGCGGTCTTCACGCAGGAAAGCGCGAATTCCGGGTTCGCCTTGTAGCCGTCGAAGAAATGTTCGCAGTCGATCAGGGGCTCGCGGCCGCGCGCGGCAACGGCCTTCACGCTTTCGGCGATGCCTTCGAGGTTTTCCTCGTTCGTGATGCCCAGCGCGACGGAGACATGAAAATCCCAGCTCTTGGCGACGAGGCAGACGGCATCCGTATCCGCGTCGAGCACGGCGGCAAGGCCCGGATCGTTGGAGGCGGAGCGCCCTGCCCGCTTGGTCATGCCGAAGGCGGTGAACTTCGCATGACCGAGCTTCGGCTTGTCGCCGAAGAAGGCCGTGTCGGTCGGGTTCGCGCCGGGATAACCGCCCTCGATGTAGTCGAGGCCGAGTTCATCGAGCAGGCCCGCGATGAGGCGCTTGTCCTCCACGCTGAAATCGACGCCCGTCGTCTGCGCGCCGTCGCGCAGCGTGGTGTCGAAGAGGTAGAGGCGCTGTTTCTTTTCAGCTTTTGGGGACTTGCTCATAACTGTTGCTCTCAATTCACCCTCCCCCTGTGGGAGGGTCAAACCGCTGCAAGCGGTTTGGGGAGGGGTCGCGGCAGAAAATACAACCGCAGCCGATAGCCGGTACGTCCGATTTGAGCGGAGTCCCCCTCCCCAAACGATCTTCGATCGTTTGACCCTCCCACAGGGGGAGGGTGGAAAAAGAGACGAGGCATGTTGCCACGAGAACATCATGCATCCGCAGCTACCGCCGCCGACCAGACCGTTTTTCAATGAAGTATAAGCGTGCTTGTACGGCGGCGGCGGAGCTATGTCAGCCGCTAATAATCAGACCCTGAATGATCGAGAGAGCCGGGTTCATGCCGGTATCCCCGCTGGCCGCCGTTAAAATAATCCAACGAAATCAATTCGTTAGACCCTTGAGACGGGCTTGCGCCCGGTCCCGTCCGATGAGAGGTAGCAGGTTTTTGAGTTCCGGTCCATGCGTCAAACCGGTGAGCGCGAGACGGAGCGGCATGAAGAGCGCCTTGCCCTTGCGGCCGGTGGCGGATTTCAGGGCGTCCGTCCAGGCGGCCCATGTTTCCGGGCCCCAGGGCTCCGGCGGGAGCGCGGCGGCGGCGGCGGCGGCGAAGTCCGGCTCCTCGATGACCGGCTCGACCGGTCCCGCGACGATGCGCGCCCAGTCCGCGGCGTCGGCGAAGAGGACGAGGTTCGGCTTCACGGCATCCCAGAAAGCTTCTCCGAGATCGGCGCCGAGGGAAGCGAGGCGCGGCTGCACGGCGGCATAGGGCATGAGGTGCAGGCAGGCGGCATTGACGCGGGCGAGGTCGGCCGGGTCGAAGCGGATGTCGGCGCGGCCGAGGCGCGAGAGGTCGAAGCCCGCGGCGAGTTCGTCGAGAGAGAGGCAGGGCTCGACCGGGTCCGGCGTGCCGAGGCGGGCGAGAAGCGCATTCACGGCCATTGCCTCGTAGCCGGCCTCGCGGAGCGCGCGCAGCGAGAAGCTCTCGGCATCGTCGCGCTTGGAGAGCGGCTTTCCTTCCGGCCCGTTCAGCAGCGAGTAATGGGCGAAGGCGGGAGGCTCAGCGCCGAGCGCGCGGATGATCTGGATCTGGACGCCGGTGTTGGTGATGTGATCGCTGCCGCGAATGACGTGGGTTATCGCGAAGCCGATGTCGTCGACGATGCTCGGGAGCGTGTAGAGGAAGCGGCCATCCTCGCGGATGAGCACGGGGTCCGACAGCGAGGCGCCGTCGACCTCGACATGGCCCTGGATGATGTCCTCGAAAGAGGTGTGCTCGTGGTCGAGCCGGAAGCGCCAATGGGGCTTGCGGCCTTCGGCTTCGAGGGCGGCGCGGTCTTCATCCGTGAGGTCGAGCGCGGCGCGGTCATAGACCGGGGGGAGGCCCCGGGCGAGCTGGCGCTTGCGGCGGCGGTCGAGCTCGGCGGCGCTTTCATAGGCCGGATAGAGGCGGCCGGCGGCTTTCAGTTTTTCGGCGGCGGCCTCGTAGGCCGTGAGACGGTCCGACTGGCGGGCGAAGATGTCGTGGGAGAGACCCAGCCAGCGCAGGTCTTCTTCTATCGCGGCAGCGAATTCAGGCGTCGAGCGCTCATCATCCGTGTCGTCCATGCGGAGCATGAACTTTCCGCCATTCCTCCGTGCAAAGAGGAAATTGAAGAGCGCGGCGCGCGCATTGCCGACATGGAGGCGGCCCGTGGGCGACGGGGCGAAGCGGACGGTTGGCGCCATCATAGGGAAGCTCCCCCGCCCCAAACCGCTTGCAGCGGTTTGACCCTCCCCGAGGGGAGGGTGGAAAGCAGGGCGTCATACGCGGCGCCGCTCATATGTCCTGGTCCCGGAAGCCGTTCACGATCGGGTAACGGCGGTCGCGGCCGAAATTGCGGGTCGTGACCTTGACGCCGGGCGCGGCCTGGCGGCGCTTGTATTCCGAGATGTAGAGAAGATGCTCGACGCGCTTCACGAGATCGCGGTCGTGGCCGCGATCGACGATGTCGCGGACCGACATTTCCTCTTCCACGAGGCAATGCAGAATGTCGTCCAGCACCTCGTAGGGCGGGAGCGAATCCTCGTCCTTCTGGTCCGGGCGAAGCTCGGCGGAAGGCGGGCGCGTGATGATGTTTTCCGGGATCACCCTGCCCTTCGGCCCCAGACATCCTTTCGGCATGTTCTCGTTGCGCCAGCGGGCCATGCGGAAGACGCGCGTCTTGTAGAGATCCTTGATCGGATTGAAGCCGCCGTTCATGTCGCCATAGATGGTGGCGTAGCCGGCGGAGACCTCAGACTTGTTGCCCGTCGTCAGCAGCATGGAGCCGAATTTGTTGGAAATCGCCATGAGGATGACGCCGCGCGTGCGGGACTGGAGGTTTTCCTCCGTCGTGTCGGCCTGGCGGCCCTCGAAGAGTTTTTCGAGCGCGCTGGTGAAGCCCGTGACGGGTTCCTCGATCGGCACGATATCGTAGCGGACGCCGAGAAGCTTCGCGCATTCCGCCGCGTCGTCGAGGCTTTCCGACGAGGTGTAGCGGTAGGGCAGCATGACGCAATGGACCTTGTCCGCGCCCAGCGCATCGACCGCGATGGCCGCGACCAGCGCGCTGTCGATGCCGCCGGAGAGCCCGAGGACGACGCCGGGGAAGCGGTTCTTCGTGACGTAGTCGCGCAGGCCCTGCACCACGGCGAGATAGAGCGCTTCATCGCCCTCCTCTATCGCCGCGCGTTCGCCGGTTGCGCAGACCCAGCCCTTTGCCTCGCGCGTCCAATCGGTGAGCGCGATCTTCTCCTCCCAGGCCGGCATCTGGACCGGGAGCGAGAGATCGGCATTGAGCACGAAGGAGGCGCCGTCGAAGACGAGTTCGTCCTGCCCGCCGAGCTGGTTCACATAGGCGAGCGGGAGACCGCTTTCCTTGATGCGGGAGACGGCGAGGTTCATGCGTGCGTCGAACTTGTTGAAGTCGTAGGGCGAGCCGTTCGGGACCAGCAGCATCTCCGCGCCCGACTCTTCCAGGCATTCGACGACATCGGGGAACCAGATGTCCTCGCAGATGGGGACGCCGATGCGCACGCCGCGAATATTGAAGGGGCCGGGCATGGGGCCCTCGTCGAAGACGCGGGGCTCGTCGAAGACGGAATAATTCGGCAGGTGGACCTTGGCGCGGTAGCCGCGAACCTCGCCCCTGTCGAGATAGAGGACGGCGTTGAAGAGCTTGCCGTCGTCGGCGAGCCAGGGGCAGCCGATGAGAATGCCGGGGCCGCCATCGACCGTCTGGCGCGCGAGGTCGACCGCGGCGGCGCGGGCGGTGCGCTGGAAGGCGCCCTTGAGCACGAGATCCTCCGGCGGGTAGCCGGTGAGGAAGAGTTCGGAAAAGACGATGAGGTCCGCGCCCTCGATCTCCGCCTCGCGGCGGGCCTCGACGGCCTTCTGGAGATTGCCTGCGATGTCGCCCACGACAGGGTTCAACTGGGCGAGGGCGATGCGGAGCTTGTCGGTCATTTTACAAGTAGATCCGGGCAGTTATGTCCCAAAGATATGGGGATTCGGCCTCGCGGTTTTAGCCGTTGAAGGACGCACCCACAATAGTTCAGGGATGAACGGCGGAAAGAGGCATTCCGGGGGGCGCCGCCCGGCGGCCGGGGATAGGCTCCCTCTCAATCACGACATTCCCAAGCGGAGGAGAGACCGATGACCGTCAACCGCCAGATCTGCTGACCGAAACCCCGCAGGGGAAACTTGCCGAGAGCCATTTCAAGTTCTTCGAAGGCAAGGTGCCCGAGGCGAAGGAGGGGGAACTGCTCGTGCGCACGAAGCTCATCTCGCTCGACGCGGCGAACCGCGCATGGATGCAGGGCGCGACCTACCGCTCGGCGGTGGAAGCGGGAACGGTGATGGCGGGCGGCCCGGTCTCCGAGGTCATCGAGGCGAAGGCGCCGGGCTTTGCCAAGGGCGATCTCGTGTTCACCGATACGGGCTGGCAGGACTATGCCGCCGTGCAGGCGAAGGGTGCACAGAAGCTGCCGAAGATGGAGCCGCTGTCGCACCTGCTCAGCGTCTACGGCATTGCGGGGCTGATGGCCTATTTCGGACTCCTCGAAGTGGGCAAACCGAAAGCGGGCGACACGGTGGTCGTGTCGGCGGCGGCGGGCTCGGCTTCGATGCCGCTATCGACTACAAGGCGGAGCCCGCCGGCAAGATCAAGGTGAAGGAAGACATTCTGGAGGGGCTTGAGAACACGCCAAAGGCGCTGATCGGGCTGCTGGCCGGCGACAATGCCGGCAAGCGGATGGTCAAGGTGTCGTGACCGCGGACTCAAAGCCCTCAACTTACAAACCGTCACGGCCCGATTTATTCGGGCCGTCCACGTCTTGGCAACACGGAAAACCCGATAAGACAGGCGTGGATGACCCGGACAAGCCGGGTCATGACGGCTTTTGGGAACGTCTCCGATAGCTGCAATCTGCACCCATCGCCGGGCTGCGCGCATTCGCGCGACGGAAGCGCCGCCTTTCCCCGTTATAAAAAACGGGACGACGAAAAGAGGCAGGCAGGCCGATGGGCTATGAGAGCGAAGCGAGAGACGGCACGAACGGCGCGGCAACGCCTTCCCTTCCCGAAAGGCTGAGGGCGCATTGGCTGGCGCTGCCCAGCCTCGCGCGCCGGGGCGCCGCCGGTGTCGTGGCCCTCATCGCGCTGTGGATCGTCTATGGTCCGTTTTTCGGTGGCGAAAGCGTCAGCTACCGGACGGCGACGGCGACGCGCGGCACCGTCGAGCAGACGGTGACGGCGCTGGGCGCCCTGCAACCAAAGGACTATGTGGATGTGGGCGCGCAGGTCTCGGGCCAGCTCAAGGCCGTTTACGTGGATGTCGGCGACGATGTGAAGGAAGGCGACCTCCTGGCGGAGATCGACGCGAAGACGTCCGAGACGGAGCTTGCCGCGGCACGCGCAAGACTCGTCCAGCTTCAATCCGAACTCGCGGGCTCGCAGGCGGAACTCGTTCTCGCGCAGCGGCAGTACAAGCGGAACCTCGATCTCGCGAAGATCGACGCGGTGAGCCGCGACGACCTCGACACAAGCGAGACGGCCGTGAAGACGACACAGGCAACCATCGCCTCGCTCAAGGCGCAGATCACGCAGCAGGAATCGACCGTGGAAGGCGCGGAGGTCAACCTCGGCTATACGAAAATCTATGCGCCGATGACCGGCACCGTGACCGATCAGGAAGCACTCCAGGGCCAGACGCTGAACGCGAACCAGACAGCGCCGACCATCCTGACCATTTCGGACCTCAGCACCATGACCGTGGAAGCGGAAGTGGCGGAAGCCGATGTGGGCCGCCTTGCCGAAGGCATGCCGGTCTATTTCACGACGCTCGGCGCGGCGAATGAGCGGTGGCGCTCCACGGTACGGCAGATTCTTCCGACGCCGGAGATCGAGAACGATGTCGTGCTCTACACGGTACTCGTCGACATCGCCAACCCGGACGGCAAGCTGATGAAGGACATGACCACGCAGGTCTTCTTCCTTCTGGGCGAGGCGCGGGACGCGATCACCGTTCCCGTCGGCGCGGTGAGCGAGGGAGAAGACGGCAAGAGCTATGTGACCGTGATGACGGAGGACGGCCCAAGCCAACGGCAAGTGGAAGTGGGCCTGACCAATCGCATCAGCGCGGAAATCAAGAACGGCCTCGACGAAGGCGAGACGGTGGTGACGGGCGTTTCTTCCGGGACGGAAAGCGGCACAACGAAGTCGCGGCGCATGCCGGGCTTCCTGTAGGGAGACCGCGCATGCACGCCCCCGCCCCACGAAGCGCCGCACCGCTGATCGATATTCGCGATGTGACGAAAATCTACCGCACGGGCGCTGCGGAAGTGCGCGCACTGGACGGTGTGTCGCTGACGATAAGGCGCGGCGAGTTCGTCGCCATCATGGGGCAATCGGGCTCCGGCAAATCCACGCTGATGAATATTCTCGGTTGCCTCGACCGGCCGACGGACGGTGTCTACGCGGTCGCGGGCACGGATGTGGCCTCCCTCACCGCCGACGAGCTGGCGGTGCTTCGCCGCGACACGTTCGGCTTCGTGTTCCAGCGCTACAATCTGCTTTCGAGCATGACGGCGGCGGAAAATGTGGAACTGCCGGCGATCTATGCCGGTGCAACGCGGAGCGAACGAACCGAGCGGGCGAAGGCGCTGCTCGGGCGGCTTGGCATGGGCGACCGCACGGCGCACAGGCCGACCGAATTGTCGGGCGGCCAGCAGCAGCGCGTCTCCATAGCTCGCGCGCTGATGAACGGCGCGGATGTGATCCTCGCCGACGAACCGACCGGCGCGCTCGATACGCAAAGCGGCGCGGACGTTCTGAAGGTGCTGAAGGACCTCAACACCGAGGGGCACACCGTCATTCTCATCACGCACGATCCGGCCGTCGCCGACTATGCGAACCGGACCATCCAGATCAGCGACGGGCACATCGTGTCCGATACGGGCACGAAGGCGGCGGCGAGCGTGGCCGCTTCCGACGAGGGGCCGACGCGCCGCAACACTCTCGCGATCCAGGCGGAAATCACCGAAGCGGTGAAGATGGCGTTCCGCTCGCTGCGTACAAACATATTCCGGACGGCGCTGACGCTGCTCGGCGTGGTGATCGGCGTGGCCGCGGTTGTCGTCATGCTTGCGATCGGCGACGGCAGCAAGGCAAACATCATGAGCTCCATGCAGAGCATGGGCACGAACCTGCTGGTGGTGCGTCCCGGCGCGCCCGGTGTGCGCTCAAGCGGCGACATCGCGACGCTGGTGGCATCGGATGCCGAAGCCATTCTCGACGTCGCGAACGTCGCCGCCGCAATCCCGTCGCGGAGCACCTCGACAACATTGCGCTACGGCAATGTCGACTACCGCACGCAGGCCGAAGGCACCTGGCCGTCGCTGACGGCGGTGCGCGACTGGAACGTGGCGGAAGGCGGCTTCTTCACGGAGGCTGACCTCAACGGCTATGCACCCGTCATCGTGCTCGGGCAAACGGTCGTGGACGCGCTCTTCCCGGACGGCAGCAATCCGGTCGGGAAATACGTGCTTGTCGGCAACATTCCCTTCGAGGTCGTGGGCGTGATGGAAGCAAAGGGCGCGGCGGCCTTCGGGCGCGACCAGGACGACGTCGCCTTCGTGCCGCTGACGACGGGCTTCATGCGGCTTTTCGGACAGCAGTTCGCGGATTCGATCACGGTGAAGGTGACGGACTCCGACCGCGTGGACGAGACCGAGGAAGCGATCCACACGCTGCTCCTCGCGCGGCACCGGACGGAAGACTTCCAGATCCGCAACACCGCCTCGATGCTCGAAACGATGGAAAGCATGTCGAACACGATGACGATCCTGCTCGGCTCCGTGGCAGCGATCTCGCTGCTCGTCGGCGGCATCGGCGTGATGAACATCATGCTGGTGAACGTGACCGAGCGGACGCGCGAAATCGGCTTGCGTATGGCGACCGGCGCGCGGATGGGCAATATCCTCGTGCAGTTCAATACCGAGGCGCTGGTGGTTTGCGGCGTGGGCGGGCTGATCGGCGTGATGCTCGGCATTGCGACCGCGCTTGCGCTTTCAGGTTTCGGGCTCAACATCGTGATCAACCCCATGCCTTCGGCGCTCGCCTTCACCTGTGCGTTTCTTACCGGGCTGGTGTTCGGCTATCTGCCCGCGCGCAAGGCGGCGCGGCTCGACCCTGTGGTCGCGCTGTCATCGGAGTGAGGTGAAATGAACCCAACAAGCAGAGCCCCCGCCCCGAAAAATTCCATGAATTTTTCGACCCTCCCCAAGGGGAGGGTGGGAAGAACCGCCGGGCTTGCGGCTGCCACCATGATGCTCGCCGCCTGCACGATGGCGCCGGATTACGAGCGACCGGCCGTCGAGACGCCGCAGAGCTTTGCTTCCGCGCAGCAGACGGACGGCATGGACGTTGCCGCAGAGACGCAATGGTGGACGGCGTTCGGCGACCCGGAGCTGACGCTGCTGATGCAGACGGCGCTGGCGCGGAACCTCGACATCGAGCAGGCGCTGGCGCGCGTCGAGCAGGCACGCGGTGCGGCGCGCGCGGCGGGCGCGAGCCTGTTGCCGCAGGTGGACGGCAGCGGCAGCGCGACCCGCAGCGACACGCGCGGCGGATCGAGAAGCGACAGCGCGAATCTCGGCCTTTCGGCAAGCTACGCGGTCGATATATGGGGCCGCTACCGCGACGAGGCGAACGCCGCGGCGCTTTCGCTGGGGGCAACGCAATACGACAAGGAGAGCGCGGCGCTGATCGTGCAGTCGGAAGTGGCGACGACCTATTTCACGATCCTGACGCTGAAAGACCGGATCGCGATAGCCGAGGATTCGCTGAAAGCCGCACGCGACACGCTCGACATTGTGGAGGCGCGCTACAAGGCGGGCAGCATTTCGGGCCTCGACCTTGCACAACAGCGCAATACGGTGGCGACCATCGAGGCGACGCTTCCCTCGCTTCGCGCGGAACTCGCGGCGAATGAGAACGCGCTCGCGATCCTCGTTGCGACGGTGCCGGGGCGCTTCAGCGTGGAGGGCGAAACGCTCGACAAGGTGGTGCTGCCGAGCATCGCCGCGGGACAGCCTTCGACGCTGCTCGAGCGGCGGCCCGACATCAAGAGCGCGGAGGCTTCGCTGAAAGCGGCCAATGCCGATATCGGCGCGGCGCGGGCGGCCTTCTTCCCGAGCATCGACCTGTCGGCGTCGCTGACGCGGAGCTTCGCGACGGCGAGCGCGGCCGAGACGGTCAGCTCCATCGGCGCATCGCTGCTGGCGCCGATCTTTTCCGGCGGGACGCTGGAAGGAAACCTGCAATCGGCGAAAGGCGCGCAGGCGGAACTCGCGGCGGCCTACAAGCTTGCCGTGCTCACTTCGTTTTCCGAGGTCGAGAATGCTCTCACGACCGTGGAGACGACGGCGGCGCGCGAGAATTCGCTCAACGTCGCGGCGGAGGAAGCGGGCAAGGCTTATGAGCTTTCGCTGGCACGCTACCGCGCGGGGGCGAGCGACCTCCTGTCGGTGCTCGATGCGCAGCGAAGCTGGCTTTCGGCGCGGGACAGCGCGGCAAGCGCGAGGCTTGACCGCTATGGCTCGGCCGCCGACCTCTTCGTCGCGCTGGGCGGCGGGTGGAAGAACTGAGGCGCCGTTCAATCCTCTTGTTCGTCCTTGCGAACGACTGAAGGGGCGAAGCAATCCATTGGGCGTTTGCGCCGGAGATCGGCGCTGTATGGATTGCCGCGTCGCGGCAGAGCCGCTCCTCGCAATGACGAATGAGGAAGGGCTGTTCGGAAACTCACACGCAGTTGTTCAGGCGAGGGGCAAGTTTCCTTCCGCCGCCGGGCAAAGGCGGCTAGTCTCCCCTCAACGAAAACCTGAACGACGTGGAGGAGTGCCATGATGAACCTGACCTCAAGGGAAATCCGCCTGAAGGCGCGGCCTGTCGGCATGCCGAAGGAGAGCGATTTCGAGCTGGCGACGACGGAAGCGCGCCAGCCCGGCGAGGGCGAGGCGCTGGTGCGGAACATCTGGATGTCGGTCGACCCTTACATGCGCGGTCGCATGATGGACCGCGAGAGCTATGTGCCGCCGTTCCAGATCGGCAGCCCGCTGGAAGGCGGCGCGATCGGCCAGGTGGTGGCGTCGAAAAGCGACAAGCTGAAAGTGGGGACTTATGTGAACCACATGCTGGGCTGGCGCGAATTCGCGACGGCGCCGGCGGCCGGCTTCACGCCGGTCGATCCGGCGCTCGGCCCCATCGAGGCGTTTCTCGGCGTGCTCGGCATGCCGGGGATGACGGCCTGGGCCGGGCTCTTCAAGGTGGCGGAACTGAAAGACGGCGAGACGGTGTTCGTCTCCGCCGCGTCGGGCGCCGTGGGCTCCGTCGTCTGCCAGCTTGCGAAGGCGCATGGCTGCTATGTGGTGGGCTCGGCGGGCTCCGACGAGAAGTGCAAGTGGCTGACGGATGTTGCCGGCATCGACAAGGCGATCAACTACAAGACCTGCGGCGACCTGACCAAGGCCGTGAAGGACGCTTTCCCGAAGGGGATCGACGTCTATTTCGAGAATGTGGGCGGCAAGCATCTCGAAGCGGCGATCGAGTCCATGCGGCCGAACGGGCGCGCGGCGCTGTGCGGCATGATCGAACAGTATAACGACACGGAACCGCGCCCCGGCCCGACGAACCTCATCCAGATCGTCGGCAAGAGCCTGCGCCTGCAGGGCTTCATCGTGTCCAACTATTTCCAGCATATCGGCGAGTTCTTCGCCGAGATGGGTCCGCTCATCAAAGCCGGAAAGATGCACTGGGAAGAGACAGTGGAAGACGGCATCGAGAATGCGCCGAAGGCCTTCCTCAATCTCTTCAAGGGCGCGAATTTCGGCAAGATGCTGGTGAAGATCGGGCCGGACAAGGCGGTGTAAATCCGCGAACGTCATTGCGAGCGCAAGCGAAGCAATCCAGGGCGGCCAGCACGGCGTTTGCGGCTCCTGGATTGCTTCGTCGCTTCGCTCCTCGCAATGACGAAAGAATGTGAGGGGAGGAGACCACATGCCGACAAAAGCGAAGCGATGGGTGCTGGCGTCGCGGCCGGAGGGGAAGCCGAGGGCGGAGAATTTCCGGCTGGAGGAGACCCGGCTGCCGGAGATCGGCGAGCATGAAATCCTGATCCGCACCGAGTTCCATTCGGTCGATCCCGGCATGCGCGGGCGGCTTTCGGGCGACAGCTACACGGCGGCGCTGCCTCTGGGCGAGACCATCGACAGCGCGATGGTGGGCGTGGTCGAGGCGTCGAAGAACGAGAAGTTCAAGGTCGGCGACCGGGTAACCGGCGGCTTCGGGTGGGTGACCCATGCGATCTCGAACGGGCGCGGCGTGCAGGTGCTGGACCCGGCGATCTATCACGGGAAGCTCCGGCCAACGGCGGCGATCGGCGTGCTCGGCATTCCGGGGCTCACCTCCTATTTCGGTTTGCTGGAACTCGGGAGCCCGAAGGAAGGCGACACGGTGCTGATTTCGTCGGCCGCAGGGCCGGTGGGCGCCACCGCCGGGCAGATCGCGAAGATGAAGGGACGCCGCGTTGTCGGCATTGCAGGATCGAAGGAGAAATGCGACTACGTGACGGGGCTCGGCTTCGACGCCTGCTTCTCCTATCGGGGCGCGGATCTGCGCGCGGCGATCCGCGAGCACTGCCCGGACGGCGTCGACGTCTATTTCGACAATGTGGGCGGCGAGATGCTGGACGCCGCGATCCTCAACATGAAAGAACATGGGCGGATCGTCATTTCGGGCCAGGTGAGCGAATACAACCGCGCCGACGACGAACTCATCGGTATCCGCAACGTAACGCGCTTCATCACGCATCGCCTGCGGATGGAGGGGCTTGTGGTGTTCGACTATTTCAAGCGGTTTCGCGAGGCGCAGGCCGAGATGGCCGGGTGGATCCATGCGGGGAAGCTTCAGTACACAGAGGATGTGTCCGAAGGGATCGAGGGATCGGCGGCGGCGTTTATCGGGTTGTTCGAGGGCGAGAATTTGGGACGGCGGCTGATCAAGGTGAGTTGACGCCATATCATCATGTCACCCCCGGGCTCGACCCGGGGGTCCAGGGCAGCAAGCTCGGTGCGGGCGGCTCTGGATTGCCGGGTCAAGCCCGGCAATGACGTTTTCTTTAAAGGAAAGGCCCGGCGTTTCCACCGGGCCTTTTCGTTTCGTCCGTGACCCGATCTTTTTGTTGGTCGCGTTCCCGGACGGCCAACCGGCATCCACTTGGCCTGGGAACGCTCTTACCAGGCGCCGAGCGCGAGGGCGGGCTGGGCGCGGCGGGCTTCCGCCCTCTCCTTCTTCAGCCCTTCGGCGATGAGGAAGGCGAGCTCCAGAGACTGGCTTGCGTTGAGGCGCGGATCGCAATGCGTGTGGTAGCGGTCGCCGAGTTCCGTCTCGGTGATCGCCTGCGCGCCGCCGATGCATTCGGTGACGTTCTGGCCGGTCATCTCGAAATGGACGCCGCCGGCATGGGTGCCCTCGGCGCGGTGGACGGCCATGAAGGCCTGCACCTCGGCGAGGATGCGGTCGACGGGGCGCGTCTTGTAGCCGGACGACGCCTTGATGGTGTTGCCGTGCATCGGGTCGCAGGACCAGACGACCTTCTTGCCCTCGCGCTCGATGGCGCGGATCAATTGCGGCAGGTGCTTCTCGACATTCTCGGCGCCGAAGCGGCAGATGAGCGTGAGGCGGCCGGGCTCGTTCTTCGGGTTCAGAACGTCGGTGAGGCGCACAAGCTCTTCCGGGTCGAGCGAGGGGCCGCACTTCATGCCGATGGGGTTCCTGATGCCGCGCATATATTCGACATGCGCGTGATCGGGCTGGCGCGTGCGATCGCCGATCCAGAGCATGTGGGCGGAGGTGTCGTACCAGTCGCCCGTGGTGCTGTCGATGCGCGTCATCGCCTGCTCGTAGCCGAGCAGCAGAGCCTCGTGGCTCGTGTAGAAGTCCGTCGTGTGAAGCTGAGGCTGCGTTTCGCCGTCTATGCCGCAGGCGCGCATGAAGTCGAGCGCCTCGGTGATGCGGTTCGCAAGTTCCTCGTAGCGTGCGCCCTCGGCGCTGTCGGCGACAAAGCCGAGATTCCAGCGGTGCACGAAATCGAGGTCGGCGTAACCGCCCTGCGCGAAGGCGCGGATGAGGTTCAGCGTCGAGGCCGACTGCGAATAGGCGCGCAGCAGCCGCTCGGGATCGGGCACACGCGATTTCTCGTCGAACTCGATGCCGTTGATGTTGTCGCCAAGATAGGACGGCAGCGTGACGTCGCCGATGGTCTCGGTGGGCGAAGAACGCGGCTTCGCGAACTGGCCGGCGATGCGGCCCACCTTCACGACCGGCGAGGCGGCGGCGAAGGTCAGCACCACGGCCATCTGCAGCAGCACACGGAAGGTGTCGCGGATATTGTCTGCGGAGAATTCGGCGAAGCTCTCGGCGCAGTCGCCGCCCTGAAGCAGGAAAGCACGGCCCTCGCAGACATCGGCGAGTTCGGCCTTAAGCTTGCGGGCCTCACCTGCAAAAACGAGCGGCGGATAGGAGCGCAGGCGCGCTTCAACGGCGGCCAGCGCCGCCTCATCCGGGTAAGCCGGGAGATGCTTCGCGGGCTTTGCGCGCCAGCTCTCCGGTTTCCAATTGTCCGCCATGATCTTCTCTCCGAAACGCAGTCAAGCGCACGGAATCCGGGGCATTTTCCGGAACGCCCGCACACTTCTCATATGGAAGGCGGATATATAGTCCACAAGGGCTCTAAAGGGAAGCCTAAGCCCTTGAGCGCGCTGGACGATGCCCCGAACGAGGTTAATCCGCGGCCTTGATGACCGGGGCCTGCCACTTCTCCTTCAGCGTCACCAGTTCCTCGGCTGCTGTGGGATGGACGGCGATGGTCATGTCGAACTGGGCCTTGGTGGCGCCGAGCGTTACCAGGATGCCGATCGCCTGGATGAGCTCCCCCGCGCCCGAACCCATGATGTGGACACCAAGCACCTTGTCCGACTTCGCATCGACCACGAGTTTCATGAAGGTGCGCTCGTGCGAGCCGGAAAGCGTGTTCTTCAAGGCGCGGAAGGCGGTCTTGTAGACATCGACTTCTTCGCACTGCTTGCGGGCCTGCGCCTCGGTGAGGCCGACCGTGCCCATTTCAGGCTGCGAGAAGATCGCCGTCGGAATGATCGAATGATCGACCTTCACATCCTTGCCGCCATAGACGGTGTCGGCGAAGGCATGACCCTCGCGGATGGCGACGGGGGTCAGGTTCGCGCGGTCAGTGACGTCGCCCACGGCATAGATGCTGTCCACCGTGGATTTCGAATAATCGTCCACCACGACCTCGCCCGCCGGCCCAAGCTTCACGCCCGTTTCCTCGAGCCCTAACCCCTTCGTGTTCGGGTTACGGCCCGTCGCATACATGACGCAGTCCGTGCGAATGACATCGCCGTCGGTAAGCTTCAGGTGCAGCTCGCCCCCCTCCTTCTCGATGGAGACGATGTCGCTGTTCATGCGCAGGTCGATGCCCTTTTTCGTCATCTCCTCCGAAAGAAGGTCGCGCAAATCGTCGTCGAAGCCGCGCATGAAGAGCGGCCCGCGATAAAGCTGCATGGTCTCGACGCCGAGGCCGTTGAAGATGCCGGCGAACTCGACCGCGATATAGCCACCGCCCACGACAACGACACGCTTCGGCAGCTCTTCCAGGTGGAAGGCTTCGTTCGACGTGATCGCGTGGTCGATGCCCGGAATGTCGGGCAGGAACGGCGCGGCGCCGACGGCAATCAGGATGCGCTCCGCCGTGACGTCCCGGTCCTGACCCACGAGGTGGACGGTATGCGCATCCTTCACGGTGGCGCGGCATTCGACGATTTCGACACCCGCCTTTTCGAGGTTGCGGATGTAGATGCCGTTCAGCCGGTCGATTTCCTTGTCCTTGTTGGCGACAAGCGTCTTCCAGTCGAATTTCGTTTCGCCAACAGTCCAGCCGAACCCTGCCGCATCCTCGAAATCGTCCGAGAAATGGCTTGCATAGACGAAGAGCTTTTTCGGGACGCAGCCGCGAATGACGCAGGTACCGCCGACGCGGTATTCCTCGGCCACGGCGACCTTCGCACCATAGCTCGCGGCGATACGCGCCGCGCGGACGCCGCCGGAACCCGCGCCGATGACGAAGAGGTCGTAGTCGTATTTGGTCGTATCGCTCATCGTTCCTGCCTCACTTCCGTCATGACCCGCCCGCCTTAATTATAAAGGAGGGCGGGTCATCCACGTCTTAACCGCCTCGCCTTTATCAAAGACGTGGATGGCCCGGACAAGCCGGGCCATGACGAGTCATTTTCTATTTCGTCTCGAGGATATCGGTACCCGAGGGCGTGCCTACAATGGCGAGCGCTGCAATGCCGATAAACAATCCGTTATCGACAACGCCCGGGATGCGGTTCAAGGCCGCGGCGAGGCCGTCCGGGTCCGGAATTTTGCCGAATGCGCAGTCGTAGATGAAGTTCTCGCTGTCCGTGAAGAAGGGCTCGCCATATTCGTCGGCGCGGCGGGACATCTTGCCCGTGCAGCCGAAAGCGCTGGCGACTTCCGCGATCTTGCGCGCCGTGACCGTGGCGCCGAAAGGAATAACCTCGACGGGAAGCGGAAAGGCGCCCAGCGTCTCCACCAGTTTCGACGCATCGGCAATCACGATCATTTGATCGGACGCCGTGGCGACGATTTTCTCGCGGAGCAATGCGCCGCCACCACCCTTGATGAGCCGGAGCTGACGGTCGAGTTCGTCCGCACCATCGACGGTGATGTCTAGATGCGGGGTGTCATCGAGATTGGAGAGCGGGATGCCGAGGCTCGCGGCAAGCTTGCCCGTGCGCTCCGAGGTCGGCACGCCGACGACCTCAAGCCCCTGCTTCACCTTCTCGCCCAGCGCGCGAACGAAATGTTCCGCCGTCGAGCCGGTACCGAGACCGAGCTTCATGCCCGGCTTCACATAGTCGAGCGCGCGAATGGCCGCCGCCTTCTTCTGTTCGTCGGCCGTCATGGATCAGAGCCCCGCCATCGCTACATATTTCACTTCGAGAAATTCCTCGATGCCCCAGGGTCCGCCTTCGCGGCCGAGCCCCGACTCCTTGAAGCCGCCAAAGGGTGCGACTTCCGTCGAGATGATGCCCGCGTTGACGCCGACCAGTCCGTATTCGAGCGCCTCCGCCATACGCCAGACGCGACCGATGTCGCGGCTGTAGAAATAGGAGGCAAGGCCGAAGGGCGTGTCGTTTGCGAGCGCAACCGCTTCCTCTTCCGTTTCGAAGCGGAAGACGGGCGCAAGCGGCCCGAAGGTTTCCTCGCGCGCGGCCTTCATGTCCTGCGTCATGCCGACAATGACCGTGGGCTCGAAGAAGGTGCCGCCCTTCGCGTGGCGCTTGCCGCCGGTGAGGATTTTCGCGCCGCCCGCGACGGCGTCCGCGACGTGCTCCTCGACCTTTTCGACCGCGGCCATTTCGATGAGCGGGCCTTGCGCGACGCCCTCCTCGAAGCCGGAGCCGACTTTCAGCTGCGCAACCTTCTTCGCGAGCTTCTCCACGAATTCGTCGTGCACGGCGGACTGCACGAGGAAGCGATTGGTGCAGATGCAGGTCTGGCCGGTGTTGCGATATTTGGAGGCGACGGCGCCTTCGACCGCCGCGTCGATGCCGGCGTCGTCGAAAACGATGAAGGGCGCGTTGCCGCCGAGCTCCAGCGAAATCTTCTTCACCGTGGAAGCCGACTGCTGCATCAGCTCCTTGCCGATTTCGGTGGAGCCCGTGAAAGTGACTTTCCGCACGAGCGGGTTCGACGTCATCTCGCCGCCGATGGCGCCTGCCTTGCCGGTGACGATGCTGAGGACACCATCGGGAACGCCAGCGCGGCGGGCCAGCTCCGCCAGCGCAAAAGCGGAGAGTGGCGTCATGGTGGCGGGCTTGACGACCATCGTACAGCCGGCCGCGAGCGCGGGCGCGGCCTTGCGCGTGATCATGGCGGCAGGGAAGTTCCACGGCGTGATGGCGGCGCAGACGCCGATGGGCTGCTTCAGCACGACGATGCGGCGGTCGCTCGTCGGGGCGGGAACGATGCTGCCGTATACGCGCTTCGCCTCCTCCGCATAGAACTCGATGAAGGCGGCGGCATAGGCGATTTCGCCCTTCGCTTCCGCCAGCGGCTTGCCCTGCTCCGCCGTGAGGATCGCGCCCAGATCGTCCTGATTTTCCATCATCAGGTCGAACCAGCGGCGAAGAATGGCGGAGCGCTCCTTCGCGGGGCGCGCGGCCCACCCCTTTTGCGCCCGTGCGGCGGCCTCGATGGCCTGTCTCGTTTCGGCCGCGCCAAGCGAGGGGACGGTGGCGATCGTCTGGCCGGAAGCGGGATCCACGACATCGATCTGCGGCGCTTCCGCTCCCACCCATTTCCCATCCACGAAACAATGGGTCCTGAGCAGCGTGCTGTCCTTGAGGCGGGTCGAAAGGGTCATGAAATTTCCTTGAAAATCAGGTACATGCCAGGGTTCCTTGCTTATCCCGTCCCGCCCACGTCATATAGAAGTCCGGGCGGAGGCGACCATATCCCTGTCAGCACCCCTTGTTAGCATCCGTCGGCAGGGGCGGAAAGAGCCCGAAACAATACGGAAACGCATGACGGCCAGCGGTTACTTCTCAGAGACCTATACGGAAGCGAGACGACGGTTCCTCAAGGCGGCGGAGGCGGCGGACGCGCGGATTGCGACCTATGAGAACGGCCATGCGACGGGACCGGGGGGTGCGAGGCTTTTCACCGATACGGCATGGTTCGGGCCGGCAGACGCGGAGACCGTGCTGCTCAACACCTGCGGGACGCATGGCGCGGAGGGCTATGGCGGCTCGGCGGCGATGACGGCGTGGATATGCGAGCGCGGCCCCGCGACGCTGCCGCCGGGGGTTGCGCTGCTGATGGTTCACGCGGTGAACCCGTTCGGCTTCGCCTGGGGGCTCCGGGGCACGGAAAACAACGTCGACCTCAACCGCAATTTCCTCGACCACACGAAGCCGCATCCCGAAAACCCGCTTTACGATGAGCTGCACGACATATTGTGCCCCAACTCGCTGGCCGAAGACGCGGTGCAGCGGATGCTGGCGGCAGGCGCCCGCTTCGTCGAACGGCACGGGCAGTGGGCGCTCGAGGACGCGATCAGCCGCGGGCAGTATACGCATCCCGATGGCTATCATTTCGGCGGCACGGCGCCCGAATGGTCGAACCTGACCATTCGCAAGATCGTCAGCCGCGAACTTGCCCATGCGCACAAGGTCGGCTTCATCGACTGGCATTCGGGACCGACCGGCGACGGCGAGCTCATCTATCTGTGCTATTCGGAGCCTGGCAGCGCGGGCTTCGAGCGTGCCGCGCAGTGGTGGGGCCGCAACGCGCTCGACCCGAAAACCGTCGACGCGATGTGGGGCTCCAAACGGCCGACACGGCGCGGGACGATGTTCTGGGGCATCGAAGACATGCTGGCACCGCATGCGGCATTCGGCGGCGCGGCGGTCGAGTTCCGCTCGGCGAAGGCAAAGAACAATGCGGCGAAGGCGATGCGCGTGCCGATGCTGGAGCGGTGGCTGCGCTTCATCGGCGGCTTCGACGCGCCGGAGGCGCCCGGCTATTTCGAGGAAATCCGGGAGGATTATGCGCCGCGCCGGCACTCCTGGCAGGAGAACGTGATCGCGAACGGACTTGCCTGCTACGAGCGCACGCTTACCGGCCTTGGCGAGTGGGCGCGCGAGGGCGGGCTGAAGGCGGCGGACTGAAGCTCAGTCGAGCACGAAGTCGTAGCGAACTTCCATGATGTGCGGATAGCGCGGGAAGCCGACCGGACGGCGCGCGACGAGACGGCCGCCCATGCGCTCATAGAAGCCGCGCGCCTTCAGATTTTTTTCAAGCACCCAGAGGAAAGCCTCGCGGCGGCCGAGGCAGGCGATCTCGTCAAAGAGATGGGACAGAAGCGCCGCGCCGACGCCCTGCCCGTGATCTTCCTTGCGGACATAAAGCGTGGTGACTTCCGCGCCCTCCATGTGGCCGAAGCCGACGGGCGCACCCGACTGTTCCACGATCCAGGCGATGCCGCGACCGAGCGCATCTTGCCAGCCCGCTTCCTCGCGCTGCGCATCGAGCCTGTCGAGGAGAGGCTGCGGCAGAAGGCCGGGATAGGATTCGCGCCAGCAAACGACCTTGAGGCGGGCGAGCGTCTCCTCGTCCTGCCCGGGCATGGCCATTCGCGTCTGATAGCGCGTGAGCAGCTTCATGCGGGAAGTATGGACGAAAAGCGGACCTCGTTCGAAGCGGAAAATGCCCTTTCGGGGTTCCCTGCGGCTATCGGCAGCGGGAGCCACGCGCGCGGGTCTTGCCAGGCGGGAGCGGCCATGCGAGAGAGATCCTCGTTCCATTTCCCGCCGGTTGCGCCCCATGTCCCGCCCTGTCCTTCTCTTCGATCTCGACGGCACGCTCGCCGATACGGCAGCGGACCTTTGCGAGACGCTGAACGTGATTCTCGAGATGCATGGGCGCGGGCGCGTGCCCAACGAGCGGGTGCGCCATCTGGTCGGCGGCGGCGCCCGCCTGCTGCTGGAACGCGGATACAGCGAGACGGGCGAACCGGCGAGCGCGGAAATGCTCGATCTCAGCTTCGACGAATTCCTCGACTATTACGGACGGCACATTGCCGACCATACGAAGCTCTGGCCCGGTGTGCGCGACCAGCTCGACATGCTTGCGGAACGCGGCGCGCTGATGGCGGTCTGCACGAACAAGGTAGAGGGCCTGTCGCGGAAGCTGCTCGAGATGCTCGGCATCGACCACTATTTCCCGGTCGTGATCGGCGGCGACACATTGCCGGTGAAGAAGCCCAACCCCGAGCACCTGTTCGAAGCGATCCGCCTGCTCGGCGGCGAGCGCGACCACGCCGTGATGGTGGGCGACAGCGAGACGGATATCGATGCCGCGAAGAATGCGGGGCTGCCCTCGATCTGCGTCAGCTTCGGCTATACGCGCATACCGGTGCCCGAACTCGGCGCGGACGTCGTGATCGATCATTTCGACGAGTTTCCGGCGGCGCTTTCGCGGCTGCTGCCGCACCACTTTTCCTAGGCGATCCTCAGCACCCTCTCGCCATCCACCAGCTCGATGCCGGCATATTCGCAGATGCCCTCCCGGCGCTGGAAGACGCTGACGGCGATGAGCCAGACCTTGACGATGCGCGCGGGCGGCGCGCCCACGGCTTTCGCATAGTCAGCGCGAACCGGCTGTTCCTCCGACAGCCACTTGCCGAGATCCGCCGGGTTCGAGCGCAGCACCCAATGCGTCTCGACCTTGTCCCAGAAGGGAAGCGGGCAGCGGAAGATCGTGCCTTCGGCGAGCGAGGAGGACCACATGTAGGTGAGGTCCTGGCCGTTATCGAACTCGACCGCAATCGAGAGATAGTCATGCGTGGGCTGGATGTCTTCCGGCAGGTCGCAAGGGAGCCTGTCCGCCTTCCAGCGCCAGCGAAGGCGCGTATTCTCCGTGAGCGGAAAGTCGACCGGATATTGCAGAATGCCGACATCGCCCGATGTGTGGCAGCAGATGCTGTGATCGCCGTTCGCATGAGCATCTCGGAAGATACGGCCCTCGCCCAGACGCCAGAGATAGCGCCAGCCCTCAGGCGCGGGTACGGGATTTCGCGCGTCGTCGAGGGCGCGGGCAACGAGCCCCTCGTAGTCGCCGGCGCGCGCCATGGCCTCGAGCCCCGCGAGCGCCCCCTCCTTCCAGACGACGACACAGGCGCCGATTTCGCCCGCGACGCCACCGCGCGGATAGGCGGGATCGAAACGGCCCTGCTCGTCCGCCCATTCGCCGGGGGGCTTCGCCACGATTTCGAGCGGGCCGCCAAAAGCCGCTTTCACGGTCGACGCATTGGCGGGCGTCTTGAGGATCGCACCGCCACCGGCGCGCAGCCACAGACCGATGCGCGCGCCGAAGCCGAGATCGAGCGGCCTGGAAGCCCAGAAGCCGCCGGCGGCGAGAACCGTGACCTCTTCTCCCGGGGTCACGGCGATGCCGAGGGACTGCCAGTCCTCCTCCGGCCCGAGCGCGACAAGGCGCGCGTCGCGGACATGCGCGGCCACGGCCGGATCGGCAAGGAGCGCCGAGAGGGCCTGTTCGAAGGCCATGCCGGCCTCCGGCCCGAGGGGGCGCGGCCTGAAAAAGCGCGCCGCCCCCCGCAGAGCCAGCCGCCCCAGCGTCATGACCTGTCCAAGTCCCGGTTTTTCCGCCATCGCCTGCCCTCCCTCGGGTTTGCGGTCTTTTCGCCGCCGCAAAGCATAACGCGGCGCGCAGGCATTTCGATGGCTTGACTTGGCGCGGGCGCAAAGCCTATAGACGGGCTCCCTCGACATATCCGTCGTATCGGCGCCTCGCGCCGCGGATATGTGGTGCCGGCGCTGCGCGCCTTTGGGGACGGTTAGCTCAGTTGGTAGAGCACTGTGTTCACATCGCAGGGGTCACTGGTTCGAGTCCAGTACCGTCCACCATTGAATTCCAAAGAAAATTCAATGGGTTAGCTCCTCGGACCATTCCACGAAAAATCGCTGAAACGCCGGTTTGGCACACTTTTGTCACACTGGATGAAATCGATGGCGACGTTTCGCAAGCGCGGCACTACATGGCAGGTCGTTGTCCGCCGCAAAGGGCTCCCTCCTCTCTCGAAGAGCTTCCCGACCAAAGCCGACGCATCGCTCTGGGCGCGACAGCTCGAGCATCAGGCCGATACCGGCTGCCTGCGTGACGATCCGCGCATCCTGGCGCAGATGACGCTGGGCGATCTCCTTCGTCGGTACAAAGACGAAATCACGCCCCGGAAGCGGGGACGCGATCCTGAAACGGCCGTACTTGTGGCGTTACTCAGACGGCCGATCTGCGCCTACACGCTGGAGCAGCTCTCAGCAAAGCATCTGGCCGAGTACCGGGATGTGAGGCGCGAGGAAGTGGGACCTGCGACGGTCAACAAGGACCTGAACCTCATCCAGCACGCGATCAAGATCGGGCAGCAGGAATGGGGCCTGCCGATACCGCACAATCCGGTGACGATGGTCCGCAAGCTCGTTCGCCCGCCGGGCCGGGACCGCCGCCTGAGAGAGGGTGAGTTCGACGCCCTAATCGCAGCCGCGCGGACGTGCCGCAACAGGCTGATCGAGCCCGTCATCAGGCTGGCCGTGGAGACAGCTATGCGGCGGAGCGAGTTGCTGAGCCTTCGCTGGAACTACATCGATCTCGCTGCGCGGACGGCTCACCTTCCCATGACCAAGAACGGCTTTTCGCGAACCGTTCCGCTGACACCCGAGGCCATCCGCGTCCTGCAAGAGCTGCCCCGTCACGAGGATCTGGCCCTGCCGATGTCGACGGAGGCCGTGAAGCTCTCGTGGCAGCGGATCGTTAAGAAGGCGGGGCTCGTGGACCTGCGCTTCCATGATCTCCGGCACGAGGCGACCAGCCGCTTCTTCGAGATGGGGCTGAACGTGCCGGAGGTCGCGCTCATCACCGGACACAGAGATGGCCGCATGCTCTTCCGCTACACGCATCTCAAGGCCGAGAACGTGGCGATGAAATTGGATCCGGAATTCAGCGCCAGAAAAATTTCGGAAAGGCGCGAGGCGCCATCTCCCGGCCCCCTTCCCCGGCCAAGCGGCCTATAGGGAGTACACCTTTTTCTACGGATGACAGTTGGAATTATCGCGTGGTCACCCAAAACACCGTCGGGAGAGATTGAGAAAATTCAGAACTATTTCACATCACGAGGTGAAACGGAGAATGTCGAAAAAATTGGATACTAAGGAGCCGGATGCGGCCACCTTGCAGAACGAAATCCGTATGACGCGCGCCTACATGGAAAATCTTCTTGAGGGCGTCCTGGATTGTGCAGCACAGCTGAAAGCCGAAGAAGAGCGGAGTGACCGTCTCCACAAGGCGCGAAAGAACCGGCTCCGCAATCGTTTTGAAGAGCTGGTCGAAGAATACGCGAACTGCATGACGAGGCTCCAGGAGCTTCAGCAAGCGCGTCGCCTCTAGCTGTCCGCCATTCACATCAACGCCCAAAGCCACGACGGACGTGTGGGGGCCGCCGGCTGGGCCGAGTCAAGGAAAGCTACCGGAAGTATCTCAGCCGATCGAGCATCTCTGACATGGCAACAACGCGAGCTTTCTCCCTTTCCAAGCCATGCAGACCATTGCAGATCAACCAGTCATGAGAAAATTCCCACGGTTCTTTTGCTATACCACTCAACCCGGCAAGCCAGCTCATGACTTCATCGGGGCGATACATGATCCGGTTCCCCTGTCCTCGTCGACGGGGTTCGTAGGTGGGACCACTGTCCCTTACGCGCCAGTTCGCAAGCGACTGTAACGATACCTCAAGAAGCCTGGCCAGCTCGCGGCTGGGGATGGGTCTCCAAGGCGGCGCCGGGCGTGAGGTAAGTTTGCTGAGAAGGTTTTCTGCCTTGCCACGATCGATCATTGCATGAGTATGCAAACCGAGGCCTTCAGGATCGCTATTGACTTTTGACTCGCGTCTCGGTGTCTCACCCTTTTTCAATTGATAAACAAAGGAAGACAAGAAGAATGATTGCCTCTCTGCGCGCACGGCGACCACTGGAATCTATACGGATCGAAAAGTGCCGAGACGTGAGTCACTGAGCCTTGGCTACCGGGGAACTAGGTTCTGTTGACAAACTGGATTCCCAAATCACCTGAACTCTGATTCAAGATAGCTTTTGCGGAGGCTATCGTGGCGCGTTTGTTGATGGAAGATGCCGAGTGGGTATTTTTCGAACCC
>Ga0098054_1000329_pt1 | contig 35042 bp, 49 predicted proteins | sample 16_taG_FD_75048 | JGI IMG/M metagenome (GOLD analysis project Ga0098054, IMG submission 75048) | Marine viral communities from the Subarctic Pacific Ocean - 16_ETSP_OMZ_AT15313 metaG | ecosystem: Environmental > Aquatic > Marine > Oceanic | place: Pacific Ocean | collected 2015-01-18
CAAAGAAGGCGGGTGTAGTTGCTTGGGTGCAGCAGGGGGTATATTAGGTAATATATTTGCTAGTTTTGCAGGTACATCTACAGGATCTAATTTATTAGCAACGGGTCTTAAAGCAATAAACCCTTTTAGTTAGGAGAATAGTCAATGTCATTTATAAATCCATTTATCACAGTGCCAACTAACGAGGCCAAGGCTATTAGGAAGGTTCGGAATACTAAAAGACCTGCTATAAGCACACCAAAAACAGAGAGTACATATAGTACAGCAAAAACGTATCAAGAAGAAGTACGTAAACTGCTACAACAAAATATTATTGGAGATGGGAGTACATAGATATGTCAATGGAAGAAAACGAACTTAACGAATTTGAATCAGCCGTTCCTGGTCAGTCTTTAGTATCAGGAGAGATGGGGTCTGTTCCTTGGGAAACACCTGCTGATTTTCCAGAGCCTGATGATTTTTATCTGTACACACAGGATAAGCTAATGAATGACGATGAAAATCTTAGCAACGTTGTTAAGCTTTTTGAAATGGATGTAACAGCAGATGCCATCGTAGATGGCCTAATTATGAATGCTTTTATGATGGGACAAATATCAGCAGATACAGGGGTTGTATTAAAAGAACCTATTCTTGAATTGCTTTTACTAATAGCTAAAGAAGCAGAAGTAGTTGCTCCTAGAAGAGATGAGATGGGGGATAGACAGAAAGCCATAAGTGTAGAAGAGGCCCTAGCTAATATAGATGAAGGTAACATAGGGGAAGAGGAGCAACCAGAGCAGATGGAAGAAGACATGCTAGTTATGGGAGATGAGCCTACAGGTATGATGGCTCCACCAGAGGGTATGGACGCTATGCTACCTATGGAAGCCGAAGAAGAAGTTCCAATGGGGGAAGAAGAAGAAGAACAAACAACACTAATGATGGGATAAGACTATGGGATTAATGTCCGATTTAAAAGAATTTGGTCAGAACTTTGTGCTTGCAGCAGGGGCTGGTATCGCTGAAAATATAAAGGAAAAAGCGAAACAAGATCGTGCAGATGTGTTAGCCACCGCAAAAGAGCTAAAGACTAGGATAGCTAAGAACAAAGCTGCTCAAACAAAAGTAGACAATAAAGTAGGTAATCAGATGAAAACTCTTATTACAGCAGCACCAGGATTAGCAGATCATCCTGAAATCTTAAAAAACTACTTACAAACAGATGACTCCTACAATATGCTTTTAAGCACACTAAAAGAAGATAAAAATAAAGATGGGTATTGGCTTTCTGGATACGCAAAGACAGCAGGGTTTGACCCAAGAGAGATATACAAACCCTCAAAAAGAAAACTGTCTCTGTCTGATATACGTAGCCCTTTAGCACGTACTAAACCTAAAAAAACTGAACAGGCGGTGTCGGCAGATAGTGATAGCATACTACGTACTTTATTTGGTGCAGGTATGGGGCCTTCTCAGATACTAAAAGAAGCAGAAGATAGGATAAGGGGTTCAGGTAGAGGTACGTTAAGTGAGGGCGATCTCAAGTATGCTAACCTCGTAGCGTCTAGAAGGATAGCTCCAGGATCTGCACCAGTAACTATTAGGAGCAGACAAAGATCTCTATCTGAAAGCTATAACAAGGCAATAGGTCAATTAACACCTGCAATGCAATATGCATTAGTTCCTAAAGCTATGTCAGGATCAGAGCCAGATGCTTCTACTTGGGCAAGCAAAAATCAAAAATTTGTAGCACAAGTTTTAGACGCAAATGCACGACTCTCTAGGCCTGAGTACATAGAATTTGTAAATAATATTAAAAGACATGGATACATAGACAGTACAGGACAAAAGCAAGCGTTAGATAAATCCCAATTAAAGGTATTAACAACTCAGTTGCCTGAATATATGGCGCATACAGTTCAAACATGGGGTGAACAACAAGGTGAGTATTTCAAAAGCATCTTCTCTGAATTAGAAAAAGATAATCCACTTCCAAATCAACAACATAAAAGGTAAAAAAATATGTCATCAGTATATGAAAGTTTATCTCCAGAGGAGAAAGCAGAAGTAGATGCATTCAGATCCGTTAATGCTAGGCCAGATAATTACCAACCTGACCCATTAGATCCTTCTAAAAAAGATGTATTGGAGAGAGTATCAGAAGAAACAATAGATGGTAAGGTAGTTGTAGAGAAAGATGTAGAAGATTTTACAGCAGGGGACTATGCAGAAGATATATTTCAAGGCGTAGCGCATGGTGTATCTTCTGGTATAGGTAATATGTATAATCTAGCGTTGCGTGGAGGTAACTACCTAGAAGAAGATTGGCTTGGTGGTGGTGTAGACATTGTTCCTAATGAAGAGTATGAAGTAGGGCTAAGTGCGCCTCGTACTACAGCAGGGTCTATAGCATCAGGGGTGGGACAACTAGGTATAGGTTTTGTTCCTGGGTTGCAGATATTTAAAGGACTGTCTTGGGCAACTAAAGTTGCAGGATATGGGGCATCAAAACTAGGTCTAACGGGAGGAAGAGCAACTAATTTATTAGCTACAGGTATTGGTAGAAAAGTAATATCTAATTCCACTGTAAAGTCTATGGCTAAAGGTGGGGCTACTGCTGCCATTGCTGAACAATTAGTATTTGATCACACTGATCCTAGACTAGCAGACCTAGCAGTAAGTTCAGACATAGAAGTTTTACAAGACGTAGGGAATCTCTTGAAATATCACGAAGGGGATTCTGAAATGACAGGCCGTATAAAAATGGCCATAGAAGGCTTGGGTATTGGGATAGTTGCTGATGGTGCTGTTACAACTCTATCATTATTAGGTAGAGCCATTTTGCCTAAAAAAATAGACTCATTGGATACTTCTTTACCTGAAAAAGGGGATAAAAAGAAAAAAAAGAAAGGAATGACGGTAGAAGAACTAGAACAATTAGCGTCACAAGTAGAAGCACCAGACGGTAAGTTATCCAACGATGCTGCAAAGCTAATAAAAGATAGTTTGGAAAAAAAAGGTGTGTACACTAAGGCGTTTATAAACAAATATGTAGGATCTATAAATTTAAATAGGATTAACAAAGATCAATTTGAAATTTATAATCTTATAAATGAAACAGGTGAGATACTAAAAAAGAAACATCAAAAAGATACTCCAAATGTACCTTGGCCTAACGTACAATCAAATGATCAATCTATGTTAGATGCTGCAAAGTTATTAGGACACAAAGATACTAATGATATGTTGAAAGTAATCGAGGGCAATGAAGGAGCATTACAATTAACTAAAGATAAAAAAGGGAATGTAGTAGTAGGGTCGGGACTAGAGGGTGCTACGTCATATGCACTTGCTGCAAGACAACTTATGGTGGATACGTCAGATGTTTTATTTGATTTGGCAAGGGAAGCTAATGTGCTTAAAAAGCAAGGTTCTGATTTTAAAGGCCAATACAACGAGATAAAAGCAGCATATGTTCAGCAACTACTAACGTATGAATCAATACAAAGTGTAGTGAATGGTGTCGCTAATGAAGCAGGTAGGCTTCTACAGTCATTTAATATAAACATGGGTAATGCTAGAAAAGCAAAATATATACAGGACATAGTTAATGCAGCAGGGCCTGACGTTGATAAACTAATTAAACAAATGACAGAAAAAGAGTCACTAGCTTTAGCAGGAAGAATAGAGCTTATATCTCAAGGCGTAAACAAAAACCTTATGCAAAAAATAAAATCTGGTATAGGGCAATTTTGGTACAACTCAATCCTATCTGCGGTAGATACGCAAGCTGTAAACATAGCAGGTAACTTTGGCGTACAATTTGCCCGTACTTTGGTTGAGGGATCTGTCGGAGCAACAAGAGGTAGTCTACGTCTTCTAGGAGCAAGGGCGATAGGCAAAGATATAGACCCTTCTACTCTTATGTTGTTTGGTGATGTTAAACAAAGAATAAGAGGTATGACTACAGGCAAAGCTAGTGGTGGAACATTTAGCCAAATAGAAAAAGACGCTATTAAAGGAGTACAAAATCCTATAATTCAGGACATGGTTTTAATGAACATCAGGAAAGGCAAATACCTAAACGGTAACAAAGATATTGGAGAGGTACTAGACAAAGTAGGAGAGGGCAACTCTTCTAAAGGATTTGATATACTGTATAAACGGGCAGAGGAAGAGATGATTCAAAACTATGGAGCATCCGTTACTAACTTTAGAAAAGCTGGTAGACTATTTAAAGAAGTCTTTCGTAATGAAGCACCTGTAGACCCTAGATACGGTAGATATGAAATTTCTGAACAGGTGGGAGAAAAAGCAATACCAGGAAAAGTAGGAAGCGTGATACGTGCACCTACTACTTTTATGGCCTCTTTTGATACGATGTTTAAATCTTTAGCAGATAACGCTGCGCTATATGAAGCTGCGGCTAAACAAGTAAGGGCAATAAAATATCAGGTAGAAAAGAATGGTGGTGAGTATGCAGTAGAATTACCAGATGGCTCAAGAGTTACATATAACAAAAAGCATTTTGAATGGGTAGGTCAAAAACCAAAGATGGTAACAAATAAAGATGGCAAGACTGTGCTGGTAGATAGTCCAGAAAATTTACATACGTCACACTTAATTGAGCATCTTGTAGCTAATCCAACAGAGCAGATGCTTAAAGATGCAGAGAAAGAATTTTTAGAAGCTACGTTTCAACAACAAGGTAGATTAACAAGAGGTGGTGAGTATGTGCGTAGAGTGCTTGATGAGTACGGAAGACTACCCTTCGTAGGGCAAATAGGGGTAGGGACTGCCCTCATGCCTTTTGTTAGAACACCTTTAAACTTATTAATATATGCTATGGAGAGAACACCTTTGGGCATGACTACATCTGAGGCGCGGCAGAATAGAGTAACATTAAAAAAATTAGCAGACATAGATACAGAAAAACTTACAGATGATCAGCTACTACAGTATCAAGATTTGTACCGTAGAGAAAAAGATATACAAGGTAAAAGAAGAAACAGACAGATAGTAGGGGCTACATATCTAACAGGTGCATATCACCTAGCTCAAATGGGCGTTATTACAGGAGGTGGGCCATCTGATTACGGTGAAAGAAAACGTATGATGGATGAAAAGAAATGGCAACCATACTCTATAAAAATAGGAGATGAGTATTATCCTATAAGTAGATTAGATCCTTTTTCTCAGATTGCTGCACTAGCAGCCGACTATCAATACATTACAAATGAGCTTGCACAGATAGAATTGAATGATGCGGAAAGAGGAAAAGCAGGTAGACTAGCACGATTTGTTGCAGTTAATATGGCACAAAACCTAGTTAGAATGGTAACAGATAAAACTTACTTAAAAAGTATGGGCGAGATAGTAGACACTTTGTATTCTCCAAGAGGAGATCCAGGTGAGAAGTTTGGTACGGCAGTAGCAAAGGTAGGAGGAACTGTTGCTAGTGGGTTTATTCCTAACATAGGATCTAGACTAGCAGAGTCCTTTGCTACTAGAGATGAAAAAGGAAATAGACAGGCTAATGCATTTTATGACCCAATAATAAAAGACTCTTATGTAGGCATGAATATGCTAAGGCTATTTCTATTAAAGGCAACTTCTAAGGTTCCTGGGGTAAGGGATACTTTATTAGAGGCAGTAGGAGAAGAGAAGGCGTATCCTAGACTAGATGAATTTGGTGGACTAGAACACCGTGCAGTACCAGCCCAAGCGTTTACAGACACAGACAATATAAGAAGCATAGGGTCAATAGCTACAAAAGCTGTAAATACTATCGTCTTATCAAGAAAACGTGTAGCAAAAGAAACTGCTGATTTATCTTATGAGTTGGCAGAGACTAGAGTTGAACCAAAAATAACCAGTCAGACTATTATACATCCTAGTGGTAAAAAAAGAATAAAATTAAGTCCAGAAGAATATCACATGAGGTCTTCTAGAGAGGGTGAACAGTACGTAATAGAATTAAACAAGGCTATAAATTCTAGAGAATATCAAAAGCTAAAAGAAGAAGGTGGTAACACCAATAGGAAAAGGAGACGCGATATCTTAAAAGAGGCAAAACGTAGAGCAGTAGCGTATGCGACAGAATTAACTCTACGTCACAGGTGGGTGTTAGCAGATAAGTCTAGCGAAGAATGGAAAAAGCTAACGAAAAAAGAACAAGACTACTTTTTTAAGATAGGTGTACTTGAAGGTAGAGTAGAAAAACTTACACAAAGAACAGGAAGGTTAGGCTCAAAATGATTACAATACTAGGATCATTAATTGGATTCGTAGGGTCTGCATTACCAACGGCCTTCAATATGATATCCGATTGGCAAGACAGAAAACATGAACTAGCTATGATGGATCGTCAGTTAGAGGCATCCAAACTTTCCCACACCCAGAAGATAGAAGCACTCAACATTGAAGCCGACATAAGCGAAAGTAAATCCCTATATAAACATGACCAATCTATGAAATCTACGGGTTTCATGGCAGGACTGAGGGCCAGTGTGCGGCCTGTGCTGACGTACTTATTTTTTACCCTCTTCGCTATGATAAAAGGAACTGCGCTATACGGTCTAATATATACGGATGGTATTGTGTGGGAAATGGCTGTACAGACTTTATGGGATGAGGAAACGCAGGGCATATTTGCTGCCATCATATCATTTTGGTTTGGAAGTCGCGCCCTTCAGAGGTCTAGGAGTAGTTCGTAATAATGAAATATGATGGGGTACTATAGAAATTACTATGGAGGTAGAGAAGACGCTATGGCTGTAATTAGGAACACTGGTGGTTGTGGCCAAGAAAGTATTTTAATAGGTGAAGAAAATACGATAGTAACGGAGGATAGCATTATGGTAGAAGACAATACAGATACTCTTACGGGATGTAAATGCGACAGTTGTACAGAGTGCAGTTGCGATCCCGAAGTGTGCAGGTGTGATTGCCATGCAACAACAGATAAAAAAGTAGGAGAATAATAATGCCTTATGGAAAAGGAACATACGGAAGTAAAGTTGGAAGACCCCCAAAAAATAAAAAGAAACCCCTCCCGAAAATGAAAAGGGGTGGTATAAAAACCGGAAAGAAATAAACATACCAAAAGGTAGGATTTCTATTATGGAAAAGGACGAACCAACACCATTAGAAATGGCAGATAAAATACTTAAGTTTTGGTTTGAGTACAGACAGCATTTATTATATGCCGACTTAGAACAATTCAGGAAGTTTATTAATGAGGAAATGGGAAGACGTATAGAAGCAGGGGAAAAGCCAACAACTAAAAGGCACCTTGTCTAATGGTTATTATTAAAAGAATAAGACCATCTACATTTAAAGGCAAGGATAGCAAAACAGCAAAAAGAATAGAGGCATATATTAGTAAAGGTAAACATGAGCATTAATCATATAACTAGTAGCCTAATGGTTCATCCTGTATTTAATACTTCAGGTCAAGTAATAAGGCACGAACCAAAACAGACCCACCAACATAGTATGCAAGTTGATGGAGTAGTCAAACCTAGTGTAGAAGCAGACTATCTTAGTCCACATAAGAACGGACAAACACTAGACATAAAGGTGTAATAATACAGTGAGAAGAATGACCGATGAAGGGCTTGATTTAATTAAGTTATATGAAGGCTATAGCTCTTCTGCATATCTGTGTCCTGCTAACCATTGGACAATTGGTTACGGGGCTATATGGGGCATGGATAATAAGAGAGTAACCGAAGACCACCCTGATATAAATAAAGATCAAGCAGACTATTTACTCAGAAGAGATGTACGAAAATCTGAGATAGCAGTATTGCGCCTGATAAAAGTACCCCTAGAAGATGGACAATTTAATTCACTTTGTTCATTCGTATTCAACTTAGGTAGTGGTGCGTTACAGAGTAGTACACTAAGACGCAAAATAAATAGAGAAGACTACATTGGTGCAGCAAATGAATTTAAGCGATGGGTGTTCGCTGGAGGAAGAAAATTGAAGGGCTTAATAAAAAGAAGAGAACATGAACGCCTGATGTTTCTTGAATGAGGATATGAAATGGAAGATGGATGGTCAGTAATTACACAAGGGTGGCCTATTGCGTTGGGGTTCATAACGCTTGTAATTGTATTGGCAAAAATGCACGGTGAGATAGATACGTTAAAAGAGAAGGTCAAAGTTTTATTTGAGTTATGGAACAGTAAGGGAAAATGAAAGAACTATCAGATATAAATTCAATGTCTATAGAATTTGTAGAATTAATAACTCCAATGTTAGTTATTATGTTTGCTATCATTCTTACTCTAATGGTACGCGACTTTGCTACTAATTTTATAAATGGATTAAAGTTTAGAATGCATTCTTCTTTTCAAGAAGGAGATCAGTGCATATTAGACGGGGATAATGCTACCATATTAAAGATAGGTTTCTATGAAACAGTTATACAAATAGATAATGGTCGTGGGGTAGTGTGGCGATTTCTACCCAATGAACGAATTAAGTTTTATAAATTAGAAAAAGTAATAAAGGAAAAGGTAAAAGCTACGTAGCTTTCTTTTCATACTCTTCTAGTATCACTGTTTCGTAATACCCATCAGAGTTGTATCCCATAATCTCCTCTACGGTTATGGCATCTTTTGGCTTCGCGTATTTACGTGCAAACTGTTTTACTATACGTAAACTGAAACTGCCGTTACTCATCTTGCTTCCATCAGGCTTGGTAATAGTTACTTGAAAAGTCATGTTTCCCCTCCAAAAACCCCAGTTTGTAGAAAAGTGACCTCGTAGGATGAGGCACAGGGGGGTTCAGAGACATGCTCTGGTAGGTATAGTCCAGATTTTACCTACTTATTCTGTAGCCCCCCTTAAAACGCCGTATACGCGATTTAGCCTATTTCACCCCCTACGTTAGGTGTATTCTAAAGATAGTAGGTATCAATATAACTATTGCACAAGTGTTAAGGACTATTATTGATCTATCGTGCCATAACATACCTACAACTAACCATCCAGATATACCTACAAGATCAAAATATAAGTTTGTTGGATAAAAATTATTAGCAGTAAGTAACATCCCTACCATTAAGACTATACTTGATACCCATTTAATATACCAATCTACAGTATAGAGAGGTGTCTTAGTTACGATCTTAATTCCATTGTGATCATCACTCATAACTTATTTAATTACTCTTCAAAGCTTTCGATGATCTCTTTGTCTTTTTCTTCTTTGTCTTCTATTCCAAAACTCATACTTACTATTGGATCAAAGGGCCATTCTTTAGCCCATTGAATATTATTAGCTTTCATTATGTCTACAACTGATTCCATGATTACCTCCTTTCCTTACCACCTTTTTCCTTTTTCTGGTTTGTTTAGTATTATACTAGTATCTAGAAGTTCACCCGTTGTTCCAGCGTCAACATTACAAAGCATGTTTACATTTGTGGGCAATACAACATTAGCTGACCACGTACCTGTATCTTTGTTTAAATGAATTATAGTGACGTGGCCTCTTGCAGATATACCCCTAAATATTACTCTCTGTTTATTAAGCCCTTCAATGATTCCCGTAGCAACGCCCATCGACTTACACCCCACTGACGGGGTGGATTGAGCCGAGGATAATCCAATAAAAGATAACAATACAACACCTAAAATTCCCCCTGTTATAATTAGTTTATTTTTCATAGCATTTTCCTATATAATAAATGTTTTGTTTAAATGTTTTTCTACATAAAGTATGGCCCTACGTAATACATCTACGTCATCATCAAACCCCCCCAAGGCGCGATTACATTTATGACATAGCCACCCCCTAAATGTTTCTGTATGATGACAATGATCTAATACCCACGATCCATTTTTTGTGTTGCCTTTTCCCTTAACGGCACTCTCATCGCCGTTACATATGGGGCATGTATATCCCTCTTCTGGCATACCATGCTCTTCTCTCAGTTTAATTCTTATTTTCTGTAATTCATTATTACATGCTTTGCACTCAGGTCTTAGATAGTTTCCCCCTGAGTGTAGGGAGAAAGAAGAAAGAGGAAGGTACATATCACACTTACTACATACCTTACCTTCTCCTGCCCCTAAATCTTCATGCTCTATAGGAAATAGATCAAGCTGCATTAGTATCTTCCAAAATTCCACCTAGCGTCATTCCAGAAGTTTGAGTACACCATACTCAAATCGTGATCATCCACAGATGCTTTAAAGTTAGGATAGTTTATGTCCCAAAGTAGTCTGCTCATTTCACCAGCCAAATTATTTTTATGAACGCGAACACGGTATGCATAGTCATTCCTTGGTGTATGCTCTACATCATTAGCATACTTAGGAAAAACCTCTGGTATATGTTTTTTGGATCTAGTTCGTAAGAGAACTGTTCCAGTGTCTCCACTAGGATCTACGTAATTAACGATAGAGAACAAGCCTTTATTGTGACAAATCCACATTATTTGTATTCCTTTCTATTTTGTTTAAGTTAATAAAGTATTGTTTGTTGTAGCCTCTTTCCCATTCTTTGTATTCTATAGAGTTCCGTCTGTAGGGATTATATCCATCTACCCTAAAGCCCTCTCTCCCTGAGAAGAAAGCCTTCTCATTAAGATACTTACGTTTAGCACTTTTTCTCTTATATGTAAAGGGTTTTTTTCTAAACACTACACACCCCTCCGGTGCCACTAATCTCACAGATGTCATGTGTTTCAACATGCTCCTCAAATTCTTCTCCTAACTTATCTACTGCCTCAGAATAAGGAACAGAAGTAAGGGGTTGCCCCCCTCTACTCCCATCAGGGTACACGGTAAACCCTCTCAATCTGTTGGCATAACTGGCAAGTGTCTCCGCAAAGTCATCCACCACGTCAGGGTTATTTAATCTAGTACCCCACGCAGGTAAATTTATTGTAGAGCTTATAGACATATCTACGTAGTCTTGCACGTCTGCCTGAAACTGTATACGCCTCTTGTAGTCTTCTGCCAAATCCAGAGCAGACTCAATACTGTCAGGGTCAACCCCATAAAGGTCTATAAGTTCTTTTGCCGCCATATCAACCACGTACTGATAGTTCCAACGGGTGCCTCCCCGTAAGAACCTTCTCTTATACGCAACTGCAAAGATAGGTTCTATACCAGAAGAAGTACCAGCAACAATACTAATAGAGCCTGTTGGAGCAATAGCACGGTTCGCCACTGGCCTAGATATGGATAACTCATCTGCAAATTTTTTAGAAACGTCGTCGCTAACTCTTTTGTACACAGAAAGCCAGCGATGCAAGTCTGTAGTAACTTCATATTTTTCTCCTCTTTTAATTAACCATTCATGTAATCCCATTATCCCCAAGCCCAGACGCCTATTCTTTTCTCTAACGTCGTAGACTTTTTGATATGGTAGTTCTGCCCTTAAAGTTCCGCATATTAAAAACTTTGTGGCTAGGTCTACGATGCGTACTAGTTCACGTATAGATTCAATTCTGCCAAAGTTAATAGACCCAAGATTGCAAACGTCACTATCATCACCACTACAGACCTCAGTGCAAGCATTGCGAAGTGTTTCATCTTCGTTCTCCATAAAGTTAAAACTAAACCCAGGTTCCCCTGTACGCATGGCTTGGGCTACGTTCTCTTTAAATGTTTCACCAACACCCTCACCATTCCAATAGTTTAGTAACCACTCAGTATCATAGTTTACAGATATGTTGGTCATATCTAATGGTGCAGGGAAATTAAAGTCCTGCTCTTTTATTTGTTTTAAAGTAAACCCAGTATCTCCAACGGGCATAGTGTCCCAATCTTTAGCATGTAAAAATGAGGACATATCTTTGTGCTTCCAATTCAAGGATGCATATATAGCCGACCTACGACTACCCCCTTGCATCACCTTTTGACCTATAGAATTTATCATCTGCATCTTAGGGATAGGGCCAGAAGCCATGCCACCCGAACCACCCAGTACTCGTCCTGATTCTCTATACACAGAGTAGTCTACTCCAATACCGCCACCTGTCATCAGGCAGGACTCCGCTTTCCAACTAAGGTTTGCCCAATCTTCTCGTGTATCCTCCTCTGCCCTTAACAAGAAACAGTTGTTGTAGTATCTTTTCTTCCTACCTGCATAGTACAGATACCTTCCTCCAGGGACAAACTTTAATTCGTCTATATATCTAGTAAGGTCATCTTGCTCATCTACCGTAAGTAAGTCTTCCTCTCCGTACCTAAGAGAGCCACATACATCCTTGACAAGAGTAGATGCTAGTTTTGACCACGTATCACACCCTTCATGTGAATACTTTAATTGAAATATATCCTCAGAAAACTTACTTCTAAATTGAGGATTACTATTAGATTTAAATGATGACACTATGTATTTCTCCTTTCTTCGTCTTCTTCTACAACTTCAATTAACTTATTTAAATACCACTGTGCCTTCTTTAAATCCTCTAAAGGTTTGCCTTTGTAATCAAAACGCCATAGATATTTTATTATGTTGCCTTGAAGATAATATCTAAAATACGTATCTGTTGCCGCACCTATAGCTTCAATACATTCTATCCCACTTTGATTGTAATGGGGTGGATGGTTTATCATGTCTTTCATAATGTACCTTTGTTCTAGTGTTTCGTTACGGGCTTAACGGGGAAAGGTATTATTACATCTTCCATATCTTTTCCCTCTCTCCTTTTTTCCATGTCTTCAAACTGATCATAATATATTTCAAGTAGGGCATCCAGAGAAGGTGGCTCTAATGATGCTACAGCACACATTCCCTTCATTATATCCGTTATTGTATCTAAAGTAGTATCCGGTATTTCAGGCATAGAGTCATTCATTATTGGTGAAACTTCAAAGTATGTCTGTTTTGTTTCTGGATTTATTGACACTATTTTTATTAATATGCAGAGTTCGTTTGGTTGTAGATTTAGTCGGTTTTTTATTCGCATTGTTGCCTCTCTTCTTTTTTTCGTTTATCCATTCTTCAGGTATAAGTTGATCGGCAAATATGAAGCCATACTTGTTGCACCAATCTGCATACGTAGTCCTGCTTCCTTTTCTTAGTTTGTTTTTAGAGTTAGAAAATACAAACCTCAAGTCTAAATCAGGATATTGTTCTTTTACCCATAGGTGTTTTTGTCTATCCTGTACGGTAAATATGCCCTTTGTTTCTACTACTATACCATTAGGTAACCAAAAGTCAGGTGTGTAGTTTCGTTGTTTTTCTGGTTGAACAAAGGGTATCTTTTTAATTTCATAGCAGTCTAATATATTTAAGAAGGCTAGTTGTTCAGATACCCTTTCTTCTAGACCAGACCTAAAACCATGTGCTAATCTATAATCTAATGCGACCATAGTTTATTGAACCAAAGGGGCGTGTTTGAACATACGTTCTTTGTATATTCCCACCTACTACATCTCTATAAGATGCTTGAGCTTCTTGTAGGTTTTCCCATGCCTCACGTACCACGGCAGTCTGACGATGTTTTGCCTCATGCCTTAACTCACGTAGCTCGTTATTAAGCTCTAAAATACGTTCATTAAGATCTGCATCTGTTAAATCTGCATATGGATTTATGTTTTCTTCTTGTGCATTCATGCTGCTTCTCCTTCCATAGTATTAAGCTCTGTGTATGCAACTATAGGTTTGCTCTTAGCTTTAGAAAAAACAGATTCCCTTTCTTGGAGATTAGGCCAACAACTAAATCTGTATTTGCACCAAGAACATTCCATCCCTAGTCTCCTATTACCAGTAATAACTCTATTAAAAGTTTCTGGCTCATCTTCAAAACATCTTTTAAATGGTGCATTTGAAACTAATGCATCTACTTTTTCTTCTGCTTCTTTTAAAACAGCAGATGCTTCTTCTTCTGTGTCGGTATTTTCTATACGATTTAATTCTCCTGTCGCTATGTTCATTGCCCATATACCACCAGCAGGTTTATTAGTAGCGGATGCATATACATGAAGTTGCGTAACATAACCAAAGGAATCATTATCCTTTAGAGCATTCCAACTTACAAACTTATTTCTAAACGCATAGTCTGAAGTAGATTTTATATCGTCAACTCTACCATCATCAAACGATAGATCAGACTCACCTGTTATTGTGTGTTTTCCTAACTTAGTGGTGAGCTTTTGAGAAGATTTATATCCCTCTAAACCTGCCTCTTTTATTACGCCTTTTAAGACCGCCTCCACTATATCCCCTACCATCATACGTAGTATGAAGTTATATGAAAAGGCTACTCCTTTTTCTCCTTTCTTCTCCATTTGAAGTTGACATAATGGCCTACCCAGATTAGATGGCCTCGCACTAAATCCTCTTCTATTTGTTGTAGAGGCAAACTGTTTATGCAAAGCAGTCGCAACATCTTGGCATACGGTGGAGATGGTATCCTCACTCATGGATACCTCCCCATCCATATTCTTTTGAAGCCAATTAAGAACTCTTGCCAACTTCAAATCCATTATGCAGCATCCTGATTAACATCTACATAATCGTCGTCGTCGTCGTCTTTAGACGTGTTCCCAGAAACATGCTTTTCCATAACCCATTTATTTATCTGGGCAATATGGTCATGGAACTTAGCAAATAGGTCAATGGTAGGATCATCCATTGGGTAAGAGGTATCATCTATAACAGATACATCTATATCATAGTACGTGACACCACCGGAAACCTTTTTGCTTTTCATACGTACTATTCTTGAGTTGGGAAGTATTCTTTTTTTAGAAACCATATCCAAGAAAAACCTAGATAGGGTCTTTCCAGAAGTCTTGCCCGACAGTTCTATCTCCACAGGCAGAGTGATCTCCTTCTTTTTACCTTCCTCGTCTACGCCTTTAAGGGTTGCCTCCCCGTAGAATATAATCATTAGTCGGCAAGAACGCAAGAACTCTTGACGATCTTTGCTTAATGCCTTCCAATCTTTTATATACTCTAGGGGTCTGCCACACTGAAAACCCCCATCATCAGAGGGAGCCTCATCTCGTGGGCCTTTGACTAATACAGAATGCACATATGCACCTTGTACTCTTTCCCCATTTTTATTTGTGCGCTCTGCATAAGCGTCGTACCTTTTGTACCTGTACCTATGCTCATAATAACGAAAAGATACTTCCTTTGCGTACACCTTACCGTCATCTGTATTAACAGAGAAGTGTCCAGAAGGACATAGTATATCCCCACTACTGTCCTCTATATTCTCACGTTCTATTCGTAGTCTAGAAAGGGAATTTGCAGAACTTGACTCTCCTTCTCCCTCACCTAATCGTTTGGCTAATTCTGCTAAAAGAGCAGACTCATCAACCTTTACCATTTCTTGTGTTGCATTCATGTCTCATGTGTTCCTTTCTTTTGTATTAAACAAGACCCTTAGTTATACCTAATAGAGGCTATTTTGTCAAGACATATTTAACCAATTATCTCCTGTTTTTGTTTCGACTAAAAGTGGTACATCCATATTTATGTTATAATACATATAGATACGCTCCTTAGTTGATGCAGGAGATAACACATCCTCTACTAAATCTCTCACCTTATCGACTTCATCATTAGGACAGTCAAGTAACACACTATCGTGTACTGTGTTGACTATCTTAGTCTTTAATTCATTTTTATTTAGCTCCTTTCTTAGGGCAACAAGACAAAGCGGAACAATATCTGCCGTGGCTAGTGCTTGTACTGGATAGTTTTTTATTTTAGTAGCACCCGTTGCGCTACCTGTTTTAGTTCTCCTGGCATGAGGAAAAATAAACTGTCTACCTGTAGGCAATGTAATACATTTATTCTTTATCGCCTCTGTCTGTAGTTCCTTATGCCACTTCTTTATTCCCTCGTACTTATCTATGAAGTGGGTGTTATACGCCTTCTCTGCTGGTGTACCACTCATAGCTCCATACAAAGGGGCAAAGGTTCTTCCTTTAGCTTCCTGTCTACTAGTAGGTTGCCCCTGCTCAGTAAGATAATTAGCAGTATAACTATGTACATCAAAACCTGTTTCTATTTCTTTCATTGCGGTTTTATCAGACGATAGAAAAGCCGCCACCCTGAACTCCAGTTGTGCGAAGTCAAACTCAAGCAGTGTGCCACCCTCACCATATCTAGATACAAATGCCTCCTTAACGGGGAAGGTATTACCTCGTGGCATATTCTGCATATTAGGAGATGAGGATGATAGTCTGCCCGTAGAAGTACGGCACTGATTGAAGTCAGCGTAAAGCATATTGCCAATTAATCTTTTTTTAATACCCTCTACAAACGCAGATAGGTATGTCTCTACTGCACCAAGACGCTCCACCTTTTCCAAGAACTCAATAGCATCAGAATACTTTTCTTTGTCCAAGGATTTAAGTTGCTTACTTAAAATTCTCAATCTATTTTTATCTGTGCTAAACCCATTTGCCGTAGCCCAAGTAGAGTCAGGTGGGAATATTTTTAAGCCACCTGTTTCACTTGTCTCCATATATTTAGTACCTGCACCACCACATCCATTGCAGGTGTGTGCCTTTGCATAAGGTGTACCATCCTTTTTTACTTTATGTAGCTTACCTGTTCCTTTACAGGGATGACAGTGTGATGCTACCGTCTTCCTTACTTTTCTACATCCAGTGCGTACCAGCCCCTTGAACTTGGATGCAGGTATCCTTGGCCTAAAAGGTCTATCCAACTGATATATTGTGGCATGGTTCTTCTTATCTTTAGGAGCATACGAGAATATCATAGAAGATATTTGCTCTGGACTACTAAGATTTATTGGGGTATCACCCATGTAATGGTGAACCAGTTCTTGCAACCTACGTATAAGTTGCTTCTTTTCTATGCGATAATTAAATTCAACTTCGTCCAGCTTATCTGTATTGATTGATAATCCACCATACTCTATCTCGGATAAGCACATACACATACTGTTACTTAAATCAACTGTTGCCTTTAGAGTGGTAGTTTCTAATTCTTTTATTTGATCCAGATAGAGGTCTTTCGTTGCACGTATGTCTGCCCTGCCATACTCCTCCACGATGTCCCAAGGCATGGCCTCGTAACCTATCCCTTTTTTCCAATACTCTTTAGTTATGTCGGATTTTTTGTTCTGTAAGTCTCGCCTCTCACAACTTGCCTCAAGGGACACAGACATTCTCTCCCCTCTAGCTAGTACATACTCACCTATCATAGTGTCATATATATCACCAGTATATTCAATACCAGATGCCCATAGCCATTGCAGGTCATACTTTATATTGTGTCCTATCAATAAATCTGCCACCTGTATTTTATTCTTTACTTCTGCTATGCGGTCTGTTCCATGTGAAACATCCTTGTGATACACTGCCACGTAGTCCTCTTCCCCCGTATCCACATTAAGTATACCGATAGATACCAAGTCATTGTTCTTGTTGTGTGGTTTGTTATCTATTATAGGTATAGCACCTCTATGCTCTATCCTTGTAACACTATTCTCTATGTCTACTACTAATCTAATCGTCATATCTAGCAACCCTTCCATCTAACATTACATTAATTTGACCATGCCATCCACTAATTTTATTCTTAACTATATTAAATACTCTACGAGGATCATCTTCACTGGCTCCCTCTATCATAGCATACTTCCCTATAAGTATCATCAAGTCAGCCTCTGCCGCCTTACCTGTCTTACTGTTCTCCATCATAGATAGATTAAGATTTACCCTGCCCTCTGCATCTGCCGACAACTGGGAGTACCCGAATATAGAACATTCGTATCGGGTAGCTAAATCCCTAGTGCGTCTGTATATCTCACGTAGCTTCTCGTGTTGAGGTATTACTGCTTTGTTATCCGGTAGTGTTACCTTATCTAACATATCAATAACAAGTATGTCTGGTCTAGTTTGTTTTATGTGTGCTTCTATTCCCTCAATACCATACGCTTCATCTATACGATCTATAAATAGATTATCCTTTTTCCACTCACCATTAATAGTACTACCACCACCGTCTAGAAGTTGATCTTCTGTCTTGTTGGTGGCTGCACTCAAGTAACGTAAGGCAACCCTATTAGCGGGTTCCTCGTTGCATAGTACGTGTACCCTTGCCCCTTGCTCTATCCAGCCGTACGGCCCCATAGCAAACGATGCATGGCTTGAAGTCTTACCTGTCTCAGGTCTGGAACCGACCACCACAAAATGTCCTGCCGATACACCAGATACTCTCTCTGCAAGGGAAGATACATTAAACGCCCACTTAGTTTGTACATTCATGGACGCGATTAGTCTTTGTGGATCAAGGTCTATCCCCTCAAACGGTGAACTATCTGTTACAAAACCAGATGCATAGTCATCAATTAATTTAGATAAGTTATCTAGGGATTTTTCTTCACCTTCAGTCAGGGCGTAGCCTATCTCAGCTACCCTTCTGCCTACCTCTATTCTCCATAGATTATGCATTACGTCTTTAGCAACCTCTATAGATATATCTTCTGCTCCTCTCATCTTGGCAAACAAAAGCCTATAACTATCTTCTTGCGCCTTGGTGAGGGAGTTGTTATTACTAAAGAATAAGTTCTCCAATTCAGATAAGTTAATTGAAGTGTCATACGTATCCTGCGCGGATATGATAGTCTCTACTATCTTCTTAGGCTCTTTCTCAAAAGCAGTAACAGGTACGTTCTTGCCTATCTGTTCATATATGTCTCTGTTACAGAGAGCTTTAACTAACTCAAGCATTTTTGTATTTCCTCTATAGCCATATCTTTTATATCAAGTTCTAGCGCAACAACCTTACACTTGTCAACCCCTACAAATATGCGTCTAGACATACTGATAGCTTTGTCTGTTGCATCTTTGTCTAAGGCAATAGTCACACTGTTGTATGTATTCCAAATCTTATTTAGATTATTAGTAGACAGGGATGTGCCAAGCAAGGGCATAGCATCCGTATCATCTAAGTATGTCACCACCTTCCATGCAGATATGATATCCTCTACTATAATTAGATTAGTTTTTGGTGGGGCATCGAAGGGAACAACTATGGCATCTTCTCTTTCACCATACCGTTTCCACTTAGGCTTGCGCCATACATCCAATGCCCTACCTATTGCATCTACTGTTTCCCCCCTATGTTGTATTAAAAAAGCTACCCGCTTCTCTAGTGCATCGTATAGAACTGGAACTTCATTAATGTTTATACAATACTTTTCTAGAAAATTGCTACAAATAGGAGAATAAGCCAACCTACTGTTAATACTGTCTCGCTCATGTATTACCTTCCTTCCTGTGTTGTGTCGTTGATGTTTAAAATTATGTTGTAAATCTTCGATAGTTATTTCTGAATTAACTTTTACACCATGGTAATTACATGATGCAGAGTAGCAGTTCCACATAGTTGTGCTACCTTCCCTACTCAGGGTGAAGGTGTTGTGACGACGGCACTTAGGGCAATCGCCACGCTTTGTTTCACCTGATCTTATGTCTGTTAAATCAATCATCCTGCACATATTTGTTGTGACTATGCCAATTCTTTACAATTTTAATGGCATGTTCTTTTGAGTACCCAATCTCTATTAATCTATTTACTTGCTCTTTAATTAATATGCCCTTCTTATTGTTCATAAAATTTCCTTTGTGCCACACAGATAGTGTCGTTGTGCGCTCCACCGTGACCCACTAGAAGTATCTCTTCATACTCCCCAAACTTTTTCCCCATACAAGAAGAGTTCCAACCAAATGACAGTACCAATCCACCCTCTTTCACGAGAGGCGGTATAAGATTTTTAAACTTGGTATAGAAACTGGACTGTGTGTCTTGTTGCGTAGCTTTAATACCAGCGGCAGAATAACATTCTGTTATCTGTCGGGGTGAATAAGGTGGGTCATACAGAACTACATCAGCCCGTACCTCTTTGTCATTCATCATTTGCAAAAAGACATCTGCCTTCTCGTGATACATAGCAGAGGTGTCGGGGTTTAAGTCGTTGGTTATAGTACCCTTTGTACTATTTCTGGCAAAGGGGTCAATTACTATATCGCCTTCTTTAATGTACCTATTAATAAATTCATTTATAGGTTTTATGTCGTAGGTATTATGATTAGGCATTGCCCATTCGCTATTATATATTGTCATTGCTTGTGTCTCCGTTCTTGTGTCGCTGTTTATTTATAAAATATGTGATCTTCAATCGTTGTAATATACTGCCTATTCCATTCGGGGTCAACAACTATCGAATGATAAAATGTCGCACCCTCAACTATATCAATAGACAAATTGTAGGAATAGTACACTTCTTCTGCAATTTGTATAGCTTTATTCCACGCCCTCTGATCTTTTGGTTTATCAGATAAGCCGTCACAATAAAAACTGAATTGACATTTATGTTTAACAGGATAGTCTTGCTTCCATTTATATGTCGGGCCTTCTTTCATAACCTCGCATACGGTGTCAGGCCAACGTGGGTCATGGACACGGTTCATCACTACTGAGGCCACTGCTACCTGCCCTATTGTGGGTTGGTTCCTCGCTTCAAAATATATAGTCTGAGCTAAACAAGTAATCGTTGCACCGAAGGCTAACATCGTAGCTTCTAACATCCTTCTCCCCTCTCTAAAGTAATATCTGAAGAAGCTGGAAGTGATATCCACTCTCCGTCATCTAATGCTTCAATCACATCCCAAGCCTCTCTTTCATTTACTGCTGCCACTTCTTGCACATAGATTTCTATGCGTTTAAAAGTATACGTTTTTTCAGACATTATCTACTCCGTTTTTATATAATTTTCTAAGACTTCTCTTAGCCTTATTGAGAGTATGTGAATTTTATAAGATAAATAAATTACCCATGCTAACAGCGCAAGATTGCAAAGTATAGCTAAGTATACATAAGTTATCACACTGCTATCACTGTTCATAATCATCTACCTCTTGCCTTATCAAGCTTTTGAGAAGGGGTTAGTTCTTCTTCTTCTTCGTCATCTTCTTCTTCTTTATACTCCCAGTGTTTAACCACATGAATAGTTATACTTCCCTGTCCTCCCTCATACCAGTGAGCTACCCAAGGATAAGGGCAGGTGTGATACCAATCAATTAAAGCTCGTTTATTTTTACCCCACATGGAGGGTCTATCATCTGTCATCGCCTGATCCTCCTAATTGTCCTCTGTCTTTTCTAGAGTTTAGCTTTTTTAAATTAAGTTCTACGGCCTCAGTTAAATCTATGTTTAGATCATCGGCGACACGGGCGACATACCACAGTACATCTCCTATTTCTTTTTTAAGATCATTCTTTCTTACGCTACTTATTCGCCCTTGATCATCACGATATATCTTTTTGATCTGGTTCATCAGTTCGCCCACCTCACCAGATAAACCAAGCGATGGGTAAATGATATCGTCGCTATATATTTTGGTCTTGCGAGTTTCGATTTGATACTTATTGAAGTCTAGCATTTTTTACTCCTTGTGGTTGCTCGTCTTCTCTTCTCCTTGGATTATAATGGTTGTCGTAGACTAATTGCATTATGTCATGGATATATTTAGATGCAGTTTGTAGATGTAGTATTACATCATTTAACCTAACATACTCTGCATTCACACTATACTCTTTAAATGGTATAGTTTCTAAAATATCCTCCAGTTTTTTTATCATGTCATCCATGCTGTACACATCGTACGAATGACCGAAAAAATCCTGCAATAATTCTCTAGCTTCTTTTGTATATATCATATCTTTACTCCTCATAAAATTTTGGATAGGTATCTTCAATAGTATATCGAAGTGCATTACGCAATATCTTTTTATCTTTCTTTGTTCCGATAAAATATACGTACCTATGTTTCGCTGATCTATTAATTCTGTTTTGTCGATCTCCTAAATGATGACGGCTATGTTTGCCCGATGCCGACGCGATATCTGTACGGGGTCTTGTCGTACCCGTGAATAAAAAATTACACGCCTGATAGATGGTTCCTATATGTTCTTGCGCGGTATCCGCATAGGACACTACGACCTTGGGCCTTGGCAATAATTTGAGAGAGCGAGACACCAAGAACGATGCCTGATTAGGTAGGTTATCTTTCAAGACCAACCTGTTTAATTCGATTACGTTATGCTTATGCTCTTCGCCACATATGCCCTTACATAAAAAGGGAGAGGCAGGTGTACCATAAGATACCATGCCGACAAGTTCATCGTAGTGATACAATCCATAGGCGAAGCTGATGCTAGGCATTCTTTTCGCATAATGGATATTGAGTATCCAATCTTTAGTAGCAGAGTATGGGATTTGAACCACCTCATATTCGCTCTGCATTTGGTTTGACCACCCAATAAACATAACAATCTCCTATATAAACTCTATTTGCTTTATCGTTTGTCGAAGTTTTATTGAGTTGTTATGCCACAAATCTGTGATCTTGGATCACCCCTACTACATATCCTTTAGGATGAGTGCGAAGTATACTGTCGTATGCTTTGCGCGGGGTTGTTTCGAAAGATGGTACTGTTGAAACACTACCACCATATTGTTTTTTAAAAACTATTTTAAACTTAGGAAACCCTTTTAGTTTAATCCTGTTCATGGTTTTTTATCCTATTTTTTTTGTTTGTGTTTTAATTAATAATGATTAGTTATATCAGATTTGTAAATAAATGTCAATGCCTTTTTTAAAAAAAACTATTAACATCACAAATGTATGTTCCAATCTTTAGCCCTAAAAATAGATTTAACTTTAGCTTCTCTGCCCAGTCGATACACCAACTTCTCATCCAAACCGTGCATGGATGCTAATAATCTAGCCGTATTAATATCCCAATTAGGGTTAGCCTTTGCCGAGTTCCATATAAATTCTAATACGGAATTGTGGGCAAGCTGTTTTTGAAGTTGACGTTTAGATATATTCATCTAATATCTTTTTGAAAGAATGCTTTTGGCTTCTTTTAGAATATGAACCCTTACCCTTCTTGGGTTTAACTACCTGTTGACGGGGGCGATTATATGCAACCGCCCTCGCTACAGGATTGATAGGTTTTATTCTATCAGTCATCCGCTGTTAATTGATTAATGTAATTATTTACAAATATCATGTACTCGGCTGTCTGCATGATAAATTTATTTAAATCTCCGGAAAGGTAAAGCTCCCTGCCCTCATCCTCAAATTTTTTCTTACGAAATTCGTAATCACTGTAGCTTATCACTGTTTGTGTCTCCTCTTTTTATAAAGATTAAAGATACCTTATCTATAACTGAGCCATGCTAAACTGTCAAGTATTTTTTTTTTATTTTTTTTTTTGTTGACAAGATGATTTTGATATGCTAAACTCCGTTCACTAATTAGCTGGGGTTAATTACTAAAGCGAGTTACTTTTTTTTTTTAATAGGGTATACATATATAAAATAATATGCGATAATATTTTTTTTTAACCAATAGATAAACGGACAAAACAAAATGTTGCAATTATCTAAAACCCAATCAGCAATTAACAATCATAAAACTATATTTAATAAGACTGTTAAAAGTGTTTCTGATGGCATGGGAAAAACCGAACGTGCCTTGAAGATATCGACAAATAAAAAACTTAAAAAGAAAATAAGTATAGGAAAGTATAAAGGCTTCCCGATGGTGTCGCTCACCCTAGAAGAACGTGCGACATGTACTAATAAATGTCTTTTCTGGGCCAAATGCTACGGTAATAACATGCCATTTGCCACCCGTTATAAAGTAGATAGCGGGTTATTAATTCAAATAGAAAAAGATTTAGATTATTACTCAACTAAATACCCCAACGGTTTTCTCGTAAGGCTTCACGTTCTGGGCGATTTTTCTAGCGTCGATTACGTCTTATTTTGGGAACGTATGCTAGTCGAACATCCCGCCTTACATATATTTGGTTACACTGATAGATGGCATAATAATGCATTGTGCGCGGGGATACGCGGCCAAATAACTAGGCTTAGATTAAAGTATGGTTGGCGTTTTGCAATACGCGATAGCAATAATCCAAATCACAACTTTACCGCGCTATCTATGAATAGCGAGATTGCTAAAACTAAATTGAAAAATAAAGAATTGTTTATCTGCCCCGAACAGTTAGGAAAAGTAAACGGGTGCGGAGATTGTGGTTTGTGCTGGACTAGTAAAAAGGCAGTAGGATTTATCACCCATTAGGCAACAAAAAACCCCCCAAACCATGACGGCAAGGGGGGTTTAATTAGGGCTAGTTAAATTATGCGGCTAGTCTCAAAAATTGCTCACTACCAACTATCCGCGCGACTTCTCTTTCGCGTGTGTCTAATGTAACAGCGATGTTATCCACATTAGAAGAATTTCTAACGGGAAAATCGGTAGCGTGTGAACTATACGCAGTGAGCGCGGAATATAACGCCCATACGGTACGCCCTCTATCACTAGCTTCGCGCTCCATTTGTTCCATCATTAACTTAACTTTACGCCCCGCCATGCCGCAATCATTTAGCACGGCTTCGGCTTGTTCTGGGGTAATAGACTTTTGTGCCCAATCGCGCCACGTATTAACACGGGTTAAAAACTGAGCGCACTGTTCTTCGATAAAGCCAGCGAATATAGAGGGGGTAAACCCGCTAGTATGTCGCGCAGACTTCTTATTATATTCCGCGCTAGTGCACCCGTTAGTACACCACAAATCCTCAGCCCCACTAAATAACCGAATTGAGCCACCCCCATTAAAAGAGTTAGTTAAACCTATTTTGAATAGCAATTGAGTAGACGAGCCGGACAATTGACGTATGTCAGCACCCAACCCACTAAACAATAAATCAATTCGGGTAAACTGGCCCCCAAAGCTAGAACGCTCCGTCAATTTAATATCGCGCAGTGCTTCCCGTGGTAACGCAGTTTCCGCCCCCTCTTTAATCATGTCGTATAATGGGGCGTTATCTGCTATTCCATACGTACTACCCACAATACCCAGATTACGCCCGTTGTCGGTGCGCTTAACAAAACGCCCCAACGTATCTTCTCTATATTCATAATTCCAAGAATATTCGGACGTTCTGACGGCGTCATAGACGGGTGATAATACAGCGTGAAAATCCGTCTTATCAGTTAGCTCCGGCCATTCAATACCAGTTAAAGAAGAATTATTGACGGCAAAATTATTTAAAGTGATCACGTTATTCATAATATAAATTCCTTTATCTTAAAAATGTTGCAATAAAAAATATAGAAACGAGTAGCCAGCATAATCCAGCCACCTGTAGATGTTCATTAGTAATGTTATCTATCATTGGTATTACTCCAGTTAAGTTAAAATATAAGCTAGAGTAACGCAGTTTATATTTTTTAACAAGTAAATTAAACGCCCCCGTTAGAAATGCGACACCCTACCTTATAGGGGTATACCTTTTTAAACATATATATTGGCGGTTATAGTAAAGGATACCGCTACGTATTGCCTATACGCGGCCACATTAGCGCATAATATACGCAATATAGGCACATAAACACACAATACAGCGCATAATATGTATATACCCCCCCTATATATGCTTTTTAAACACAACATGTGGGGGGCAAGGGCCACCGCCCCTCCTACGTACGTTATATATGAAGTGTGCAACGGATAGGTAAAATAGAGTGTCAACCACTTTGCCCCCTACTGTCGCGCACACACACGGCCCCCACACAAAACGTTGACATATCGCAGATTATTAAATATAGTATCTAATAAGACAGACAGTAGATGGAAGTAGAGAAGTAAGTAGTGTATATATTTACCCCTCCCTATTTGATAACGAATGTTATACCACATAATTACTGATCCGTCAAGTAAAAAAGGTAAAATAATGAAAAAAAATAACTTGACAAAGCGAGATAAATACATACAACTATATTCAGACTCAGGAAAGCGTTTACTAGAAAGGTTTTACAAGAAGTTAAAGAGGGGTTCTTTAGTTGACCCATTAACTTTACCAACTAGTGATGAATATTATATTTGGGTCGCGTTGAGGGAAAGGCTATCTCCTAGATATATTACTTTGGGAGAAGTGTGTAAGGCCCTTCGTATGGAAGGATATACGGATAATACGGGTCGGTTAATCTTAGAGGGTGAGGAAGACCAGCCAACCTAGCTATTCTTATTCTTGCGAGGTTTGTTGTGGTTTAGGTTTGGACAGACGGTAGGGTACGGCAGGGTTGTTCGTAGTCCTTATTGGTGCGAATGCCCTGTCTTTTTATTTGTTATCTTAGAAAGTGTTAATATGACTTATAAAGAAATAATGAAAAAAATATTTGATCTAGAAATGAAACTAGCTTCAACTACTATTGGCCAACAAAAAAAACAAATACAAAAGGAAATATCAAAATTAATTTCTTTAAGAGATAATGCACTAGAAAAAAGTCAACCTGCCACACCTTTTGGTAAACGTTTATCCCGTGATACATCTATTGAAAAATTACCTGAACCAACAGAAGTTGGCTCTCCTAAATTTAGTAATTCGTTTATACCCTCCCTTACTAAAAAAGAAAAAACTACATTTAATAAAAATAAAATATTTAAAAACAAAGGATCTAACAAAAGTAAAAGAGAAGAAGATAAAACAGAGCTTAGAAAGAATATCGAAGCTAACATGATGAATGCGTCTGAAAATCAAGGATTAGGTGGTACATCCCCTACAGATGTAAACATGAATGTGTTGGAGCGACTTGTAAGTAAGGTTATTGGAAAGAATGTACGATTTGAAGACATCCCAGATGATGATCCAGAATTTGACGTAGGGTATAAATCAGAGGGCCACTTTGCTCATCCAGCAGGTAGGCCCGATTTGCGTAAAGGGGGTATAACCCAGAAGCAGAGGGCTAGAATAAAAAGTATTGTGGGGCAATACAACCAAAAAAAGAAAGCTAAAAAAACTAATGGCAAAAGAACTAACAGATAGGCAGAGGGCATTCTTAGATTGCCTGTTTGACGATGCAAATGGCAACATACGTACTGCCATGAAGATTGCAGGGTATAGCGAAAACACTAAGACCAGTACCGTGCTACAAACCCTACAGGAAGAAGTTATAGACAGGACACAAATGTATCTTGCGGCAAATGGGCCGTTGGCGGCAATGGCAATGACAGGAGTATTAACTGATCCGACTGCCTTGGGTAATCGTGATAGGATATCGGCAGCCCGTGAAATTCTAGATAGAACGGGCATAGTTAAAACGGAGCGCATTACTGTAAAGGCTGACCCGTCTACTATAATGTTGTTTCCACCAAAGGCTCAACCTACATATGAAGAAGATGAAAAAGAAAATGGAAGAAATAGCCACTAATAATTCTTGGCGACCAGTAGTAAGAAAAAGTAGACAGATACCATTTGGGTATGAGGCCGATTTAAATGACGACACAATACTACTACCTATACAGGAACAGTTAGATGCATTGCTTGAAGCTAAGGAATATTTAAAGTCGTGTAGCTATAGGGAAGTTTCTAGGTGGTTGTCTGCTAAGACGGGGAGAACCATAACGTATCAGGCACTACACAAACTGATGACAAAAGAAAGAGACAGACAGAATGCAGTCCAATCGTACAGGCATTATGCCGCCAAAGCCAAAGAGTACGCCGAAAAGGAAAAAAGTATCCAAGAAAAAATCCTCTACTCCCCAAATGAAAAAAGAGGAAGTCCTATCGAAACCGAATGGGCAGACAGACTCTTATCCTGACGAAGGACACGTACAGAACCACAATACCTTTAGTTTAAATGAAGGGCCACAACAAGATTTTATAGACGCACCAGAGCGAGAAGTACTATATGGGGGTGCTGCTGGAGGAGGTAAAAGTTTTGCGTTATTGATAGACCCCTTGAGATACTGCCAGTATTCAGATCATAGCGCATTAATACTTAGGAGAACTAATGACGAGCTTAGAGAACTTATACACAAATCTACTGAATTGTATCCGAAATTCTATCCTGGGGCCAAATGGTCTGAAAGAAAGAGTCAATGGACATTTCCTTCGGGTGCGCGAATTTGGCTTACGTATCTGGAACAGGACAAAGACGTGCTTCGTTATCAGGGTCAAAGCTTTTCGTATGTGGGTTTCGACGAGCTTACACAATATCCTACGAGCTTTCCGTGGGACTACCTCAGATCAAGATTGAGATCAACAAATCCTGAGATAGGCGTATTTATGAGAGCAACTACAAACCCAGGTGGCCCTGGTCATTCTTGGGTTAAAAAAATGTTTATAGATCCAGCAACCCCAAACAAATCATTTTGGGCTAGGGACTCTGAAACAAAAGAAGTATTAAGATATCCGAAAGGACATAGTAGAGCAGGGGAGCCTTTATTTCAAAGACGTTTTATACCAGCCAGTTTAAAAGATAATCCATATCTCTATAATGAGGGTGACTATGAAACGATGCTGTTGTCTCTACCAGAGGTTCAGCGTAAACAATTGTTGTACGGAAGTTGGGATATTGCAGAAGGGGCGGCATTTACGGAGTTTGATAGGAGTACCCACGTAGTAGCACCGTATGATATTCCTAGTGGGTGGAGAAAATTTAGGGCATGTGACTATGGGTACGGATCTTACTCTGCCGTATTGTGGTTTGCAGTTACACCAGAGGATACATTACTAATATATAGAGAATTGTATGTTAGAAAAGTTTTAGCAGTAGAATTGGCAAGAATAATATTGAATTTAGAAAATCAAGATGGTAAAATGGCTTACGGGGTTTTAGACTCTTCCTGTTGGCATAAGAGGGGCGATACAGGCCCTAGCCTTGCAGAACAGATGATACTGGAAGGGTGTAGGTTTAGACCATCAGATAGAAGTAAAGGAAGTAGGGTAAGTGGTAAGAACGAAGTTCATAGGTTGCTTCAGGTAGATGAAGATACAGATATGCCAGGAATACAAATATTTAATACGTGTACTAATTTGATTGCACAACTGCCTGTATTACCTTTGGATAAAAGAAACCCTGAAGATGTGGATACTCATGCGGAAGACCATCTATATGATGCGTTAAGATATGGAATACAGTCTAGGCCAGTTCCTAGAAATATATTTGATTTAGATCCTGCAACTTCTTCTAAGGAGAGTTTTAAACCTGCTGATGCGGTTTTTGGATATTGAAAGGTACAAAATGGCTAACGACACAGATTATTTAGATGACAGCACTAGCTCGTATTTAGAAGACGGTGATCAAGAAAATGAGAACGTAGCAGGTATTACAGATCATATTCAAAAACTATTCTCTAGGGCAGAAGATGCTAAATACCAAGAAGAGTCTAACTGGATAAGAGCGTACAAAAACTATAGGGGTGTATACTCTCCAGATGTGCAGTTTACAGAAGCAGAAAAATCTAGGGTATTTATTAAAGTAACTAAGACAAAAGTGTTGGCAGCATATAGCCAACTAGTAGATGTATTGCTTGCTAATAACGAGTTTCCTTTATCCGTAGAGCCAACAACTTTACCAGAGGGTGTGGCTGAAACGGTACACTTTGATCCTAATGAGCCTAAAGACGTAGACTTGGGCGAAATGCCAAAAGACCTTTATGGATATGAAGGGGATGGAAATGCATTACCTCCTGGGGCAACTGAACTAAAAGATTTGGCAGAAAATCTAGGCCCACTACAAGATGCCCTTGAAGACGTAGATACTTTAAAAGAAGGGTTTGGCATAACTCAATCTGCTGTTAATTTTCATCCTGCTATGGTTGCAGCTAAGATGATGGAGAAGCAGATTAAAGACCAGTTAGAGGAGTCGGATGCCAGTATGCACCTTAGAAATGCGGCATTTGAATGTGCGCTATTTGGTACGGGTGTTTTAAAGGGGCCATTTGCCACCACAAAAGAGTATGCAAATTGGGATGACGAAGGGCAGTATGACCCTACAATAAAGACTGTCCCTAAAATATCGTATGTATCTTCTTGGAATTTCTACCCTGATCCAGACGCTTCTAACATAGAAGATTGTGATTACGTAATAGAGCGACATAAACTCACTAGAAGTCAGTTGCGAGGATTAAGAACTAGGCCCTTCTTTAGGGAAGATGCAATAGCAGAAGCTATAGATAAAGGTGAAAACTACAACATTAAATGGTGGGAGGCTAGTCTTTTAGACTCACAAGACGAAGAAAGTTCTCGTGGTTTTGATACACATAGGTATGAGGCACTTGAATATTGGGGTGTTTTAGACAAAGAGATAGCTGAAGAGTCAGGAATAGATATACCCACAGAGTATGAAGAAGTAGACGAATTACACGTAAACATCTGGATATGTAACGGGGAAGTTCTGCGTTTTGTAGTGAACCCCTTCCTACCAAAAAGAATACCTTTCTGCGCTGTTCCATATGAAGTAAACCCTTACGCATTCTTTGGTATTGGCGTGGGTGAAAACATGGATGATACGCAAACCTTAATGAATGGTTTTATGCGTATGGCAGTAGATAATGCTGTTTTATCTGGTAATTTACTCATAGAGGTAGACGAGACTAATCTAACTCCAGGCCAAGATCTGACAGTATATCCAGGAAAAGTATTTCGTAGACAAGGGGGTGCGCCTGGACAGGCAATATTTGGCACTAAATTTCCTAACGTAAGTAACGAGAATATGCAGTTGTTTGATAAGGCTAGGGTATTAGCTGATGAATCAACGGGCATACCTTCCTTTTCCCACGGTCAGACAGGTGTTACGGGTGTGGGTAGAACAGCGGCAGGTATATCTATGTTGATGGGTGCTGCTGCTGGCTCTGTAAAAACAGTTGTTAAAAACTTTGATGATTATATGTTACGTCCATTAGGTGAGGCAATGTTTGCATTTAATATGCAATTTAATTATAACAAAGACATAAAAGGGGATTTAGAAGTTAAAGCTAGGGGATTAGAAAGCCTGATGCAAAATGAAGTAAGGTCACAACGCCTTATGTCTTTCTTACAAATAACCAGTAATCCAGTACTTGCACCTTTTGCTAAGTTTCCTTACATCATACGTGAGATTGCAAAATCAATGATGTTAGATCCTAATAAAGTTACAAATACACCAGAGGAAATGTTGAGGCAAACATATTTAATGCAACAACAGCAAGGGCCACAACAACCTCCTCAAGGGCCTATGGATATGACAGGAACAGGTAATGGAAATATAGGAGTAGGGGCGGCACCTGTTCCAGGAGAACCTGAGTTTACAGGAAACACACCACAACAGGCTCCACAACCACAGATGCAAGCCCCGCCACCAAATGAAGGGTTGCCTCCAGGATTATTGCAATAATGGAGTATAAAAAAATAAAGGATATAGTTGTACATCCTAAATACGTAGAACTTGAAAACTACTTTACTTTTTTAAAAGAAAAGGCAGTAACTGCAATGTCATATTCAGACGATGAAGTTACTATATATAGATGTCAAGGTCAAATAGCTATCTTAGATCTACTATTAAAGCTAAGAGCCAATGCTATAAACGATGAAAAGAAACATAATTAAAATGGCAAAAGAATCTACTTTTGAATCTGCAATGGAAAGACTAAGGCAAAAAGATGCCTTGCGTAGGTCAGGTAGAGGAACCCCTCTTTATCAAATGGGTAGAGCGTTTAGTGAGTTAGATACTGAAGAGGAAGCAGTACCTGAGACACCCTCTTTAGAAGCATCTCTTCATGCCACGTATATGCTACCCACATCTGTGGCAATAGGGTTGGTGCATGGTCTAGGTAAAATAGCAGGTAATTTTGCTTCTCTTGTAGGCGCAATGGATCAAAAAGAAGTAGATAGAATAGGAGACAATTTTAAAACTACTTATCTAGAATATATAAATTCTTTATCCCCAGAGGGTGATGCGGGAGGAAAACGCCTATTAGGTATGATAGGCAAAGTAGGAACGGCAGGTGGAGAGATGGTTAGTTATGCTGTTCCTGCTATAGGGTTTGCAAGAATATTTAACGTAGGTTTAGGGTTTCGTCCTTTATTGGCTACAGCAGCAGCAGATGCATTAGTTGGTTTTGGTGGTATGTCTCCAGATGAAGAAAACTTATTTAATCTTGTAGCAGACTGGTCTAAAGAAAATAAAGTAGAGTGGTTGGAAGCTATTGCTAATGTAGTAGCAACTAATCCAGAACATAGTGAATTTGAAAATAGAGTAAATAATGCCATAGAAGCAATGATAATGCTAGGTGGGTCTGAAGCTATAATTAGAGGTGCTTTAAAAGTACCTACACTGTATAAATTAGCTAAAGCAAGAGTAAAGGGCGAAGAGACTGTACAGAAGGTAGATATTTTAGTAAATAAATTTCCAGAAGAAATGGCAGAACCTATAGAAACTGTTCTTGAGCCAAAACCCACCGATCCTACTCCTATGGGTACAGCCGTACCTGATATGGAAGGACAACCCAAGCTCCCTTTCCCTCCCCCTAAAAATAAAAAATATACCGACAAACAGGCGGAGCAAGTACAAGATAAATTAATGCAATCTATAGAGGAGGGTTTACCTCTAGGAACATCTGTAGATGAGATAGAGTTAGATAAACAGATGGATGAGGTGCTAGTTGAACCAGCCGAAAAACCAATAACACCTGAAGAGTTTTTAGAAAAATACAAGGACACAGACGACGATGATTTTATATTTAAAGGTGTGCCATCTGCTAGTGACGAGATTGAGTTTTTAAAAGCAGTAAAAAAGGCTAAAACTTCAGATGATTATGAAGATTTATTTAATGTGTTAGAAGAAGAAGAAAGTCTTATTTTAAAAGGAAGCCTATTAGCAAGTACTGAACAAATAGATAAAAAATTTGCATCTAACTACCTTACCTATTTACAAAACAAAAATATTGATAAATATATGGTAGAAGCAAACGAGATGGCAGACACTTTAAAAATAAATAAAACTACTTTAAACGACCATCCAATATTAGAAACTTCGAGTATGTCTCCTGACCCAGAATTTGAGAAAAAATTTCAGGATACGGCAACTGTCCTAGATGATTTGAAAAAAGCAAAAGATTCTGATATGGTTCAATTTGAAGAATTTGAAACGATAGGGCCAAAGCCTGGTGGTTCAGCAGATGGTGCTAAAATAAAAGATAAAGCAACAGGTATAGAGTATATTGCTAAATATTATGATAATCCAGAGCAAGCTGCCCAAGAAGCTATAACTGCTAAAGCGTATCAAATAACAGGTACAAAAACTCCAGACGTTAAAGTAATCCATGCAAATATAGATGGTAAAGGAAAAGTATTTATTCTATCAGAATTTATTGATGATATAAAACCATATAATGTTGATTTTGTAGACCCAGAAGATATGGGAAGAATACACGTTGTAGCAGCTATTATGAAAGATTGGGATGCAGTAGGTTTAGCTAAAGATAATGTAGCGTTTGGAAAAGAACTAGGAACTGGCAAAGCCCAGTTAATACAACTTGATGCTGGAGGGTCTGGGGCTTTTAGGGCTATGGGTGGATATAAGCCTAACTCAACCTCTTTCTTTGATGTACCTTCTAATTCTACAGAAGATTGGTCTTCGTTAGTTAGTGAAAAAAATGAAGCAGCCCGTAGTGTGCTTATGGATGCATATAATAAAAATCCCGTAGTATATATGCGAGGAGCTAAAAAAGCACTAGCACAATTCAGAATGAACCAAGAAGAATTGTTAGACACTGTAAATGATGCTACTAAAGCTGTTGGCATGGACGCTGATAATGCAGTTGATGAATTTATGAATACGTATGTTGGTTCTAGATGGGGTAATATATCAAAAAGTTTACAGGATTCTATAGATGCACATGAGGCCGTTGCAGTAAAACCTACTCCAATAAACGAAAAAGATTTGCAAGAACTTACCTTCTTTCCTTCTCAAGAAGGCCCAAACAAAATAAGTGAACCAATACAAATATTACTTGCTAAATATAGAAGCACTCCTGAATATAAAGCACAGAAGCAGGGCTTTGATCCTACAGGTGGTTTTCAAAGATTTAGTACAGGGGAAATGATGTTTCAACAGCCCGATCCCAGTTTGATACAAGGTACTATTTTAAGCCCTAGTGCTTATTATAAAGCAAAAGCAACAGGACAATCTGGGGAAGACATATTAGGAAAAAAGTTAAGTGAGGCGATTGAGCAAGGAGAAATTCCTTCTTCTCAAGAGATAGTAAAACAGAAAAAAAAGTGGGGAATTGGAAAAGAACAGACAGATGAAGAACTTTCCGCGCCAACAAATCTACCATTGGGCACTACTCCCCTACCTTCATACACTAGAAAGCAAGCAGTAGCTGTTGATAAAGTATTAAAGAAAAAGGGCGTAAAAGAAAAAGTAAAATTTATGCTAGACCCTTTTGGTAGTAATAACTGGACTTTTAAGCATCTACCTGATGGCGTTAATTATAAGAAAATAGAGGGAGTATCAAAATATAGTCCAGTAGGCCCCATATATGGTGGGGATATGAACCAAAATGCATTTGTGTATGATAAGCCCCTATATAACAATGCATATGTATTTGAAGATGGCGTAAGTTCCAGTAACTATATAATTAAAGGTAAGAAAAAATTATATCAAGGAACAAGGGCTGGAGCGGTTGGCTTTCATTCACCTAAAGGTACTATTCCTATACAGTTTTTAACTCTGGGTAAATCGTTAAGTATACACGTTCCCCCTGTTGTAGAGGGTTTCGTACTTCCACAAAATCCAAATATAAAAGAACTATTAGAAACATATATTAACGTAAAAGATTCTGTTATAAAATATACAAAAGGAGATGTTGATAATCAAAGCATAGACGTAGTTCTTGGCTATGTAGATTTAATATTCAGTAACGCATACGGTAGCACTGCTTTCAAGGCAGCCAAAGGATCATATAATGTTACTACTTCGTTTACGGACGTAAAAGCTGCTGGCAAAGCCTCTCTTATATTTAAAAATTTACCTCAATACGAATTTGCAGAGGGTATAGAAAAAACAACCAGATTTAAAAAGTTTACATATGCCCCAAATACACCACAAGGTAGGGCAGAATATCAAAAAGAATTTGGAGATAAATGGGCAGAGGAAGCAACCTTTGATGACACTAATATATCATCATGGAAAGATACAGAATCAAGTGGGGGCTACATATCACGATTTCTTCTTAGAATAAATGA
>Ga0098054_1000342_pt1 | contig 33708 bp, 28 predicted proteins | sample 16_taG_FD_75048 | JGI IMG/M metagenome (GOLD analysis project Ga0098054, IMG submission 75048) | Marine viral communities from the Subarctic Pacific Ocean - 16_ETSP_OMZ_AT15313 metaG | ecosystem: Environmental > Aquatic > Marine > Oceanic | place: Pacific Ocean | collected 2015-01-18
GTTTCCGCCAGAGCTATAATAGCAGCTTCCTTTAAGGGGATACTCAAAACAACAGGTAAGGAAACAATGCAGCAAGCTGCGGAAAGAGTATTCAAAGCGGGCACGGTTAAGGGGCTAACTAAAGAACGCGCATTGCATGTCATCAAGGCATACAACAGTCAATTGGCTAAAAGGTTTAGCACATCTGCCGCTGCGTTTATCCCTGCTGCTACTAGGTCGGGGGCGAATACATACGGAGTTTCATTCAGAACTGTTGAGGAAACTCTCACCGCCAGACACAAGAAAGAGGATGGCACATGGGATGAAGGGTGGAGTGAGGAGAGAGTTAAAGACGAAGCCCATGAGGCCGCACTAGGGAGTGCCCTTACCGCAGGAACCATAACTGGTTTACTGACAGGCGGGTTTTCCTTCATGGGTAAAGGGGGTCTTGAAGACGCCTTCTTGCGGGGCATGAGTTTCCGCCAGATGCGCCAGATAACATCCAATGTTCTTGGCAGGAATGTAGGTAGTGAAACCTTCCGTGACTTAATGAAAGAGACACTGAAGAAAGTCACTACGAAACATGCCCTTATTGAAGCCCCTAAAGGATTTCTTGCCAGTGCATTGCACGAAGGAATCGAGGAGGGATTAGATGAGTTCTTTAATAGTCTTGTTGTAGATGTTTACACCGACCAAGACACAGACATGTTCGAACGCATGACCCAAGTTTGGCATGGGTTTGTATTAGGTGCGGCATTAGGTGGAAGCGGAACCCTTATTAGTAAGGCAGCTAAGAATATTGCCCCAGATAGATTTTTAGATAGGGGAGCTGCGGCGAGAGTAGAGCAGGAGGTTTTCAAACAGTATGAACGAGATGTATCTGCCAAAGGGTTAACGGATTCGTTGAAGGCATCGGGTTCCCCAACCACTGCTGCGGAAGTTGAACGTGTTGTTAGACAATACAAGCGGTCAGAACGTCCTGATATTTTAGCCGCTCCCCTCAATGAAACTGAGGAGGAAGACAAGGCTCTGGATGAAACGTCTGAAGTTTTAGATGAGGAAACTAGGGCACAACGGCAGAAAGAGTTGGATGAAGTTAACGCGGAGCTTCAAAGACTGAGTCCCCAAGCGGTTAGGGAAGAGATTAATAAAGCCGAAGCCTCAAAAGCTAAGGAGAATTTAGTAGACCCCGCTGTAGCAGGGAGTGACGCAGCCACTTCACTAGTTGGTGCCGAAGAAGGCTCTGGGTCTGGCTCTGGATCTGGACTTACTGACGTAACTGCCTCCCATGCAGCGAAGAATATAAATCTCGAATTGAAAGAAGAGTATTCCCAGCTTCTTGAAGAGGTAGATAGGAAAGAAGCTCTCTATAAGAGCATGGAAAAGCAGCTCATGGATGCGCCAGAGGGTAGATTTAATAATCTGAAGAGGGAACTGGACATGGCAGCGAGGGAAGGACGCGCCCTCACCCCTGAGAAAGCTGCCTTCTTAAGAAAGGAAGCCCTTAAAAGATTTGAGGAGAATGTTAAGTTACAGAAAAAAGCTGATAGCAAAGGGGCTACCAAGGAAGATTCAGAAGCTCTCGATATTTTAGCTAACGGGGGGTTTGCTCATACGCTCACTGTGGAGCAACTTGAAAAGTTGGGAGTCAACACCGAGAACATTGATAAGCCCTCCCTACGGACGTTAACTCGTGAACTAGCAAAGAAGATAAGGAAACTTTTCCCAGTCATCAGCACCAGTAGACCTGAAGGTGGAGCTGCAATACCTAAAATTTATGGGCCAACAGGTAGTGTTTATGTGGATGCCAGTGGCAATGGGGTATTTGATAATGACCCTGTTGCTATGCTCACTTTGCTGGAGAGTAACATCCCGATCCCTGTATCACGGGAAACGATACAGGCTGGGGGAATCAATAACTCTTTCAGGTTTGATATTCGGGGAGGACAGCATTTTGTTTCGGACATAATGGTTCGTGAGTCTGGTGGGTTAGTATCAGCAAGGACTGCTTTCAATAAGGTGGGAGTATTAGAAGAAGACTACTCACAAATATCCTCACTAGCTGAGAGGCTTAACGCACTTCAGGAAACTGTTGTTATCAGCGAAGACACTAAAGTTCGTAACCCCTTTAATACTAAGAGTAAGATCAAGTTGAGCACCTTGCTTAAGCGGGTCAAAGATCTTGCGGTCTTGCGCAAGATTATTGCGGGAGATGAAACGCTCAATTTGAATAAAGATTTTCTAGAGGCTACGGCTGTGGCCACGAGCCTCGATATGCAGGTGGCTATCTATGAGTATGCCGACAGTATAGCTACTGGGCAAGAGGTAGCATCCTCCCCCTTTAAGGTTCAACAGGTCAAAAGATCCCAAGGGAATTACTTCGCTAGGCAACAAGTAGCTAGGAAGAAAAGAGCCACGAGGAGTCTTGTTAGCATCCTCGCCCCTGACACAGACATACACGAAACTAATAATTTTGATGCCGGTGCTAATTCGGCTGATACCTATTCACCCCCCTCTCTTAACCCCGTGCCTCCGGTGACAGAGAATAAGATTGGTGCATATGTAGGAGCCTTACATGAAGTTGGTGCCGCCGCTCTTGAGTCTGACCCCGACATGCTCGCGGAGATGAAGAGCATACTGAACTCCGAGGCTCATGGGGGCAGAGATGTTACTAATAACTACACACCAGAACAGGTGTTCGATGAGTTTATCCACTTCATGGCAAGAGGAAACAACGTAGCCAATCAGAGAGCTGTTGATTTCCAAGCCATGCTCAAGGCAAATCGTTTCACGAACGCAGCGCAAGTGCGTAAATCTTTGAAGCTCCTTGCACTTTCTTCTCCCACAGTAGAGGGAGATCCTTCCACAGATGCGAACTACCTCAACCTTGTTAAGGAAGAATTACAGGGACTGGTCGGTGAGGACTCCGAAGTAACAGCCAACCAAGCTAAAGATTTCTTTAAGGACATCAGAAAAGCGGTAGGTGGCCACCAACAACGGGCGGTTATTAATGGACGGTCTATGCGTGTTAATGAGGCCGCAAACAGAGAGGAGATAGAGTCACTTGGTCTGGTTAATGGTGACCCAGAATCTGTTATTGAAGCTCTTGAGAAAATAGTTAAGGGTAAGAACAAAAAACAGGCGGCCATTGCGGAGCTTCTTCTATCCAACAAAGACTATTTGCAGTCTATTAATTTCGTCATCGATTCCTCAGCAGCAGAATATTCAGGGCGGTTTTATATTGATGCGAACGGGACTCCAACAGTTGTAATCAACCCCGCGAGGAGCGGGCCAAGGGGAGTGGCAGACACTGTCCTGCACGAATACATCCATGCCTTTGCGTCCAGAATCTTAGACACCCCCGCTGAATCTAGAACTCCCGCAGAGAATAAAGCTATCAATAGAATAGAGTCGCTGTTGAAAATTCTCCGTAGGAATGCGAACAGGGACAATGCCCCCCAATTAATCCGAGATGGTTTAAGTAACGTCGAAGAATTTATAGCTGTTCTCCTCACTTCACCAGAGTTCCAGTCCTATGTGAGGGGGATGACACCAGTCCAAGGGCAGCGTAACTTTATCCAACGCATAGTAGAGGCTTTCGCTAGGCTTTTCGGTGAGCCAACCCCAACTTTCATGGAGGCAATGGAGGACTCCTTGGCCCTGACTCAGAAAGTGGAGCCAGAAACTGGAGCAGGATTCAAGAATCAGGTTGCATCTAGTGTTAATGGTTCTCAAGTAAGGCGTTCCCGCTTGGCCACAAGCATAGGTATGGGTGAGGAAGTTGATGCCAATGCGAAACTCGACGAGGCTGCCCAAGAATACTTTGTATGGGCTGCTCAATATGTCCCAGCAGAGATCAACATCGTTAGGGATGACACGACAGATGTCATCGCGGAGTGGGATGGAGAAACAGAGTCTATTATATTTAACGGACGAAGGGCGGCAGCAAAGATAAACCAGATTGTAGCAGCGGCTGGTGGCAAGCCCGTCAGGAGAGAACATATCCTCGCACTAATTCTTAACGAGGAGGTTGCACACGTAGCTTCCTTCGCTCAGTTATCCCAAGCCGAGATCGATGCGCTCATAGATGCTCTTTCTGATACAGATGCTAGACGTATTATCGAGCAATACTACCCAGAGGGGGAGAGAGCAGACGCCATCGCACGACTTGAAAATCCCGATACAGCTAGAGAAGAGAAGTTTGTTTTGGTGGAAGAGGGTCTGCGCATACATGTCCAAAAAGTTCTCAAGGGATCTGAGACAAATGAGCAGATTGATTTCTTGTTAGAGAACCCAAGTTTACTGGACACCATTAAGAAGTATTTCACGACAACACTTAAGAAGCTGACGTATCACCGTGATTTAAAAGATGTTTCCCCCGAAATGAGAATCGCCGTTAACAGGATTGTTACTGAGGTTCGTGCAATGAATGCGGGGTATAGGCTCACCCAGAACGGGATGCACTTTGATACTAACAATCCCGAAGCCACCATGCAGCAGTTGCTCAAGCAGCTAGAGATGGGGGAATCTTCTGTTCCTGATGAGGAAGGTGTAGACGAAGAAGCACCACCAGTCCCAACACTACAATCAAGATGGGGTGCAGACGTAGGGACTGTCCCTTCAGAGCATAGTGTTGTGGGCGGGCTGGCCAAAGGTGAGTCCGTTGGCAGCTCTTCTCCACTACCGCCAGAAATTTTGGCTGATGCAAAAGACCCAGACAAAACTGTTAACGTAACTCTTTCACACACCAACATAACTCTTGGGAGGAGGAGCAGGGAGTCCAAGAGTGACCTAGAGAAATATCCTTTAGGCGTGATGCCATTCTCTCTGGAGATAGGCGGGGCTAAATACAATGCATTTAATGTCCGCATGAAAAATGCTGGTGAACCAAACCTCGATCAGAAGATTCACGAGAAGTTTCTCAAGGGTGGTTCCGCTAACAACTATACCCTGACACAGCCTATGACTGTGGCGGATGCGTTGAATCAAATCAACATAACGGCAGAGAGAACTGGTGCATTAGCCGCCATCAACTTGACCGACATCAAACTCACTAACCCTGAACTTAAAAACAAAAGGCCCAACTCACTTCTCCCCGTAGGAACTGAGCTTTTTGCACAAGGGCCAAAGGATGTGATCGGTGGGCCAACTGGAGAACTAGTATCTGCTAACGAAGACATTGATGTTTCAGATATGAAGGAGGGTTGGGATGCGCTGGCTTACAACCCAGCCTTGGGCAACTACATGTATCGTGTGGCAGAGGATAGCTTAGGGAGAACTAGGTATCACACCCAGAGCAAGTTTGTTGGGGCAGACGAAATGGTTATGGTCAGTAACCTTGATACTGACGGCACCAACCCCTTCGAAAACTTTGCGATCTGGGTGAAGGGTGCAAGATACAAGTCACTTGATCCAGTAGTAGATCAGCCTTCTCACAAGAAGATAAGAGAGCTTATCGACGGCGAGCCTACACCCCTAAGACCATCACTCCAATCACGGTTCGGTTCGGACGTTGACATTGGACTCACCATTGAGTCCTTCAAGACAACCTCTTACCCTAAAGAATTGGACTTACCAATGGGGTCAGCACCACCACAGGTCAAGACTCCCGCTGATGTAACCAAGTTAATGACGCGGTTGAAGAAGCTCACAATCGAAGGGGAGATGGGAAGGTTCTGGTATGAAGATGCCGCTGCTAAAATTATAGAAGTCACCAACGGTGATCTCATTGAAGCAGAGAAACTCATATCACTAGTGGCTATCTTCTCTCAGAACGCTGGCGTAGAACCAAACACGTTACTTGCCTTAAGGGCGTATGACCACCACGGGAGAGGTCTCCCCAAAGAGGATTTAAAGATTAGGTTCCCTGCTCAGAACGACAAAGCAGTAGGGATTCTTTATGATAACGAGCGTTGGTCGGGGAGGAAGACCAACAACTTCTACAAAAACTTAATGCACTTCATCGTGGATCAAGCGACCCCAGAGCAACTGGCGTCTATGCAGATCGACACAGATTTCTTATCAGCCATACGTCAGCCTGTGACGATAGACATCTGGGTCTACCGAGCTATGGGGTATGAGTCTGGCCAACAAGCTGGCGGTAAAGAGGGGGGAGACAATGTGTTTACTTTTTCAGAGAAGGTAATCAACCGATTAACACACGGTCTGAATCAGAACTTACCTGAAGGAGCTGAACCTTACAGAGCATACCAAGTTCAAGCCATGATATGGACGGCGATCAAGGCACGTTCTGAGCAGAAAGCTGTTAAAGATAAAACAAAAGCTGAGAGTGTTAAGAAAGGATACATCTTACCCAATACTGGTAGTGAAATTAAGTATACGAAGTCTTATGATGAAAAGCTAAAGAGAGAAACGACTAAAGAATCAGAGCGTAAGCACCAACTGCTATGGACAAAGAATGCTTTGCTCGCAACGGACGTTGACTTTGTTGAGGCATCAAGGTCATTCGATTACTTCCTCAACTCGATGGGGATGACGGCAACGTGGGAAGTTCTCCCATCCGTTGAGACTGAGGTTGGTAAGAGGTTGGATGCTATGACCTTCGATGAGAAGAGGTCATTCACTCAACAGTCTATGCAGCTACTGATTGATCCAGAGACGGGCGAAGATTTGTTAGCGAAAGAGCTGGGGATTACTGTTGTTACTTCCCGCGAATCGACTGGTGGTTATGTCACAAGTCACAATCCAAGACCCGCAGTAACACCAAATGTTTTATCAACGATATACCCCCCAAGAATTAAAGTCCCCGTCCTAGATGCTGAAGGGAATGCAAAGCTAAACAAAAAGGGGGAGGTAATAACGAAGGTAGAATACGACAACGATGCCATTCGCGCATACGCTAGGGCGTTGCAGTTTATCTTTACGCAAGACGCAGTGCCGTGGGTTAGGTTCGTCAAGAAGAATAAGGAAGATGTTAACTACAGAGTTGTTGCAGAAAAACCTGACCCAACTAAAGAAGCCGGAACTATTAAGTCTACCGCAAGAGGGGGAACCTTTGTAAGTCAGGAAGATGCCCAAGCATTCGCTGCTAAGTTAAATGCTAAGAATAAAGATAAGGATATAAAGATATATGTAGAGGGTAATGAACAGGCGCACGGTATACGCATCACCTTTGATGAGGAGCTTACCGAATCTAAACTACAGGAGATAGAGGACTATCTTGCATCTGTTAATTCAGGACTAGGTTTCACACAGGATGGTGGTAACCAGATTGTTGTGATTAACTTTAAGATGGATTACAATAACATGTTACCTTTGTTGACAGACGAAGATTTCACTGATAAAATAATTGAACAATATGAGCACGAATCAAAACTCGAAGAGATCACAACAGAAGGAGAATACGGATACCACGACTGGTCAGAAGACCAAGAGGGGGAGGGGATACTTACCCTCAGTCCCCGATTCAGACCCTCTGTTCGAACGTGGCTTCACGATAGGCGGAAGAGGTTTCAAGAGACCACCCCAGAAGCCCCAGTAAAACCAAGGTTGCAATCCCGCTGGGGAGCGGGGTCATACATCCCATCTGAATTAGATGCGGAGGGGACGGACTTCAGTGAGTGGGTAGAGATGCTTGAACTTCCTCTCATGGAAGTCGGGACATATAAGTCTCCATCAAAGTGGTGGTCGCGAGCCTTGTTGGGTTCCGCTGACCGAAACATAATGCGCTTTAAAGAAGAGCGTGATGCTTTCGTTAGTTCATCCAAGAAGAAAGTAGAAGACTTAAAAGAAAAGCACGATCAGATCGTCGCGGACGCAGCTTCAAACAACGTAGAGATTCCACCTGAATTAGTCTCGCGGGCTTCCGGTTCTAACAGGGGGTCACAGTTAACCGACGCACAAACAAAGTCTGTTGAGATGCAATGGCAGAAGGAACGGTCTGCTGCTAACAGGGAGACAGTTGCTAAACGCAGGGAAGAGTTAAGGAATCTTGCGGAGACTAATAGAATAGCCAACATCAAGAAGCTGCGCGATCAGAACCACGCAGAACTTCTTAAGGACAGGGACGAGGCTCTGAAAAATCTCCTCGTGATCTCACCTGAGATGCATGCGCTCATCCTTAATATGCGCAAGCTCACTGATGAGCTATCCCAAATAGGTAACAGTCTATTCAGTGGGTTCCTCAACAGGAAGGAAGAGTTCAAGGCTACCTTCGATGGCAACGGAGGTATCTACATCACACGAAGATATCGTATGTTTGAGGACAATGACTTCATCAAACATATAAGGGAAGACGGTGGCAAGTATTCCAAGGAAAGGGAGGAGGCTATGCTCTTCTTCGCTGCCCAATACATGGACTACCACACGAAGCGGGTGATGAGGGAAGACGGGTTGAGTGAGACTCAAGCGAGAGCAAGTGTGGAGAGAGACTTAGAGATTAAAAACTCAAGTGGTATTACCGAAGGTAAGAAAATGATGGAGGAATTCATTAGGTCATACGAGAAGAATGCAGTTAAGCACGAGCTTGAAGTTTATGCAGGGGCCGATGGAGGTCGAAGCATTATAATGAATGAAAAGAAATTTAAGCACGGCCCACTGCGGGCGTTGGTTAACAACCTAAATGAAAAGAAAGATATCCCCGCCCCACTAAGGAGGTTGCTGGGTGAGTATGGTGACGAGGCTGGTGTGAATAACATCAGCGAAACAATAATTAAGGTGTCCAGCATCATGGCCAACCAAGCATTCTTTAACAGGGTTGTTGAACATGGGACTAAGGGCAAGACCCCTTGGCTCATCTCCGAAAAAGATTATAACGAAGACCAACAGAAGTTGGAGTCCGAACAAAAGTATACTGGCTGGGTTACACTCAAACAAGATGAAGGGGAGACGGATTGGAATCCGATAAAGGGTTTCTATGCTCACCCCGATATCATCAAGGACTTCCGTGACCTCATTAAACTGAACTCAAAGGACTCCGTAACCAAGGATGTTACAAGTGATGCCGAATACCTACTGCATACGACAACCAAATTCTTACACAGGGCAACGGGTCTATCGTTGGCAGCTAAGACTCTTGGTTCCGTAGGTTTCTACGTTCGTAACATGCTGGGCAACGCCATGTTCTTCGGCCCGATGCAGGGATACTACGGAGGGATAGGCAAAATGTTTGGGGAGATAGGTGGAGTGGCAGGTGTTAACTCTGTCCTTCGTGAGAACTCAATGATTGTTCGTGCGGCGAGGGGATCGTCGGCACAACTCAGTGCGGAACTAGCCGTGCTGGAAACACTGAATGTGTGGGGGGATGAGATGGAAGCATCCATGCTTCGGGATCTTCTTACGGGTAAAGAAACCTCAGTCAGCGTGGAAGATAAACTGGCGGGTCTCGCTAAGACTCTCGGAGAACTCAAAGAGAAAGGGGCCAAGGCTAAGAAGGCTTATGAGAAAACTGTCAGGCTGGCTACCCGCTTGGCATCTGCGATGGATGCCTACTACAAGATTGGCCTGTATGAATATGAGTTAAGTGTCTTGGAAGAAGCCGCCCTCGCTGATGGCCCTAATGGAAAATACAGGAGACTACTTAAGAAGAACGAGGATGGGGAACTGGTTCCTTCGACCAGCATGAAGAGAGCTGCGGCGATTAAAGTTAAGAAGGTATCCCAGTCCTACAGCCAAGCACCTCCCCTCATCAAAGCACTGACGAGAAATCCTGCGGGTCTTGTCATCGCACCGTATGTTCGATTCGCTGCGGAGATTCCAAGGATCATGGGCAACACCTTCTCCCTGCTTGCAGAGGAAAGGCGCGAAGGTAAGAACAACCCAGTTATAAGGAAGAGATATCTCAAGAGACTTTGGGGTATGATGTCCACAATGGGAGTCACGTTTGGGCTGCCCGTAATGCTTAAGATGATGGCGGAGATTGGAGAGGACGAGGACGAGGCACTGAGAAAGGGGATGCCCAAGTATCTCAGGAGTCACACATTCTATTACCTCAGAATAGGTGACGAGCTATACAGCCTTGACCTAACCTACCTCAATCCGTTCTCCGTTATTGCTGATCCGGTTGCCCGATCAATGGAGCAACTCGCAAGAGGTGAACCACTCAAGGCAGCAGGATGGATAGCTAGGTTAGCTGAACCATACGTCAGTGAACAGATACTGGCGAAGGCTGCATTCCAAGTAACCTTCAACAAGAACGAGTATGGCCAGAAGATTATGTATGGTGAGGACTACGTTAAGAATCTTGGTCGAGCATTCAACCACATATGGGAGAATGCATACGAGCCAAGGTCAGCAGCCAAGTTACAGGATGCATGGAAGGCGTTACACGGAGACCCCACTCCCGCAGACAACGCGATGGACTGGCTATTCAAAAGTCCTCTTGGTATGATCTTCGGTGAGCTGCTACCAGTTAAACCATATAAGGTAGATCTTGGTAACGCGATGAGGAACTACATGAGGCAACACACCTTGGACTACAAGGAGATTGGCGGGAAGTTCAATAGGCTACTCAGTGAAAGACCCCTGACTGACGGGGACATCGAGGATATATACGACAACGTATACAAGACAAAGCTCTCACTTAATAATGAGTTCCGCAAAATAATGCGGGGCTTCAATGGACTCGGCATGGATTGGAATGAGCTAAGTGCCCAAGCATTATCAAGGGGGGTCAGCAAAGAAAGATGGGGGCAGAATTTTAATGGTTGGATGAACCGTCCAGTCATCTCTAAGTTTCTTGAGAAGAAGTTAAACGCAACTCCCCAAGGGGCAGAGCGAGTGTATAAGATAAAGAACTACTCTCAAAAATATGAGAGGTATATCGGGCTGGATGATTAACGCTTATGAAAAAGGAAGAAGGGTTTGATCCCAAATTTATTGTGTCGCTTATGATAGGACTAGCTGTCCAAGCGGCGGGTATCGTATGGTGGGCGAGCAAGATGCAGTCCTCTGTCCAGCATAACGACTTCCAAATTCAAATGATTGCTAAAGATGTGGCAAAGAACTCAGAGTTCGTTGAGCTTTGGCCCGCCGGAAAGTGGGGCAGTGGATCTTTGCCATCGGATGTCAGGCAAGACCTCAAGATCGGAATGCTTGAGATGGATATGGATAAGGTAATGACTAAGATATACAACGGGGATCACAAACCCAAGTAAGTCTACGCTCCCCACATCACCAGAATCCTTACCATCTCTGTCCTGAACCAAGGATAGATTTGTCCTGCTGCGTCACGGTAGGATAAAGAAAGAGACACCCGCTCATTGAAGTTGGATTCTTGTAAAGGATTGAACGGCCTCCACCATTCCGCGTTCGGATCTCCGTCCTGTTTTACCTGAAGGATATACCACACCGGAGCATCCAGTGTTGAGTCAGATATAAAACTGATCTCGATCACACCCATTGCAGGGTGGTGAACTATCGTTAGCTCAGGGACAGGAGGTATCTCACCCCAGTGATCATCAGCTAAGAGGACACCACTAAGTAGTGTCACAAGAAACAATTTAAAACTCTTTGCCAACATCGTCCATAACTCTTTGAGTCCTACGATACTGGCGCAACATTGCCTTCGCAAGTATTGCATAATTCACGATGTCTTCACACGCATCGTCCACTGTTTCCTCTGGCACGGACAGCTCTCCATCATTCGCGAAGGTCTTTATCCGCTGGATCTTATCTATTACACGCATCAGGATTCCGGTTACAGGATGCACATCCAGTATCTGGGAAGCCCTGAAGTTAGCAAAGATATCATCGGCCCCCTTACCCCCAGTGTAATCGTTGTTCTTAACCTCCATAATCTTCCGACATTTAGCGTGGGTTTCATCATGGATTTTGAGTAGTTCCTCTAGTGTCATAGCTCTAGCTTAATGGTTACAACTACAAGAATCAAAAAAGCAATGAGTAAAAATACAGCGGCGTGTGTTTCACTATCACTTATTAACTCCATCAACATCTGCTTCTCGGTGTAGTTTAGTTAGATGAACGGCTACCCTGTTGGATAGATGCATACCCTTTTTAGTTTTCTCAACGAGTAACTCAGGCCCAACCATTAGTTCGCCAGACCAGTTCTTCCACAGTGCCCACACACGAACTGTTGAAGGCTCAACGTAATCGTCATCGACCACTCTCCCCTGCATCAGCATCGGTGCTTTAGGATTCTTCTCGTAAACTGTTCTGATTATATGGGTCATTGGAATGTGCCATTTGTTATCTTGTGAATTCCATTAGTGATCTCCTTATGTATCAACCTACCCCCTGACGTAATGGTGTCGGAGGTTACCCCTGACAAAGCCATTATACTTCTTACGAAGAGATCTAAATGTTGGGGCTGGTGAGCACGGACACATCTAATACTAGCGGAAGGTGCGAAAGCAATGATGCTCCATCCAGATGGATTCATCTCGCTGCTATCCACCCGTGCCTTCAACGCTATACTCATATTATTTATTTCGACAACCGTTGTGGTTGTGTTCTCTGGTTCTTTCATTTTATACATGGTAATGGGTTGAGTCTAACTCACACGGCTGCGAGTGGTGTATTGTTTTCATGTTATCTATCTTCTTGCTGATTGCTCGCATGACATATTCCTCAATTGATTTATGTGAGAGCAATACTTTCTGTATCGCATCGGACTTAGCTCCATTCCTATGGATGCGACCGATCACCTGAGCAAACTCCTTCGCGTTAAAGCTTGGGGATATCAAAGAGAGGCGGGGTCTGTTACCTATAGTATCGTGAAGTGATATACCAGTCCCCCCTGTTGCTGCGTTTAATGCGAGGCAGTTTGTTTCATCCCGTTGGAATGCATCTATATACTCGTTGCGTTCTTCCGCTGGGGTAGAACCATCAACAACCTCACACCCTACGAGGGATGCTAATTCATGTAGGCTCTCCGTGAAGTTGAGGAATACTACTACGTTATACCCTTCTTCAACAGCATCTTGTGCCATACCTGCGATGTCTTTTACTTTGAACAGTTCGCATTCTTGTCTGGCCCGTAAGATCTTTACGATGATGGGGTCTTCCTCTTCATTGCTATGGGTGTAATGCTTAGGGACGGTGCCCTTCTCAATGTATTCACTGAGGTCTTCACCTGACATCTCCATTTTATCATACGCCTTAATGATCTTGTCGTTGTTGCTGAACTCAATGGGGTCTACGATAACTCGGTTGTCCCTGAATGAGGCAGGGAAATCCTCCACCGTTAGCCCACATGTGCTGATGCCATACATTTTCTCACGCAAAGTAGTGAGTGCATACTGGGGGTCGCGCATTTCAAACCCTCCCCAGTGTCCCTTCTCACACCTCAAGGAGCGGAGCCATTGCCAGTAACTCATCAGCCCCCCGCGTGACATGTCATTGCTATGAAGTCTAAGCATGTAACCTAGTGGGCGCATCTCCATTGGAGTTTCACATGGGGTTCCGCTCATCCCGTGAACCAGAAACCCTTGGCGAACAAGGGTGATTAAGAGGTTAGCGTTCTGAGTCCACGGCCCCTTGAGTTTATGGATCTCATCAATGAGAACCAACGTCCCCTCTGGTATAGTCCACTTGTAATTTTTCTTACCTAACTTCTTTACCCAAGGTGTGTTTCCCTTACGGAGTTTCTCAACATTCAGGATAAAGAGTGGGTCGATACCACATTCTTTCAGCTCGGATTCCCAAGTTGGGAACACAGCCTTCGGGCATATGACAGCTACACGGGAGTTGGGTGAGAGTTGCGGGTGCCCCGCCCTCCTCTCCAGAACTTCCCTTGCTACCTGAGATCCAACAACAGTTTTACCTGTCCCCATCTGGGAGGAATCCAAAGTGTTGTCACCACACATAAGCGTGGAAACAAAGAAGTCCTTGGCCTCAGATTGTTTTGGGAATAGTTGTTTCATTTCTATGGATTGCTTTGTCGTGTCGGCACTTACATCTGGGACAATAGATTTCGTTTTCATTTTTCAGTTTTGTTTTCCTTCGAAGCCATGATTCTTTCATGTAGAGGGATCGGTGTTTTCTTTTTGTATTCATAATCAGTATGAGGATTCGGTTTCTTCCAGAATGATCTGCGCCTCCTCAAGTAACGCTTCACTCTTCGTTAGTATGTCATCCTCCCATTCATCTTGGGGGACACCATCTTTGAAATATTCTTTTATCTCCGTGACATACATCTCAAGGAGATCATGTATAGCACGGGCAGTTGTGTTGGTTTGCTTCGGCATTTATTTTCCTAGTTGTGAGGCGGCGGCCCATGTTGCGATAACTTCAAGGCACTCCTTGAGGGTGGGATTACCATCAAGATATTCCCACTCCCCATTGGACTGCTCCCAGATACCCCACTTATATTCCTGCCTCATGTTATTAATTAATGATGGCGGGCGGTCGAACGCTCCCATCCTTCTTGAATCTTCTACTCGGTAGTTATTATATTGCAGGTCTATAACTTCGTATAACCCCCTACTTATTTTTCGGACTAGCACTTACTTCGATTGTTGTGATTTGTGTTAAAGGTAACTCTGTTTGATATGCGTTCCTTCTCTTGAGAGTGGCGATGAGTGTTCCCATCAGCCGCATGTCTTCATCATTCTCAAGCCAGACATTCTCACAGATGGTTGTGCGAGGCACCCCCTTGAGATGCACATCAGTAGCAAAGTTCCATCCATGTAATGTAACCGCATCAGATTTTATATCTCCAGTAGTCGTAGTCCAAATTACTACAGCATTTCTTTGGACGTATTTGTCTAACTGTTTAGGGGGGATACATCTTTTATATCCAGCCCACTGGTTGGGTCGTAGTCCTTTAACTTCTATCGGCCAGTCACGCACGGTCAAATCCCCTTGAGGGGTAGACGTAAACTTCTCATACCCGCATTGGATATTCGTGAAGCCATTACGGCCAAGCCATATCTTGGTAGCCATCTCAGATTTAATTCCTACTAAGTTACTGCCCACATTATTGTGGTTGTAAGACCCTGATCCCAGTGAACTGAACTTTGAATAGTGCTCGACTATCCCCAGTGCGTGGGACTTACACAGTTCTAGACTGTATCTGTCCAACAGAACCTTGATCACGGTTAATGATTAAGGGGTCAGGGTGTGGGATGCAGTCAGCTCCTGTTCGATATCGAAAAGACTATTGACAGCCTTCAGCACCTCGACCTTCAGCGCGTAGTCCATCTCCGATGCAGTCAGCAGTGACTTAATCTCAGACACAGCGAACGCGGGGTCGGACATCATGGAGTTGGTGTGTGTTTTGCGCACCTTGGAATTTGAGCACGGCATATCCAACCCGATCTCTGCGAGTGTTGCTTTCGCCTTCGGGTGTGCTTCGCCAGTTTCAAGAGCCACCCCATTCCCAACCACTTCGCCATCGTCATCCATGAGTGAGTGCATGGGCACACTCACTGTATGCTTGTGCCTCTTCTTTCGGAGAGTGAACTCTGGTTCTTCATTCAGGTTGATATTGAGGGAGGCAATGAAGTCCTCCCCGTTAATTGTAACCTCTCGGTTAACTTGTTTATTTAGTTTTGTCATAGTGTTGTGTTGTTGTGATTAATATCCACGGGGTAAATAGTTCTCAGGGTTGGCGATCATTTCATCACGGTCTGATTTGTATGGCTGACCATACTTGTCCTTGTCTTCGAAGCAGGATGGGCAGAACAGCTCGCCATCGGTGTGGAAGTAGCCTTCATCTACCCAGCTACCACCACCTTCGACGATCTCTTCATACCCTTGTGCCTCGCCGCAGCGGGTGCATAGCAGAAGCAGTTCATCATCCAATATTTCGTGACCATCCCGCAACTCGCAGGGGTTATCATAGGGGAGGGACACAGCAAAGAACCGCAGGGTGAGAACTGTCACCACTATTGCCGCCATCAGTATCAGTAGTATTGTCATTGTCATTGTCCTTTTCCTTTCCGTCTCCGATTCAGAAGCAAGCTCTGGTATTCAGTGTCTTCATCCATAGCTCGCCGTGCTTCATCAGCTCTGGCGTCAGCCCATTCACGATACTCATCGAGGACAAGCTCACGTTTTATATCCTCATCCGTGAACGGTGCGTAAGCACGAGGCCCATCGGCAGAGATTGCGTCAGTCCTTCGGATCTTCCTCTGTCTTAGAATATCCCTCTGCTCTTGTATCTTCCTCTTCTTCATGGCTGCTTCCTTTCGTGCTCCTTCAGGGATGCTTCAAGTTTCTTGGAGAGTTCGGGATTCTCCTTGCTTAGGAATCCAATGAGCCAGCATATGTCCCAGCGTAGGCTGGAGGCTGCAAGATTCTCATTGTGATATTTGTTGCGCCAGTATCTGGCCTCATCAACTTGTATTTGTTCTTCTTGTTTATTCATGGTTCAGTTATTCAGTTTATTGTGAATCGATTTAGCATGCCACCTCTAGACTTTCAATTGAACTACGATAAGTCTAGGGATGCTGGTTTATTATTCAAGTTATTTCTTCGTGAACATGTCACAGATTTTTTCCATGACGATGACAACGCAGCACAGGAATGAGCAGATTGTGACGGCAGAGATTAGGAATAACATATCGTGTCCTCCTCCTTCTCACCTTTGGAATCATAAAGCCAGTTGTAGATGTCCACATCAGGGATCATTCCTTTGACTAGGTATCCGACAGGCTGGTGTGGCTTCACCTCGCTGTCCTCACCTCGCTTGCCTACCTCTATGTGGCTGAGTTGCACCGCTGTCTGGCTGAGGTTACCGCTTCCAGTGATCTGGATCTCGATGTCTCCGTGATGCTCCACTACGTGGGAGAGGAGCCGTATAATTTTGGTAGCCTTCATGCGGTCTCGTTGTTAAAGGCGATCAAATCCTGTAGCTGTTGCCACTCACGGATTGCCTCCACAGTAGAGGCACCCTGCTTCACCCTACGCCTATGGAACTCGATGCGCTCCACATCCAACACATTGGCATCCGACACATCATGCTTCAGACAGCCGTTAGCAAAGTGTGTGTCATCCTCGGAGAGGAGCTGCCACGAGACGGGGATCTCGATGAATGACTTGCTGCGGATGCAGTCACCCTCACCGCGACTCAGCAGGTGCTTGGTGAGGAAGGCAACGGCGTTAGCAACGCGGTCGCTATCGGTGAGGACGATGTATCGGTCACCGCCTTTGAACTTCCAGTGCTCTGACACTGGCTCGACATGGGCACCGTAATTCTCGATGCATTGTGTCTCAATTAGGATTCTGTATTTCATTTTTTTTTGTTGGTTGTCCCCGCCTCCCAGTGAGGGAGGCAGGGTGCATGGTTAATCTTCGTCACCTGAGCCATAGATATCTATCGGCTCGTCATCATATGGATTGTCTTTGTCGATCATCGTTACAGGTAGTTGACATCGATGCGCTCTCCAAAGCTGTATGCATTTGGCTGGAGCCAGCGATCATCGCCGTAGTTGAGCCAGACTATTGGAAGAGCTGGCTCGGCCCTTTCGATTTTGTTCCAGTTATCATAGCCATCAGTGAGGACGATGATGGCATCCAGATTGGAGAGGTTTTCCTCTACCCAGTCCAGTGCTGCCGCAATGTCAGTGCCGCCGCCGCCTTTGATCTCCTTGGGGAGAGGCTGGCCGCCGCTGACTTCGATGTGCTCAGTCACCTTCCAGTCAAATCCTACTACGTGGATAACTTCAGGATTCACTGCGTCGAATGCATCCTCAGTGCGGCTGATCATGTCACCAGCTTCGTGGTAGTTGGAGCCTGACAGATCCACGAGGAATGCAATCTCTCCGGCTACCTTGGAGCCGCGACCGTGGGCCACGATGCCGCTGCCTTGGTAAAGCTGATTATTGAATGGCTTGCTCCAGCCTTCATCATATGAAGTGCGAAGCAGATCAGTGAGGACATCCTCAAAATTGACAACTCCATCACGGCTGCGTCGAGCCTCAGTCAGATCAACGGTGCCTCCACCTGAGCCAACTCCACATGCATCATTTGCACGGGCCTCGATGTCGAGGATCTCATTCTCAATCTCGATGTCCTGCTCGACATCTTCCTCAGTCTCCTCGTCAGTCAGCTCAGGCTCAGTCAGATCAGAAACTCCAGTGCCAACGAAGTCACCAAGGATATCCTTGTCACTAAGTGGCGCATCAGGATTTGACTTACCGTCCTCCCCTTCATCCTCGCCATCCTCATCACCTGAGTTGCGGGACTGCTGCTCGCCTTCAGTCTCGCCGTCCTCATCGGAGCTGTCCTGACCTTCACCAGTCTCACCGTCTTCACCTTCCTCACCCTGCTCAGGCTGAGGCTGAGGCTGAGAGGGAGCATCCTTGAATAGATTCTGGTAGACCTGCTCTGCACTGAGGCTCTTGCCATCAGTGGCGTAGCTAATCTCCTCATCGTGGAGGATGCCGTCGATGAATGGGAAGGGAGTGAAGCCTTCCTCAGCTTGCACCTTGGCATTTATGCGAGCGATGATTGCGTTGATCACGTAGTCGGCAGCCTCATTGGCAAGCGCATGATTCTTCAGACCTGAAAGCCTGAGCGCATGATTCAACAGCGCATGCAAGGCTTCATGGATCAGGAGGAATGCAAGGTATCCAACAGGATCACTGGTGCTGTTGATTTTCTTCAGCCCTTCAGGATTCAGATACAAATTGCGACCATCAGTTGCGCCGTAGTTTCCGATTCCCACTGAGCACCAGCTCCATGTGAGGAGGATCAGTTTCTGGTAGGCCAGCGGGAAGAAGCGGCGGATTCTGCGGAGAGCTTTGCCCTGCGTATTGTCAGCGGTGATGCTGTAGTTGATTGCGGTATTCATTTTTTTAGCTAGTTGAATTTTTATTCAGTTTATTTTTCAGGTCAATACTAAAGGCCGATTGACTTAGCGATCTCGATTGAATCGACCGTGGTCTGGCGGATCTCCTTGGCCTTGGCCCTACGCTCAGAGCGAGACAGGGCTGGGAAGCTCTCCACGCTGCGCAGGACAGCCTCGAAAGCACTGGAGATTGCATTGATGTTGCTGTCCCCCAGCCAGTTGTCCTGCTGTAGATCACGGGCCTCATTCAAGAGGGTCTCAAATCCTTCAGGACGGAGACGCTTTCCTTTTTTGAGGCTGGCCTCAATCTTGCTGACCTGATCGGCCACGTTGCTGAAGAAGGCATCGACGCCAGCGCGGTGGCTTTCGACGAGCTGCTCCTGCTCGATCTGCTGCTCAGCTCTCAGGCTGGCAGCCAACTCAGCACCAAGCGCATCGAATGCACTGTCCTTAAAGTTGATCGATCCGTTCCTCACCTTCACGATGAAGCTGGCGCGGCTGATGTATTCATCCCGCTCAGGGTAGACAAACTGGTCGGCGGCTTTGCCAAGCTGCTGCTTCCCTTCAGCGACTAGTGCATCCCAGTCGCGTTCGATCCTGCTCTTGCAGTCATCAAGCTTTCGGCTTGTGTCATCAGCGATCTCGCGGATCGCATCGGCATCATCAGCATCAGCGTAATACCAGCCGATGTTATCGCTGCCCATTGGCTTCAGGCTGGACTTGATGCGCCGCCCATTGTCATCGTGGGCTGACAGGATGATCGCCTTCTTCCCAGCAGTCACGATGTTGCGAGCATCAGCGATTGCATTGTCCTCAGCGGGGAGGAAGTGAAGGCCAGCGTCGATGGACTTGGGATCGGCACCGTAGATTCTGGCGAGGGTGTTGATGCTGGCCTCATGCTTTGCCTTGGTGGGCAGATAGGTGGCTTTGATTCTCACCTTGGCGATGGAGTTGATTTGGCTTTGTTCGTTATTCATTGTATTGGTTTTCTAGTTAGTGGTTTGTTTTGGTTTCGTTGATTTGTTTATGCAGCAAGCTGCTCGAATTGTGCGTGGAATTTGAGGGTGATGCCTGAGCCTGATGCGAGAGGCACAGCCCATTCGCGGATCTCAGAGTCAGCATTGACAAGGGCTGTCACGAACCAGTCGAGATCACCCTTTTTGATGGCGGCCTCCGTGTCTGGATAGTCCTTGGTGATTGTCCTGATCGCGGCAAAGAGCACAGCATACTGATCGCGGTGATCAGTTGGCAGCTTGCCGCCATTTTTCAAGGCGTCGAGCTGAGGCTTCACCTTGTGAATCAGCTTGATGAATGCGGCGCATGCATTGGCAGCATCGTATCCTACCGTGGGCCAGAGGATCTCGCTCACCGCCTCATCAAAAGAAGTGTCGAGGTCAATCTTCTTTGCAGCGGCTGACCACTGGCGTGGGCAGGGAATTGAGCGGCCTTCCCAGCGTCCCTCGACAACGGGAGCAAACCATTCCTCACCGTAGCTTGTGAGCCATCCAACTACAGGGCTGGCATCCAGTCCATTGGGGATTGCATAGCCAGCAAGCCAGCTATTCACATCAGCCACAAAGGTGCGGCAGTAGCAGCGAGTGACGAACGGTGCAGGAAGCACCTTTGAGCTGGTCGATCCATGCTCCCTGCCATTGGCAGTAAAGTAGATATGGACGTTCGGCCCCAGCTTGTGCGTTCCCAGATACAGGGTGCCAGAATCATTGGCATCCAACAGTCCCAGCAGGGTGCTGAGAGCATCGCTCGAAAGCTTGTCTACCTCATCGACGCACAGCGTGACGAAAGCATCACCTACAACTGACTCGATTGGCCAGTGCTCAGGCTTGGTGAACCAGCCGTCACGGGTATCGTGATCAGGGACAAGGAAGCCAGACAGGGAGTCAGGAGACTGCCCAGTGCAATTGACTACAGCGTATCCATTGACGCCGTCACGCCATTCGGTATGGCTGATCTTGCCGTCATCATCTCGGCCCGTGATGGTTTCATGTATCACCTTGGCGGCGGCGGTTTTACCAGTTCCAGAGCCACCGTAAAGGAGGAGGAAGCGATCCATTTCCTGAGCATAAAGCGCAGCCTTTGGGAGGCCACGATATGAGACAGGTGAGTGAAGGGGACGGTCAGTTTTAGTATTCATTTTTTGTATTCAGTTTGGTGTTGGGTTTCGCCAGAGCTGGCTCATCAGAGGCTGGGAGCTTACCCCAGCCTGACCCTTTCGGGCCGGATCATTTGGTGCCTCCCTTCTTGCCCCAAGCCAGACCGAAGTTCTTGGCGCAGGTAGGGCCAAAGCCAGCGGCGAGGGATTCCTCAGTGCTGAGTTCTTTGCTGCAAAAGCAGCAGTTTCCAGTGCGGTGGCCATGAGCTGCCGCGATGCCTTCAGGATCAGCGGCAAAGTCTACCAGCAGGGCGATGACATCGTCATTGCACTGACGGGCAGGAGTGAACTTCCCGTCCTTCAGGGTGCCAAAGAATCCCTCTCCAAAGACAGGGCTGGCAACGGTGAACGATCCGTGAAACTTGGATCGAGCTGATGCTTTGGAGACCTTGATCTCAGTGCTCCCATCAGGGGAACTGATCACAAATTTGGGGAACTTGAGATTCTCCTCAGCTTGCTCCAATAGGCCAGCGATGCCAGCGGTATCAATTTCAAGCTGCTTTGTCTCGCCGTGGGATGGCCTTGCATCAGGAGTGGCAAGACGGTGCAGCCAGAATGTCTGGGCTGGGCTGAAGTTCCAGCCGCGACTGCTGGCCTTGATCCAACTGTCGCAGATAGACTGGGCAAAGGAGTTGCCAGATGAGTTGGCCTTCAGATGAATGAAGGCCGCATCGTTGCTATTGAAGTTGGAGGTAAATCCGGCATGGGTCTTGCCATTGCTGGATGTGATGGACTCAAACTTGAAGTTGCTAGGCTCAAGTGGGGCGAGGATCGACGGATCAGTAACTGTAGTATTCATTTTCGGTATTCAGGTTTGGATTAAATCAGCATTTAAATCGGGCTGACCTAGACAGCATGGCAGCTTTTCAATTCTTTGCAACTGCTATCTCATTTATTTTCGATTGGCTTAACAGGGTGATCATCAGCATGCCCTAATCAATTAGAGGGTATCTGGCCAGTGCACACCCTATCAGCTCACTTGTTAGAAAAAGGGTCAATCCACTGTCCAAATGAACAGTTAATTTGTGTAAAGACTTGAAGACGAAGGACTTACGAAGAATGACCTAAATAGTCACAAGTCATTGGGAACCAACGAGTTATCCACTAATGCAACAAAGTTGCAAAAGCTCGTGACGGGGTTTGAATTGAATAAAGGTATACCGACAGCCGCCAAATCATCGACGCCTCACAGGCGATCCTCGTGCCATTAACGGGTAAATCAAGAATCGCGATAATCGTGCATTTTGAGGGAATCGTGCAACGTGGGCCAGCCCCCAGAATCACAGCAGATGATGCAGGAATCAAGATCCAGCCGCAGTGCAGAGCAAGGCCGCCGCCGACCACTGAAAAACGTGACCAGCATCGTGCATCATAAGTCAGGAATCGTGCATCAGGATACATGGGCCAGCACCGCCGCCGCCGGAGCCGCCAGCCAGATCACGCGCCGCAGGAACCACGGAGCACAGCCAACGAGGCCGAGCATGACAGACACGCCACGGGGGCATCGTCACTTTTTCTGCAGCTTAGGGGTATGTATATATCTGTGTGTAGGAAAAAACTTGACTAAATTCCCAATCCACGAGAAAGATGTGGCAGCATGGAAGATAAATTAGACTACTACGCCAGAAACAAAGAGGCCCGCAGAGAATACCAGCGGCAGTATTACATACGGAACAAAGACAGGATTAAGCGGAAAAGGAAGCTAGAGGAATTGAATGACCCTGAGAAATTCACAGAGCGGAAGAACTACAATAGAAGTTACTACCAGAAGAATAGGGCGCGTATCCTAAAGAAACGGGCAGAAGCCTACGCAAAGAAAAAGAAGGCAAAGAAGGCAGTTAGCGCAAACCCATTCTAAAACTATCTCTCTACTTAGCACCTATCTTATTGTAATTTACAACTGGTTAGTTGAATTATAGAATAAACTTTCCAAATAGAATAAGGTGACCTCGCTTTCCTCCGTGCTCCGATTTTCAACATTTTGCGTCCAATTCAAATAGCTGGTTGTAATTTACAATAGTCTATGTAAAGTTCCCCTATGCCTAAGCAATTCACTATCCCTAACGGGTTCCGCGTTATCCCAAAAGCCGATACCCGCTACGTTGTCTCCGATACAGGAGTGGTATTCAACCTAAAGACGGGGCGGATGCTCAAACAGCATTGGGACGGGTATAGCACCTACACCATCATAAAAACCAAAGAGGGTGCTCAATATCGCTTTAACCACGCTAATATGGACAAGCCAGAGTATACCCCGCTTCTCAAGGAATGGGTTCTGGAGGAAGATGGGGCAAAGGTGATCCCTGACTATCCCGATTATGCTGTTTCCCATTACGGGGCGGTATACAGGATAACCCCCCGCAAAACTGGCCCTCGCGCTGGCGAGGTATTTATGGTCAGCGAATATGGGAAGCAGGGCTACCCTTACGTTAAGCTCAAAGCCCCTGACGCGAAAAAACCCAGAGAAGTTCGGGTAGATAAACTAACCAAACAACTCTGGGGTGACGAGAGCACTTATGAGTGCTGACTCTATTCTGCTGGAGCTGGGCGTGGAATCACATCCAGTCCGAGACAGATCTTCGGCGGCATGGGTCTAACTTCTACGTTAGCCTCAACATTTGTAGCCGGATTCGTGAATGGGATAGGCAAGCTCCCCGACAAATCAGTCGAGCTGCAAGATACACCAAACAGGATACAGGATGCCGCTGCTAGTAATGCAATAATGTTTTTCATAGCTCCCAAGCGTATCTCCGGTCTCTTTCATGTCAACTTCTAAACCATTGACTACGTTAGATTAACAAAGTAGGGTTATCTGATAATGGATGCTGACCACCCCCTAATTATTGACGGGCTAGAACTAGACTCTCTAAATGAGAAGGGCAAACCCGTAGAGTCGCGCTTGAAGAATGTTCAGAGTGCACTCTCTATTTTTCAGACCCTCGCTAAGGCAGATGAGAAGTCTTCAGTTAACAGGGCACGAGTGGATGCGATGTTCGATGGTTCCGCTCCCTACAATCAGGGAAGCCTAGTAACCAGTGGGCAACCACTAAAAACAAATCTCAATTTTGGGGAAGCGCAGCGTCTACTTGATATCGCGCTTTCCGCTTATGTAGATCTTTACTCTAGCCTTGAATGTCTTGTTGAAGTAAGGGGAACGACTGGTGAAAAAAGTGAGATCGCTCCACAGGAAGAGATTGTCGCGGATGAGCTTACACACTTGATTAGAAGTTGGCCTGAATTTCACAGTGCTTACTTGAGGCTCTGCACAACCTTCATCAAACATGGAGTATCCATTGCTTACTTTGATACGCCAGATGATTGGAAGTTTAGAGTTGGTGGATTCACCGACATCCTGATTCCGCGACAGACCCCTGCATCTGAATCCTGCATCGACATCGCTGTCGGGAGGCGGGAATACTTGCTGCACGAATTATATGCATTCATCAAGAATCCTGATGCCGCAGCAAAAGTTGGGTGGGACGTAGAGGAAGTGAAGAGAGTCATTGCGAAGAATGCCAGCACTAAGGGCAGGGGGAGTAATTCCAATTTTGATAATTATGAAGTTCTCCAACAGGAGATGAAGAACAACGATCTATATGCTGGGATACAAAACCCAGCCGTATCTGTTTTACACTTCTGGGTTAAGGAGATGGACGGCACTGTAAGTCATTACATGGCAGCGGAGAACACCCCGAAAGAATTCTTATACAAGAAAGTTTCGAGGTATGAGAACGCAGAACAGGCTTATGTGATGTTTACTTACGGTGTTGGTTCTAATGGCACGTATCATTCTGTGCGGGGGTTGGGACAGCGAATCTTCTCGCACATCCAAACGAGCAATCGTTTGCGTTGTCAGCAGATTGATGGAGCTATGCTCGCATCTGCCGTAATGATCCAGCCTGAGAACCAGCGGTCTTTAGATGAACTACAGTTCACATATTACGGAGCATACGCAGTTATGAGTCCGAATGTGAAGATTGTGGAAAAGGCAATACCTAATTTAGGGACTGCTGTCCAACCCGCTCTACAAGACATTACTCAACAACTGCAACTCAACACTGATACGGTCAGCACATATGGGCCGCAGCAGGGTTCACCTTACAGGAACCAGATGCAGGTTGCTTCTGACATGGATGTTACGACCAGATTGTCTGGTGCATCCTTGAACCTGTTCTATGCATCATGGTCTAGGTTACTTAGAGAAGTGGTTCGTCGTGTTGTTACTACCAAAAAACGTGATGGAGCTATAAGAGACTTTATAGAAAGGTGTGCGAAGCGCGGAGTTGCCCCAGACTTTATTAAGACACTTGATGTGAATCGGACTAAGGCTGTGCGTTCCATTGGTAATGGTTCTTACGCTAACCGGATGGTAGCACTCAAAGAGCTACAAGGTATAAGCGGACAGTTTGATGATGTGGGCAGACGTAACCTAACTAGAGACATTGTATCAACTCGTGTTGGGCATGATCTAGCTGACCGTTATGTTTCACCTGAAGTTGAGAAGCGGCCTACGATAGATGTTAAGATTGCGTTCTTTGAGAATCAGCAACTGCAAGAAGGCAAAGGTGTTCCTGTTATTCCTAACGAGCTTCATGGAACTCACTTGGAGGTTCACGTTCCACTACTCAACCAGATTATCGAAGCGTTGAATTCTGGTGAAGCAGATCCTCAACAGGTGTTGCCGATGTTACAGGTTATGTATCAGCACATCAGTGAGACTGCCCAATTTGCAGCGGGTGATCCAGCTCTTGAAGGATTAGTTGGTCAGACTAAACAAGTTCTCCAATATGCTGAGGAAGCTATCAACAACACTATGAAAGCTCTCCAAAAAATGCAGCGGGATCAGGCACAAGAAGCACAAGAAGGTGGGATGACTGAGGAAGGAATGCCTGAACAGGATTCAAAACTTCAGGAGCATGAGATTAAAATGCAAATTGCACAGGAAAAAGCTGAATTGGACATGGCTATTCGACAGAAAAAACATGAACAAGAAATGGCTATACGTGATGCACAAGCTGCGTTAGAGTTCCGCAAGGACTCTAAGTAATGACAAAACATCCAACCCCGCCTATTCCAGTATCGCGCTGGTTTAAAGACTTGAAATCTGTAGAAGAGCTACGTTTAGCCCTTCAAAACCCCAGCTTTCAGCAAGCCGTTGCTATTTTAAAGGAGATAGCTGGGCCGAATTTTAGCTCCCTTAAAGCTTCTGCGGACGATGCGCAGAGATTAGCTTGGTATGCAGGATACAGAGATGCATTTAATGATCTTGAAAAGCTGACAAAATTGCCTGAAGATACTAAGAGTAATACAACAACTCTTAATGAGTGGACACATATAGAATAAGATGAGTGAAGAAACTGCCGTAGCGGAACCCGAAGTAGCCAACCCTGTAGACGCCCTGCCAGAACAGGGTGAGATGGATTTTAGTTCCGCGTTGGACGCGGCCTTTGCTAATTTGGAAGCTCCCCAAGATCCAGAACCTACCGAAGAAACTAAAGAGGAACCCAAGGAGGAACCCAAGGAGGAAAAAAGTGAAGAAGTTACTGAGGAGAAAACCAAGGACGACAAAGGGGAAGAAGAAAAATCTGAAGAGAAACCTGAAGAGGATTTGGAATCCTTTGATCCTACGGATGCGTTGGACGAAGAAGTCGGAGATGATTGGACTCCGAAAGCTGCCGCAAGATTTAAACAACTGAAGGCAGAACTAAAGGAGAGCACTGAAGCGTTAGAAACTCTACGGCAGCAGACTGCTGAGAATGAAAGCAAATTAAAAGAACTTTCCGGGGAAGTAGAGACCAATGATGTTGAGTCATTGCAGAAAAAACTTGCCGAGTATGAGCGTGAAAAAATGTTCACCGACCTTGAGGAAACTGATGCATACAAAGAGGCCATTCAAAATCCTATTGATAAGTTACTTGAGAACACTAAGGAGATTGCTGATAAGTATTCGGTGACCCCAGATGATTTGGTTGATGCAATTTCTTTGCAAGACCAAGAGAAACAGGACGAAAGGTTGTCTGAACTTTTGGTTGATGCCTCTGATAGAGACAAAGCTAGGATATATAGAGTCATTGAAGACCTTGGCCCGATCTTGGAAAAGCGAGTAGCTATGATGGAGAATGCTTCCGAGGCATTAAGTGAGGCTAAACTTGCCGCAGAGAAGCAAGAAGAGGTAACTGCTGCCGAAAGAGCGAGGGAAAGAACCAATGCTGCACGAAATGTTGTAGCTAGGGTTAAGAAAAAACTCCCATTTCTTAGTGGTATCGAAGGATTGGACATGGATTCGATCCAAACTAAAGCCGCAGAAGTAGATCCTTCTGTCATTCATCCTGTTGATTACACCTATAATTCCGTTAGTGCGCAGATATTACCCTCTGTTATTAAGGAATACGTTAGTATGCGTAAGGAAAATGAGGTTCTCACAGACAGATTAGCTGAATATGAGGAGGCAGAACCCACTATGTCTGGGTCAGCTCCATCCACAACAACGGCTGATAGTGATGCTTCCTTTGCGGAGAGGGTTGAAGCTGCCTTTTCAGCAGCCTAAAACTTGGTATTGACAATATCAATATTGCACTTAGGCTGAATTCATAACTTCAGCTTGGTTGCTCTAGCCATTAAATAGTTCTATCGATAGCTGATATGAGCGGACTCTGATCCGCCGCTAAGAATCGTTTAGGTTGCTCTAGCCTTTTCCAATTAGTTCTAAAGACGGCTCGCCCAAACCTGTATTTCCTCAATTCCGAGGGACTATTATTTTTTTAATCACTTATACTAGAATTATATTATGGCTTCAAGAGACTCAGCAGCCGCAGATTTCACAACTGCGAGCACTGTTGCAATTGATACAATTCTCGCTGAAGAGGCGAACCGCATTGGACAAGACATCCACAAGCGCGTTACGCATACTTCACCTTGGATTGATCTTGTGAAAAAATCAGCCTTCCCTGACGGGATGGGCTATAAGTTAACCACACTCGTCTATGACCGTGCGCTTCCAACAACTGATGCTGTTGGTGACACTATCATGGGTGGAGGAGCTGGTTGGAATGATGTAGGAACCGTCGCAGCGGCTAACGAGTTTGGTGCTTCCATGCTCGACCAGCCTATTGCTGACGCAGCCGATAGTGTCCAAGGGGCCAACGGTGACGGGAGCGATTCTCGGAACTACGTCAACTTCAGTAAGGTAATCAAGCAATACAACATCAAACGTGCGATTCTTGAATCTCCACGTATCAATGTTGATGACTTGCGTTATGCCGCCCACCGCCAAGAGCAGCTTCGCGCTGTTATGGATTCACTCGCTGAGTCCACTCGTTGGTCTTGGGAAAACCGGAACCGTTCTGAGTTTGATCGTCTTTCCGACAATGTCGTAGCGTGTCGCACCAGTGCCACAGCTTTCGGCACAGGAAAAGAAGGCACTCTTCTGGAGGATCTTGTTGATGCCGATACTATCGGAACTGTTGATGATGCATCTGCTGGTGTATCTGATGACACCGCTAGTGGCGTTACAGGAGATCTTTCCAACGCTGTGATGGATAAAATCTACTTCCAGTTGGTTCGCAAAGGAGCAGGACGTAATTCTTACGGTCGTGAAAACGGTCGTCCAGTATTCGCCCTTGTTTGCTCTTCGCAAGCTTCCTTTGGTCTGATGACTGAGAGCGATGCTATCAGGAATGATATTCGTTATAACAGTGCGAAGGTTTCCGACCTCATTGCACCGCTTGGGATTGAGCAGTCTTTCCGTGGTTTCTACCACTTGATTGATGACCTCTCTCCTCGTTACGCGATTGCAACTAGCGGATCTGCTGGCAACACTGTTGACCCTGTATATCCTTACAAGGTTACTAACGGTATCGTCACTGATAATCCAGATTACGATCTTGCCCCATTTGAGGCAGCATACGTTCTCCACCCAGAGGTGTTTGAAACCCAGATCCCTGCTCCATTTAGCGGAGCTAGTGGAGTCAACTTCGATCCAGTGAAATACACTGGGGAGTTCAAGTGGAAAAATATCCTTAGTGAGTCAGCTAACCCTGATGGAACTATTGGATTCTTCCGTGGAGTTCTTGCTTCGGCCTCCAAGCCGATCAAGACTGAGTATGGTTACACCATCCTCTTCAAGCGGGACACCACTGCGGCTGCGGTTTAATTAACTAAAACCCAATTAACTGTGGGGGTAGGGGTCTAAGGATCTCTACCCCCGCATACCTTATAGAAAGATGTCTAAAATAAGTGAACTCCAAGCACAGATCGACCAGACGAAACTGGATCTTAAAAGCCTCCAGTCACAACATGCTGCCGAAACAGCAAGAAGTGGGGGCGAGCAGGTTGAGGAAGATACGGCGGAAGATGTTGGAGGAGAAGAAGAAGCTCCATCTGAAACACCTACAGTTACTATGAGTGGGGGTGGGGAAGAAGAAGGCGAAGCTTCTTTTTCAGAGAGCGTAGAGCAGAGGATGTCCGAACCGGAGGGTGAACAAACACCTGCGGAAGAGGTAGCCGAAGCTGAAGTAGCTCCCCAAGTTAAGGAGGTTGTGGATGAGGCTGATACTACAGAAGAAGAACCCTCCGAGGAAGCCAAGATAGATCTAGATAGTCTTTATGAACAGGTTTATGACGAGGCATATGATGCCAACTCTTCGTTGAGTGCGACCAAGATGCGCGAAATGAAAGAAGCAATCGAGAAAGACCCCCGCGTCAAGAAGATGGCTTTGGAAGAACCGGAGAAGTTTGCACTGTATATGTATGGTCGAACTTCAGTGGTAGCGTAAACGCATCAACTCTCTGGCATAAGGCTTTGGGCTAGTTGCCCTTGGAAGCTAAATACTCCGTAGTGTGTTAATGCTGCGTAGGCATCGCAGTATATTTCTCCCCCCGTATCCCGCCACAGTTTACAAAAGGATATATCTTCTCCGAGTGCTCCTTTTTCTGCATCTGTTATGCAGTCAAAGAAAGTGTAGAAGTTAGGTAATTCCTGTTGCGCACCATTCTGCACTTGGTTCATAAATGATTTCTTTTCTGGGTAAGCTTCAGCCAGTTTTGCAAACACATAGCGATCTATCATCATAAATCCAGCGGGGCCAGATTCTACTTTTGTAAAACCCTGCTTATCTAGCTCTACATTTTCAATATCTTCAAAGCTTAATATGAATGTGGAATTGGCGGGGTCTTCCCGATCCTTGGTAACATAAGGAGCCAGTGCGATATCTGCATCCTTTCTAAGTAAACGCCATATGTTATCTGGTTCGAAACCTATATCTGCGTCAATGAAGAGTAGTTTATCGCACCCTGAAGCAAGGAACTTATGAACGCAGTCATTTCTGGCTGCACTTATCAATGCACTTCCAGCGTGTAGGTGTAATGATGTAGTATAAGACAGGTCACTAGGAGGGGTTGCACTTATAAAACCCACTACACTGTTGACGTAGTTGACGTATGCTTGGTGTCCAAAGGCTGGAGTTGCTATAAATATTCTGTGCTCCTTGTTGGTTGATGGCATGAGGGAGTATTCATCACGTTTTTCTTCAAGTCAATGATTAACCATGCCCGTTTACGGGAGCTTGTAATTTGGTTGACTTCACAGTATAATTACGCATGGCCACTTCAATCTCCGGTAATGTTCGTTTGACGTATGGAATACATACGCATACTGAAACATTCAGCACCAACGCTGATACTTTAACCCACACTAGCCCTTCACATAATTATTCTGCTGGAGGGGGCCGAGCGGATAGAGCTGGAGGTGCTTTAGATGCTTCGCTGTTGGATGGAGCAGAAGGATTACTCCTTATCGCGAACACTAACTCAGTAGGTGTGCTTGAGTTAAGCTTGGATGGGGGAACAAATTGGGACGTAAGCATCCCCGCAGGTATAGTAAATCTAATTTCTGTGGGGGGAGAGGGAGCAGTTTTTGCCCGAACAAAGGAAGCCAACCTAACCAGCCACGGGGTAGCGTCATTCACAACGGCTGGCGCAATTACATTTGATTCTGCGGTCACAACAGCGGGGACTTATCTGATGTTTGCTACTGCAAATGCTGGAGGATCTACTGGCGCAATTCACACTTCGGCTGGGCCTCATTTCATAGTGAAGACAACTGCTGATGCCGCCACTACTGGGACGGTATATGAGTTGGATGGAACCACCGCGAAGGATCTAACGGGTTTATATGCGGGCGATACGGTGGTGACACTGAATGCCGCAGTTGATTATCGCTACACTTTAACTGAAGCCTAATTATGGCAAATATACAATTACAACGAGGACAACAACAACAAGTAGATGTTACATACAAACTTGCAGGTGTCTCCACTGCCTTGGATCTTAGTTCAGGTTATGACGCCGAACTAGTTATCCGCCGCAAACGTGGAGATAGCTACATGGGCCAAGTCATTGACACACTACGTCATGGGGCAACAGGTGGCACAGCGGTCGCAGAAGCGGACAGTCGCATTACTTTTACCTATGCATCTGCTGGCCCCAACATTCAGCTTCTGTGGGACACAGATCAAGCTACTCTATTACCTAACGAAGCAATAACGGTCTATGGTGATTTAAAGATCACGCTAAATTCTTCTGGCGAGGTTGTTCACCATGTTCGACTCACATTCGATATCTTACCCGAAATTACAGGATAATGGCTAATGAAAGCGTATCGGTAACGCAGAATACAAACTCCGTCGAGGTTACTCAGGCGGACAACACCGTTACCATCTCATCAACAACCCCTGCGGCGGCTGAAGCTCCCACAAATGAGAACATTCAGGATGTCGTAGGGGGCATGGTTACTGGTAATACCGAGACTGGTATTGCTGTTACTTATGAAGATGGAGATGGAACTCTAGATTTTGTCGTTGCTTCACAGACAGACGAGAACTTCACAACCGCAGACCATTCTAAACTAGATGGTATAGAAGCTTCAGCTACTGCTGATCAAACTGCGGCTGAGATTCGTGCTCTTGTAGAATCCGCGTCTGACTCAAATGTATTTACAGACGCAGATCATTCTAAACTTAACGCTGTTGAGGCTTCAGCGGATGTAACTGATACAACAAATGTTGTAGCTGCACTTACTGCTGGGTCTAATATTACTATTGCAGGGGACGGAACTGTCTCAGCCACGCCCCTCACCAATGAACAAGTTCAAGATGTTTTAGGTGCGATGGTCACCAGTAATACCGAGAGTGGTATTACTGTCACTTATGAGGATGGGGATGGAACTCTCGATTTTGCTGTAGCTTCTCAGACTGACGAGAACTTCACAACTGCCGACCATTCAAAACTAGATGGCATTGAAGCTTCAGCTACGGCTGATCAAACGGCTGCTGAGATACGAACTCTTGTAGAAGCCGCATCCGACTCAAATGTATTTACAGATGCAGATCATTCTAAGCTCAATGCTATAGAAGCCTCAGCTACTGCCGATCAAACCGCCGCTGAGATACGAACTCTTGTAGACGCTGCAACTGATTCAAACGTATACACAGATGCAGCGGTCAGTAAACTGAGTTACATAGAAGCGGGAGCTACTGCTGATCAAACGGCTGAAGAGATTCAAGACATCGTAGGGGGGATGTTAACAGGAAATACCGAGAGTGGTATTACTGTAGCTTACGAAGACGGAGACGGGACTATTGATTTTACTGTGGCTTCTCAGACTGATGAGAACTTCACAACTGCCGATCATTCAAAGCTAGATGGTATTGAAGCCGCAGCAGATGTAACTGACACAACCAATGTCGTAGCTGCACTTACTGCTGGATCTAATATTACTATTGCGGGTGATGGAACTATTGCAGCTACTCCAGCGACCAGTGAACAAATTCAGGATGTTGTTGGTGCGATGGTTACCAGTAATACCGAGAGTGGTGTTACTGTTACTTACGAAGATGGAGACGGAACTCTCGACTTTGCGGTAGCTTCCCAGACAGATGAGAACTTTACAACTGCCGACCACTCGAAACTAGACGGCATTGAAGCTTCTGCCGATGTAACCGATACAGCAAATGTTGTGGCGGCACTTACTGCGGGAGCTAATATTGCTATTGCAGGTGACGGAACTATTACCGGAACCGACACGAACACCCAGCTTTCGACCGAGCAAGTTCAAGATATCGTAGGTGGAATGCTAACAGGGAATACCGAGAGTGGTATTACCGTAGCTTACGAAGATGGAGATGGGACTATTGATTTTACTGTAGCTTCTCAGACTGATGAGAACTTTACGTCTGCTGACCACACTGCCTTAGACGCAGCGGTTAGTAAACTGAGTTACATAGAAGCTGGAGCTACTGCTGATCAAACCAATGCAGAAATTAGAGCCGCAGTAGAAGCCGCAACTGACTCAAATGTATTTACAGATGCAGATCATTCTAAGCTTAACGCTGTTGAGGCTTCAGCGGATGTAACAGATACAACTAATGTTGTAGCCGCCCTTACCGCTGGTTCTAACATCACTATTGCGGGAGACGGAACAATCGCAGCGACACCACTCACCAACGAACAAGTTCAGGATGTTCTGGGTGCTATGGTCACAAGTAATACCGAGAGTGGTATTACTGTTACTTATGAGGATGGAGATGGAACTCTCGACTTTGCCGTCGCCTCTCAGACTGACGAGAACTTTACAACTGCGGATCACTCTAAACTAGATGGTATTGAAGCCTCAGCTACTGCTGATCAAACTGCCGCTGAGATTCGCGCTCTTGTAGAATCCGCGTCTGACTCAAATGTATTTACAGATGCAGATCATTCTAAGCTTAACGCTATTGAAGCTGCCGCAGATGTAACAGATACGACTAATGTTGTAGCTGCACTTACTGCTGGAACTAATATTGCTATTGCA
>Ga0098054_1000343_pt1 | contig 33618 bp, 43 predicted proteins | sample 16_taG_FD_75048 | JGI IMG/M metagenome (GOLD analysis project Ga0098054, IMG submission 75048) | Marine viral communities from the Subarctic Pacific Ocean - 16_ETSP_OMZ_AT15313 metaG | ecosystem: Environmental > Aquatic > Marine > Oceanic | place: Pacific Ocean | collected 2015-01-18
ATGAGTTCGGATACGATAAGGTATGTTGACAATGTACACACACCTCTATATTTGTTTATAATATAATGTATGCCACCGTAGCTCAGTTGGCAGAGCAGCTGATTTGTAATCAGCAGGTCGTAGGTTCGAATCCTATCGGTGGCTCCATACAAATCAAGATAAGATAAAGATGGGAATGATGTTTCAAACAAAAGATACTTTAATTCGTCCAAGCTGGAAAGAAGTTGGAATTTGGATTGGTATGCTTTTAATTATTATTTCAACAATGGTATTAGTGTGGATAGGAGATTCAAACTTGTATATAGGTGCCCAGAGTGCGGAGCTCCCGTAATTTGGTCGCTTAACAATCCTATAGCCGGAGCAACGTCTTCTACGCGATGTGCAAATAACATGACTGTGTCTAGAATTGATTGGAAGTCAGAAGCTGCAACATTTTGCTACTGGGCAGGAATCGCTCGCAGAGAGAAAAATGGTGATGTCAAGCTTTTTTATAATGACGGAATTACTCTTCTTAATCCCTTTTATAAATCTTTAGATATTTATAGTAAGAGGAAAAAGTAATGGATAAAGATTTTTATAATGAGGCATCTGCAAATAAATTAGGGTGGAAACCATCCTGGTTTGGATGTGACGAATTTGATGTAAGGCTTGTCAAAGCTGTTCAGAAATGGCAAAGAGCAAATGGTCTTACGGGTGACGGTCTTGTTGGCCCAATGACGTATAGGAGAGTCTGGACAGATAGAGAAGCTAATATTTCTTCATATGTGCCCAGACCATCTGCCATTCAAGGTCAATCAGACAAACATATTGTTCATAATGGACAATTTTTTCCAATTGAGTGGGACAAAGTTATTCTTTGGGATGAACCCCTCGGGCTAAAATCTAAGAAGGGGTGCTATACGGACTATTCTGGCAAGCCAGATCGTAAGCCCACAATGTTTGTAAATCACTGGGATGTATGCCTTAGTGCAGAATCATGCTCACGAGTTCTTAATAGTAGGGGAATTTCAGTTCACTTTTGTTTAGATAACGATGGAACGATATACCAACTTCTAGATACACAGCACAAGGCATGGCATGCTGGAATCAGCAATAATGTTGGAGGAAATCCCAAAGGGATAGGAATTGAGATCTCAAATGCGTATTATCCAAAATACCAAGACTGGTATGTTAGAAACGGATTTGGAGAAAGACCGTTGCAAGAGAATGGGCTAGTTCATGGAAGAACTCTCGATCCATTTTTATGGTTCTATCCCGTTCAGATCGAAGCGCTAAAGGCTCTCTGGAAGGCAATTCATATTGGTATTGGAATACCTCTATCATATCCAGAAAAATCTGATGGTAGTTTTTCTACAACAGTTCACAAAGACTGTGAACGTGGTACGTTTAATGGATTTTGCAATCATTATAATTTCACAAAAGGAAAGATTGATTGTGCAGGGCTGGATGTTCCCGAGCTGCTAGAAGAAATCAAACAATCACCGCTCTACTGTCTAGATAGATAGAAGGGCTCTTAAAGGAGTTTAAAGTGAATTTACTCGAGTACGTGTGGCTTGATGGCAATAAAACACAGAGTGCGAGAAGCAAGATAAAGGTTTTACAAGAATGGGACGGATCTTTAGATTCGATTCCAAAGTGGAATTTTGACGGATCATCAACCAATCAGGCACCGGGAGACGATTCAGAAAGACTACTACTGCCTGTTAGACATTACAAGTTTAGAAATAAGTTCATTGTTCTATGCGAGGTATTTAATCCAGATGGAACATCACATGAAAGCAATACAAGAGCAGAGCTGAGATCATTTTTAAATTCTCACCCTGAGCAAGGTTCTTGGTGGGGATTTGAGCAAGAGTATTTCATAGTACAGGATGGAAACCCTATAGGATTTTCTAAGACACCTGGGCCACAAGGCCCATACTACTGCAGTGTAGGCGGAGATAAAGCGATAGGCAGGCCGCTTGCTGAGCATCACATGCTTTCTTGCTTGGCAGCCGGCATGGAAATAACTGGAATCAATGCCGAAGTTGCTCCATCTCAATGGGAATATCAGTGTTTTTCTAAAGATCCCCTTAAAGCATCTGATGATTTGATAGTATCAAGGTACATTTTATCTTCGCTAGCTGAAGAGAGGGGCTTAGATATTGACATATCTCCAAAGCCTGTAAAGGGTGATTGGAACGGTTCCGGCTGCCATGCCAATTTCAGCACCGCAAAGATGAGAGATGAGGGAACCGAGGCATATTTTAAAAAAGTCCTCAGTCGTATGGAGCTTCGTCATGATATTCACATAGAGGGCTATGGCGAGCTTAATCATGAAAGGCTGACTGGCCTTCATGAAACACAGGATATCAAAATTTTTAGTTGGGGTGTAGCTGACAGGGGTGCGTCAATAAGAGTTCCCACTGATACATTTAAGGGTGGCTGGAAGGGGTATCTAGAAGATCGAAGGCCTGCATCCAACTGTGATCCATACACAGTAGTTAGATTAATTTCTGAAGCTATTGATATAGTTGATGAGAACTTTTAGGAAGGTGTGAGTAAAATCTGAAATTTTACATCTCATTTGATTCGTAGTATTAACAAATGAGGTAACATCATCCACATTAGATTCATTGATGACGTTCGTGTATTTAAGTTTATGCTTAAAGCTCTTCTAATCATGAATCTCATCGATGCATTCGCTACAATGATATGGGTAGAGATCGGAGTAGCAGAAGAGGCCAACCCTCTAATGTCGTGGGCGCTTGAAGATGATGTGGGATTTTTTATTCTATCGAAGGTATTTCTTGTAATATTTTCAGTTTTATTGCTGTGGAGAAGCAGAGAACATAGAATTGCAAGAATTTTAACTGCTCCGGTTTTTTTACTTTATGCATATATTATTAGCATTCATATCTTTATATTTTTTAGTTTAATTTTTCAAAAGGGATTGTGGCAATGATTACAATGAATTTTGCAATAACATTTTTTCTTTCAAGCGTGATAGCGTGTGTGTGCTTTTCACTTGGCAGGATTGTTGGAAAGCTTGATGCTGAACATCTGCAGAAAATAAAAGATCGCTCCAGTAAAGTCGATATAGATCTTTCAAACTTTAGCTTTAAAGAATATTATGATGATCATCCAGAACCAGACGTAATTGACGCAGAGTTTGAAGATGTAGTATATGATTTACAGGCGTATAAAAAAAAGAAAGACCGAGAGAGATCAAGTGAAATTAATGCAATTGCAAACTATGAAGTAATGTTTTCTAAAAGAGATGGGCAGTTTATTAAAATGCCCAAAGAAGTTGCAGATCTTATAAGACATCTAAAACGAAAATCATAATTATTTGCTCTCTCTGTGATATTTATACACGGTAACACACGATGAAAATATCTAGATTAATTCTCAGAAAGCTTATTTTAAGTGAAGTCAAAAAAACTCTATCAAGAGATCATCTTGTTGAGGGACTAATGGACAAGCTCGCTGCAGTAGGAGCTGATGATCTTGATGATGCTATTCAATCTGCTAAAGATGCAGCGGGATCTGACTTTCTTGATGACGTCATTAGAGACACAATAGAGACAGATACCTTTAAAGCTACAATAGAGGAAATGGATGACGAAACTATCAAGTCAATTTTTGGAAAACTGAGAGGATCTCTTAGAGGAAGTGCATTGAGCAAGCTTAGGGATAAAATCATAGCAATCAAACCTGGTCTCAAAAATGAGCTTGAGTAGAGAAGTTATGAGTAATCTTAGCTCATTGCTGAATAATTAAATAACAGGAGACATAGTCACCATGAAGATAGGCAGAAATCAACTTAGAAAAATAATAAAAGAAGAGATTAGAAGAATCATGCTTCATGAACAAACTCTGGATATTGATGCAGGTCCCCAGATACAACTCCCTGAGCCTATGTCGGGAGAGCCTATAGTGCAGTCAGCTCAGGCTAAAAATATTCAAGGTAAGGCCCGAAAGCAGCTATCGAGCAAGATGCAGACGCGCTACTCCCAATACAAAAGTAATGAGAATCCGGATGCTAAGGGCAGGATTCAATTTACATTTGATGTAGAGGATAGGCCAGCAGGTGATAAAATATTTTCCCAGATGTCAAACGTCAAGATAGATAGCAGTTCTCACGATGAGCTGCGACCCCTGATTGATGGATGGAAAGACGGTGTGGATGACTCTCTGAAGATGCTCTGGAGAGGAACATCCCCTGGAGAGGCACCAGTTCCTGCTGGAAAGTATACCATTACACTAGTTTTTACACAGAGTTAAAAGTCGTACTTAGTGTAAAATAATCATTCCTATAGTATAATTTCATTATGAGTTATAGGAATAATGATGATAAATAGAGAAGCTTTAATATCTTTGATTCTTCTAGCTGGATGCTCTGCTGAGAGCATCGAGGATAGATTTGTAGAAGTCGATGAACCCATATCATATGGAATCTTCTGCGGACCAGCTGAAGAGGAAAATACAAATTTGAATGTAGAGTCTTTATTTCTTGATGACACTATAGTTGATGCAGCACTGTTAGAGACTTATGAGGGTTCGTATCTTATTAATATGGACTCCACAGATGGAAGCGACGTTGAAGGTTTTATAAACATTCCGTACTTTGATTGCTCGACATTTGTCGACGTAATATTTCTCTCAGAATATTAGTCTAATATGAATACTGATTGGACTCCGCCAAGATCGCCCTACAATTTAATTCAAGAGCATCTATGGGAAGATCCATGGAAGATATTTTAAAGAAGATGTGCAGATAATGATACAGCCCCTGGGACTGTCAGATAGATGATCTAGAGCACTTACAATGATGCATGATATAATAATCATGCATCATCGTAGAGACACACCAGAGCTGCTATATGGAATAGGAAAGTATGCTTCTGATGCCTATCGAATATTTTGTTTGGGCGGAACAAACACTTCAGTTGAAAACTAATAGAATATCACTCTCTTCCTAGATAATTACTATTGAAGGGTTAAGCATGAAGATTACAAGAAGACAGCTGAGAAGCCTCATTAAAGAAGAAATTGTGAGAGAGTCTCGATATTTTGGAATGTCTGTTCCGCAAGTCCTGGCCTTCTTTGACACATTCAGTGATAATACATGGATCTTCTTTGACACTGAGACAATGGGATTTAAACCTCATGAGCAGCAGCTCACAGAAATAGGCGCCGTTGCAGTCAATCCTCGTGGATGGACGGGAGACCCAGAGATCTTAGGGCAGTTTAATGAAAAGATAACACTGCAGCCAGATACTGTTGAACGGCTAAGGCAGGATAAAGCTCTATCTCCTGAGGAACGTGCTGCAAGAGGAAGAAGTCTCACGTCACCAGAGATATTATCTATGACAAGATATGGTGAGAGCGGCGGAACCTATAAGGATGAGCAAGAGGTTTTAGATGGGTTCCTAGCGTTTGTGGATTCATTTCCAAATCCTGTGCTTGTTGCACAAAATGCTTCGTTTGACATGAAGTACATATCTGTTAGATCTGGAGGAAGACTTGGAAGATATCCAGTTATAGATACTATGAGAATTATGCAGCTATTCCTAATACCAGCACTAAGAGCTATGAGAGATGACGATGGAGATGAAGAGGCGGGAGAGCTATTGTCTAAAATGAAGAGACGAGGAGGATATTCTGCATCTATGGGAGTTGTTTCTGGAGCATATGGTGTCTCCACAGATGAATGGCACAACGCCTTAGCGGATGTAAAGATGCTAATGGCACTATTTCAGCATGTAATTGATTCACTAAGAAAGGGATCGGGTGCTAATATACGATCTGGTCAAGAGTATGCAATTAAACAAATCACTAGAAGAAACAGGCGATAAGTTTATTCGTACTTTCTAAGTCTCGCCACACCATCATTAATTTCAACGTATGTTTGATGTGTAATCCAATCACCTGAATTGATGTATGTTTTAATCTGTTGATCAGCATCGATCCATATCAATGCTTCAGGATTATGTGTGTGACCCATTACGAAGACATCAACATCATCATTGTATTTTAAGATGTTGATTATTGTTCTGAGCTTGTGCTTTTGAATATATCGCTTTGTCCACCATGTTGTGAGATCAAAATCAAATATTATTTCTAGAAGGCTTTGCATCATAGATATAAATTTCACAAAAAGCTTTTTGTGAAGCCATCCCTCATCATAAGAATCTCCATGCTCTACTCTAAATCTTCTTCCGCCTTCGTCAAATTCATATTTGTTGACAAACCTTATCCCCATAATCTTTTTTCCAACAAGGCCGACAAGACTTTCATCATGATTTCCAACAACATATACTACGTCTTTGCTTCGATCTACTGATGACAGTATTTCTATGCATCTTTCTGTAAAGACTGGAATTCTAATAAAGTCTATTATGTCACCAGCTAGAATGATCTGATCGTACTCGATTGATTTTAAAAATTCAAGAAGCTGACCAGACCTATAAAATCTGCTGCCAATGTGCGTATCTGATATGATTACTCTTTTCATTGAACAATTCTTTCTATGATGTTATATTACATCTATAGGTAGGCTATGTATTATTCTAAGAGGAATTGAATTCAATTCCCAACAATAAGGAGAAAATATTATGAGTTCTTATAAATTATCAGATGAGATTATATCTCAAATTGCAAAATTGACGCAACTAGCAATTCTTACGGGAACTGATGTTGTTGATAATATGCGAACCATTAGAGTAGAAGTTTCTGATTCAGATGTCGATACTTTAGTTTTGACTTCCGAATACAGATCAGATGCAGAAGAACAAATTAATAAACTAATGAATGAAGCTAGCAGCTTAAATACAGAAAACAACTAGGACATCACTGTGGCAATAACAGTCAAGGGAAAACAAAAACACTCTTCAGACACTAATGTACGGCATGATGAGAGTCGATTGCCACCAGATATCTCAGTTACATTTAATGAGGTAGTCTTAAATACAGAAGAAGAATCTGATGAGTCATCAGATTCTTTAAAAGCTATGTTCGAGCTAAGGGAAGAATTTATGGTATCTCTTAGAGAAAAATACCCCATTGATAATCCTGCTTGGCCGCTAGATCTTTCTCAAAAACCTGAGCAGCAGTATTGTAGAGATATCGCTCTAAGGGGTGTAGAAGAAATGTTTGAAGCTCTCCAGCATTTGAAAAATTGGAAACCTCATCGTACTACAGAAATAATAGAGTTTGATAGAGCTGAATTTTTAGAAGAAGTCGTAGATGCATTTAATTACTTTTTCTCATTATTAATATTGACAGGTCATTCATATAGCGATCTGTATGAAGCATATCTGAAAAAGGACAAGATTATTCATGAAAGACTCAAAGGAAATTATTGACTCTGGCGTGCTCTCACACAGAGAGCTAGAAAAGAGTTTTTCATTTAATTCTGTGTTACACCTGGTTGAAATCATTAAGAATATAGATCTAGAAGTTCAGTCTGGAGATATTGTGTTTAACAATGATTCATCATGTCTTTGCTTCAATTCGACAAACAAGAAAGAACTTATAAAGACTTTAAAGAATATGAATAGATCGGAGATTTCAATTGACAAAGATTGAAGACCTTTTCTCATCACAGAAAAAATTTAATGATCTGTTTTATGATCTTAGTAATTTAGATGATTTAGAAAAAGAAGAGATAACGAAATCACTATCACTAGCATTACATTCAGAGGTTAGTTCTCTTATTTCTGCAATTAATTTTAAAGATCACAGGCACAATAGAAAGGAAATTGATAAATCAAAAATTTTATTTGAATCAGTAGACTCTTTTCGATATCTTCTTGCCATATTGAATATTTGGGAAATTTCAAGCAATGAATTCTTACAGGCATTTGAAGACAAGGACATATTTTTAAATCTAAGGCATGAGCACGGAAAGAAGAAGTGGGAAGGCGAGCCCGTAGTAATTGTTGACTTAGATGATGTCATAGCGGATTTTAGAAGTAATTTCTCTTCTTGGGTTGAAAAGAAGCACAACATAGAAATAGATGTAGAGTCACCAGAATATTATTTTATAAATGATCTAACTAAGCATGATATAAATCCCGAGGGAGTATTTTTAGAGTTTGTATCACAAGGTGGGTTTAGAGATCTAACACTAGTGGATGGTGCAAAAGAGTTTCTAAGCGAACTTAAAGAGAAGGGATACTGGATACACCTGCTTACAGCTCGTCCGTCTGATAATATAAAATGCTTCTATGATACACACGGATGGCTAGCAGATCATGATATCATATTTGATAAGCTATCCTTCAGCTCAGAAAAATTTAGATGGTGTGCTAATTCAGAGTATTATGATAGTAATTCAATTCAATTTGCAATAGATGACTCACCCAAGCACACAACAGAATACGTGAAGCACGGGATCAAGTGCTATGTACCAGTTAAAAGCTATAACAAAGAAGTTTGGGAAAAAGAAGGAGTTGTAACTTATGACTCATTTGACTCATTTTTTAAATAAATCAATATAAAATAACAGTCTACTGTGTATGATTAGATCATACACAATTGGAGATATACCGTGCCACAAAATACTGACCTGCCACCAATCACGCTTCCTATGGATCTTAAATTTGATCAAGAGCCTGAGACAGAATTTTTTAATAATCTAGAAGCACTCAAGATCGAGCTAGTAGATTATCCTACTAGAGAGCAAGCTTTGAATGTTGCGTGGCAATATGTCAAGGCTACGTGGGCTGATGATCCAGAAGAGACGCGCCCGCAAGTATCTCAGAAAGAGCTCAGTAAAAATTTAGAAGATGTACTTTGCTTTCGAGCGTTACCAACTCCCATGGAATGCATGGGCTTCACATTCAAGCTGAGCGGCCTGTCATTTCAAGAAGTAACGCATATCATTAGGCACAGGGCGGGATCTTTCGCAGCACAGTGTACTGGTGATAGAGATCTTAGAAATGATCCTGCTGTTATTCCCGAAGCAGTACAGAATTCACCAGAGTATCTAGAGAGATGGAAGAAATTAGTAGTTGACTCGAAACAGCTTTACGCAGAAATGACAGATTCAAGAGATGTCTCTATGATGGACGCAAGAATGATTCTTCCTAAATGCATGACATCATTTTATTTTATGCGAATGAATCTTAAAGATCTATTAGGCTTTATTAGACAAAGACAGGATCTTCAAATTCAACCAGCAGCAGATAATATTTTAGCTGCCTCAATGGCAAGAGAATTAATTAGGGTGCTTCCAGAAGCATCTGTTGCAATTGATTTCACAAAGCCGGACATGCACTATATTAAGACCTTTAGAGTAAAGGTAAATGATGAATGGACGAGCCGAGGAACTAATCTATACTGGCCAGAGCCCAAAAATGATATATTCGACTATCATCCAAAAGATACAATTTATCAGGCAACGCGAGAAGAAATTAATGGAACTGATAATCCGCATAGACCTACTGTATTCCAGAATATCTGGGAAGATCTAATGAGTGACATTAAAGAAATGTCCCTTAGATACAAGACCCTGTATGATATCTAGTTTGGCTAGAAAGACGCAAGATAGACGATTGCACTCACTAACTAATTCTATTACTCGATCGACCATGAGACTCATAAAGGGCATGACAACACTATTGCCCTCTAGAAGAGTTGACAAGGATGAGCTTATAGTAGATCTTGAAACAGAGTCAAATGAATTATTTGAAATACTTCCTGGACAATTTCCGCTAAGGATAGATAAATCCACACTTCAGGAGGACTACATAGAGAATATTGATACAGAACTATCAGTTACAGTTGAAATAGACAGGTCTTCGGATAGATTTAATGTTAGTGCGTCAGACAAGCCGTTACTCGGAGCACATGATGTAGGAATGCATCTATTAATAGAGATTCCAGACAATCTTTGCAATCAAGACAGGAAGCTGCTAAGAGATGAAGTCTCTAATTCAGTTAGGCATGAGCTAGAGCATATTAGTCAAGGACAAAGATGCGATAATCCATTCTCAGTATTTGGAAGAGGATCTGAATATTACACATTTATTAATTCATCTGTTGATGTAGATAGTTCGATGGCAAAGTATCTACTAGGTCCCACAGAAATTCCTGCATTTGTCAGGGGCTACTCACATAACTCTGACGACATGGATGCCTTGATATCCAAAATTGAAAATTTTTTAACACACTATACTGAAAAGGGATTTATAGATGATAGAGAAAAAGATATTATCTTTAATACTTGGATTGACTGGTCTAGAAGATTTCTCAAACAAAAGAGATTTTTGAATTAAAAAATAAACTTTAATGATTTATAATAAAACTGTCTTATTTGGAGGAAAAAATGAAGGCATATATAGCAAGCTCCTGGTTTAATCCAGTAGCAAACCAGGAAGTAAATGATATTATTAGCGCACTTGAATCGAATGGATTTGAGGTGTTTTCACCAAGGGACTTCTTTGTTTGTCCCCCAACTGCCGACCTAGCTACACAAAAGTCAACCTATGAAGGAAATCTTCATCATCTACATGAGTCTGATTTTATGATCTGTAACACTCATGGAAAAGATATGGGATCTATTTTTGAAGCTGGATACTTTAAGGCACTCGAAAAACCAATTGTGTATTTTTGTACGGGTCTTCCAGAGGGTGCGACGTTTAATCTTATGCTAGCTCAAAGCGGTATTAAGGTATGCACATCTAAGGAAGAGTTGAGTGACTATCTTTCTAGGTGTACTGACAACGAAGATCTTATATTTGAACCGTACTACGGCACCATTGAGTAATGATAATAGATGGCAAAAGACTATTACATAACTCTAGGAGTAACTCAGGATTCTTCTGAAGATCAAATTAAAAAGGCTTACAGGAAGCTGGCATTAAAATATCACCCTGATAAAAATCCAGATGATCCCAGCGCTGAGAAGAAATTTAAAGAAATTTCTGAAGCGTATGACTGCCTCTCAGACAAAGAGAAGAGAAATAATTATGATATGTTTCCAGAAGGAGGTGGATCAGGAGATTTCCGAGCATCTGGGATGGAGGATATCTTTAGTCACTTTAGCGAGATGTTTGGTAATGATTTTGGGTTTAGTCGATCTCGGTCTAGAGATCCTAGAAGGAGAATGTCAAAGGGAGAGTCTATTGTTCGAGAAATTAGTGTAACACTAGAAGAAGTATTAGAAGGAGCATCTCGTGAAATATCATATTCTAGAGGCCAGTCTTGCAGAGACTGTTCGGGAAAAGGGTATGCTAGTAATGATGACCTGGGAAGATGTAGGTCATGCCGAGGAAGCGGCCAGGTAGTTTCTGATTTCGGTGCAATGAGGGTTAGCACTTCTTGTAATAATTGCGGCGGGACCGGCAAGATAATTTTAAATCCTTGTAATGGTTGTGCTGGTGTAGGCGCCATGTTTAAGAATACGTCTATCAATATAACGATTCCGCCCGGTATACTTGACGGAAATCAATTGAGAATAGAAGGACACGGTCATTTTTCTCCAGGATATCAAGTACCAGGAGATCTGTTAGTAAACATATCAGTAAGAAAACATAGAAAATTTGATAGAAAGGGACCTCATATTTACAGTGAAAAGAGAATCTCTTTTAAAGCTGCAGTCCTTGGAGCATCTGTTGAAGTCGAACTAATAGATGGAAAGATCAATCTCAATGTGCCTTCAGGAACACAGTCTCAAACAGTTATGAGTGTCGGATCCCGTGGATTGCCAATAGATGTGGGTGACCCAGAGCGCGGAAATCACTACGTAGTCATTATAGTTGATGTTCCTAACAAAATATCAGAAGCTGATAGAAAAATTATTGAACAGCTTGATTTATCATAGCACGTGTAAAATACATAATTTTGGTTTATAATAAGCTTAATTGAGGAGGCACTTTGTGTCAAAATTTAAGAATATTATAGTTCCTAAACGATTTGTTGGGATACATGCTCATAGCGGAACTGGATCACCATACGATGGTCTAGGTTACCCTAATCAACATATTGATTTCGTTCTATCAAATGAAATGGATGCTTGGGCACTTACTGATCACGGAAACGGAAACGGACTTGCTCATGCACATACACATGCTAAAAAGCTAAAAGCAAGAGGGCAAAAGTACAGACAGATCTACGGTGTTGAATTTTACTTTGTTCCATCTCTAGGTGACTGGCGAGTCCAGTATGAGGATCATAGAGAGCAAGTTCGCCTCGCTAAATCTGAGAAAAAGTCAAAAGAAAAAACAGATATAAATTCTGAAGATGAAGTATCTGGCGGGCTCGTTATTGAAAATGAGGAAGAGACAAAGTCTGAATACGATCTCGATAAGAATAGTTGGAAAAGACGATATCACTTAGTGGTTCTTGCAAAGAATCAGAAGGGCCTTGAGAATCTTTTCACACTAGTTAAGAAGTCATATACTGATGGGTTCTATAGATTTCCTAGAATTGATTATAATCTGCTTAAGCTTCATGGAGAGGGACTTATAGTTTCAACAGCTTGCGTGGGAGGACTTCCAGCATCAATAGCGATTCGAGGCGAGGCAGCAGAAAAAAGCTTTGGTGATATCCAGCTAGAACTACAGAACATGGCAGACAGATTTGTTGATTCAGTAGGTTTTGAAAATTTTAATCTAGAGCTTCAATTCAATAATTTGGGAATACAGCATACAACAAATAAGCACCTAATTGAACTATCAAAATCAACAGGACTACCCTTAGTAGCTACTGCTGATTCCCATTACTATGGAGCCGATCTTTGGGAAGCAAGAGAGCTTTATAGAAAATTGGGGAGAATGGGAGCAAGAGGAGGCGAGTTCAAACCTCTTCCAAAGTTTGAAGACTTAAAGTGCGAGCTATATCCTAAAAATGCTAGCCAGATGTGGGAAGAGTTTGGAGAGCATTATGACAAGCATGATTTCTATAAGGGGAATGAAGAGCTTGTCAAGTCTGCAATTGAGCGATCATATGATATCGCGTGGGACCAGTGTGAAGAAGTGTGGTTTGATACGAGCGCAAAGCTTCCAAACTTTAGCACACCAGAACAGCCTGCATTTAAAAAGCTTGTCGGGCAAGTCAAGCAAGGAATTATCGACATGGGCTTGCAAGATAACAAGCCATATTTGGAGAGAGCTGCAGAGGAGTTAGACATAATCAAGCAGCTTGGATTTGAAAATTATTTCCTGACCCTGACATCTGTATTTGAAGAGTCTGGAAAGAGAACACTGATTGGCCCAGGGCGAGGCTCAGGCGGCGGATCTCTTGTGAACTATCTGCTTTCAATCACGCATATAGATCCCATTAAGTATAATTTACTGTTTGAGAGATTCTTGGGCCTTCACAAAGCATCCTGGCCAGACATAGACACAGATGTGGGGGACAGAGATGTCCTTATCGATGTATCTAGAGAGATGTTCGGTGAGGATTCAGTTGTCCCAGTATCTAACTTTAATACTCTCAAGCTTAAGTCTCTAATCAAGGACGTTGCTAAATTTTATGGAATACCATTCGGTGAAGTAAATACAATGACGAACCCTCTAGAGAGGGATGTTATGCCCAGAGCAATGGGAGATCATGAAGAAAAGTCAACCTATGTTTTAACACATGAGGATTGTGAAAAATATAGCCCTGCATATCGTGAGTTCATGGAAAAATATCCAAAGATAAAAGAACATGTTCAGAATCTCTTTATGGAAAGTCGATCAATTGGTAGACATGCTGGTGGAGTTTTAGTTTGCCCTAATCTTGAAAAATACATGCCACTCATTAAAGTCAGGGGAGAATTACAAACACCCTGGTCTGAGGGAATGAATGTTAGAAACCTTGAAGAAAACGGATTTTTAAAGTTTGACTTTCTTGGTCTTGCCACGCTTAAGATGGTTGAAGACTGTATTAGACTCATTCTCAAGGAGGGAATGGTAGAGGCTGGAAATTATGAAGAACCAACCTTTGATGAGATCAATGACTTTTTTGATGATAACTTGAACAGTCGGTATCATGAGATGGATGATCAAGATGTGTGGAAGCATGTCTATCACAAGGGCAGGTTCGTCCAGGTATTCCAGTTTACAAATACAGGAGCTCGTAATTTCTGCAAAGCTGCAAAGCCAACGTGTATCGAAGACCTTGCTGCCATTACTGCAATCTATAGACCTGGACCGCTCGCGGCAAATGTCCATAGAAAGTATGTCAAGGCTGGAAAGAATTTAGATGATATTGTATATGATCATCCGATTCTTGAAGAGCTTCTCACAGAAAGTAGAGGATTTGTTATCTATCAAGAGCAATTCATGCTTATTGCGCAGAAGCTTTGTGGGTTTGATAAGGGTGCATCAGATAAGATGAGAAAGACTCTTGTTAAGAAGTCACTAGACCAAAACTACAAGAAAGTGAAAGAGCGCGAAGATCTAAGAAAAGCATTCATCGATGGAGCTGTAAACCTAAGCGGAATGGATCTCAAGAAAGCAACAGATCTATATGAGACCATCGAAGCATTCTCTGGATATGGATTCAATAAGAGTCACGCTGTAGCTTATGCTGTTGATTCTTATTATTCAGCGTGGCTACACACTCACTATGAAAAGCAGTGGCTTGCAACATGTCTTCAGACATGGAATGGATCTCCAAAGTTTGGAAAGATTATATCTGAGATTAAATCTTTTGGGTATAAAATCTTACAAGCTGATATCAATACGTCTTCTGAGGTGTGGGTATTCTCCGAAGAAAGAGGGGGATTCGTTCCTCCGCTTACAGCAATTAAGGGAGTGGGATCAGCAGCTGTACAGGAAATATTGGAAAGACGACCCTTTGATAACATCGATCAGCTGCTATTTACAGAAGACGGAAAGTGGAAACCTTCAAAGATGAATAAGACTTGTTTTGATTCATTGTGCAAGATTGAGGCATTTAGTTCGCTATCTGAAATGCTAGATGGAACGATTGAAAATCACAGGCAGCTACACGAAGTTATTGTAGGAAACTATGACAAGCTTAAGAAGGGGAGGCATGGAATCACAAAGACAGCTGCAAAGAAATTAATGAAAGAGGCAGGATCAGTTCCTGACTTTATACCTGAAAAAATACGTGAAAATATTGATCTTCCAGACTGGAGTAGGGAGATAAAGATAGGCTTTAATGTTGATCTATTGTCTGGTGTAGATGAAGCCCTTGTCTTCCCACCAAAGATTATGGATAAGATTAATAAGGCAGAGCTCAAATCAATAATTACAATGGAAGGAAATGAAAAAGGAATAGTATGGTTTTGTATACAAGAGATGCACGAAAAACTTACTAAGAATGGAAAGAAATATTATCGCATGAGGGTAATGGATAATAACTCTGAGAGCTGCTGGCTCCGTGTCTGGGGAGGCTTTAATAACCAGCCTGAATTGTATACAATGTGGCTAGCTGAAGTTGCTTCTACAGAGTCCTGGGGATGTTCAACATCATCGTATAAGATGAAAAAGATCGACGTTTAGTGATAACTTTTCCAATTAAAAGTCTGTTTATAGAGGGTCCTGATTGCTCTGGCAAGACGACGCTTATAAGAAATATTCATACTCTAACTGGGTATAGATGGCATATCTTTGATAGATCTCAAATATCAAGGAGAATTTTTTGCAAGTTTTACGGAAGAAATATTGATAATCTAGACTATGACCTTCACGAAGAATTGTCAAACCTTAATAATAGATTTGTTATTTTGTTGCCAGAGTTTAATGTGATTGAAGAAAGATTTAATTCATGCGGAGATGATATACACGAAGATCTCTCTGCTATGCGGAAAGTCTATGATGCATTCTATGAAGAAAAAGACAATCTAAATAAGTTTCCAAATGTATCAGTCTATGAATCAGACGTGTCACTAGAGGGGATTGTTTTTAATTTAGGCAAATCTGAAATGTATTCGCTATCTGATATATCAGAGCTAGTCAATTCTTTCGTAGAATCTACGTCTCGCAAAGAATCATACCCGCTTTCTTTTACTCTGTATGATGATGGTAAGTTTGAAGAAGCTTCATCTGATATACTTGATCATGAGAATGAGAGGGAATACTATGATATGATTAGATCGTCTCTTTTAAGAAAGATTGATATGGAGCTAGCTGGAGATAATGAATATGCCAGAGTTGAAACAGAGGGTTCGCGAAGGTTCGTGTATACCGATTCTTCGTGCATATCATTTATTCAGGTAGCTATTAGAGATGAAGTTATGGATTTTAATTGTGTGATTAGATCTACGGATGTTAAAAACATTTTTCCGTATGATATAAAATTCTTGTACTTCTTAGCAAGTGAGTGTTTTAATAAGCTTGGTTGTGCAAAAAAAGCTAGATTAAGATTTAACTTAAACTCTGCTCACGTTGTAGAGTAAAATTGACAGATAGGAGAGGGATAATGAAAAGAGCTTTAGTTACAGGGGGATGTGGATTCATAGGATCTAATCTCACCCACAAACTTGTTAGTGATGGCTGGTCAGTAGATGTAGTCGATGATATGTCAAGCGGTCATTTAGAATTGCTTGAAGGGTTAAAGCTGAGGGTGGTTCCTGTAGATTTACTAAAGGCATTCTATGAGGCAAGACCGATATCAGAAAGAGATAGCGGAACCGTTCATGTAATCCAGGGAGACTTTTCTCATACAAATATCTTAGAGTCTATTCAGGCAAAAATGTATACACATGTCTTTCATCAAGCTGCCGTTCCTCGAGTTTCATACTCAGTTGAGCAGCCATCGCATACGACTGATGTGAATATCTCTAGTACAGTTAGATTATTTCAAGCATGCATAGGCTCTGTTAAGAGAGTTGTGTGGGCATCTTCATCTTCAGTTTACGGAGGTGCAGAAAATATGCCAACGCATGAGGATACAGAAAAGAATCCTAAGTCACCATACGCATGGCAAAAAAGTGCAGTAGAGGATATAGCAAGCCTATTTTGTCATCTCTATGATATTGATATTATCTGTCTAAGATATTTTAATGTGTTCGGTCCCGGACAGTATGGAGACTCTCCCTATTCAACTGCAGTCTCTGCGTGGTGTCATGCTCTAAAGAATGGGCTTCCTATGAGAAGTGACGGTGATGGCTCACAGTCTAGAGATATGTGTTATGTTGATAATGCAGTTCACGCAAATATCTTAGCAGCAGAATCTGATCTACCCGGTGGTTTCAACGGAAGATGCTATAACATTTCGTGTGGAGATAGAACATCAAATTTAGAAATATTAGAGCACTTTAAAGAGAGATATTCTCATGCAGTCGTTGTTGCCGCGGCATGGAGGCCCGGAGATGTGATGCACACACAGGCAGATATATCAAGAGCAAGGGATGAGTTGGGATATGAGCCGCTAGTAAGATTTTGGGAGGGGCTGGAAAAAACAATTGAATGGTGGAATATTGAAGATGGAGACTGATGAAATAAAGACAGCATGGGTTTCTAAGTCATGGACCAAGAAGGAAAAGCCCTGGGGTCATGAGATGTCATGGTCATCATTTACTTCTGGTCATGGAAAGCTGTTATTTATTCTTAAGGGAAATAGGACAAGCTTGAAATTTAATCCACAGAAAAATGAATCGCTTCTAGTTTTAAGCGGGAAGCTTCAAGTTACTTTTGGAGATGAGCTAAGTATTAAAAATCCAAATTCGCATCCAATGATAACAAAAGTCCTAGAGCCCGGTGGGTGCTTACATGTACAGTCGTGCTGTCCGTATCGGCTAGAGGCTCTAATGGATTGTGAAATTATTGAAATTGGAAACTACTTACATGACTCTCCCGTAAGAATAGAGGATGACTATGGACGCTCAGATGAAAAGAATACCTGAGTTTATTATCTTTGCTGGACCAATGTTTGGCTCCAAGACAACCAGACTGCTTGCAGCTGTAGATAGATTTAGATATCAGAATAGAAATGTTATAGCATTCAAGCCATCTCTTGATGAGCGATATTCAAGTGTCGAAATCTGCACGCATAATGGAGGAAAGTTACCTGCAAATGCTGTTAAGACTGGCGAAGATATAATTAGGACTATCGAGCTCAACGATGGAGACGTTGATGTTATTGCTGTCGATGAGGCATTTATGATAGAGGGAATATCAGATGTGCTTTTAAAGCTATTCAGAGAGGGGAAGACGATTGTTGTATCTTCACTTCAGCTTTCTGCAACAGGCAATGTTTTTACTGAGGTTAGAGATATGATGCCTTGGGCGACAAAGATTGAAATATGCCCGGCCGTTTGTACGGTCACGGGTCTAGATGCATACTATACTCATAGAAAATTTAATGATATGAAAGAAATTACAGTTGGCGGTTCTGACTTATATGAGCCGAGATGCTGGTTTTATCATAGTTATATGAACAACCTAAGCGATGAAGAGAAGGAACCATGATTGAACCAACTAGTGTTGATTTAGTTATTTATCACGCAAATTGCTCTGATGGTTTTGGAGCAGCTTACGCAGCGTGGAAGTGTCTTGGAAAGAAGGCAGTATATCATGCAGCAAAGCACGGATCAACTCCTCCAGATGTAACTGGCAAGAATGTTGCTATTCTTGATTTCTCATATGATAATGTTACCATAAAAGGAATGATTGAAGAAGCAAACGATCTAATTGTAATAGATCATCACAAGTCAGCAATGGTAGAGCTTCATGATATTAGTAATACAATTTTTGACATGAATCATTCTGGAACAATACTTTCATGGAACTTTTTTCATCGTGGAAAAGAGCCCCCAAAGTTTCTTCTTTACATAGAAGATAGAGATTTATGGAAGTGGGAGTTACCATATTCTAAGGAATTTGCTGCATCTTTTGACATGATTCCCTTTGAATTTGAGGAATTTTTAAAGTTTGAAGATGATTCTGTATTTGATGACGCAGTAAAGAGAGGCTCGTATATTCTAGCCTATTCGAAGACAGTTGTGAAAAAGGTGTGTGAAAAAGCTAAGCCAAGAAAATATGATGGTCACGATGTCCTTGTAGTAAATTCATCTCACTGGATGTCTGAGATTGGCGCAAGACTATCTCCGGACTGTGACTTTGCAGTAATATGGTACTACGATCATGAAGAAAGAAATATCAAGGTGAGCCTAAGAGCATTTCATGATCACGTAGATGTCTCTGAGGTGGCTAAGAAATTCAACGGAGGCGGTCACAAAAAAGCTGCAGGATTTACACTACCGGGTGAGACAATTCTAGATGATTTGTTTGATAGAATTATTGAACCTATTGTTGACACGACGCCTGCAAGAGAAGAGCTTAAGAAAATAAGAGAGGTTCTTGAGGAAAAGGGTGATCTCGATAAAGAGGAAGCCGTCGATCAAATGGAAGCTCTCTTAGACGAACTTGAATCAGAGGAAGAAGATGAATCAGGAAAATTGTGTGAAGATCCGGGAGAAGATACAGGAGGCGGGACTAAGACTACAGGGACAATTACCCTCCTCACCTCGGCATCCCAAGGGTAGAAATGCATACGCTCACATTGCAAAAGTAATAAAATCAGTCTTTGGAAAATCATACAAAGACGTTGAAGATGACAGATTTAAATCTGTCATGGGTGTTATTGAGTATTGTGAGAGGAATCCATTTTAGGAATTAGATTATGAGACCAAGCTGGAATACTGTGTGGATGAAATTTGCTCATCTAATTTCTAAAAGATCTTATGACCCAAGGTATCAAGTTGGAGCAATTGTTGTCACAGAAGACAATACTCAGGTTATGGCAGTCGGATATAACGGAAATTATTCGGGCGGCCCTAACGAAGTTGAATCAGCGATACCAGGTGAGTCTGGAATGCTGCATGCAGAAATCAATGCTCTTTTAAAATGTGACTATAACGACCCTCAGAGAAAGATAATGTATATCACACTTAGCCCATGCAGGATGTGCGCAAAAGCAATCATCAATGCAGGCATAGATGAAGTGATATATGATGAACTCTATAGAGATGATTCTGGGTTAGAAATTTTAAAGTCTGCAGGCTTAGATGTAAGAAAAATTTAACCCTCTCAACATCATATTTAATAACGAGGCCGATGTGAAAGTATTCAGTAAAAGTGATATTTTAGATATTTCTGATAGAATACATCAGAAAAATGAAAATATTGATATATTTGCCGGATCTGGAGATGATAAGAAAGTTATTCTTAAGAATGGATTCAAGATTAGACACATTCCGTCCGGCTTGATTTATACAGTTATAAAGGTAATACTGCCTAAAGATTCCGGAGAAGCAAAAATTTTATGTCAGAGACCGGGAAAGAAATTACTTATTCCAGCGGAAAGTCTGGCAGATTATGAGAGGCAATGATGTCACAGTTTACAAATAAAGATCTTAAAAAGAATATAAGCGAGAGTTTAGGGCTCAATAGAAAAGATTCACTTAATGAATCCTATGTAGCCCAGCCAAAAACATTCAGTCTTCCAACAGAACTATTGAGCTCTGCAAGCAAAAAGAGTCATCTAGAGCTATACGACAAGTACATAGAAGATTTTAATAGAATAAGTGCGGAGCTAGATACAGTAGATAGACTTGATGTAAATTCTAATCACTCTAGATTTAGAGATTTAAAGATTGATGAAACTTGCAACATGAATGCTGTCTATTTGCATGATTTATATTTTGCCAATATTAGTGATCTACATAGTGAGATTCCGATGGACTCTCTTTCATATATGAGACTTTCAAGAGACTTTGGATCATTTGATGAGTGGCAGAGAGATTTTATAGCTTGCTGTCTAGCATCAAGGTGCGGATGGGCAATTACATATCTTAATACGTTTACTCAAAGTTATATGAATTGTCCCATAGACCTTCATAGCTTAAACGTTCCCGTAGGGTCATATCCAGTCATAGTAATGGATATGTGGCAACATGCGTATTATAGAGATTACTTAAATGATGTCAAGACATATACTTATGGAATGATGAAACAGCTGAACTGGAATATTATCGAAGATAGGTTCAGAAAAGCAGACAATGTTCAAAAGCAGCTAGGAGGATAGTATGAAAAATTCTGATTTAAGATTTTTAAGATCTCTGATTATTGAACAAGTTGAGGAACTATTTTCTGAACCAACAGCAGACGAGGAAGTGACCAGGCTAGAAAAAGATTCTGCTGATGATCAAATAGATTCATTTATTTTAAAATTTGAAAAAGATTCAATATCTAGTGAAGATTCTGAAGCAGGCAGCCTAAATGAGTCTTTAATAAAGCTTTCGCTTAGAGCCCTCTTAATGGAGCAGGAAGATGAGGAAGATCCGCTTGCTGATGACGAAGGAGCTGGTGACGAAGGAGCTGGTGACGAAGGAGCTGGTGACGAAGCTGAACCAGTAGAAGATCCTCCCCCAGCTGATAGCGCTGATACAGATGCTGAGCCAATAGAGGCTATGCCGAAGCCTCCTCTAGACATTGACGCATTTACAAAGCGAGTTGCAAGGTTAGCTATGAATCATGAAACCCTCTTAGACATAAAGTCTGTTATTGTCAATAGGGCTATGAATTTTCTATTAGACAACTACGATCAAGAGCATGCTGATGAGATGAGAGAAATTCTAGATTCACAATTTGACTTTGACTTAGACGGCGGAAGAGAAGAGCCTGAGGCACCATATGCGGCTGGAGCATTCCACGGCGGCACTGGTCAAATGGGTGGCGGAGGTGCATAGTGAATAAGAAGACCTACACAGATTTTGAAACTAAGAAGACTATTCATTTCAATATTACTCGTGAAACACACAGTAGCTTAAGAATTCTATGTTTTAAGAATAGGCTTTCAATGCAAGAGGTGTATGAAGAGATATCTCAGAGAATAGCTGCAGAGTCACCTGAGATGATTCAGCTTCTTGAAAGCCTCGCGCAAGACAAAAGAGACAGAGTTATTAAAAAATTATCTGAAACAGATGCTGAATCAGTCTATAATATTATAGAAAAGGAAAATCCTCTAGCGAGAGAGTAATGTTTGCATGGTTCAAATCTTTATTTTTTAGAAACACAATCGACCCAATGGAAAGCGCAAGGGTCGAAGAAAGAATTGCTATTCTTGAAAATCAGATGTCTGAGGTATCAAACGTCATTCATAAGCAATCAGCTTTAACAACCATCATAGCAGGAATTCAATGTGATATCGTTACTGTGCTAAACGATAATCCTCCCCCAAAGAAAATAACGTCATCTGATATTGAGGAAGTATTAATGAATTTCTCTATCGATGATGACGATTTTATAAATTAGAGAATCGTTTCTAAACTTCTGGAATAATTAGAAGTATAGCCTTTAATTTGGAGGAGCTATGCGAAAAGGTGTTCTAGATACGATTCTTGAAAAAGCGATTTCTCGCAAGTTGTTAGTTTTTGTAACTGCAACAAGTTTAATGATGTGGTCTGATCTAACGTCAGAAACATGGGGTATGATAGCTATTGTGTATATTGGCGGTCAGACTGTTGTAGATACAATGAAAGCCTACAGACATAATGCTTAGTCTTATCAAGATAAAAGCATTCCTGAAGAGGGCCTGGGCGTGGTGCAAAAAGAATTGGAAACTTTTCCTCGGCGCTGCAATTCCAATACTAGTGCTTGTAATAACTGGGCGCTCGTCGGGTGCCCGCAAATTAATATCAAAAATAAGAGAAGACTACGATAAAGAAATAGAAGTCATTGATAAGGCGCATGAGAAAGAGCTAGCTGATAGAGAGATGGCTAAAAAGAGATACTTAGAGTCAATTGAAAAAATAGAAAGTGAATTTTTAGAAAGAGATGCGGCATTATCTACAAAGAAAAAGAAAGAAATTGAAAAAGTAATTTCTGAAAATTCTGATGATCCAGATGAGATAACTAGAAGAATATCTGAAATTACGGGATTTGATATTCATATGTCATAAACTACTTAATGAATATGTGTTATGATTCTGTGAGGTTATTATGAATGATACATTTAAAATATTTGCAGGGAATTTAACTATCTTCTTTTTTCTTTGTGCGTCTTTAATTTCTCCAACCCTGGCCTACGCTGGAGAAGAGATAGCAACAGTTGAAGAAGGCCAGCCGGCACCATTTGACGGAACGTTATTTAATACTGAAGCCGCAGCGAGACTACTAGTTGATCTAGAGTTCTCTCAAGAGGCTTGTCAAATCGAAACAACAAGACAGCTTCAGCTACAATCTGCGCAGTTTCACCTAGAGATTGATGTACTGCAAGCATCAAAAGATTCATTACAATTTAGATTTGATGAAACGCTTGCTATTAGAAATGATCATATTCTTTATTTAGAGAAGAAAATTACAAAGAAAAAGGTTCCGCCGGAAGCTGTATTTGCAATAGGCGTTCTTTCTGGTGTAGCTTTAACAATTGGCGCAGGATATGCAATAGGCCAGGCAGCAAATCCATAGTACTTTTAATAAAGTATTTGATATTTATCTTCGAGGGATAGAAATGAAAGTTGTTGTTAATGAAAAAGCTTTAATCGAAGCCATGGAATCTCTAGCAGCTGGCACAGAAGAAGTGGAGCAGGAAGAGCCCGATGGGGGCTGGGGCAACAGAGATGGTGAGCCAATAGAGGCATCCCCTGTTATGTCAACACAGCTAGCTGTCGATAGGCCGCCAGTAGGAGACCCAGACTTCATGCCCACATCTACACAGCAGCTCTCACGATCAGCATCAACCATATCAGAAGAAGTTCCGCAGGATCAAATAGATTTTTTCTATAGAAAGTTACACGACATTCTTGATCAAGCACTTGATAGACACGGCTCTTCAGAGTACGAAGACTCCGAAACAACAGAGGAACCCACTGAAGAGGAAGAAGAGGAAGAGTCACTAGAGGCCGCACAAGAAGATATACCAGATGAAGAAGATGCAATCCTTGAATCGGTCTTTAAAAAAGCCATATCTATGATACTTGAACAAGAGGACCAGGACGATGATGTCATCTTTGCTCAGACAGATGAAGAGGTCGCTGACATTAATTCTGCTACCGCTGATCTGCTAACCCACTTTCAAGAGCAGGAGATCGGCTATGAGGAAGAGGAGTATGAATCTATAGTAATGAATCCTGGACAGAAATTTAGAAAGCCAATGAGACCAGAGAGGATGCGGCTAGATCTTGCTCGAGCACTTGTTGTCGATGATCTCGCAAAGCAGCTACTCGGCGGATTAACACCCGAGGGTAGAACAGAGGTGATAAGAAGGATACACCAAAAATATAAGTCAGACTGGCAAGATTTATTTGCATCACCAGAGTTTATTGAGCAGCTTGAATTTAATAAAGAAGTTGACATGGAAGCTCGCAAGATGATGAAGGATCAGACTAACGAGGAAGTCTTAGCCTACCTACTTGCAAAGGCAGAGTCTGAAACAGACCCTAGAAGAAAAGAAGCATATAAGACAATCGCAACACTTACAAAGCAGGGAGTTGTAGTAGATACACCAACTTGGGATCGAGAGATGCGAGAGATAGAGCTAACTCCCGAGCAACAGAGACTAGCAGACTTAGAAAAGGCAGAGAAAGATCTAAAGAAGCTCGATTCACTTTCGACATATTTTGGATTCAAGAATGCAAGCGGTATTAGACAGTGGAGAAGAAAATTTGCAGAACCTAAGTTTAAAGCACTAATAGGATCAATGACTGGGGTCTCTGCCTATGGAGACTATGCAAACAAGGTTATGGAGAATATGGCAGCACTGCTTGATGAATTTGTTTCAATAACTGAAAGGACGCTGGCATCTTTAGATGCAGATAAAAATCTATCTCCAGAAGAGGAAGATTTAAAAGAGGGTATATCCCACATCAACGATCAATTTCAAGCCATGCTAACTGCATCACACGACGATGAGCTGGGTCACATACCCGCAGATTTATTACAGGGAGGCGGAGGATACATATTAAGAATAGCATTCTCAGAAGCTTATTTTAATAAACAGTTTAGAGATTTCGCCAAGCTAATGAAAGATCACATCGTTGCATTTTTAGTATCTCAGGGGATAGATCCCAAAGCAGCCAATACTTTTTCTAAGATGTTTAACGGAGAGGTCGATTTAGTTACTCTTGACGCTGATTCAGCACAAGCTAGAAAGCTTGTAGCTGGTGGAATCACTCCAGAAATTTATAAGGCTGCAGCAGCAGAAGAGCAGAAATTTATCTCTAATTTCTTTACAGGAGATTATCAAAAGAAATCTGATCAGCAGTTTCTCCAGAGGCTTGGAGACAAAAAGTATCTTGTAAAGCTATTTGAAAAATCGATTGATGAAGCTTTAAGTACAATGGATATAGAGAAGAAGCTTGATCAGGCTCTTGAAGTTCCAGAAAAAGGTGACGAAGATGTTAATCTAGAAGAGAACCTTAAGAAAATGATCAATACTATCCTGAGGATGTGATGCCGCTCGTGAAGTACTTAGGTGAAAATCGAATCAGAGACGTTCAGTCATCGTGCAGTTCAGTATCAAGAATCCTTGAAGGGATATCTACAACCATACCTGACGGAGATTTGCCCGTTAGAGCCGAAACCTCAGACTGGCAGACCAGATCAGGCCCTGAAAGATTATTCAAAGTATTTGAATTTTTAAAATTTTCTCATTTAGATTATTTTGTAAATGAAACATTAAAATATCAAGAGTATAATCAGCACCATTGTAAGATGATCATTAGCCATAGATTAATTGAAATAGAAACATACACACTTGACATAAGCAGGATCACACAGCAGGACTTAAACTTGGCAAAATTTTGTGATGAGCTGTACGAAGATATCAAATATTTTGTTGCAACTAGTGAGGATGAAGAGTGAAGGTTTTTGTTAGCGATGAAATAGCTGACAGCATAGATGTTAGTCAGTTTTATGAAGATGGAACAAGAATAGGCGGTATTTCTGTATTGCTAAAGGTGTCTGGCAGAGAAGTTAGTGCGCCATCAAGCAAGATGAAAGTTATTCACGACGTCGCTTTCGACGCCGAAAGGGTCGAGATGAGCTTTGTTTGCGATGGAGAGCTTGCTTCTCTATTTATCTTGAATAATGTAGATTCGATATCGCTATACACTGCTGACAAAACTTTAGTCAAAGAGTATGACAATTTTAAAACTTTGTCAAAATACTTTGAATTACTTGAAAATAGAAAGTATGAGTGCAGCATAATTGTTGAGCTATTAAATACATAATACTGTGGAGGATTAAGATGTCAAGAAACACAAAACCCAGATTTGCTTTTGATAAATTTGTAAAAGATATTTGTAAAAGAGAGGATGATGGAAGAGAAAGAATTAAGAGCTTAGAAGAGGTCGAAGAGTCACCTCAGAGAAAGTATAATAGACTTCATACAGAAAACTGGCGTAATCGAACTCGAATGGAGAAAGCAAAATGAGCACTATTAATCTTGAGACGTCAGAAGACATCAAAATATTTCTTAGATTGCTTGCAGAGGAGAGTATCAAGGATGCCAAAGCATCAATCCACGATGATTCAAAGCAAAAGAATATTGTTGATAGAATGAAATCAGATAGCAAGATTTTTAATAACATTTATGAACAAGACGAAGAGGGAGAAGCTGTTGAGGTCGAAGAGGAGACTGAAGATGACGATGTCGAAGAGCCCGCTCCAGATAACAGTCCGTCATCTCTAGAGGTCTCACTGGACAGTATAAGCACTGCAGTTAAAGATCTTAGGAGCGGCAGGTCTGTAGATGATAGTAGTATGAAGTCTCAGCTTAGGGATTATTTTGATAGACTTGAGCCACTCGAGAGAGAGGCTCTATTAACATTTATGAAAGCATTTGCGGGAATCCTTACCGGACAAACTGATGGATCATCAGCTCCAGACCCCAGCGATCCACCATCAAGCATAACAATGTCTAGTGATGATGAAGAAGTGAGTGCAGATATAGACGTTGAATCCGAAGAGGGGAAAGATCCTCTCGCCGATGATTCACCTGAAGAGGAGCCCGAAGAGGGAGAAGAGGATACTAAGCCCCCAATAAAGGCAGGATCTCCAGCAGATCTATCTGAAATAAGAAATCGGGTAAGAAATTTAATGAGATCTTAGCTAATTTGTTGTAATTTTTTCTCCTGTGTGGTAAAATAATGTATGGAAAAAAGAATAATAGCATTGCCCAAAGGCGGAGACTTAGAGGTCGATCTAACACCTGAGTTTTTGAATCTTATCAAATCTCATTTCAGCCTTAACAATATCGAAGATGTGACTGATGATCATATTAGAATGTTCATCTATGCAAGCACCAAGACTGCATTTGAGACTCCTGCGAGAAAACCATTCTAGATGCAGCTGATAAAACATAATCAGTCAGAATTTAAACTCTAGATTCATATTTATGATAGGGTTGGTTTCAAATGTCATTAGTATCTCTTTTAAGGAAGTTAATTTTAGAAGAAGCATATCTGCGTGAGGGCGGTTTAAAACTTAGTCCTGAAAAAAGAGATATGCTAGCACAGCTGACACCAGCTGTTGTTAACGCTGCAGTTGAAATATATACGGCGCTAATAGATCAGTGGAACTTATATTTAGAATCTGTAGGCGAGAAGCCAGTTCGTGCAATGCGCCCTGTTGGATCTGTAAGTTATTATCAGCAAGACATGTCGCAAGGAAGCGATGCATCGTATGGAGATATTGACTATCTTGTATCATTCCCATCAGAGTTTGAGGGAGAAGAGTTCGATAGAAGAAGAGATGACAGAAGGGTTACATCTAAATATGAAAATTTATTTGTAAGATTTTTGAATGAAAGAAGGCCAGACACAGTTGATATAGATGAGACGCTGAGAGGCAGCACGCCACTCATGGTTATGCTTAGGCTTCCGAACGGACAGCTTGTTCAAGTAGACACCGTTGTAACTTTCCCAAGATATTCTGGGTGGATGGAGGGAAGATACACGCCTGAGCACGGGATTAAAGGGTATACAATTGGAAATCTTTATAAAGCATTGGGCGACTATCTGGTTATGTCAATTAGTACAGAGGGTGTGATAGTAAGATCCAAGATGGGTCAAAGAGTTCCAAGTAGATTCTCAAGAAGCAAGGGAGTTGAAACAGAAAATATAAGCACTAGTATTCAAACCTTTCTTAGAGATATAGCAAAGTATATTATAGGCTCTGAAGAAATTAATGAAGATCCCCTCCTTAGAAATAATCCCGGAGTTGATCCACAAAATGTTACAATTGCAGGGCTGGCTTCCGGAATAAAGGGGCTAGCCCTTACTCTTGGAAATCACGGTGTCTATAACTCTGATGAAATGTTAAGGACGATATTGTCTAATTATGAAAGCGGGTTGAGAAAAAACGTGGAATCTAAAAGAAGTAGATTTATAGATGATGAATCATATCAAAAACTTTTGAAGCTTAATGCTCTCGTTCTTCAAAAAGTAACTAATGAGTTCGGAGCTTAAGTTGGATTATTTTACGTCAGACCTTCATTTCGGTCACAAGAATGTCATACGGTTTTGTGATAGACCGTTTAAGACAGTTCATCAGATGAATGAAGAAATTATTACTAACTGGAATAGAATCATTTCAGATTGTGATAGGGTGTTTGTTTTGGGAGATGTGTTCTTGTGCCCACCTGAAGAAGCAAAAGAATATATTGAAAAATTAAACGGATATAAGATACTGGTAAAGGGAAATCATGATTATAATGAAAAGAAGATGCTCTGGACTGGATTTGATGAATTTTATAAAAGTCTTGACTATAAAATGCCAGATGGAAGGCTCGCGCTGTTAGAGCACAGGCCGGTGCCTGACTGCATGATTGATGAAAAATATGATCTAATGATGCATGGTCACATTCATGTCGCAGAAAGGGTGAGAGGGAAAAAGATAAATGTCAGTACCGATATCTGGGCATTTGAACCAATACCCATATCAACTATCCAGGCTCTAAACCTTGAATCTGCAGATGACAATGAGTTTTTAGATTATAGTATCTCAGAAGACGGAGTTATTGAAATATCAGGAAAGTTTCAAATGGAAGATTTCGCCGGAGTTTCAGAAGCTGTGTTTAAGAAAATGAGTAAGCTGTGGCCCAACAGGAGAAAAAAATGAAATTAGGATTATTTGGGGGAGGCTTCAAGCCGTTCACTACTGGACATTTTGCGAAACTAGCTCGCGCAATAGATGATAGTGACAAGGTTTATCTATTTTATGGAATTCAGCAGAGAAAGCCGATAAAGATTGGAAAAAGAGGAAAACCGTTAAAGTCGGGACAAAAGTTTAGGCCAATAGGGAGTAGTGGAAGATTCTATACTCCGGAGGTATCTAAGCAAATTTTTGATATATATGAGGCAGCAATTGAAAGAGAGCTTCCAATGGTAGAGGTTGAATCTACACTGGGCACTACGCCTATGAGAAGAGTGTTTGAAATTATTGAAGAGTTTGTAGAAGATCCAGAGATGTATGAGAAAGTTACAATCTATGGCGCCGAAGACACTATTAGAGATTATCTTAGAAAGCTGTCATATTTTGGAGACCTTATAGAGACAGGAAAAGTACAGCTAGGAGCAATATCTCCAGAGTCTGCAAATGACTATCTTGATGAAGAGAGGCTGATGGATATCATAGAACAAAGCGAAGAAAGCTCAATAGTAGCATTAAGATCATACTATCCCGATGCCTCTCAAGAAGATTTAGAAAGAATGCAGAGAATAAGAGGGACTGAGGTTCGAGATATTGCATCAACAGAAGAGGGAATTGAAGAGGCAAAGAGATTTCTTCCGCCATTTTTAAATGATGATGAGAAGAGCAGGGTTATAGATCTAATGCTCGGAAGGGGAGAATCACCCATGACAGAGAATCACTTAAGATATTTTATTCAAGGAATAATAAGGGGATAGCATGGCAATACTTTTACCGCCGTCTGTTATTGAGAAGGCAGCATCAAGATTTAAAAAGGTAGCAACACTGTCTGAACAGGCAGAGCTCGAATCACATATATTAAATTTCTATGAAGATTTCAATATGCCCATGAGTGATCTCTACGAACTAATAGACACAATTCAAATGGGAGAATTGCAAGAGATTCAAGAGAAGATGGACGGCCAGAATATAACATTCACTGTTATGGACGGTTCTTTATTATTCTTTAGTAAGGGAGCGACATATAAGAGAGTATTATCTGGTGCCGGAATGGATAGGGCTGGAATCATAGAAAAATATTCATGGAATGACAGCGTCAGAAATGCATTTGTTAAAGCATACGATGCGCTGTCACCAGTTTCTTTGCAGTTTCAAGATTCGTTATTCCAGAATGGAAAGGTTCTAATTGAGTCAGCGCTGTTAACTCCAGAGAATCCAAATACAATAGTTTATGATGAACCATCAATACGGTTTATTCAGGCAGCCGCAGTAGCACCAGATACTGTCGTAGATGACGAGGCCTTCAATGAATTTGTATCTTCAGCAGAATCAGGAGCAAATCAGGACTTTCACATGGGATCTGTTCCATACCTCAGGCTTCTTCGAGCACTAGATATAACTGATGAGGAAACAGGTGAGATTAAATCTTCAATTGATTCTCTACTTAGCCAATATAATTTAAGTCAAGAAAATACTATGGGTGAATTAGTTCACTCAATGGTTCGTGAAAAATTAGGTGATAGTGTTCCAGAACAACTGCTAGATGCTGCTACTGCAAAGATAGCTACGGGAAGAGGAAGCATTGCCAGAGCGTTTAAAAAGATTGATCCAGAAGGCTGGGACAGCTTTAATAATAATATTCTTAAGAGAAGGGCAACGTTTTTAGCAGATGCGATAATCCCTATTGAAAATATAGTTCAAAGAATTGGGATTCTTGTAATTAGAAATATTGATTTTACTCTCAAGGCAAGCAACAGAGATGATCTTTCTAGATTTATTAGCTCTGCTCGCGTCGCATTTGATGGAAATCATATCATTGCAAATCCAAAGGAGCTGGAAGGAATAAGGGTAGCGCTTGCAAGAATCCAGGCCAATGAAGAATTATTTGAGAAAGCAACTGAGGGAATAGTATTTAAGTGGAAAGATGGCAAAACAAGAAAATTAACCGGAATGTTCACACCAATAAATAAGCTTAGAGGATTTTTCGCTTACGGTGGAGCTCAAATATCGGGAGGAGATGAGGTGATACAAACTGTCCAGGAAAGAGTTGAAAGTGCGTGGAGCAGGATGATTAATGAGGGAGGAAACGCATTTAAGGATGCCACAGGCAGAGTGATTACTCGAAGTGAAAGAATACCCAGAGAAGAAGTCTCACCAATCGTTGCTAGCTTTGTGAGAGATATTTTAGATCCTCTTGGGATGGATCACATTGGTGTTGGAACAACTGTTACAAACTTTCCCGATGTTGGAGATATAGATGTAGTAGTTGATGCTAAAGATGCCAAAGACGTTAAAGAGAAATTATCAGCCCATCCAGGCTTGCAGGTAGAGCTCGAAGAGGCCCCGGGAATAAACAGACTATACATGCTGCCTGGCGGCAGCGGGATAGCAGTTCTATATAAGGTTCCACTTACAGGCGAATTAGTCCAAGTTGATGTGATGCCGAGCAAGGGAGTGGCACTCGATGATGTTGGGTGGATGCTAGCTGGAGCACCTGAGGGGGGAGTTAAAGGGAGATATAGAAATATTCTTTTATCGTGGATAGCAAAGAATATGAGCGAAAGAGAATCGGCTGAGACAGGAGATGTTGTTAAGTACACATACGCACGAGGTCTTTTAAAGAAGGTTAATAATGTACCCATAGGGTCTAGAGAGACTGACCCAGATGTCTTCCTCCCATCTCTTGGTATAAATACTCATAAGAAGGAGCTAAGATCATTTGAAGGGCTAGTGACAGCAATGAGAGCTAATCCAGAGCTAAGCGCAATACTACCGGGATTCAGAGAGTACATTAGTAATAGAAGCCACCTACTAAGTACAGATCCTGCTAGAGCCGCTGAGGCAAATGCTGCAGCAGACTATATCGATGGAGTTCTCAATGAAGTTGTCAGGCTAAGCATCAGAAGGCTTTTAACTGAAGAAGATGAGGGAGATGATGATATCGCATTACATGCCAGCGGCCTTCCAACAGGAGATGAAACAGATTCGCCTTCAGATATGACCCATATCACAACTGACTGGCTTCGAAGAAACTCTGTCACAGCTGCAGATCATCCAGCAGCAGCGGCAATTTATAAGCCGGATACTAATTCATATTATGCAGATTCAATCCCGTATCTTCTTTTAGGATATGAAGATGCAGCTGAAGAGCGAGAGGGCGAACAATTTGAAGCAGGCATAATAGATTACACAGCAGCTCAGTTTCCAGGCACAGCGAAAGCAACTAGAATCGGGGGAGAGGGAGAGGACTTGAGCTGGAATGGAGTTAGGTATGAGTCAAAGAAATCAAAAACGAATTCTCCCACGCTTATGTTTAATTCAACATTTCCCAAAGCTGCAGACGATCTATACTATTTGTTTACGACAAACGTTCCAAACAGAGCTCAGATAAAGGAGATATTGGGAGAGATACGAACTGCATCTGGAGACAGATTCATGGAGGACTGGAAAAATCTCGGTCCTGAGGATAGATCTGCAATGGCATCCATGTGGAGAGATGAGATGGAGTCATACGCATCTGAGCAGCTTAAAGTAGATAAGCATGTGAAAGAGCTGCAGGCCTCACTAGATACGTGGGATGACCCTTCTCGTCTAGCTGTACAGGGAGATCCGGTTGAAGATCTAAGCGACAGAGAGGAAGAGGTTAATTTAAAGAGAGAGATTACGGGGCAAATAAAAGAAGCTAAAATTCGAGCAATGACTGTTAAGGATCATGATGGGAATGATATCACCTTTACTTCTAAGAAAAGTTTTAAGGACTACATCTCAAGTAGAAAAGCATTAATTAGCTCTAGCTCTGACAGCTTCAAGAGATTAAAAAATCTCGGCTTCAATATGAAGGTGTATATTGTACCGAGCGCAGTATTGAGGAAGACAATAGTAGATTCAGCATTTCCTGGAATATTTGATTCTGTTACAGGAAAGCCAGATGCTGAAAAATTAGTCAAGCAGATTAAAGACTATCTTGATAATTTTGGACTAGAGTACAAGATAGCCAACAAGATAGCTCCCCAGCTAGTTCAAGAGCTTGTATCTGGTCTAGAATCACCCCATGAAAAGGGCTGGTCAATGAACATGGGATTATTAAATGTCAGAGTAAAGATCTACATTGAACCCAAGAAGGCAGTATAATGCCCGCAGTCAGCGTTCAGGATATGGAGGCCATATTAGATAAGTTAGGCTTTGTTTCAGAGTATGTTGGCGACTGCGACGACTGGGTTACTGTGAAGAAACAGGTGCTTTTAAATCTCCCGCCCGCAGCTAGAAAGAATTTTTCCACTAGAGATTCTAAAACTAAAGAGCAATGGCTGAATGATTTTGAGAAAGATCTGATTATTTATTATAAAGAACTTACGGGCGTAGATCTAGTTCTTAGAAGTCTAGATGAGAGAAGGGAGATGTTTGATGTCTTATGATGAAAAACTTTTAAGAGAATTTGTTAAACACTCGCTTGGCTCTGTGAGAATCGATGAGGTCCTCACTTCCGACGCTTCGGCCAAAGGTGGGCGAGGTGAGGGATCAGCAGCCGGATCACCAGCACCCCTGTCCTACAGTGAGCGGTGGGGATACGGAAGACATA
>Ga0098054_1000347_pt1 | contig 33474 bp, 22 predicted proteins | sample 16_taG_FD_75048 | JGI IMG/M metagenome (GOLD analysis project Ga0098054, IMG submission 75048) | Marine viral communities from the Subarctic Pacific Ocean - 16_ETSP_OMZ_AT15313 metaG | ecosystem: Environmental > Aquatic > Marine > Oceanic | place: Pacific Ocean | collected 2015-01-18
CCACCACTGACGCCTGTATCCGTCCGCGCATGATGTACTGAGCCAGTGCCCGCATCAGCTGGTGCTACGAATTACTGGTGGCTGTCCGTGTAAGGCAGTAATGCCAGTAAGCGCGCGCGCTTGATGGCAGTGGACAGCTGACGCTGATACTTGGCCTTGGTACCGGTAATACGGCTTGGCACAATTTTTCCAGTTTCAGAGACATACTGCTTCAGTGTTTCCAGATCTTTATAATCAATTTCCGGAGCACCTTCGGCACTGAAACGGCAGAATTTACGACGACGATTGAAACGGGCCATCTTTACTTCTCCTCTTCCGCTACTTCTTCTGACGGCGCATCGGCTGCATCATCGGCAGAAGACGTGTCATCATCGTTGTCTGAATTATCAGCGGATGGGGCGCGTTGTCCCTCATCAGTACGCTGACTGTCAGATGCCGTATCTTCAGTTCGGGTATCGCGACGATCGCTGCGGTGGTCAGACTTCTCCGCTTTCATGATCGGTGAGTCACCCGTCACAGCTTCATCGCAGCTGAAGATTGCGCTGCGGATTACCGCATCGTTGTAACGGAATGCAGAACTCAGCTCATCCAGAACATCCTGACCACATTCAATGTTCATCAGGACATAGTGAGCTTTGTGAATCTTGTTGATTGGATAGGCCAGTTGGCGGCGGCCCCAGTCCTCGAGTCGATGTACCGTTCCGTTGCCGGTGGCAATGGTGCTGTTGTAACGCTCGATCATCCCGGGAACCTGTTCGCTCTGGTCCGGGTGAACCATAAATACGATTTCGTAGTGACGCATTGTCTCTCCCTACGGGTTATAGCTGCCCACCCAGTGCGGTGCAGCAAGGAGTATTGGCCCGATACAGACCAAGGGCGGGGATTCTACGGGTATGCCACTGCTATTTCAAGCGACATTTCAGAGAGTTACAGGGTTGGAACTGTCCATTTTAGCCGTTATGATTGATCGCTCACCTTCCCCATTTACCGAGGAAAAAACATGAAAACGATAGGCCTGTTAGCCATTGTACTGTTTGCACTGTCCAGTGTTGGTTGCACCAAGGTGGGTAGTGAAGCCTGGTGTACCAAAATGAAAGATACGCCCAAAGGCGACTGGACGGCCAACGAAGCCGCCGACTTCGCAAAACACTGCATTATCAAATAAATACGCGGGCCGTCAGGCAAGCCGTCATCGGCGTTGCCTGACGGCCTCAAACAGGCAGATGCCCGTCGCAACGGACACATTCAGACTGCTGACCACACCCACCATGGGCAGTTTTACCAACAGGTCGCAATATTCTCGGGTCAGTCGTCGCAGGCCTTTTCCCTCGGCACCCATGACCAACGCGACAGGTCCTTTCAGGTCAGTATTGTAAACCAGCTGTTCGGCTTCTCCCGCCGCACCGATAATCCATAATCCCCTAGCCTGCAACTTCCTCAGAGTCCGCGCCAGATTGGTCACCACCACCAGTGGCACGTTTTCGGCGGCACCGGAGGCAACTTTTTGCACGACAGGGGTGAGGCCCACTGAGTTGTCCTTTGGCACGATCACGGCCTGAACCCCAGCGGCATCAGCAGAACGGAGACAGGCACCCAGATTGTGGGGATCGGTGATACCGTCCAGAATCAGCAAGAAAGGCGTTTCCTCTGACCGATCAAGTAGTTCATAGAGGAAGTGTTCATCCTGAACTTCAGCATCATCACAGAGTGCTGCAACACCCTGATGCGAGCCGTCTGCCAGGTCATCCAGATCCGAGCGCATCACCCGCTCCACACTGAGCCCCTGGCGCTCGGCCATGGCCAGTATTTTTTGCAGGCGCTGGTCTTCGCGGCCGCGCAACACTTTTAACTGCCGCACCTTGTTGGCAGAGGTTTTCAACACGGCCTGGACCGCGTGTAATCCAAAGATCCACTGCCCTTGCCCCTTGGCAAGGTCCGCCAGCTTATCTGTCATGATCAGTACTCATCAGAGGCTACACAAGCTGTATCAGCGTTTTGCAGCTGGCGGCTTGCGTCGCCGGGGTTTCTGCTGCTTACCGGTTTTATCCGTTTTTGTAGCGGACTTGCCCGACCTGGATTTCCCGGTTTTTCCGCGCTTTCTTGCGGACTGTTCGTGTTCTGCTGCCAGCGCTGCAGCTTTAGGGCCTACGGAGGTCGCTTTCCTGCCTTTTTTACCCTCTTCCACCAGATCAAAATCGATCTTGCGTTCATCCAGTGCCACCCGACTCACCCTGACCCGCAATTTGTCACCCAGCCGGAATACCCGCTTGGTTCGCTCCCCCACCAAACGGTGGTGAGCGGCTTCGTGGTAGTAGTAATCTTTTGGCAACCCGGTGATATGAACAAGGCCTTCAATAAACAGCTCGGTCAGCTGTACAAACAAACCGAAACCGGTCACCGAAACCACGACGCCTTCGTATTCATCACCGACCCTGGATAACAGGTATTCGCACTTCAGCCAGTTCACCACATCGCGGGTCGCTTCATCGGCGCGGCGCTCCGTCATGGAGCAGTGTTCACCGCTGTTGATCATCCACTGCTCATCGTAGGGATAAATAGACGCAGCGCTCAGGACAGGGGCCCCTTCCACTTGTCTGGTGTGGCTCACTTTCCCTTTTTTGCGAATAAGATAGCGAAGTGCCCGATGCACCAGCAGATCGGGATAGCGCCGGATTGGGGAGGTAAAATGGGCATAAGCCGAATAATTCAAACCGAAGTGACCGTCATTCTCGGGGTCATAAGCGGCCTGATTCATGGTGCGTAGAATCACTGTCTGAATCACACCGGCATCGGGGCGACCGGCAATTTTTAACAATACCTGCTGGAAATCTTTTGGCGAAGGCTCGTCACCACCCGGTAAACCGAGGCCAATCTCACCCAGAAACTCACGGAGGTTAGCCAGCTTCTCTTGCCGGGGCCGCTGGTGAACCCGGTAAAGTGCCGGCAGTTTGCTTTTCTCCAGCAGTGTCGCCGTGCAGACGTTGGCACAGAGCATACACTCCTCAATCAGCCGGTGTGCTTCGGTGCGCTCAGAGGGGATAATCTGCTGAATTTTGCGCTCGGCATCAAACAGAATGCGGGTTTCCTGACTATCAAAGTCGATGGCGCCACGGATCTCCCGACGACCCAATAGGGCGAGAAACAGATCATAGAGGTGGTCAATGTGCTCCACCACTGCGTTAAACTGCTTGCGAATACCACTATTCTGGTCGCCGTGCTGGGCAATCATGGCGGCAACCTGGGTATAGGTCAGCCGGCTGTGGGAATAGATGACCCCTTCATAGAACTGGAATTTAGTGATCTGACCGTCGGCATCCATAGTCATTTCACACACCATGGTGAGTCGATCCACCTGGGGATTCAGTGAACAGAGTCCGTTGGAGAGCTTTTCCGGCAACATCGGTACCACATGCTGGGGAAAATACACCGAATTGCCCCGCAAGTAGGCCTCCTCGTCCAGCGGACTACCCACAGCCACATAATGTGAGACATCGGCAATCGCCACATAGAGCCGCCAGCCGCCGCGACTGAGCGGCTCGCAGTACACGGCATCATCAAAGTCCCTGGCATCCTCGCCGTCGATCGTGACAAAGGGCAGGTGTCGCAAATCCACCCGGAACTGCTTGTCCTCCTCCCGAACTTCAGCCGGGATGGCCTCGGCCTGGTCAATCACCGCTTGCGGCCATTGATTGGGAATACCGTAATTATGAATGGAAATATCAATCTCCATCCCGGGCGCCAGATGCTCACCCAGCACCTGAATAACCCGCCCGGCTGGCAGATTGTGGCGGCTCGGATGGGTCGTGATTTCCACCACCACAATCTGGCCTGGCTCAATATCGCTGCGTTGGTCGGGGGGAATCATGATGTCCTGGGAGACACGGGGGTTGTCCGGGCGAACAAAATGGATACCGCTTTCCACAAAATAACGGCCCACCAGTGTACTGGTACGGTGCTCTACCACCTCGACGACGGACCCTTCCGAGCGACCACGGCGATCCACCCCCGCCACACGCACCAGCACCTCATCACCGTCCATGACACGGCGCATCTGGCGGCTCGAGAGAAACAGGTCGTCACCGCCCTCGGCGGGTTTAACAAAGCCAAACCCCTCCGGGTGACCGATGACACGACCCTTGATCAGATTCATCTTGTTCAACGGACCATAGGCGTTGCGGCGATTGCGAACGGCCTGGCCATCCCGCTCCATGGCGATCAAACGGCGTCGCAGCGCTTCTTTGCCATCCTCATCGCTCAGGCCAAATGCATCGAGAAGCTCTTCATAGGTCAGAGGCCCAACACTGTTTTCGAGGAAATCGAGAATAAACTCCCGGCTGGGCACCGGCTTTTCGTATTTAGCCGCTTCACGGTCGGCAAAGGGATCTTTGTTCACAGTTTTTTTCATTGGAAGTCCAAACGTAAGAAGTGTACTACCGACGCCACAGAGGAAATCGGCTAAAGTATATAAATATCAGAACATACTTGCCCGGAACTCTCCACGGCTTTTTTCAGCAACTGGCTTTAACCGGGGCTCGGGGCTGACCAGAACAATCATTACTGCTTTTTCAATGCATTTTTTTACAGTACATAATTGACAACAGCGGATACCGTCTCTATAGTCTCGCACCGCTGGTGAAGCAGCTTCTGCTTCCCATCATGCCCAGGTGGCGGAACTGGTAGACGCGCTAGCTTCAGGTGCTAGTGACCGCAAGGTCGTGGAGGTTCAAGTCCTCTCCTGGGCACCATTTTGAAAAACGTCGAAAGACCACGAGAGACCATTTAGGATGCTGATTCTTAAATGGTTTTTTTGTTTATGACATCCAACACTCTTGTCTCTCATCGTCTCAAATTGTCCCTTCTGTGGAACGCAGAATGAAGTTATCCATATCAATTACCTACCCAGATTTAAAATGCTTGTCAGCCACACGGGTATTGATATCTACAGTTTTGGGCAGTTCATCTGATTAGCCAATCTTCAATGCACACATTTGAAGAAGCGTCTTGATCAAAGCTCATATTCAGTATCCCACCAGTGTGAAATCTGGCTTCCCGACAAAAGCTCTTGATCCACTGCTTGTTCCCGGCAGAGAGCTACTAATGACGCTATATCATTATTATACGTATTGGGGACCTGACCAGCCTTCCCCACAGCCTTACAATAGGGATGCCCTCCAACTTCGCGCAAATGATCGACCATCGGCTGATATAATCCACCCAGCGCTATGTTCGGATTGTACCTACGCAGTCTTTCGAAGATCGCAAGGCCCTCAAGGTCTAGATCCCCCCAAAAGCGAACTCGGTCATGACGAAGAAGAACATCCCAACTAGGCGGGCTGCCTTTTCGAACCAGCGTCCTTGGAGGTATCCGGCTCTCAAGAATCGCAGCAAGCTGCTCACCATGTTGGCTGTATTTTAAACTTAGCCCATAACCATAAGTACACACCCAAGCTGCTCTGTCCGTACCCGGAGCCTCGATCGCACACTCGAAGGAGTGTGGGTTTTCAACTAATACTACTACGCAAGGATCGGGTGGGCCTGCCACCATCACATACCCGGGGAAGGTTGGGAAACGACTGACATCAATGCCGAACTGTCGCAAAGACGCGGTTGGCAAAGAGTCCAGCAACTTGGATGAGCCGAGTAGATACCGGGCACTGACCTCAAACCTAGGCGTATTGTGCAGACGCTCTTGGTCTTGCTTCAATGAGATGAGACCACTCAACAGCCTCGACATCTCGGATGCATGGAACCCCTCCATGACTTCAGCCAAAGGCTCCAATGTCGCGAATTCGCCCTGCATTTTGGCGGCCTGTTCCAGAACACCATGCCAGATATCTGCAGTCGGATTGGATTCCTCCCGAAGATTGATGGTTACCTTGCTGAGGGGTTCGTCCCGTAGCCAATCATCGCATACAAGGATTCCTTCTGTGCGCAGTTCCCGGAACACCCGGAGTACATCCGTGCGATCGCATTGGAGATCACGCACGAGTCGCTCAACCAATCCATTCCCACGTAATGACGAACTCGTCCGGGCTCTCTTGCGGAGATGATTGGTAATGCGGTCACGCAACAGCATGTAGCTCATCCATCAATCACAGCTGGCCGTGTCTCCTTGCGGATCTCCGCCACCTGCACCGTGTCAGCCAACGACGTACTGGTCACTTCGTTCTGCTCGTCGACACGGACCCACCCTCCGGAACCATTGCGACCAGTGAATACCCTCCCCAAGAGCAGTACGGGAAACACATCGAAGTCATTCGTGTATTTCGTGTTGTGTATCAAACCGATCAACTGGAAGCGCCCTCGGGTATTACGAATGCCGCTCATGGCTTCCCGGATAAGCTGCTCATCAGATAGGTCAGAGAACAGCCCATCAATAAAGAGAATGCTCTGGGCACGCTCTCTGGCGCGCCGGCGTGCGGAAACTCGTGAGATAGATCCTTGTAGTTCTCTAGATATAGCAAACTCCGCCAGCCGGATAATCCATTGCAAGGTCATGGCCGTGCGCTGCCCGCTACTGAGGCTCTGAGTTAAGGGTCGTGGACGTTCGTCATTTCGAATATGAGGACTCACATACTTAACCGAAGGCGATCTAAAAATACGGCGATAGGTATTTTGTCGGATGAGATCACGCAGCCGCCCTCGATACTGATCATCACTCTCGCTATTTTCCATCCCTCGTTTTTGTCGCTTCTTGCGTGCCGCCTCCTCTTCATCCAGCGTGGCGATTATATTTTCTATCAATGCTTCCGATTCCTCACGCGAGATCATATCCGCTGATACTTGGAAATGTGCCGGCTCATCGCCGTGCTTTGCCCTGGCCACACGTTTAAATAAATCCAGATTGTCCTGTGCCGATTCAATAAAGTAACCGATCCGCTTTGTCACTAGTGAGCGGCTCACGCTTTCTGCCTCCGCGGCCTGCTCATATAGAGATCGCTCTCGCTCATAGATCTCACGGATATCCCGTGCCATAGCAATAACTAGTTGCGTACCGCTAAGATATAGAACCGTCTGCAGTCTCTCTCGTTCGACGTCACTTAACCCTTCATGCTTGCTCGCTTGCTGCACTGACTCAAGAAATGCATTCCTGTGACTGTCACTCTGATTTTTCAGGCTACGCAACTCTTGTAGGTCCCTTTCAATCTCCATCTGACTTAGTAAATCCTGGAGTGCCTCCGCCTCTCGAACCACCTCCGCCAGGTCATCCCTTCTCTCGACAGCCACGCGTAGCACTTCGGCTTGTTGGAAAATCTCATTGGATTCCAATTGCTCGCGATCAATATTCCTCCCCGACAGATCGAGAGCCACCCTCGACGCTGGTTGAAAATGCTGCTGAGCCAACTGAGCCACCTGATCGACAGCCTTCATTGCGTCGTCCAAGGGCTTGCGGCGCGAAATTAATTCGTTCCGCTTCTCGGACACACGTTCAACCTCTGTCTTCACCTGCTTGAGTTCACCTTTCTTTTTGGCGATCAGCCCGTTGATGTCCTCTCCCTCTCGTGCCCGTTGCATTGCGGTCAGATATGCTGCCGCCCGAACTAGGCTCAGACGGTACTCCTTGCGGGCATTCGCCCGCCTCAACTCTTCTTCCAGTTCCTGCTCGCGGCGTGGTGCGGACTTGAGGAACTCGACACCTCCTTGAATCGAGAACTGCTTCGCCTGTTCCAGTAACACCATAAGATCAGCAGGGTACGCTTCCTCCAAACGCCGCCGTGCCCCAGTCACGTTCTGAACCAATGTTTCGCGATGAATTCGATTCTTTTCCACTGCGCGCCTGAGGTCATCCAGCAGTCGTTCTTGTTCCTCTAGGTTCTGGGTTACCTCATCACGTTTCCTTTGACCACCGAGCCGGTCAAACTCCTGAGCTGCCCGAATGGCATTCAGTGATTCGTCCGATGCGCGCTGTTTCAAGATAGGTAGACGATCTTCGAGAATCTTCAGATGCTCGCGCTGTTGCGTTAGCTCTGATTCAGCACTGGCCTCGACTGCGAGTTGCGCCTTACGGGCCAGTACAATCAAGGGTGCGCCTTCGGCCGTTTCCTTTAACCTGCGCTCGATCTCACCTGCCTCTTGAACCAAATTGCCAATGAGACTATCCAGACGTTCCTTCTCGCGTTCCACGAGGCCTGGATCTAGTAGGCACGCGACAGCCCGGGTGGTGACACCGGCAATCAGCCCGTAGTAAAACTCCTGGTCCTTATCGGCCTTCAAATCCCCGTCCCGTGCGAAGGACTCCAAGCCAGCGGCCATAAATACAGGGATCTGGAGATCGTATTGAGCAAGACATGCTGCTGCTGCGAGAGCTGCTTCATCCGTTGCCGCCACCGGTGCAAATAGGACTGCAGAGAAACAGGAAAGCACTTCACGCCGCCGATCATCATCCAAGCTCATCGCTTCGATTGAACGATGTAGCGGAGTAAAATGGACGTTTTCTGCTTCAAGATAGTCCAGCGCCTGTCTGGCGGAAGGGCTGGCCGCAACCTGTTCCTCCTCGAGGTCCTGACGTTGACGTGTTAGTTCGGACTTTTCCCGCGCTACTACTGGCTTACGCGCCTGTAGCTTGGCTCGCTCTTCCTCACACGCTGACAACCAATCGGTTGGAGAGGAGGCCCCCGTTTCGCTGCAAAACCGCGTCAGATCGTCCATCATTGATTCGAACACCACGATCTTCTCGCACGTTGCGTTAATATCAGCTTCCGTATGCACCTTTTCCTGAACCACCTTGTTATCCAGCCGGATGGGTGATTCATCGCCGAACACCCTGGCATAGATCCCGAGACCTGTGTCCAGTCGAGCGAATTGTTCCACCAGGCTCCGGTATCGGGAGACCGCTGACTCTCCTTCTAATGCCTTCTCATGTAGAGTTCGTCCTTCGTCTTCTGCCTGATCCTTCTGCCGGCTGACCTCATCTAGGCGCTGAACGGCACTTTGCTTCGCTTCCTCGTGTTGCTGGTGAACTATTTCCGGATCGGCCGACTCTGGGAATCGACGGATAAAGTCATCCCATTGTGGCTTCCGTGCATCGATACTCGCCTTCTCGGCAAGAAATTCCATCCGAGCCTGATCAGCCTCTTGATACTCAACCACTACCTGTTCTGCTGTACGACCCGGGTCACTCCATTCGTCTTCAGTGAATTCTCCGCTGGCCTGTACATCTCTGTACGCAGCCTCATCGTCTTTCATACGCGTTTGTTGATCGCGCAGGCCATCGAGTTCGTGTGCGACCGTATTGCTGCGTTCCTGCTGGGTCTTCAAATCCCGTCCCAACTGCTCGATATCGTATTCAAGCTCATTTCGCTCAGTGCGATACCGATTACGATGCGCTGCCTGACCCAAGAACCACGTCTCAAGATCATCGAGCAGCTCCAACGCCATCTGTCGAGTGAGACCATTAGCCCACTTACTACTCGATTCAACCAGTTCACGCGCCGCCGCTGGAGTGTAGGAACTAGGTTTTGAGCCCGAGCGCTCTCCAGATGAACTATCACAAGGTATTACAATAACTTGCGGAATTTTACGCCCTTCTGACTGGACCCGACGAGCACGCTGATTAAGAGCTCCGACTGATTCCCCTGTCAAACTAGCAATGCCGACATCAAGAACCCGATAGTCCCGATCTCCCGGTTCAATAATAATGCTGGCCTTTAGCCTATCGATAAAATCCTTCCCGGTTGGTGACTCAGGAATCCCCGGCAGCGGCTGTTCCTGAATCAAATTCCGAAGCAGCGCAACGTCTTGAGCCATGCGCGTTCGTTGCTGCTCATATTGTTTCTGCGCCTGTTCAGCCTCCGCCGCTTTCTGTGCGTTTTCGTCCAGAACACCTAGCACCTCTTCCACCTTTTCCAACTCGATCTTCTTTCGAAGGGTGTTGTGGCGTGTGCGAATCACATCCATCACAGCGTTGAGGATGGTATCCTCGAACTCGTGTTCGCCTTCTTCTCCTTCTCGATCCATGAGCCCGGACAGCAATTCTGGGGCGATGACTTCATAGAAGAAAGTAACGTCATAATTCTCACCTTTGCGACTCTTAAGAGCAAACAGCTCTGCACTCTTGTCGCCGCCTCCTCGCTTTTGATATTCCGCTTGGCGTCGCATGCTGATGGGGAAACATGTAAGCTCAACTCGGCAATCCAGTCCTCTCGGACAGGATTATGCCTATTGCGCTCTGCGGCCTTTAGCACTGCGCGAAATTCTTTGTTAGGCAACAAAGTTACAGCCCCGCCAGTTGTATCGGCCACCGGCACTTGTTCCAAACTGCCGCGGTAGTAGTAGAAGTTGATGCTCCCTGCCGACCGATAGCCATACATACCAAACACCCAGGTTTCCTTGCCGGCTACCGGCGATCCCTGCTGGACGAAAAAATCATCTTGTGCTGCCGTACCCCGCTCGGGGACGACGAATTCAATACGAATGTGCGAGTAGTAACCGTCACGCTCCGGCGCCATCTTTTCGCGGGTTCGAGAAATCAGCTGCGGATCTCGAGTGAGAAGAGCAAGCCACGCCTCAACATTGCTAGTCTTGCCTACGCCGTTTGTCATGTTCAATGCCGTGGACTGACCATGGAAGTTGAAGGTGACAACGCGATAACGCGGATCCCATGCCTCCGACTCTCCCTCACCATTGAGGTTAAGGAAATTGGCGATTTCTATGCGATTGATCGTTGACATGGTTACTCCGTTTCCTCCGGCCAGGCTTCTTCCTCTTCGCCCTTCTCAGCTACCGGTGCGGAGAGATTGACAATATTGGACAGTGCATCTTCGTCCGGAAGGATGTGCTGCAGGGTCCGACTAAAGCTTTGACTGATCTCCACAGCACCTAGTAAGGTTTGTTCGTAAACACCGCTGTCGGCACACCCAAGCAATCCAGAGTCCACCATCAGTCCTAGAAATGCCCGGACCCGTTTGGCAATATCCGTGCCCCTTTCATCTGTTAGGATCTCATAGACACGTTTTTCTGCCCCAGCATCAAGGCCAATGCTTCGAACCCGTTCAATGTGATCCCGTACTCCCTGGATTAAGGTCTCCTCTTCAAAGGCACTATCCAGATACCCAGAGACCGCCGACACCGCCCGCCCCTTGTGGGTGTACAGAAGCGCCAGATGGATAAGCCAGATATGCAGATACCAGACTGCCGCTATCTCCCGGGTATCATCCCGCAACTTCATGCGCGTCATCACTTGGTCAATCGAAAAGAATGCTGGAGGCGTGGCTTCCGGACTGCGTGCAAGTACCCACACCCTGCCACCCGTGGTGATACCCGGCATGTCCGTATCCGTAAACTCGATCAGATCCAATCCTTGGCCCGCGAGAAAATGATTCATCTTCTCAAGGCCTTCAGCGCCAGCCTCGATTAAGATGCCCGCCAATTCACTTTCGTTGCGCCGCAACTTCCGGCTACGCGGGCGTGATTCAATACAGCGGTACCGCATGAGAAAGGCGTGTAGCTGTCCCATATCATTCAGGTTCATTGTTCCCACCCTGTTCTTGAATCAACTGCATTTCGATATCGTCTCCAGCCAGCCAAGTACGCCCGTCAACACGAGCGTCAAGGCTGCCTGGTTTGAGTGTAAGCTGGATGGAGTCTGTACCATGGCCCAGCCATGAAGGGGCGCTATAGACGCCAACGAGTTCGGTCAAATGACACTGGTCACCGATCTTTGCCCAGCCCATTGTGAGTGCTGTACCGAGCCGAACTGGGCCTGCTTTCAAGGCAGAAAACATTGCATCACGGTGTTCATGAACAAACAGCTCCATGACAGTGCGTTCGCGCGTAGCACCAGCGTCTTCCCCAAAAACCTTCGGCTGACTGGCCTGATGCCGATCAATTTCCGCTCGGAGAATGCCCTGCATGTCCTCCGGGGCACCGAAACACATTTCTAGCAGCCACGCCCCGAGATTACCGGTCAACATATCCATTACTGCAAGCGAAGGCGGCTGAAACACGAACGCCAGCGCTGCCTTCTCGAACGGAATGGCACCAACCACTTCACGTTGTGTATCAGTGACCTGATGAAGAAATGCGGAGAAACGACGGCTCAAGCGTTCAACCGTCTGCATAAGCTCATCCAGCGTACGGCGTATCATCCCGAGATCAAGTCCCACCCCTTCATTCTGTTCGAACCATTGGTTAAAGCGCTCTCGCACATCCGCGGTCCCCAGTTGTTCACGGGCATTCTGTACAGCGGTCTGAACCTTCCGGATGGAATCAAGATACTGATTGCCGCGATCAAGAAAATGTGCAATGACCTCATTCTGTCCGGGTTGCTCCATAGTCCGGGTGATTTCATGCGCGAACGCTCGAATCGACTGTCCAAGAGAAGCACATTGCTTTGGAATATCGTGGAATTCTCCATACAATAGCGCCGTCATGAGCTTGTCAGCATCATGATGAGTGTAGAGCCAATTATGAGAAGCCTTTGCCAGGGTGATAGCCAAGCGGCCGCGCTGGGTCAAACGACACAAATCCGTCTGCCCTCGAATCGATCGACGTTCAATCAGAGCTGTGTCTTTTGTACTGGCTACGCGCAGTTGATCCTTGGTCAGCTCGTCTTTTATGAAATAGACCTCAGTCGGCGTGGACAGATAGCTAATGACCAGTTGGACATCGTCGTCATTCAGGCTTCCATGTCGCCCACACATGTCTTTGACAAATGGACCAATAGGATTCCAGCCTTCATTTGTTTCCAGGTCACATTCATCAAGGTAGGAAAGTAAATGGCAAGCCAGATGGAGCCATACCCCATCACTCCGACCTGTCCGCTCTTCCTTAAGGGAAGTGGGCGCAGATCCGAAACTCCGCGCGCTGTCATGGAGGTCGACGAGTCGAAACGCTGCTGTAAGATAGCTGATCCAATCTTTAGTCACTGACTATCTCGTTTTATTAAAGCTCATGCACTTGGATTTGGGTCGAGTTTCGCAATGTCCTTGCCTGCTCAACAACCCGAGAATGATGAGTAAACAGAATGACTTGTGTCCTCTCAGATAATTCAGCGAGTGCATGCAATGCAGCTTGTGAACGAGCATCATCAAAGTCCACAAGTATGTCATCCACAATGAAAGGCATCGGTTCGGACGATTCCATGTATTTTTCCAAAGACGCGAGACGCAACGCCAGGTAGAGCTGGTCCCGCGTCCCTGAGCTCATGCCTTCCACAGTCACACGCTCTCCCTCTGGACGAATGCCAGCGAGGATGGGTTCATCCCTTTCATTGAAATCGGTCATGAGGCCATTGAACGACCCAAGTGTCAGTGCAGAGAAATGTTCGCTGGCGCGCTTGACCAGTGGTCCCTGATTTTCCTGACGATAACGTTCGATCTGGTTACGCAATATCTTGCCGGCTAATTTCACATGAATATAACGCTCAGCGTCTGAACGAATACCTGCAAGTGTGGCCTGGGCCTGGTCAGCCAGCACCGCTGCTTGATCACTGCCGTCCATAAGTTCTAATTCTTTTTCCTCACGCCCTTTCGCCTCTGCAAGTGCAGTACGCTTGGGCTCGAGCTCATCCTCGATCTTATTGTTCAATTCTGTGATTCGTCCCGGTAAACTATCTGGATCAATGCCCTCCGCTTGTGCCTCCAACTCCGCAATGGTACTGCCCTCACCTGTATCCAGGATCTCCTGCTCTATCGAATCAATGGCACCCTTGATTCGAAGATAATCAGCGGACTGACGTTCCGCCGCCTCAAGTTGGGAATGGCCATCACATTCTGCTTCCACACATAACACATCCAGGCGATCTGTCATCGTCTGAATGGAAGCGTTCGAATCCTGTATCTCCTGCGTTGCCTGTTCGATCTGTTCTACAATCTGTTGCCGCTTGGTCTGTCTTGACCGGTTTTCTGACAATAGTGCGTTAAGGCGAACGACGGCATCGTCTGCGGGTAAATCTCCAAGATCCGGAGCAATTGCGACGACCATAGCTTCGGCCTCGCCGCGGAACGCCGCTGCATCTTCGTCGATGGCGTTGATACGTATGCGAAGTTTTTCTACTTCACCCAGTTTTGAAAACAATGCTCTGAGGTTTTCAAAGAAATCATCAACCTCCGATGGTTCGGTCTCGCTTCGCAAGCCAACACTCTGCATCTGCGCTGCCCACCGTGCCTTCCATGCTTCGAGCGCCTCTGTTGCCAATCGATGCTCTTCATTCAATGATTCAACGTCAGATTCTCGATCCTTAACTTCCTTACTCAATGAATCCCGTTTGCGTTTTGCTTCATCAAGCTGACCGGTTAACGCCTCGCACTCTAGGAGCGAAATTTCAAGCTCGTTTGATGTGGACGCAGCTCTTCCCAGTTGTATCAGTTGTGCATTAAGTCTCTGGAGGTGCGTGCTACGATTCTGCTCAAGCTCAGTCTCTTTTTGGCGAAACAGGTTAAGCTGCGTCACCTGATCACGAAGTTTTTCAAAGGCATCCAGCCAGGCTCTCATCTCTCGCGGAGTGCGTGGATCAATTTCACTGGGTGCCCACAATTCCTGCCAATCCGAATCCAGTTGAGCTTTTTCAGCGCTTGTTGCCTCAAGCTGCTCGGCTAACTTCTGAGCTTGCTGTTGCCCTCCCTCCTGCTTGGCCTGAAGGCTTGCCAGCGCATGAACCCGGTCTGCTTCACGGCGCAGCCGATCGGATACCTCATCGGCACTTGCAAGGCGATTTTCGAAGGCTTCAGGCAATGTGCCTTCAGCCTGGTATTCACTCGCTTCGACTAATACGTCTTCACTACCTATCCACTGGCGACGCAGCAACTGCCAGACTGCATCGCGTTCTGATCGGGCTTGTTTGAGAGAAACCTCCGTCGGCACCTCCCCGACTCGCTCGATTTCATCGAGCCTCTGCGATGTATCCTGCAAAGCATCGATTAGCTCGTCCTTTTTCTCCTCTAGCCGTTGAATACGTTTTGAGAGATCAGCGTAGCTCTCTTCAAATTGATGGATACTTTCCCGGCTTGGTAACGCCAAGCGAGCCACTTCATCCAGCTCACCTTGCCAAAGCGTGAGTCTTGAGAAGTTGTCATCACATTCTGCTTTCTGGCTTGCAAGTAGACTCTGAGTAGACTGGATGGATGCGTCCAACTCCCCTTGCTTCCTGGCGGCGGTTATTGCCCGCTGCAGTGCATCCGTAGAACCTGATTCGGCGATTTCGTCACGTTCCTTGCGGGCGGCCTGCAGGCGCTTTTCTGTTTCACGCAGGCTGGTCTCGGCCTGTTCTGCCCGAGCATTCAGGACGACTTCTTTATTGCCCAAATTGGCAATAGGCTGCCGCTTTACCACTACGGGACGTAATTGCTCAATATCCTTGAATTCGAAATCAGGGCGATTCTCTTTAAGTATTGACTCGGCATCTGCCAATAATTGCTTGGTTTCTGCTTCAAGATGCGGTCGATCTTGCTGTGCCTTTCGATGGCCACCCAGGCGCGCGTGAAGATCTTCAATATTCTCTGCCTGTTCCAGCAAGGCGTCATTGGTGGATAACGCTGCAAGTTGTTGTTGTAAGCCTTCAAGACGAGGGGTTGCCTTGTCCACGATGGCTTGAGCGGTCTCCAACGCATTGACTGCCTTCCGGCGACGGCCAGAAAAATCATCGTGAAGGATGACAACGTCGCCCAGCGATTCCAACTCCTGAAAAAGCTCGCGTCGCTTTGAGAGTTTCGGTAAAACGCGCTTGATGCGCTGTAAACGATTTATCTCCGTCCGGTTGTCCGCCAGCTCAGTCTGAATTCGCTTCAGCTCTTCCTCTGCACGTGCCAATGCACGGCGATGTTCATCCCACTCTCTGGACGAGAGCGAGCACTTTCTAATCTCAGCCCTCAGATCCGAATGTGTTCGAATGGCTGAGTTGATCAGCGGCTTTGAACCAGCGGGTAGAAAAAGATTTTTCGCCGAATCATCTAGGTCCCCAAGTACGGCGTGCAGTGCGTGACTACCAAGCGACGCGGAGAACAGTGCCTGACCGACCTCCCCTTTTTGCTCAAGGATCTCATTCCCACCCTGCACCAATGCCTGATGATCGATCCCGAAAAGCGATTCGAAGAGTTCTGGTGTCACGCCCTGGAGAAACGGCGCCAGTGCCTGTTCATCAAGCGCTTCACCATCGGGTGACAGCAAGGTATTTTTCCGGCCTTTGCGCCGGCCGAAAGCGAGCTCACGATCATCATTATTCTGTAATTGACCGTAGATACGGAGTTTATCATTGGCGTGAATGAAGTTATCAAGCGTACGCTCATCGATACCATAAAGCAGAGCCTTTAAACCGCGCAGAGCCGAGCTCTTTCCCGCCTCGTTAGGGCCATAGACGAGATGTAACCCCACCTCGTTAAACGCCAACTCCCGCTCAGTAAAAGGCCCGAATGCTGCCAGATTCAATGTCCGAATCTTCATGACCTGTTCTCCGTGGTCAGCAAGCGGTTGACGAGAAGCTCCTTGATATCCTCCAGCGTCTCTTTGAGGAATTCCGGATTAGCTGGATCAAAGGGGTCATCGCCAGTCAGCAGTTCGGCGGGGAGTTTCTGACGAAGCACGGACATTTCATCTGCCAGTTCGTCCAGAACCGAGGAATCCAGTTCCATGTCGTGGATGGCACGTAGCAGGCCACTCAACGCATCATCACGCTCAAGTACATCATCCGTGGAAATGGCGGGCCTCGTCTTGATGGAAATTTTCTCTAACCAAATGCCAGCACCGCCGAGCCCGGTTGCCAAGGCTCGATACTCCTGAATCCAGTGTTCACGATCAGCATGCAACTTCAGGTGTGCAGAGCAAGCCCCGTACAGAACCAGGCGCACAGCCACTGGCCTCCCCTCAGCGGCATCCAATGCCAACTGCAGCCCCTCACGCACTTGCTCATAGATGTCATCGACCGTCTCTGTAGCAGAAACATCAAGTTCGCAAATGGACCAACGCATCACATCAAGGTCGCGGTGTTCTACCGCCACAATCTCTCCACCATCCACCGTGACCAAAGTACAGCCTTTTGGGCCTGTCTCACGAATATGCCTTCCCTGGATATTGCCCGGAAATACAATCCACGGGGCTTGGCTAACTTCCTCCCGTTTATGCACATGGCCCAATGCCCAATACTGGTATCCTTTGGAGCGCAGCCCATCAACCGTGCAAGGAGCATAGGGCTCATGGCCTGGCTTACCGTCCAGACAGGTATGCAGTAAGCCGATATTCAGGAGGTGCGGATCACCTTGCGGATAGCCTTGTGAAATATCGTCCGTGACTGCCCGTGTTGCAAAACCCTGCCCGCAAATGCTCACACCCAGGTCGTCCAGGACAACCCGCTCAGGTTTGCTGGTTGAAAATAGAGTAACGTTGTCAGGCAAGCGAAGGTGCTTTGTAAGCTGGCTGGCTGCGTCATGGTTGCCAGCCACGATAAAGACACGGATACTGGCGTCGCGTAGCCTTCCCATGCGCTCAACAAAATAGAGGCCAGTGTTGTAGTCCTTCCAGTCCCCGTCATACAGATCCCCGACCAGTAACACGAATGCCACTTGCTCATCGATCGCCATCTCAATCAAGTTGTCGAAAGCACGGCGCGTGGCACTGCGGATTTCCTCTACGGGTGCGCCCTCGTATCGTTCTAATCCGTGAAGAGCACTGTCGAGATGAATGTCTGCTGCGTGGATAAATTTCACAAGCTCTTTTCCTTATGTCCTGCATTCCATTTATTAAATAATGTCCTATACGCCAATCCAGAAGCACTCCGAACACAACAATGTGTTCTCTGCAGCGTGAACCTGACCTATGCGCTCATCGGGAATCAGGGAAACTTTCATATGTAACCACCAATAATTGCTTTCAATTGATTGCCGCCATACCAACAATCTCCATCAGCTTTCCATAGCTTGTCACCACGTCATACTTAACATGTTCTGGATCAATCTTGCGATTGATCTCCTCGAAGAACTTGCGGGCACATTCAATTTTCGTATGCTCGATGGCGCGCAGTTCCATGCTGGACATGGAGCCTTTGGTCTCTGCCACGAAATAAATGTGCTTGACCGAGCCTTCCTTGAAGGAAATGGCCCAGTCCGGGTTGTAATCACCGACAGGAGTGGGAATCAGAAATCCGCGGGGCAGTTTTGCGTAAACCACCACCTCGGCGCTGGTATCCAGCTCCTTCACGAACTCCCTTTCCACTTTGGAGTCGGTGATCACATAGTCGTAAATATGATTCCGGAGCTTCTCGCTGGCTTTGGTGAAATCCTGGCTACTCTGCCCGGCGGTGAAGATGTCTATATCGTGCGTCTCGGCGATTCCGTCATAGGTCAGTCGCTCGATGATAATGGTCGCCTTTTGCTCGTTGACAAGACGAGTTGCCTCTGCCAGAAAATGTTCTGGATTCTGCCTGAACTGCTTGAATACAGCCGGTTGAATGCCACTCAACATTTCGGCTATGGTTTTGCGGGTCAGCTGCGTGCTCTCTGCAAGCTTGCCCAGAAGATCGTAGGTAACCGAGGAATGAATCGAAGCTTTGTGCTCTTCCGTAACGGTTTCACGGATTTCAAATCCTTGCCCTGCCTTAACTTGATCCTGTGTTACTTGTCCAACTTGCTCACCAGCCTGAATGGTGTATTGCAGGGGTGTCACCCTCAGTTCTTTGTCCATTACCCTAATGCTGTTACGAACAAGCTCTTTAGAATCGAATTCAACACGATATACCGCTTTCCGGTTTATACGGTTCCAGAGTTCCTTAAACTCCCTCTTCTCGAAGTTAGTGTTCAGCGGATTGGTCTTGGGTTTACGGTCATCACCCACATCGGGCAATTGAGATTCGCTGAATACACTGTCTACAAGTGCGAAAATCTGCGCCGCATGAGGGGCAAGTTCAGGAGTGAGGGGCGCTAGGGACCCGCTGGCTTTTGCCTCATGATATTTCTCTATAATCTGCCGGTTTCGATCCACGTATCCGTTTTGGATTAGATAAAACTCAATGTCTTTCGCTTGGTCAGTGGTAATTTCCACTGATCCGGATTCCGTGGTGATAACCTTACCAGTGAAATAGGCCTCGTCGGCTTTTCGCGGCCGTGCTGATAGAGCGTCACTGATCTCGCGTTGTAAGTTCGCTACAAAATCCTTGTAGCTCTCGCTGGCGACGACGGTCAGCACGTTTATGTCATGCACCGTGGCCGCGTGGTCCATACGGTCGCCCTGCTGATTGACGGACAATCGCAGGCCGCGACCTACCTCCTGGCGCCGCGAGATCGTGTTATCACTGTGCTTGAGCATGCACATGACGAAAACGTTGGGATTGTCCCAGCCTTCGCGCAGGGCAGAATGCGAAAAGATAAAGCGGACTGGCTCTTCAAATGAGAGCAGGCGCTCTTTTTTCTTCAGGATCAGGTCATAGGCGTCCACGTCATCGGATAAGCCCGCTTCCTCCCCTCTGGTTTTGAAACTGGGATCAACCAACTTTTTAGATTTCTTATCAATAGAAAAGTAGCCTTCGTGGATTTTAGAGACCTTATCCCGCGCCAGATATTTGCGGTAGTGCTCGTTGTCGAGCTCCAGCTCCCCCAGGTACTCGGCCTTAAGCTGCTCATATTCCTCTTCAAAGATTCGGCCATACTCCCCCTGTTCATCAGGCTGACTGTAGTCCCGGTACTTGACCACTTCATCGATAAAGAACAGCGAAAGGACTTTGATACCCTGCGCAAAGAGCCGCTGCTCCTTTTCCAAATGCGCCCTGATGGCTTCGCGGATCTGGATTCTCCGCATGGTGGCTTCAGTCACATCACCGGTTGCATCCCCGGCCGTCAGCACCTGACCATTGGTAAACTCAACCGTGTCGTTATTCGCGTCGATTTGGGCGATAACGAAACCGCGATACTCGTCGAGCTCGTTTGACTCGACAAAAAGGTCCTTGCCTTTTTCCAGACGCTTCACGATGCGCTTGATGCCATTGCCTTGGCGCACTTCCATCTCAATGCGGGCTACCGGTGCTTTTTTGGAAATTTCGATGGATTCCAGATAGAGGTAGGCATTGGTTCCGGCCAGGCCTTTCACGGCAATACCGCGCACCGCAATCTTCTTCACCAGCTTCTGGTTATAGGCATCCAGCGCATCCAGGCGGTGAATCTTATTGTGGTTGGTTTTATGGGTGGCGGAATAGCGCAGAATCATCAACGGCTTAAACTTGGAAAGCGCATCCAGCGTCTTTTTGCCTTCCATCTTCTGCGGTTCATCCAGAATCACGATGGGGCGGTTGCTACTGATGACATCGATTGGGCGGCGAGATTGGAAGTCGTCCAGTTCATCATAGATGCGCCGGTTATCTTTACCTGTGGCATTAAACGCCTGGATATTGATGACCATGACGTTGATGCCAGCATCGGAGGAAAAACTCTCTAGGTGGTGTAGCTGTTTCGAGTTGTAGATAAAAAAGCGGGCCTTCTTACCGTAGCTTTCGGTGAAATGTTCGGCGGTAATATCCAGAGACTTGAACACCCCTTCACGGATGGCAATGCTAGGCACCACGACGATGAACTTGCTCCAACCGTAGCGTTTGTTCATCTCAAAGATGCTCTTAATGTAGCAATAGGTCTTGCCGGTACCGGTTTCCATCTCGATATCGAGGTTCACCTTGCACCCGGCGCTGGTCACCAGCGTGTCGGAGAGCGGCAGATTCTGCCGTTTCTGGACAGCATGAATATTTTCGATGAGTTGAGTATCGGTCAGTTGTATATCGGCGTTTTTGAATCCTGTATCAGTCTCTACCGTACTACCTATTGTTTTGCCTTTGATTACCCGGCCTGGGTCAATTCGATAGGCAATACCAGAGGTGTTAACCTGTCCGGAAAAGCAGTCAACGACCGACTCAACGGCGCTGGTCTGATAGGGCTGGACTTTGAACTTCAGTTTCATCCCTGTCTCCCCCTAAATGGACTTCACGTCGGTGCCCGGAGACATCTGTTTGAATATCTGTTCAACGTTGATTTTGACGGCATCGGACACAAAGCCATTGTCACGAAAAACGACACGCAGAGGGTCGAACTCGGCCAATTCCTTGACCAGATCTTCGTCCACCCCAGTATCGAAGCAGGCCACCAGTACGTTTTCGTCAACAAAAAACACTGACTTGCCCTGGAGGGTTTCTTTGCGGATAGGCAGCGACAGATCAACACCCCAATCCAGCAGCACCTGGAAGAGCAGGTCTTCAGGCTTACGATCCGGCTTGATGTTGTCAACAAAGGCATCGACCTGAGTCTGGTCGTAGGTATCCGGCATGTAATAAACATCGGCCATATTTGACGAATCCACCTTGAGAACACGGAAGCCAATGTCCTTGTTCCAGCTTTCATGGCACTGCCCTTCAAGAATCTTCTTGCCGGCGCGGCGAATGCGTTCCTTGCTGATTCCCGCGACAGTTTTGTAACCAGCTTTGAATGCAGAAGAGGTCTCATAGCAAGTTTCTGGCAGTTGAACCATGACGAATTTGCGATTGCCTCCATCTTCTGCGTTTAACTGACAAACTGCATGAGCCGTGGTTGATGAACCAGCGAAGAAATCAAGAACCAAATCATTTTTACTCGCGCCAGAAAGGCGTACAAGATGATCTAAAAGTCTTGTCGGCTTGGGTGTATCGAAAGGTTGACCACCATCAAATAGCGCTTTTATTTCGTTTGCAGCATCTCGCGTACTGCCGACTTCTTTCGCCAGCAGCAGAGTTTCAGGAGTTCTCCCGTCAAGAGTATTGAGATAAATCTTTCTTATGATTCGGGACTCGTCCGCTGAAAATATAATCTCGCCTGTTGACATCTTCTGCTTAATGGTTTCCTTACTCCAACGCCAGCCTTTCTCTGGAGCAGGGATAACCTTCCCTGATGGGGTTGTGATGTCGTAGATCAGGTTGGGACGATACAAAGCGTTTCTTACGTCGCCAAGTCGCCATGGCCCATTTGGATCGTTGTCTGGATTCGAATAATTCTTGTTGTGCTCATCAGTTCTTGGAAGGTTAGCCAAAACGTATGAGTCACTTTTTGCATAGCAAAATATGAAATTATGATGAACTGAAAATGTTCCTGAATATCCCTTTGGCTGGATACTGTGTTGCCAAATCAAAGTTCCTCTGTAGTTTTCAGCCCCGTATACCTCATCACATACTTTTTTAAGATTTTCCTGTTCTTTGTCATCGATGCTAATAAAAATAACCCCTTCATCTTGAAGAAGATTTCTCGCAAGCTTCAATCGTGGATATATCATGGAAAGCCAGTCAGAATGGAATCGCCCATTGGCCTCCGTATTAGCAATTAATCGATTACCCTCTTCATCTTTCTGATTCGACCTTTGTAAGAATTCTTCTGCATTTTCAGAAAAATCGTCTGCATAGATAAAATCATTGCCCGTGTTATACGGTGGGTCGATATAGATCATCTTGACCTTGCCGAGGTAAGTCTCCTGAAGCAGCTTCAGCGCCTCCAGATTGTCGCCCTCGATAAACAGGTTCTTCGTGGTGTCGAAATCCACGCTCTCTTCCCGGCAAGGACGCAGGGTCTTGGCGATAGGCGCATTGGCAGTCAGCAGCGCCTCCCGCTTTCCAGGCCAGTTAAGGTGGTAGCGTTCCTGCGGACCTTCCACGATGGACTCGGACAACTCCTGCTTGAGCTGATCAAAATCTACCGCCAACTTTACTTGGCCGTCGTCGCCCTGGGCCTCCGTTACACAGCCAGGAAACAGCTCGCGTATGCGGGCAATGTTGTCCTGCGTCATGTTTGGTGAATGCATTTTTAATTTTTCCATGCTTTTCCTCTTAGCCGCTGCTATTCAACGACTCAATTATTCAAATTCGGTAGGCGGCTACTTAGTCATTTTGTCGCCAATTTGAGCCAAAATGAGGGCGCAAACTTTCAATAACGGTGGGAAATACGCCTTGACAGGTTAATCCCAGGTATGTGGCCGCGCGCGTGGCGCCGACGTACAGATATTTGTCGAAGAGTGCCGGATGCATATTTGCAAGCTGATCAATGCCAACAAAAAAGACTGCTTCAAATTCCAGGCCTTTAATATGGTGTATATCAAACACCCGTACGCTGCTGTCCGTCCCGACTGCCTGACCATCTCGGCAGGCCATAACCTGAATGTTGTGATCGATTAGCGCAGCGTTGAGCGCCTCCGCCAGCGGCGCCACCTCAGCTTCGTTGTTCACAAAAATGGCGGTTGACGGCAACAGACCAACAAAGTCTTCGATCTCGCGAATACCATCTGCCAACCAGCTAACAACGGTCGCCATATCAACGGCATTTTCCAACAGTACAGGCACAACACCAACACTATCCACATGAGCGGGAAGCGTGATGCTTTGTTCTGAACCGCCAACAGCGCGAATTATTGCATGAGCCAGGTCGTTCAATTGTTTGCTCTGGCGATAGGAAACGGTGACCGCTTTAATATCGACGTCGCCAAAAACCCATTTAAAGTCATCAGCGGAGCGGGCACCCCAAGTAGTCAACCGCTGATTAAAATCACCGCAGGCGAAGAACGAGCGCAGCTTGGGGTGGGCGAGCGCTGCCATACAGGCAAGCTGGATGGGCGAAAAATCTGTCGCCTCATCCACCAGGACTTGGTTTCGGTAATTCTCAACAATTGGCTTTAGCACCGACCAGGCCGGACTATCGATATCCCTAAGTATACTGGTGCGACTAAGTAATTCACCCGCTGCCCGCAAGATGGCCAGTAATACGATATCCACTTCAAGCGGGTGAATATCACGCGCCTCGAAACCGGTGTCGTTGTACCAGTTACCGGCTTTTTGGTGTTCGCGACGGAACGCTCGGTAATGTTTGGGGATGCCATCAAGATAGCGCTTGACTGGATTGACGAATCGGCGGGCACTGGCTTGTACCAAAAGGCTTTCGCCTATTTCGGCACGATCGCTCTCTGGAAGGCCACGGTCTTCCAGCCATTCAATAATCTTGCCGGTACGAGATGATTTGCTGACTGAGCGCTTAGAGGCCGCTGATCGGGCCTGTGCGCGCACCGTTCGCATGTATGCATTTAGCGCTGCGCCACGACCCGTCCGAGGGACTGTACTATCTTCATCCTCGTCTTCGTCTGTATCTAACTCGTCGGCATCTACTACTTGGGTCAGCTGTAAGCCATCGATAAAACTTGCTAACTCATCCAGGAATGAGCGGTTGCGGTTAAGCTGCCTGTTGAGTGAAGCTTTAATTTTGCCATCAGAGGCTTCCTTTAAGGTCGAAACAAGCACTTGTACATTCGAGACTTCTGCTATCAATGATCCGAACATCGAAGCCATGGTGTCTTCAGCTACTCTGTCTTTAGCCACTCCTGCCAAGATGCCTTGCAAACGAGCACCGATACTCTTCGCCTCCGGGTTATTGGCAAGCTTGAGCAACTCAGCTGAGTCTCGCAATTCCTGTACAAACGCGCCCCTTTGCCAAGCATCAAAACCAGCAAACCACTCAATCGGGCGCGTAAGTGCAGCGTCATTCAAACTTGGCAGCTCTTCTTTCAAAACAAAGGTGCCACCACCGGAAGCTGTTCGAAGAACTCCAAACGTATTTCTCGCTAGTTCTCGTCGATAGTCCCGCCAGGTTCTAATTCGTAGATCGGATGCAGGAACGCTTTCGCGGGCAAAGGCCTCTTTGAGGTATTGTTTAAGCAGTTCAGTAGGCGTGAACATCAGCCAACTATTTGCATGGGGTATTCCTTGCGTAACGCCTATGGCATCTATCAAGCTTTTCTCGTCTGCGTCCAAATAGTCGATATCGAGTTTTTGGCCGAGTCGACGGATCAATGTCGTCGTCTTACCGGTACCGGGAGGCCCCAAAATCAGCAAACGTTTATCGAGAGGAAGACGAAAAATTTCATCCTGGTACTGATCAAGAATGGGCTGATCTCTGAGTCCCATTTTGGTGATAACGCTGCGGCGAACCCCTTCGATGATATTGGCCTTGCCCGTCTCTTCTGCGAGAAGCTGGCCTAAAAGATCTGCGATGACTTCTTTGTCAGTGACCTTGGTCAGGGTTTTTAGCGATTCAATCGTGAGCGGACCAAATTGCTCGGCTTCAACTACAGTATCGCGTGAGTCCCAGCCATCAGCGAGCTCAGCCGGATGGAGCCGGGCACGCTCAAGTACCTCAACAACTGTGCCATTTGGCAAGGTAAGCTCACCCCCAATTGCCAACGAGGCTAAACGCCCTACCGGAGCGCGGTAGCTAGCAAGGTTGGGGAATCCTGAGACTGGAGCTGTGCGGCAAATGTAATAGGTGCGCTCAGCGCCTTCCTCGTCTATCACGACAACACGGGCAATAGCAGGTTCGGCCTCCAATACCCTGTAACTCTCTCGGTTTGCCTGGCTAATTTGGTCCAGCCTCTGGAGTGCTGAACCCGACGTCATCGTATTGATATTCGCCAGAGCATCCGTGCCTTGCATTCCTGCGCCGCGAAGGTTGCCTTTCGCCACATTAGCAATGCTTTCGAGCTGGGTTAATGCCTCGCCCGCAAGTTGTTCTAGGTGCTGTTTCGATTCGTCACTCATACTCTGCGAGGTCATGTACATTTCTTCCCTGTTAATTGATCAAGTTCATTCTTCAGTTGCCGTAAGACCGCGTTAATTTCAACCTTGCGATTGAACTGTTTCTCTTTGCGCAGTCGGGCCTCACAACGCTCCAACTCCCGCTGCTTTAGGCGGAAAAGCTCCATTCGAGCCACTCGCGCTGGCAAGTCTTCAGCTGGCAAAGGTGGGTAGGGCATTAGAAGCGCCAACAAATACTCATAAAGTGCCTCAAGGTCGAAAACCAACGGTAATGGTTTGCGCTGCATATCGGCCGAAACCCAATCCCCATCGAAATATTCGCTGATAACCCACTTGGTGGAATCTGCTTCGCTAGGCCGCTTCAAGGCGGCAACGGGCTTTACTTTGCCTTCGTATTTCAGCTCAAAGATGATTGGAAAAGGAATTGCCTGGTCAATGCAGCGCAGCACCTCAGGCTTGAGATCTCCACCTTTAAGGCTAATGCTGAAAACTTGAATTTCCGGCACGGCTTGCGACGGCTTCAGGTTGACCGTTTCGGGGGCCAGTTTGTATTGCCAGACAATTTTATCCACTTGCCGGACAAACAACTCTTTGACTGCAGCGCTTGGACTCCCGTACTCATATATTTTGCTTTTGGGCAGCACTCGTCCGAAGGCAGCACTTTTGGGGAAGTCGTAGAGTATCGCTGTCACCCTTCCTCCTGATCACTCTCTTGAGCACTGTCTTGCACAACAAGAAAGGCTACAAGTTCAAAGTCGTCAAGCCCGGCGATGGTATTCACCAGCGCAGTGGTCTTGCCACCGGAGAACAGGCTGTCGAGATCCTTTTCCTCCTTGATATCGATCATCGAGCGAATCGCGGCACTGAGCAGGTCGGAACAGGCTCGCATATCCCTCCCTTCATCAGTCAAGTCATTGAACAAACGACATACCGCCTGAATGGGTTCTACTTGACCCTTGCAACTGGAGCGTACCAGGTCGAGCAGTGATTTAACTTCGGTATGGTTGGCGATAACCTGCCCATCGCCTGCGATATAGATCAAATAGTAGGGATGCAGCCGGTTCTGCTGGTTGATGTTGACGCCATGGTTGAGGTTGCGCAGTGCGAAGATGACGCCGGGGTGCAATCCCACGTCCGGCCTGGCGGGGACAACCGCATGCATGCCATTGGGTACGTTGGCGAGATCGCCATTGGTTTTGACATAGTTAAGCAGGTCCATGCGGAAGTCGTTCAGGCCAAGATCGGTAATGGAGACACCAGTCTTCAAGTCCTCCAGTTCAATCACTTCTTCCTGCAGACGCCGGAGTTGCTCTTTCCTGTAGGATATATCGCTGCTTTTGGCCGTGAGGACGTTATCGTCTCCGGTGGCCGTTACGTCGGCAATCACCATTCGGTTTTCAACCCGTTCTTTTAGGTTGATGTATTCATCGAGAGAGATATCGGGCCAATAGTTGACCAACTGAATAGTTTTGTTGATGGAGCCGATACGGTCGATACGACCGAAGCGTTGAATGATGCGAACCGGGTTCCAGTGAATGTCGTAGTTGATCAGGAAGTCGCAATCCTGCAGGTTCTGGCCTTCGGAAATACAGTCAGTCCCGATCAGCAGGTCTAGTTCGGCCGGTTCATTTGGCAGAACCTGCGCTTTCTCCTTGGCGCGAGGTGAAAACAGCGTCAGCAATGATTGGAAATCATAGTTTTTCCTTTCTGTTGCAGCTTTTAACGTCGATTGAGGTGAATCCTTGCCGGTGACCTTACCTGTGTGCAGACCCTTTGTTGCCAAAATATCTTCGGCCAGATTGTGGTACAGGTAATTGGCCGTGTCGGCAAAAGCAGTAAAAATCAGGATCTTTTTATTGCCGTCATTGATGGGGTTTTCAATCTTGTCCAGGACCAGAGCCTTGAGGTGTTGCAACTTGGCATCGTCCTTGGGCGTGACTTTTGCCATGGACTCCAGCAAGGCGTTGATGACTTCCAGATCAACCTTCAGGTCATGTTCCCATGAGGGCAAGTCCATATCGGTGAGATTGATTTTGACCTTGCCGCCTATTTCGTCGTCCACCCCTCCGTTACCAGCATAAACATCATCATCCTCTGCTTCGAGGGTTTCAAGACTATCCGTCCAGTCAGAGACACTCTCTGTGCTACCTGCGACCTTGTACGAATCGATCTTGCTCAATGTGCGGGTGTGGTTGTCATGCAGGCTTTGCAGGGTGAGACGAAAGGCCTCAACCGAGCTTTCCAGACGTTTAAGTAGATTGGTCGTCATCAGCGCTTGCAGGCTCCGCTCGCGGTCTGCTTGCTTGAGCTTTCCTTTACCGCCTTCCACCTGTGTGTCGTACAAGTCTTCATACTTTTTAAGGCGACTGGGCAGGATGTAGCTGATCGGCGCATAGACGGCCAGCTTGAGCAGCGAGAGCTGTTCAAAAATCTCGTTGAAGTTCATGACATCCGTGCGCCCGGTCAGCGGCGAATGGAATGACAAGGGTTTACGGCGCTCTGGAAACTGGCCTATGTCACTGGTGTCGTAGAAGGTCTGGATGTGCTTGCGCGAGCGGGCAATGGTGACGCTATCAAGCAGTTCAAAGAAGTCAAAATCAAGGGAATCCAGAATAGCTCGCGCCGTGCGATCCTCAGGTGGCAATTTCGACCATTGGTTGAAAACCGCCTGAGCATGGCGGAAGATTTCTTCTACCGATCTGCCCGTGCGCAGCTTCTTGCTGAGATTTTCGGACTCGCCTTCGTAAGCCAGCGCGAGTTGGTTGCGCAGATCATTAAATCGGTTATTGACCGGGGTGGCGGACAGCATCAGAACCTTGGTTTTAACGCCCTGGCGGACAACCTGATTCATCAGTTTTTGATAGCGGGTCTCTCTATCCTTTACTGCATCGTTGTTACGAAAATTGTGTGATTCATCGATGACAACCAGATCATAGTTACCCCAATTGATGCGATTCAGGGGAATACCGAACGACTCACCCGATGTGCGGGAGAGGTCTGTGTGGCACAAGACGTCGTAATTGAAGCGATCCTTGGCGAAGATATTAGTCGTCAGGTTGCTGTTGTAGTTTAGCCAGTTGTCTGCGAGCTTCTTGGGACACAGCACAAGCACCGAGCGGTTTCGCAGCTCGTAGTATTTCACGACAGCCAAAGCGGTGAAGGTCTTACCAAGCCCTACACTATCGGCCAGGATGCAGCCGTTGTAGGTTTCGAGCTTGTTGATGATGCCTATGGCGGCATCGTGCTGGAAGTTAAAGAGCTTATTCCAGACTAACGTGTCGTGGTAGCCCGTGCGGTCGTTGGGCAGCACGTCTTCATCGATATCGTCCAGGAAGTCGCTAAAGATGTTGTAGAGCATCAGAAAGTAGATGCGCTCGGGCGAATTTTCCTGGTAGACCGATTCAATATGATTACAGATCGCCGCCGTCACATCTTCGAGTTTGCCAGGGTCGCTCCAAATTTGGTCAAAAAGCTGAAGGTATGTGGATGTAAAGGCCGTCTCATCAACACGGTTGACGATATTGGAAACGGCGTCCCCTGGCTGATACCCCAAATCCACTGCGGTGAAACCATGCAGGGGCATGTACGCTACTTCCTGCTCTGCTCCTTGGACACAAGCAAATTGCTGCATTGGCGACTTGGTCTTGTTAGAACGGAATTTAGCCTTGCGACGCATCCACTCTGCACATTCGCGTGCGATGGCACGCTGGGTGAGTTTGTTGCGAAGCTGGATCTCAAATTCGGAGCCGTACAGGCTGCGTTCGCGGTTAGCCTTGGGAATAAAAAATTCTCGACGCTCTTTTTTGAGCTTGTCGGTGACCTCATTGGGAACAAAGGTTGGTGCCGTGAAAATGAACTCCAACGAATCAATCTTTGCGAGCTCAGCCTTTAAGGCTTCATAGGCGTAGATCGAAAAGCACGATGCCGCGATTTTCAGTTTAGCCCTGGGGTGGATGGAAGCCTTGATATCGTCTCCCAGCAAAGAATTGATGTTGTCGATAATTTTCATTTACCAGAACCCTTATCGTTAGGTTCTGCCGCTCCGCCGACCTCGACCCAGGCGTCCACCTGCTCTTTCTTGAATTTCCAGAGGCGGCCGACGCGGTGAGCGGGCATATCGTGTTTTTCAATCCACCTGTAGACGGTGTCATTGCTCACGCCGAGGTAGGTGCAAATATCCCCTACGGACAGCCAGCGATCTTCCAGCTCAGCCATTTCTCGATTTCCTCATAAAAGCTCCGGCTGAAGCGCCACACATCCGCCGACCAGAAAAGGCCTCGACTACCTGACGCACGTTTGACAACTTACGGTATGAGTCGAATATATTGATGCAAAGGCCTGCTGTCTACCGTTTTTTGCCGCTTTGACCCGCATTTTGCGATGAGGGCACCTTCGTCCGGCCAGACGACAAGGGGCCACGGCCACCCTACCCGCATAATGGTAACTACGCTTCTGCTGCGTAGGATTTATAGAGATAGGCTTGCGAACTACCGTGCGCAAAACGCCGCCTCACACAACCCATCCAGCACGATGCCTTATAGCCAACCTGGCACCTATAATTACCTTTATTTAATATTTTGGTAATTATAATGATCACAACAGTTGAAAAAACTGCGGTGGGCACTATAATTACCATTTCCAGACTATTTGGTAGTTATTGTGATCATAAAAAAACAGGAAAAGGGCCGATCTGCTGTCGTCTTTCCCAAAAATCGACGCTTATTGGAGCAGCTTGGCGAGAACATCAAGCTGGCATGTAAGCGCAGAGGTTATACCCAGGTTTTGATTTCTGAGCGAACCGGGCTCAGCCGCCTGACCATTCGCAAGATTGAGAAGGGCGATCCCAGTGTTTCAATCGGCCACTATCTTGCCGTGCTCAGCGTCATCGGGCTGGCGGGTGACGTCGCCAAAGTCGCGTTGGACGATGAACTGGGTCATAAGCTGCAGGACATTAAACTGATGGGCAGGAAACCTGGAGCCTCATCATGAATACAGAAGCCTTTGTTTTTGCAGACTGGGAAGAGTTCCAGCAACCCATATTCGTTGGGACACTTCGCTCTTCTTCCGCTCGCCAAAAAGAGCACTTCAGCTTCAGTTATGACACTGACTGGCTGCAGTCTCCTTATGCACAACAAATCGACCCTGAGCTAAACCTCTATTCCGGCGAGCAGCACGGTGAAGACGACAAAAATTTCCGCGTGTTTCTGGATTCCTGTCCAGATCGCTGGGGTCGCTTATTGATGAAACGGCGCGAGGCCATTCATGCCCGCCAGGAAGAGCGTCGCCCACGCGTTCTGAATGAAATCGACTATCTACTGGGCGTACACGACCTTCACCGGGCCGGCGCACTGAGGTTCAAGCGCGAGCTGGATGGCCCTTTTCTCGACAACGATGAACGCCTTGCTGCACCACCACTCTCATCGTTGAGAGAACTCGAGCACGCCGCCAGGCAGGTGGAAGAAAACACCGATAGTGATGACCCCGAATACGTGAAATGGTTAACCATGCTGATGTCACCGGGCTCTTCGCTGGGCGGAGCCCGACCCAAGGCCAGCGTGACCGACGAGGATGGACACCTATGGATCGCCAAGTTTCCCAGCCGGCAAGATGGTTACGATATCGCCGCCTGGGAATACGTCGCCTATCAACTGGCGCTGAACGCAGGGGTAACCATGCCGGAGAGCCGGATCGAGCAGTTCGGTAGTCATCACCACACTTTTCTGACCAAACGCTTTGACCGCACCAGGGAGAGTCGCCTTCACTTTACCTCGGCGATGACACAACTCGGCTATTACGACGGCGACTATGACGCCAGCTATCTGGAGCTTGCGCAATTCGTGACCGAGCACGGCGCCAATACCAAAGAAGATCTCGCGCAATTATGGCGCCGCATCGTGTTTTACATCGCCATATCCAATACCGATGACCACCTCCGCAACCACGGATTTATTTACCATCAGGGAGGCTGGCTGCTATCTCCGGCGTACGACATCAACCCGGTCACGCCTGCCAATGGCTTGCATCTCAATATCACCGACAGCGATAACAGCCTGGACTATGAGCTGGCCATGGACGTTATCGAATTCTTTCAACTCGACCGTAGTCAGGCGCTAAAGATTAAAGATGAAGTACTCGCCAGTGTTGCCAACTGGAAGGCTAAAGCAAGCGCCATTGGACTCGGCAGGGGTGAGCAAAAAATGATGGCGCCGGCATTTAATCTCTAACCTGAATTTTCGGTCATTTCACATCGTGGAACGTAGGTGGAACGCAAACCAGAAAAAATTCTGTATTCGACTGATATTAAAAGGGTTTATTTGTAGCCACTAACTAATAGCTCAAGTCCTCTCCTGGGCACCATTTTAAAAAACGTCGAAAGACCACGAGAGACCATTTAAGAAACTGATTCTTAAATGGGTTTTTTCAGCATCCCCCATTTCCGGATACCAGCAACAACAGACTGCCTGCAGTCCACCCCTTCAGCTCCCTCGACTTTCGTGCGCTTGCTTATAAATATTGCAAAGCTATAATCGATCTGAACGCACAGACTGCTTTGAACAGGAAGCTGTGAAGAAAATGCATTTTTCCCCAAGAACACACCACGTAGCCTTTCCCTCCTAACCGAGCGTGATTGATTAGTCACGCTCGGCCCCCTGTTCCATCCAAAAATCTAACCGTTATGCCCTGATCAAAAACCCAGGGCACCTAAGCTATTGGTGTGCAAAATGAATATTAAGTACTTTTCAGACATCCGTAATTTTATCGGAAAACTGATGGATCCGGTGGAGCGGAATAAAACATTCTACCCCTTGACGCTAAGCCCGGTTGAAATTGCCAACGTGATTGATAAATTGGAGGGCATCTATGACTCACCTCCCGACACACCCCGCGATGGCAACATCGTCGCAATAGAATCAAGCATTAACCTCATCGATATGCTCGACGGCAGTCAAACGACTATCACCGTTGTGCTGCCTGGTGATAGCGATCCATCACAAGGAAAAATCTCCGTCCTTTCCCCTTTGGGCTCTGCCCTGCTGGGTAAAAAACACGGCGAAGCCATAACCTTCTTCGTCGGAAACCGTATGAATCGTTTTCGAATTCTGGCTGTAGCGTAAAAATTTTCACAGATATGGAGGGAAATAATCATGCAGTCTTTTACAGGCCGCTGATAGTTGAGAATAAACAGCCAGGCTGAGTTTTTATTTTCCTCTATCACCCTATGCGGCAGTCACTTTTTGCTTATATTCGATCAACAGAACAATGGAGACTGACATGAGTAAGAACAAAGTGAGTAAGAGCAAAATTCACGCGGGTAGCAAAAAACCGCCCCAAAAAACGCTGAAAGAAAAACGTAAAGAAAAGAAAGAAAAGAGAACCATCTCCAGTATTTAACGTTAGCGAGCAGGGGTGTCAAGCACCCCTGCTCTATCTTTTCCTGTCTCAGCCAAAAAAAGTGCCCGCAATACTCCCTTGTTATTTTCCAAAGTTAACAGCAATCGTCAAAATTGCTTGTAACAAAACCGTTCATTGCCCATCTTATTGGTATCGCTGAATCACAAGTTTGTGTCAGTCCAGCGACTGGCCGAAAACTAACATGAACTTAAACACTGAAAGGAATGCCCTGTGCATAGAACCACCAAGAAGCTGATGATTGTCGCCGCTGTGGTTATCGCGATGGCAGCGTATTTCTTCCTCGATCTCGGGCGATATCTGAGTCTGGCTTACTTGCAACAACAGCTGGACATCATTCACAGCTTCTATGCGGAAAACCGGCTGTTGAGCTGGCTGATTTTTCTGGTGGTGTATGTGGTCGTGACCGCGCTGTCGATCCCCGGCGCTGCTGTCATGACGTTAGCGGGCGGCGCTATTTTCGGGTTTGTCACCGGGTTGGTCCTTGTCTCCTTCGCTTCGGCCATCGGTGCCACCCTGGCCTTTCTGGTGGCCCGTTACCTGTTGCGGGAATGGGTCCAACAGCG
>Ga0098054_1000348_pt1 | contig 33328 bp, 48 predicted proteins | sample 16_taG_FD_75048 | JGI IMG/M metagenome (GOLD analysis project Ga0098054, IMG submission 75048) | Marine viral communities from the Subarctic Pacific Ocean - 16_ETSP_OMZ_AT15313 metaG | ecosystem: Environmental > Aquatic > Marine > Oceanic | place: Pacific Ocean | collected 2015-01-18
TAACACGGCGGCGGTGACCAGCATCCTGCTGTACCCGCCGTCGGATTCCTTTCTACGGGGTACTGAGATGACTCTCTACGGATTGAATAGTTCCTGATGGCTACTTTCACTGTTATCGACCACACCGAACTATCGGGCGACACAGCGTCCTACAACGTCACCTCCATCCCGTCGTCCTACGACCACTTGTACGTCACGGCGTCGGTTCGATCCGACTACGTTGGCTACTTTATTTTCCCGCTCCTGACGTTCAATGGTGACTCGGGGACCAACTACTCGGATACCGAAATGCGGGCCATCAACACGACGGCGCTCCAGTCGTCCAGAAACAACTCAAACGCCTACTTGCAGGCAGGGACGATTCAGGCTGACAGTGCAACCGCCGATACGTTCGGGATCTGGAACTGTTGGATTCCGAACTATGCAGGAACTACGGGCTTCAAGGCGGCTTTGGTCAACTCCGTGGCAGAAAACGCTTCTACTACAGCGAGTCAATGGTGCCTAAACCAGACTGCGGGATTGTGGCACTCAACTGCTGCGATCAATCAGATCACATTGGCGATCTTCGATTCGACCAACTTTCTCCAATACAGCACGTTCACCCTCTACGGAGTAACAGGAGCATAGAAATGGCAAGACAGAAGGTTGTCAACGGGGTCTACTACGACCTGACAGCGGAAGAAGAAGCAGAACTGGATGCGCGGGCTGAGGCTGCTGATCTGGACATGAACATGGTCAGATCGCAACGCAACGGAATGCTGGCAGCAGCAGACTGGACACAGTTGGGTGACGCCGCGTTGGGTGACCATACCGCTGAGGAGTGGGCTGCATACCGCCAGTCGTTGCGGGATCTTCCTGCGACATACAGCCGCGTGTCTGAGGTTGTGTGGCCTACGCCGCCTGAGTAATGAACACTCCTACTGATATTCGCCAAGTCAAGATTCCGACCATTGCGGTCGGCCTAATCTTGTCTGTGGCGGTGATCGCTGGGACTATTACTTGGTCGTCTGCCCGCACCGTTTCACGCATCGACCGTTTGGAGGAATCGGTTGAAGCGATTGAAGATTCGATGGATATGCACGCTTATGCGCGAGTGGAAGATGTTTCGGAAGACATTCGGGATTTAGAAACACGGTTGGCAGCGATGGAAGAAATGTGCAACCGTGTGGATGCAATGGAAGAACTGGTGGCGGGTATCGCCACTTCTGTAAGCGCGCTGTTGATGGAAGCAGAGCAGGACTGGTGGCCTGATGACGACGATTGAATACAAGCCTGTTCGCCAGTTCATGGGACAGAACGCCCGCTCTATTGAGTACGAACTGCGGAAAGTCGCAGAGAAACTGGAAGATCTAGAGGCCCGAGTTGCCGCATTGGAGGCCCCATAATGGGTATTAGACGTAGTGCAGCCGAATACGGGGCAGGCATTGGGGATCAATCCCTTGCGGTGTCCAATACGGCTGTTGCTTTGACCCCCACTTCAGGGGCAGTTGCCGCAATGGTGACCAATGGGGATAACGCCATTCGAGTTCGTTGGGGCACCCCGACCGCTTCGGTTGGGCATTACCTCAATCCCCATTCGGTGTTGGAACTATTCGGCGACGACCTTGTGGATGTGAAGTTCATTCGGGTCGCTACCGACTCGACCACACACATCACTTACTTTGGGTAGTGGACGATGACCACACGGATTTCGCAACGATTCGATCAAGTACCTACCGGGGACATCACTGGCGTTACTGCCGGAGATGGTCTGACAGGTGGAGGCACCGAAGGCGATGTCAGTCTTGCTCTGGACCGCGATCTTCCCACTCTGGAAGACACTGGTACCGCACGGACTTTGGCGTTGTCGGACGCAGGCAAGATGCTGCGGATGAACAATGGGTCTGCTACTTCTGTGACTGTCCCGCCGAACGGAACGGTTGCATTCGATGTGGGCGCTCAGGTTGTGATTGCTGCAATGGGGGCGGGGGTTGTCACAGTGGTTGCTGGTAGCGGCGTGACTTTACGGTCAAAGGATGCTGCTCTTGCTGTTAGCGCCCAATACGCAACTGTTAGTTGTGTGAAGGTTGGTACCGATGAGTGGCTCGTCTTCGGGGCGCTCGCTTAGAGGCTGTTATGGCACTTCAATACGTTCCTGCACCATTTGGTCGTGGTGGGTCTGGGCAGCGCACCGCTGAGTTGATGCGGGCGTTGGCTGCTAATGATTTTCAACGCTCCGGCATTGGTCGTCAGGAAACTATGGGGCTGTCTGATATGCAGCGCAAGTTTTCGGATATGCGTCGGCGTATCCCGGGTTCTTTCAATCAGAGAGGGATGCTGGACAGCGGGCAGAGGAATCGTGCGTGGCGTCGGAACTTTGCTGATGAGATGCGCGATGTGAACCGCTTGAAGTTGGGGTTTGATTCTCAGCGCAACCAGTTGAATCTTGGCGATTTTGCTGCTGAGGGTGCTTATGCGACTGGTGGTCTTCAGAGTGTGATGGGTGATGCTGCTGCGCGGGCTGCTAAGGCGGCTCAGATTCGTGGGGCGGCGATCTGATGGCTGGCCGCAGAGTTGTTCGGAACCGCCCGGGGGCTTTGGCTGCTGCGGCTACCACTGCGGCCGCCGATGCGACTCGCAACGCCGAGTTTGAGGCGATGATGGGTTCGATGGGGGGCAGCACGGCTGCCACCGTTGAGCCCGGTTGGGCTGAACAGTCGTTGGCTCAGGGTTCGCTCCCGGCGAACATTGACCGCACGACGGGCCCTGAGGGCCGGTTGGTGGGGATGATGGGTTCCCCGCCGCCACTGACGGCTGCCGCAAAGGCGGTGACTCAGGCCGCTGCCGGGGACCGGTTGGATCCCGGGATTGCGTTGCGTAACCGGGTGACCGGGATGACGCAATCGGAGCGTGACCGGGAGGATTTCTTTGACCGGCAGCCCTTTACCCCAGAGGAGATTGCCTACTTCGAGGCTGCGGTAGACGCAGGTTTCTTCGATCAGTCTGCGCCTTCGCCGGGGGGAGGGCCCCCTAATACATTTGTACCAGCGCCCGGTACTTATCGTTCAAGCAGCGACGGTTACAAGCCACCGCCGATTGGCAGGGACGAAGGTCGGGGACCGGGCGGTGGGGGTTTCCAAGGATCTGGGCTCTCAACACCCGCTGGGGGTTATGTACTTCCTCCGAATGACGCACCAATCACTGGCCCTGTCGGCATGTGGACACAGCCCGGCGATGGTGCCCAAATGCCGGATCCCGCCGACGAGGAAGCCTTTGAGGCCATTCGCGCTGCGGTAACCAAAGAGTTCGGCAATGCCGACAGCATTTACAACCCCAAGTACGACACTGAACGGTTTCCAACAATAACCGGCGGCGGCGACGGTGCCCCGGCTGGCGGCGGTGGCTCTCCGGTCGTTGATGGGCCGGAGACTCCGACATCAGAAACTCTGATGGAAGAAATGTTCACCCAAATGGGCAATGACGCTCAGGCTGCCTATGAGGCATCGGCAGATTTCTATGAGACACGCGAGGACGTTCTGTACCAGAACATTCTCGAACTGGAGAAACTCCGCAAGAAAGGCATTGTCGGTGCCGCTGAGGCTGCCCGTCAGGCCCTTATTGAACTGAAGAACACTCGCACCGAACGGCTGAGGCTCGACGAGATAGCGGCTACAGCGCGTCTTTCTGAACTGGAAGGGATGCGCCGCACTCAGGAAACAGGTGTTTCTGACGCAATCAAGGCTCGCGGGGCCGGGATGTCCAGCGATTTCGATACTCGCATGGCTGATGCTGAGGCACAGTTGGCAGCGTTGGGGATTACTGGCGCTAATCCAGAGTTGGCTTCTGCGGGGGCTTTGGGTTCGGCAATGCTGGGGTCGCAGGCTGATTCTCAGCAGGCATTGGTTGATCGGTTCCGAATGGCCAATGAGCAGGCCGCCGTTGATCGCGGTATGGCTTTGAGCGGGTCTTACGATCAGGCTGGTGTCGATCTCGCTGATCGGCTATGGAGCGCGAATACGTCGAATGACGCTGCGGAGCAGCAGCGGCTTCAGGCATTGGCTGAGTATGTGATGTCGGATCAGCATTCGTTGGAAGACAAGTACGCCAATCTCAACTTTGCTAATGACCAGAACTATCGCGGTTTGGTTGGGGCTTTCGATCCAGAAACAAACGAGCGGCTGAACTCAATGGGCGGTTCATTGGGGGCCTCCCATTACAACCGTTTGATTGGCAATGCTCGTGAGGACGAACTGTTCCAACGGGATTTGGCTGCACGCATAGCAGAACAGGATGCTGCGAATCTTCGGCAGGACAAGTTGATCGCTGACCAGCGGGAGCATGAAGCGGATTTCCGTCAGACTGGGTGGGATCGTGCGGACCAGCAGGCTACCGATTCGGCTGCGGCTCGCTCAAGTTTCTTCAACATGGTTGATGACTACATGGGGTTCGGTTCAGGCACTTCGCAGGGGTTCAGTGCCGCTGGGTTGCTGCCGCAGGTGTACAACTCCTTGTACGGGCAGTCTGATACGTCGAACCAGATGGCTGTAACAATGCCGAATGGGCAGGTGTTGTATGTGGATCCGATGGAGTTCTTGCGATATGAGCGAGATATCGACAATGACATGTTGTCGGGGCCGCAGAATCTGGTTCCATTGAACTTCAATGGGCAAGAGATCATGGTCCCATTGGATTCTATTCAGGACATGGTTTCTGCTGAAGAATACATGGCTTACGCCGGTTAGGCCTCTGTTGTGGCCCCGCGTACTAGAGCCGAGTTTCTTGAAGCCCTGACAGGTAAGCCTGCGGCTTTTCCTTCGGCTGCCCCTAAGCCATACGATCTCAGTCAGATGGTGGCGAAACTGCCACAGCCTAGGATTCTGAATCCGATAGTAAAGGCACCTCCCGAAACCGAGAAGGGCTTTATGGGGCCCATTGGCAAGTTCATTGAGGTTGTTGATACGCCTCGTGCCGCGATCACATCCTTGGTGAAAGAGTTGGGTGATCTCGCTCAGGGGGAGGGGTTCTCTGCCAAGGATTGGTGGAACCAGACTGGTGACAACATCTTCTTCGGGGAGGTAATGGACGATTGGGGTATTGATCTCCCGGGCCCGTTGGATCCGATTGTTGGTTTCATTGGCGATGTTGCATTGGACCCATTGACTTACTTGGCTGGGGCCGGGTTGGCGATGCGTGGTGCTAGGTCGGGTGAGGTCGCTACTTCTTTGATAGCGAAAGCCACTCAACTGAGGGGTGCCGCTAAGACGGCTGCTGCTGCCGGGAAGACTGCTGATGCGACGCAGTTGACGACCCGGGCGAAGAAACTTACTGATGCTGCGGTGCGTGTGGAACACGCTAAGGGAGCGGCTACCGCTGCGGGTCGAGAGGCTTTGGAGGAGATTGGCTACGACATTGGTTGGCGTAGCACGGTGTTTGGCACGGGTCGTGTTGGCCGCAAGTTGGTTGAGAAGCCTGTCAATCTGTTGACTGGCGGGAAGTTCACTAGAGCGATGGATGCCCGTCGTGCCGGGCAGATACCGAAGTGGATTGGGGATTTGGAGATTCCTGCCACCCCCAATCAGATCGCTGACGCAATGGCGTTGCTTCGTAAGGGTGACGCTGCGGCAATCGGGGCTTTGGATGATGCTACGCGGGTTGCGGCTCAACGTGCGATGAAGATGCCCGCTCAATCTAAGCGTTTCCTTGGGGTTGTGCCTAATGCGATAGCGCCGAACGGTGTGTTGCCGTGGGGCACCAAGATGATTGAGGCTGTGTTCCCTGCGCCGGGTCGGATGCTCAGGGCTGCGACTCAGCGCGGAATGATCAAGACGTTGGATAAGGCGCTGAACACTAAGCAGCCGATCAAAGCATTGTTGTCGTCGAAGGATCCAGACATGGTTCTTACTGGCATTGAGATGCGGCGAGCGAACAATGGTCGGATCCGGTTGTCCAGCCAGTTCAAGACTCAGATAGAACCGATTCTTGAAGATGTGGTTGTTGAGGCTCGCAGGTTGGGCGTCAACTCCCGGGATGTCCAGTTGGCTTCTGAAATGCCGTTCTGGCTGGTGAAGCCCGGTGTTGTATCTAGGGGTGTAGCGGGTGTTGGGGTGGTAAACCCCAACTTGCCGGTTTCTTTCCGCAACTTGGATGTTGCCGATGCGGAGAGGTTGTACAACAAGACGCGACATTTCTGGAATCACTCTCAGACGGTGTTCAATGATTTGGCTGGGACGAAGGTTCTGCCCGATTGGGTAAACGACCTGTATGCCGCCCGGTTCTTATCGGACGAAGGCTCAGACGTTGTATTCAAGACCACGAAGGCTGGCGGGACAGAAATGAGGATCCCGTTCGGCGGCAAGCAATCGCCATTGAAGGGGCGTTCCTATCTGTCGGATGTCGAGTATGACGCCAAGTTCGACCAGTATGTGCGGGACCGCACCAAGGGGGTTGGACCGGGGGCGAGGTTCGGGATTGGTTTAGAGAAGGACGCTGCCCGGGTATTGAGAGAAGACCCCGCCTTGCATAAGTCCCTGTTGGCTGAGTTCGATCAATCACACTCCAAGATGTTTATGGGTGAGGAACTGGTCGATGAAGCCAAGGGTGTTTCCATTCGGGACCAGATGAGAAAGATTGGTTCCAGCGAAGATCGGTATGGCGCAGAGTTCAAGGACATGTATGAAGGCGACTTTTACAATGTCGCTAGTCGTTACCTGAGGGCAATGGCTGATGAATCGGGTCGCCACAAGATGTTCTCCATGTTGGCTGACGCCGGGGTTCTGTATAGAGACCCCGATGTGTTGCATGGTCAGCGCCTGAGCAGGCTCACCATTGGGCTGGATGACGCATCTGTAGGTGTTGAGGCCGCGAAGGTCAAGGCGGCGATGATGGCTCAGGCTGCTGAGGAGGGCCTTCCCGAAACGCAAGTAAAGATTGCGGCTTTGGTTGCTGAGGCGAATGTGCTTGAAGGCGAGTTGGTGCGGCTAATCAAGCAGGCTGAGGCTGCGGCCGTGAAGATCCGCAAGGGTCAGGCCACATACATGGAAGCATTCCAGCCTCTGTTGGGGAATGCTCATTCGATCAATGCCCGATTGAACGCCATTGAGGATTTGGCGAAAAAGACTAGGGCTGTAGCCGTTGAGATCGAGAAAGGGGCTACGGGTACTGGCGATTGGATTACAACCGATTTGACCAAGGTCATTGCAGACGCGAGGTCTGCTGCTCGACAGGTTATCGACAACGCCACGTTGTCTGCCGGTATGGATGATTCCATCAAGCAGATGGAAGACATTCTCAAAGTGCTGGACGGGCACGACCCGAACAAGTTGAACCTGAATCATCAGATCAAGGGTTGGGCAGACAAGGTTGCTGAACTTAGAAAGATCGCTGGCAATGATGATGTCGGCACAATGGGTGATGTCCTGTTCTCTGAGATCAATGATGCTGAAGGCATCGCTGCTCTAATCAAACGGATTGCTTCTGTCGAAGAAAAGCGGGCTTTGACTAAGGCCAAGCAGGTATTCGATGAGAGCATGTTGGGTCAGCAGGGTCGTTTCGCCCACAAAGGTCGAGGCTCCAAGAACATCTGGGAGTCCAATGAGGTGTCCATTCTTGACGATAAGGGCAGAACAATCGGCATTGAGCCGGGTATTGAACTGACGCCGCCTGCAACCGGGACCGATATACAAGCAACCCGGGCTCTACGCACAGAGTTGGACGAGGCGACAGGTCGGCAGCGTTTGGTGCCCCCCAAGGATGGCGGGCCTCAAGGCACTCAGGTGCCGGGTGAGGCGTCAATGGATACGTTCTCGCCTACTTACCGACCGTTCACGGTGAAGGATGGCAAGATTGTTGCCAATCCGACGAGGCGTGGCGGGAAACCGATTCCGTCTGCGGACATTGATCCGTTGACGGGCAAGGTCAGGCCCATTCAGCGCCCCATTGACGACGTAACTCCGAGGTTGACTCCGAAGACAAAGAAGTTCAAGAAGGGGCAGGAGTTCGATGAGGGCGCCATTGCTGCTGATCGTGGCATTCAGTTTGCGGAGCGAATGATTGCTCAGGAACTGGAGACTGCCCGGGTGTTGCAGGAGGCAAAGGCGATAGCGGGACGAGGGCTGTCTCAGCAGCGCGCCCATTTGTTGGACATTGAAACGCAGATCCGGTTGGCTAACGCTGCTGCGGAGCAGGCGCGCGCTTCGTCTTCGTTGACTACGCGGATGACGGCTTTGGATTCTCACCATGAGGCCGTGCAGGCTTTCAATGAGTTCCGGTTGCTCAAAGGTTTCCAGACGGAGATGACGGATATAACTCGCAATGCTTGGGGGATGTCCGGCTTTGACACTGTGGTGGCATCTGCTGAGCAGCGCGAGTTGATGGATGCGGTGTTCAAGTCGTTGTATCGGATTTCCGATACGGGCGCAATGAACGATTTCTTCCGCAAGTACGACCAGTTCATGGGCTGGTGGAAAGCGGGTGCTGTTTCTTCATTGGGCGGTTTCTCGTCACGAAACTTCTTGGGCGGCGCATGGGTGAACACGCAGATCGCTGGTGTGGACATGGCTCAACACTCAAAGGTGTGGGGCATGTACAAGTTGGCGATGAAGGAAGGCAATGGGGACGTACTGAAGGGTGCGGCCATGTTGAAGAAAGCCGGCGTTGAACGGAGATTGCGTGGCACGTTTGGTGCCAATAGGTTCAGGACAGCCAGCGGGCAGGACTTCGATTACTTCGATCAGATCGTTCAATCGGGTGTAGCCCGGTCGGGTCAGGTCGCAGGAGAGATCGACACTTCGTTGCAGTCGTTCGCAAGGATGGCCCGCATGAATGTCGGCGGGAAGACGCGCACCATTGGGCGGTTGGCTCCGTGGTCGTCAGAGTTTGCGCCGTTCTACCAGTTGCGGAACATGAACGAGAAGGTCGAGTTCATGCTCAGGGGTGCTGTCGGTATGGATGTAATGCAGAAGGGTGGTTCCATTGATGACGCCGTTGCGGACATTCTGAAGTACCACTTCGATTACAGCCCTGAAGCGTTGACGCAAACGGAGCGGCATATCCGCCGTTTGATTCCGTTCTGGCGTTGGCAGAAGAACATCGTTCCGGTGTTGGTTGAATCAATGGGGCGTAGGCCAACTGCTTGGTCGCGGCTCATGCAGATCAAGGGCGAGTTGGAACTACAGAGCGATGCGGAGGGCATGGTGCCCGACTATTACGGTGAGAACTGGGGTGTCCGGCTACCGTTCTCAACTAAGCATGGGCGCGTGTATACGCTGCCCGACTTGCCGTTCAAGACCCTTCAGCAGTTCTCTAAGGAGCCGACTTCGCCGTTGCGGACATTCGGTGAAATGATGGCTCCCCCATTGAAGGCTCCTTTGGAGATTTGGTCTGGGAAGCAGGTGTTCGCTGACATTCCGTTCACGGGCCGGTTCCAGCAGGTGCCGCAGGTGTATGACAACACGCCGGGGCTGATGGAGTTGGCGGGCATGTTCGGGAAGGCGAAGAAGAATAAGCGTGGCGAATGGAAGATGAGGGACCACGACATCTATGTGATGGATCAGTTCGCGCCGTTCCTTGGTCGGTTCCGGCGAATGGTCCCCAATGAGAGCCGCTATCAGCGGCGCATCATGACAACGTGGTTGTCTCAGGTGTTTGGCATTTCGGTGCGAACGAATGACAGGTTTGAGAAGAAGAATCAGATCAGGCAGAACAATGAGGACTTCATGGAGGAGTTCCGTGATGCTTCTGATCTGCAAGCACGGAACATTTAGCAGCGACTAGGCTGAGGTAATGGACTTTGTTTCGCGTGAAACGTGGGGGGCTCTTACTCTCCGTTCGTTGCTGTTGCCTTTGATTGATGCAGACATTGAGGGGGTCGTGGTGCATCACACCACGGGCGGCTCCAATGATCCACAGCAGAAGATCAGGGCTCACGATAGGTACCATCGGCATACCCGGGGTTGGGGTGGGGGGTTGGCGTACTGCTGGCTGGTGTCTTCGGATGGTCGCATTTGGGAGGGGCGTGGTTGGAATCGTGGCGGCGCTACTGGCCGCAAGTGGGATTCTCGCACGGTGTCTGTTGCGTTCATTGGGGATGCTGGCGATGAGTTGCCTGCTGCTGCGGCGGCTGCGTTGGGGCATGTCATCGAATCGACAAAGAACAGGTACGGCAAGGATTTGTGGGTCAAGCCTCATAGTGATTTCAAGGCGACCTCATGCCCGGGAGACCTACTTAGGCAATGGTGTGCCACTTTCGACCCGAAGGCCCCCACAGGGGCTCCTGACGGCTCTGACGGCAATGTTCGTGCCCCGGGGTTCTCTTTGGATTGGGGGGCCTTAGCGGCCCTGTTTGCCGGTCTGAGGGCAGAGGTCGAACGGAAGCCGTTGCGGCGTTGGCGTCGCAACCACAAGCCTGCGGTGACTGCTATTCAGGCGAGGTTGGAGGGCCGTGGGTACAGTGTCGGTCCCATTGACGGGATCTACGGACGCAAGACTGCTGCTGCGGTCGAGTCTTTCCAACGACACCAAGGATTTTTGCGGCCCAATGGCCGTGTCGGGGTCTCAACGTGGGACGCTGCGTTCATTCAATAGAGGCAGGACATGACTAAAGACAAGAACGACCAGAGCATCACGCCGGAAACGCCGGATAATCCCGAAACGATTCCAGACGCCAAGGCTGAGGCCGACCGTCTGCGTTCGCAGGGGTTAGCCAATCAGGCCCACATGCCACGGTCATTCGGAAAGTAGAAACCTGTGGACATGAAGGACGCTGTTGAGAGGGCTGTATGGACGGCTGTTGAGGCCGGGCTCGCTGTTCTGGTTATTGCCGATGTGTCGTCATGGCGCACTGCTGGCATCGCTGCTCTTGCTGCGGCGATTGCTTGCGTGAAAGCGATTGCCAAGTCCAAGATCAGATCCGACTGAGACTTTAGCCGTGAGTGGTGACAGCCTAGATGTGGCTTGGGACACCTTCATGGACGAACACGGCAATGGCATTCAGGAATGGGTGCTGTCCGAGATGGAACAGACCCGTGAGATCTTCGATTTCAAGGATGGCACTCACATCAAGTGGGTGGACGGCGACAACATAGGGTTCCTGATTACTCTCAGCGCCGAAGAAGTTTGCGACATGCTCACAGCGTGGGAAGACGCCCACCTTGGTTCGCCGCAGGCATCTGATTGGCTGCTGGCCCGATGTGCCAAAGCGTTCGCCATGCTTGAAGTGGCAATGGGCTTTGACGAAGACGAAACCGAATGATCGACCGTTAGCGCGCCCTTTGGGGCAGCATGAACAGGCCCCATTCAAGCATCCCGGCGATCACGGAGTACCCGCAGATGTCGTAGAAGGTGTCTGTCAATGGTTCGGCCATTGGGTCGCCTCTTTGGCGCAGGTTCTCCAGTCTTGCCGCTTTGTCGGAGCATCGAATAACGATTCCGGCGTGGCCGAATGACAGGATGTTCTTGTACCCGTAGTCGTGTTGCTTGTCGCTGAGTAGGGTCATCAGTTGGTCGGGGTCAACAGAACCTCTGGATTCCAGTATTGAAGCGCCCAGCAAGTCTGCCCACCAGCCCAGAGTCGGGAGTGTGGGGAACTGGCAGCGAGCGGTTTCCAACAAGGACGCAATGGGCTCGGGCCGTTTCGCTTGAAGGGATTGGAGCGCAAGCATTGACCAGCGGGCTCCGTCCTCCCAGTCCTGCACGCTGCTGATTGGCGGCATCCCCAGTGGGATGACTGCCGCCTTTGGTTCGCCTTCGACTATTTCTTGTACCACGGGATAGTCCACCAATGCCTTTCTGAGTCGGATAAGGATTTCGTCACGGCGCCTTGCCATTGAAGTCTTGGGTATGTTCAAGACGCGCGCAACGAATCTTAGACTGAGCCGGACATGATAGAGCATGTAGATGATCCACGCATCTTCGTCGGACAGCCGGTCCATTTCCAATGACACGGCAAGCGACAGGCGTTCTCGACGTTCCCATTCGTCGTAGTTGTCTTCGCCCGGGGGTTCTGACATCAGAAACGCTATTGCCGCATTGGGGCCTTCGTCACTTGGGATGTCTTCGGGTGGGCGCCCTTCAGACATTTGGTCGGTGACCCATTGGAGGATCGAAGGATCGTAGGCCGAAGTGTTTCGGTCATAGATTTCTAATCGGTCGGGGTTTATATCACCCCATGTGTAGTTCTCGTGCATTATTCATTGACCCATTCGGAGATTGATTTCAGGTAGTCGGCCCCGATGATTCGCGTGTTCTTGGAGTCGTACCCAGAGGGTTCTCCCAGTTTCCACGCTTCGTCATGGTCGATCCATCCCAGCATTTCGCAGGCCCTAAACTCCGGTTCAATGGGGCGTACTACGAATAGAACTAACCCCTTACCTAGTTGCCGTTTACGAACGGCGGCGTTGTCGGAGGTGCGGACCCTGCGCACTTCAATGTTGTGACCAACGTCGGCACGGTTCCGGTTCTCTGCGTGCCGGTTCCCGGGCCAAACATGCCCTGACCAGTATTGATTCGTGATTCGAGCCACCGCTAGTTCCCCAACGCAGGCTGCTACCTGAGCGGTACGGTCGTCTTCCATGTATTTGCGTTTGTAATGAGGGGCGTCGGCTTTCTCCCAGTTCTCAATAAACCGACGGATACCTACATGGGAAGCCCATTCGTATTCCCACGCTTCTAACTCGATAATCAGGGTCATGCTTTGCGCGCCGATATGTCGTGGATTTGTCGGTCATTGACGAATGCGCCGTCTTCACCTTGGAGCCCATCAAACAATGCTTTCAGGTAGTTATCAACGTCGCCGGTCAATGCGGACTTGGTGTCCGGCGTCATTTCCTTTACGAATACGTTGATCTTGTTCTTGCGGAACGTAACTGAAACATGCACGGGGCGCTCAAAGGTGGGGCCATTGGAATCTCGCCACGCTTCCTTGATTGCCGATTCGTAATCGTGCGCTGCCTGCGGGGTGTATGCCCTTCCCCGCCTAGAGAACCGTGGCCGTGGTTTGGCCTTCGGTTTGATATGAATAACGACTCTATGGGACGCCACTACCTCGCTCTGCTCTCCCCTTCCAATAGGGAGGGCTGGTTGTATATGCTTTGCGCCCTTGAAACGAGTTCTTTTATCCGTTGCGCCCCGTCTTCGCGCCCCGAATATTTCTTCCCCCACCGCCTGTCTAGGTGGGCCACGAGAATCTCAATGGATGAGACCAGATAGCCCTGCCTGAATAGTTCACATGCGAACGTGTGCATCATTGCTGATCTATCGTAGTTGCCTTTCGGCCCCCGGCGGGGACCATTGTTCCAGATGTGGTTCGCCAGCCCTTTCAGGTCGCCTTCATGGTGGCTGCGGAGAGCCCTGACGGGAGCGGAGGGTGCCCTGACGGGTTCAGGCCGGACATACCGGTGCGCTAGAGCCTCAATGGGTTCGGCGTCGGTTCTGTTTGCGTGTGCTAAACCGGTCCATTCGCCCAATGGGTAAGCATCCATGACCGGGATGCCGTATCGGCCAGCGTCGTTCCTGACCACACACTGGCGCCCCATTGGGCGAATGGCGGGGTATGGCAAGCGGAGCCCGTTGCCCCAGCCCCCGTTCGTAGTGGGTTGCTTCGGGTAGATTTCCGTCACGGGTGCGTCCACGATCTGGCAGGCAGCCAGCATGGCTTCCCGCATGACCCGGGCTGACACCCATTCATTGGCGTAGACCCACAGGTGGCATCCTTTGGACCTGCTGAGTTCAATCCATGCCGCTATGTCGAGTTCGCTCAGGACGCAATGGGTGTTGACTGCGTGGATGAAACTGTCTTCGTCCCCGACATCCCAGTCCACGGCCCCCCAACGAACCAATGAATCTCCAGCGGCAGCGGGATCGGCGATTGGATACACCCCCAATGGGGTCTGGCCGTCGATATGGCCTAGGGCTGCGTCACGAAGTACCGCTGCGGTGGCTGGCACCGGCTCACCGTCCAACTTCCACGGGCGAAACTCGCCGTCAATGTCTTGGGCGAGGCGACCGCCTTGGTGCAGTTCGGCAAACTCCCTGATCGTGTCTTCTACACGTTCGCCCATTCCCGTTCCTCCAAGTCGTCAATGGTTACCTCACGAACCCGACCACACATCGGGTCCAGAATCATCTCAATGTCAATGAGCCTGTACGGAGGGCGCTTCTGCTTGCAGACGTTCAGCCTGATGACGTTCTCCAACGCCTTGCGTTCCTTCTCTGAGAGATCGGTTCGCTTCTTGGGCAGGTAGGTCTCAATGACCACCACTGATTCTGACTCTCCCCCGAACCGGCCACCGTGAAGCCCCGCAGGTTTCCCGGGGTCGCCGGAACCCCTGCCTGATTGGTGCAACACAATGAGCGGGACATCGGCGTCTTTGGCAAACCTCTTGGCAGACTGCGCCTTACCAGCGACCCCATTGGCGTCAGAGTCCCCGGCCAGCAACTCCAGATAGTCCAGCACGCAAGCCGTGACCGGCTTCTGCCAGTAATCCTCTGCCTCGTATATCCCCCTGAGCATTGAGTCGAACGTCAGCGATTGGTCGTTTATCAGCACCCTGTCCAGCAAGCCATTGGCGACTTCCCGTACTTCCTTCAATGCCTGCCGATCACCGGCCTTCAGGTCTTCCTCCATTTGTGCAGCATTCAACCCCAATGCCATGCACGCCATCTTCTGGACGGCCAACTCCCGGGGTTCATCCGGTGAATAGAAGACACAGGTGAAGTCTTCTGACCGTTCAAGGTTGTTGATGATCGCCGAATAGGCGACGGTGCTTTTGCCTTGATGTGACTTGCCAAGGATCAAAGCCATGTCCCCATTCTGGAGACCAGATGGTGCCGTTAGGTCAACTTCCCTGAATCCCCATTGGAATGTGGATTCGTTGTTCAGGTAGGTGACGTAATCCTGAACCGCTGCGGCCGTGGGAGTGAAGAACTCCATTGGCGGTTCGGCATCTGGCGTCTGAGAAGGATCAGGGGGGACGGCCCCAGCATCCGGCGTGGAAGGGTCGCCGGAGGGATGGGTCTGGAGCCGTCCCCTGATCGCATCAGCGCCCAATAGTTGAGCGCCCATTGACTAGGCGAACAGGTCGATGGACTCGAAGTGAACGTCGCCCTCGCCGTCCACGAAGTATTCCTTGATGTCTTCGGGGCAGTCCGAAAGGAATAGTTTGGTGTCGGTCTTCTTGTGCTTGAAGTAGGGGGCGTTGGGCTTCCAGTCCCCTGAAGCGATGCGGTCCCTGTTGTCGAAGAACTCTGCCTTGGGGTCTTCGATCTCAGCCAGATGTGTCCAGAGTGCCGCTGCCTCTGCGTTCACCTTGCCGCCCTTTCGGGGAGGGGACTTTCGGGGAGGGGACTTTTTGGCTGCCGCAGGGGACGCACCAGCCGACGGCGCCTTGGGGGACGCCTTACCACTCTTAGGCCCGGGAACGCTTTTGGATAGCACCTGCATGATGCGGCCGTCGTCTTCGACGGAGAAGTCGATACCGGCCTCCGTGTAGACCTGAGACTTGACCTTGCGGCCCAGTTCCTCCGCTTCAAGGATAAGTTCGTCGCCGGACAGGGTGGGGTCCACCACCTGCGAGATGCTGAGTCGGTATTCCTCGTTCTCGTAGTTGCCGGTGCTGACCTTCGTGGCGAAGGTGCAGTTGATTACTGACTGCTGTTGCTCAGTCATTGGTATGCCTTTCTGATTGTGTCAGGAACTCTGGATCGTAACCGTAGGCCCTATGAACCAACAGGTTGTTGTTGTCTGCCCAATCGGCGATTGCCTTTCGGGTTTCGGGCGCTTCAGAAGCGATCCCGATTCTCAATAGAACCCTGAGTGCCGCCCGCAGGCGACCAACTTCGACGGGTCCGTTGGTGAGAATGGTGTCGTCCCGGTACCAGTAGTGGTCCCGTTCCTCGTCCCAAATGTCGGGGCGGCGTTTCTTCAAGATCAGGCGACGGCCTTGGCTCATTGGCATTCATTGAAGTGTAGTTCATGCGGGCACCCTGTCGAGACCAAGGGCCCGACGGCGACGCCGCTGGCGGGCTTCCACCCGGCGTGCTTTCTCGCCTAACCCGCCCCACACACCGAACCGTTCGTGCAGGGGGTTGGGTGTCAATGAGAACTCCAAGCATTCGTTCGCTACCGGACAACGGGCGCAGACGCTCTTTGCCCGGGACGCAAGCGGGTCGGTGCCGCCCATGTGGGCGGGTTCGGGGAAGAAGATGTTGACATCCATTCCCTTGCACGCCGCTTCGTCGAACCAGTCGGGGCGGGGAGCGAATAGCCCCATTCGATCTACCATGCTGCACCCCCGTCGTAGTGTTTGCCCCGGCATTCAGCCCAATGGTTGCACCAGTCGGGGTTGCAGTACCAACTCGTCCAACGGTGGGGCCAGACCGACAGTGGGGCTTGAATCAGATCAGCCAATGCCCGGCACTTATCCTTCAGGGCTTCCCAATCGGCGGGGCCCCGCTCAATGGGAATCCACCCGACCTCCCCGTTCATAAGGAGACAGAGATCGAACCGCTTTGGGGACCATTCGTCCAGTTCCACTGACCGTGCGTAGGTGTAGACCGTTGACTGTAGGTCGGTCTTCTGCATCTCCCGGGCGTGCATGTCGAAACCTTTATTGGGTTCCATGTTCTTTGGTTTGGGGTTCTTCCAATCCAGTAGTCGCCCGTCATGGTTCAACCAGTCAGGAGTCCCGGTCAGCCAGATTCGGCGTGTTTCGGTTTCCTCCAACAACACCCTGAAGGTTTCCTCAATGGCAATGGGCATCAGTTCGGGTGCGACCCCCCAGTACCAAGCCTCAAAGTTCGCCCGAATGTGTTTCGCAGTTGTGTCCTGCTTCTGTTTCCACCACTCCACGTTCGCAAAGTCGGCTTCCATGAGTTCCTCTAGGCGGCGCTCAATGATGTTGATTGGGGTCGCTTCCCCATGCACCATCATGTGTCTCCCGACTTCCTCAATGGCGGCGTGGACGACGTTGCCCCGGGACAGGTCGCTGTTGTATCGCTCCGGTACCGGTTCCCGGTACTTCAGCCTCAACGATTCGGGGCATAGTTCCAACTGGTTCAAGTCCGATTGGTGAATATAGATGTCTGTCATCATGCCTATGCCTCTGCCCTATGCAACCATTGGTAGAACGTCATCTTCCGAACGGGGACGCCGTTGACAACGCAAACGGCGGCGTCACCGCTCCCTTTGGTACGGTCGGCCACGTTGCAGAGCGCCGTCCACGCATTCGACTTTCGTGGGGCCCGTTCCTCTACGACGGCAAGTGCCTGTTCCGATTGCCATAGATCGACAGCCTTATTGCGGGCTGACTCTCCGATTGGGACATAGGCCCGGTCCGGCGAATCGAATGACCGCCGTTTAGCCCAGCGTTCCACGAACCCTCTAGTGTCCACGGCCAATCCGGCCTCCGCATACTTGCGGGACAGTTCCGAATAGGTCATTTCGGGATTCGCCCGCAGGTCGTCGTCCAATGACTTCAATGAATCAACGGCGGACTCGACATCAGCGCGAGTGTTATTCTCCGTTGCTTCTTTCATTAGTTGAGCCATCGGCATCCCGTAGAGACAACTGTGGCAGAGGGTCTCCAATGGGAGGCCACTCAGTAGCCCCACGTTCAGCGCCGCAATGCGTTTGACCGCTTTGGCCCCGTGGAACCCGAATACGTCGGGGCCTTTCTTTGTGGCCACGAACCCGCCCGTATCGTGCGAGGAATAGTGACGGTAGGCGTCGGCTGCCTGCACCAATGAGTCGGCGGTAACGCCGCCCATTAGCCGTGCCTCTGCCTGCTCTGCCCGGTACAGCATGGCGCTGTATCGCGCCAGCACTTCAGCATCTACGAGCCCGTTGTGTTCCGCTATCAGTAGCGTCAGTTGAGCGGGTATCCGCATTCAGAACTCCCTTTCTTTCCGCTTTGGGGCACAGCCCCACATTGGGCTGGACAGCAGAGAGCAATGCCCGGGTGCGACGGCCTTTGCCGTCGCTTCCTTAGGGTCCGTCGCTTCTGCCACGGCGCCAGCCTACACACCCAGCGCACGGCTCCGTCAAGAAATGAGAAACGGGTGCCGGGGACAGCCCCGGCACCCGTTTTCCCAGCCCAGCAAATAGTTGGCCCTGCCCCCGGGACAGAATGGGAGTAAAGAACCCGAAGGCAGGACCAGACCTCACCCTACCAGACCGAAGGGCCTATCCCTCGTCCTCCCGGGCGGTGGCCCACATCTTGGAGATCATGTAGCGGTGGGCCCGTGGCCATTCGCTCTGGTCCGTGAGTTGCTTTCCCTCTAGGCCCTCGTCTACGCCGCAGGGTGAGCAGACGTACACCGCCGGGATGTCTTCTTCTCCCCGGGTTGTCCGGCTCAATGCGTTTGATTCGACGGGCTCCCTCATTGCTAGGTCGCCGCACCGTGGACAGGGGGTATCCAATAGTGGGCGTGGATCGGTTATCTGCTTTCCTTTCATTCTCTTATCCTTTCCTGTTGTCGGCTAGTTGGACAGCCCGGGATCGACAGATTCCGAACTCCCCTGCGATCTTTCCCCACGACCAGCCCATGTCCCTGAGTCTCTGAATGACCCGGGTTCGGCTGGACTTGATTTCATTGCGAATGACGACATCAACTTCTTTGGCGAGCCAGTTCAGGGCGTGACCCATTGCGAGCAGCCGTTCGGTTTCGTCGGGGCCGTACTCGACACCCACCTTCTCCACCCATTCGGACATCTCTTTGGCGAATGAGGGCACTCCGACCGACGGGTCGGGGCCCGGCCTGTTATTGAAGTGCCTGTCGTACTTGTCCTTATCCATTGCGTCCTGCGTCCAGTGCATATCCGATGTCTTCTCCTTGTTCTATGAGGTCTGCTATTTGGTCAATGAGTTCATCGGCGAGTTCCTCCATCTTGCGGGTGGCGGCGCCCATCGACAGTTCGTATAGCCCATTGAATGTCGCCCCCCAAACGTAGGTGCTTGCTTCTTCTCTCGTTTCTTCCCTTAGGGCTTCGGCGTCTTCTTCTAGGGCTTCGGCGTCTTCGATGGCCCCTAGGTGGCGGTTCAATAGGTAGTCATCCATTGGGGTTCCAGTGGACGAGACCCTTGGGGTCGTAGCCATCCGGTCGGGCCATCGTGACGGCCTTGATAGATAGTTGCGTGTCGCTGTCCAGTTCGACCAGTTCAATGAGTTCGTCGGCTACTTCGCCGATGTCCCAGTTGTCGGGGTGCCGGACAACGACCATTAGCGCCCTCTCAGTTATCGTTGTCATCCCAATGCCTCGCACAAGGCGTAGTTCGCCTCGTAGTCCGTCTGGTTGGCGTTCGCCAACAGTGTGGACAGGGCCTCCATCTCGTCCTCGTTCAGAACGATGGTGGTCAGGTTCTTGCCACTCGTTACGTCAGCCATTTGCTTCCTCCTTATTGCCATTGTTGTTGAGTCGTTCTTGCGTGGCTGCCATGCCGGAACCATCGCATTCGGGGCACATAGGGCCCTCATCTCCGAATGGGGCGGCTAACCCCCCGCAGTAGGTACACGCCCCGCTCATTGGTGCTTCCCCTTCTGGTCGTTCCACCGTTGCCCGTGCCGCTCCAGTTGCCTGCGTGTCGCCATGACATGGGCAATGGCCTCATTGCCACCTAGAACACGGTTGGGGTCGTTGTGGTTGGCGTGGGGTGCAGGCCCGGGGAGGTACTGTTCTTCCTCGTCTTGCTCCAGCCATTTGTCCCAACAGTCGGGGCATAGGTACCCATTGGTGATGCTTGGGAACCCTCGATGCTGCATCACGATCTCCCGCTGATTCCTTGTCAGGTAGGGGAACGCTTCCTGTACCAGCATTCGGCCTTTGACGTACTGGCGCATTCGCTGGTACGGAACCGTCACGCTATGGATTTCATTGCATTGGTGACAGGTGGCGCTTAGCCGTTCGGTCTCAGCAGCCATTACAGGTAGCCTCCCTGCCCATTGCCTGAGCCGTAGTCGTTGATCCATTCGGCCGGTACCCCGGCGTCGTCGTCCAGTTCCTCCATTGCTTCTGCCACGACGTTGTTCTCGTGGTGAACGTGCAGCATGACCGCCGCCCCGGCTGGCATCATCACCATTGGGATGGGCCCCAGTTCCTCGACCCGGGACATGTCGGCAATCATTATCTCTGCCGCCTGCCAGTCCGCAGACTCTAGGTCGTATTCGTGGGCCGTGATCTTGCATCCCATATGGATGGTGTCGGCCACCAATGGCGGGTACTCGTTGTCGTTCCCGTACAGGCTCCCGAAGATGAATCGGAACCCCCAGTCGTTGTCCTCGTCTGGTGTGCGGGCGATGACTAGGTACGGCCAGTTTGGCCGGCCGTCGTCGCTGGCGATCCATTCGCCAATGGCGTTCATCAGTTCTTCGTCGTCCCCGAAGGACTTCCTACCGAACTCTATTGCCATGTCGTTGTTCCCTTCCTGTTGTGTAGAGCGATGGCGCTGCGCCACCGGAACCCTCACCCCTACCCGGGTGAGGGAACCGCTAGATCAGCGTTGCTCTCCCTTCTCCGTGAAGCCTACCACGCTTGTCAAGTCACCCTGAACAGGGCGACGGTACCATGCGGCGTAGCAGCGCCCCAGCAGAGCCAATAGGCCCACCAGAGCCAGAGCCACGCCGCCACCCCGTAGACCCCAGAACCCAATGGCTCCGAACCAGCCGCCCAGCCCCATCCCAATAAGGATGCAGTAACCCCAGTCCTCCGTGGTCATGTCCGGCCCGCCATCTCATTGGCCAGTTCATCCAGCGCCGGGTAATCCTCTGCCAGTGTCGGATGCTCCAGCAGGCAATCGGTCAACGCCTCAGCCTCCAGCCTGTCCAGTATGACCACTCGGGTTGAAGCCTTGGCGGAACCGTCGGCGCTCAGGTTCCATACTCCCCGCCAATGGTGAGCGATTGCCCGGGCTTGATCTAGGTCGGTGCACTCCAGCCGAAAGATTTGGGTGTCTGATTGGTCGCCCGTTGGCGACTGGCACCAGATCTCGACATGCCCATTGCCTGTGTCGCCTTCTGCGAATACCGCCACCGGCTCCCCGGGCAGGTCAACTTTCCTCTCATGGTTGGTTGTCATTGCTTTCCCTTCTGTGTTGTTGATCGGTACCGGTAGGCACCGCACCGCCCCGGGAATGGGAGAACCCGGGACGATGCGCTACTGGCCGGGCTAGTCCAATGAGATGATCTGGATGGGCGGGACAGGTAGGGGGCGGTGGTCTTCCGACTCGTCGATCTCCAACCGCTGCAACCGGGTCGGCCACCATTCGCCCGCCTTGCCCAATGCTTCCTCCACGGTGAGCGTCCCGGGCTCTACGTCGTAGCGGCCCCGGTAGTAGGTGATGTCGGCCTCAGTGAGCCCAATGGAGCCGCCCTCGTCGTCGTGACGGGCCACTAGGGCATTCCCGGCGAGAGCCCCGCCGCCGTAGCCTGATTCCTTGGTGGCGACGTAGTTCGTTTGGGCGCCAGCCTTCAATAGCCCTTCGTCGTCAAGCCAGAAGTCTCGCCCGTCGTGGTCGGTTACCACGGTGACGCAACCGCCGTCGGCGGCGAGCGCCTGCGATGCGTCCAGCATCTCGCCGGGCTTCACCAGTACGACCGCCATCGTGCCCCATACGGTAATCAGTAGGGTTTCCATGTAGTCCGTCTTCTTAGCCGTCGCCTCGTCCAGCCACTGCTCGGCAGCGAGGATGTTCGGGGAGTCTGACAGGAGGTTTTTGACGACCTCGTAGCCCTTGATGGTTTCCACGGCTTCATCGTTGGCCATCATCTGGTGCAGTTTCGACACCAGTTGCGGATGGGTCAGTTTGTAGGTTCGCCCGTCGTCGCTCACGGTGGCGTAGTCCATGAGCCACCCCTTGATGGTTTCCCGTTCGTGCTGTTCCACTTGCTGCTCCTTCTGTTGGGCCACCGCTGTCGGTGGCTGTACCCCCACGGTACACGGTCAAGGGCTCCCCGATCCAACCCTATTGTGTGGCATCCGTCACACCTTCTCACCGTTCGGGTGGCCAACAGCCAGACCCCCAACCATCCAGACCGGGGCCCAATGGGCCCAATGAGCCCACCCCACAACCCACCAGACCCGACCCCGAAAACGACGAAAGCGCCGGGGCCCAATGGGCCCCGGCGCCGCCGCCCGGCTTACCGCTACACGCTACCGCATGGCGGCGCGCTCAGCGTCTAGCATCTCCTCGTGACCGGCGCGCCCATTGGGCCCATTGGTAGGCATGTTCGCATACCCGGCCCCGGCTAGGATGTCATCCACATCAGCCACCCTTACGGCCCGGCTAGACATCCGATCAACCACCAGAGGGACATCATCCCGGTAACACTCCCGGCGTATCCCCTTAGTGCCCCATTCGGTACCCCGGGGGTCAACCCTTAGGAACGTGGTTGCTACGCCGTCCATCACGGCCCGATTCACGGCGACGACCGTTCCGGTGCGACCCGGGAACGCCGCCGCCCCATTGGCCAATGGATGCACCAACACATCACCTAGGGCGATGTCACCGGCTAGCACCATCTCAGGCTTAGCGTTCGGCCGGAACTTGTCCCGCCATTTGCGTATGTTCTCCATCATCACTCGCCCTCCTTTAGGTCGATAGTTGTCTTGGCTGCTGCCACACTCACCCATTGCGACTCCCGTGGGAGTAACGACCAGTGCGGGGCCATAACGGTCACCCGGTAGTCGTCGTCATAGGTCGTGATTGTGTGACCCTTGTAGGTGGTTCTCATTCATTGACTCCATTCGTGTTTCCGATTGGTACCAGATAGGCACCGGGCCCGGCCCCGGGGAGATTCCCCGGGGCCCGACCCGCTACCGATTGGCTTAGGACCAACTACGCCCGTACCGGATCGCCTCGCCGGTCTCAGCGGCCTGCCGGACCGCATCCAGTAGGCCCTCCACCGTGACGGTCTCCCCATTGCGGGCCGCCGCCAATGTGACCGACGGGCCCGCCGCCTGCCGGGGCAAGTCTTCCGGCGTCACATCGTATGGGCCGGTGCCCTGTGAGCCAATGTGTAGGGCCGATTGGAACCCCTTGGTCTCCCCGCCTGCACAGGCAAACCCTAGGCGCCGCAACATCGTGGGATGGGCCACACTGTAGGCAACGACCCGGGGATCATAGACGCCCCGGGAATCGCCACAGAACACGGTATAAACGAACCGGTTCACACCGTTCCTCTTAGTGCCAAAGGTGCGGGCGTCCATTGCGTACACTTCGACGACCGTTCCATTGGCCCGGGCCCATTCGATGACCGCCGCTATCACGGCGCCACGATTCAACACGGTCTCGGTATTCGTCGCCGACGAATAGCACACCGGGACGATCATTGAGACCACCGGGTTCTTCGGTGCCGTGAGGAATGAATCCAACATGCACTCCGGCTCACCCTCAATGAATCGAACCATGTCAATGGACGACCCGGCCACGTCATGGATGGTCTCCAAGTCGTGACCAGTGGCCGAACCGGCCAACCGGGCCGCCTCGATGGTCTCAAGTGAGCCTTCCCACCCGTCACCGGTTGCCATGCTCACGGCGTCACTCAATGAGCCACCCGCCCACCGGTCACTACTGGATGACCGGTAGCCGGAACGCTCTGCACGCCGGGCGAATGCCGCCACGCTGTCAAAATCCCGGTAGATGGTCCGGCCGTCACGCCGGTGCCACTTGCCGAGATCGCCGACGGTCACCATGTCGCCGATCTGCCGGTCCCGGGATGATGTGTAGGTGCCGGTCATGACCGAACACCGGCGGTCAGCGTGTTGATGGCCTCGACATTGAGACCGAACAGAACGCCCATGTCCCGGGCCTCCTGCCGGGTGAATCCGGCATCGAGCAACCGCACGCCGGCGATGACATCCCGTGTCGAGATGACGTGGTTTAGACCCGCCCGGTTCATGTTCTCACGCATGGTCTGAATCTCAGTTAGCCATGAGTCGGCGTGGTCCGAATCGCCCATCAGTGAGCGCTCTAGAACCGGGTCGTAGTCCACTTCGAAACCGACGACCAACCGATTCAACGTGGCGGCGTCCAAGGTGGTCCGGCCGACGTACTGCCGGTCGGCACCCTTGCCGAACGTGTTCATGGTGACGATGACTTTGAAATCGTCGTGCCGGGCCACCATGCCGTCGGGGAATGAGCAACTCTCCCCGCCGTCCAACATCATGTTGAGCGTGGTGACGATGGCCGGGTGCCCATTGTCCAGTTCGTCCAGAATGAGAACGCCGCCGTTCTCGTAGGCGTCCCGTGCCGGTGTCCGGTGGTACGAGCCGCCGGCGTCCATGTAGCCGAACAGTTTCGCCGCCGAATCGGTCGGGCCAGTGTTGATGGCATACACCGGCAGGCCCAACGCCTTGCCGACCATGCGGCCAATCGTGGTCTTACCGGTCCCGGCCGGGCCAACCAGTTGCACATGGCAACCCGCCGCCAATGCCCGCAGTACGTCCGGCATCACCGGGTGGTAATGGCCGTCCAATGAGCCGACCGTGGCGCCGTCGGATGTGGTGACCACGATGGGCGCCGTCACGGCGTCCAACCGCTTGTACACCGGCGCCATGGACTCATCGACAATCGCCCGAACGGCGTTCTCATCGACACCGGCGGCACCGGCGGCAATGGCCCGAATGGCCGACTCAATCGCCGACCCGTCACCGGTCGTCGGGACCGGCGGCGTCGCCGCCGCCGTCACCGGTACAACCGGCCTGCCGTCTATGGCGGCGATCATGTCGCCGTTCGTCATGCTCTGGCTCACTGACACATTCAACGCCGCACAAACCCGGCGTAGGTCCACCCGGTTGAGAGTCTCAAACGACTCCTCCCGGCCCGACCCCTCGAACACGGCAACCCGGGAATCCCGGTCAACCCGTTCGACGTTCCTAGCACTTGGCATAGCCATGATTCATTCTCCCATTCGTCATGCCCCGGGATGGTCCCCGGGTACACCGTCACCATACACGATGTGGGCGGCATATACATGCACCGGGAAAGTGAGCCCGTGTCATGGGTTGGATGGTGGCCCACTGGCCCGGCCATCCACCGGGACGGGCGGCGGTCCCACCGGTGGCCATCGTGCCCACTGGCGGCGCCGTCAATGGGTCAATGGGAGACCACCGAGACCACTGCCACCGGGCGGGCGTCGCCGGCGAAGCAGGAAATAGGTGCCCGGCGGGGCCCCTAGGGGGGGTGGGGCACGGCTGTGCGCGACATGTATAGATATGGAGGGACGGTGCGTTAGTTTGCTGCACCTGTACAGGTGGGGTGTCCCTCCCCCCAGACCCCCCTCCCCGTTGTCCTGCTTATTTCGGAAGCCTTTAGGGGCTTCCGTGTCGCTTTGCCTTGGGCTTTTCTATCTCCCCCCCCTTACCCCCCCCTCTTGTCCCAAATGTGGTCAAAGGTTTGATTAGTTCGTGTGGGACACGGCGGCTATTGGGGTGTACGGAAGGTTGGAGACTGGTATGCCTCAGAACGGTGGCGGTAAGGGTTGGACTGTTGACCCTGTTTCGGGTGAGCGGGTGATGCCTGCGTCGTGGGAGTTGTTTTTGGAGTGGTTGTTGTTGGGGCATGAGCGTAAGCCGTTGCATCAGTATGAGTGGGCGGCTGAGAATGGGGTGCATGAGGATTCGTTGCGGAAGTGGAAGCGTGATCCTAGGTTTATTCGGGAGTGGGATCGTCGGGCTTCGGAAACGAATGTGTCGCCTGAGCGTGTTCAGGGTGTTGTGGATGCGTTGTGGGCTAAGGCTGCTGATGGGGATGTGAAGGCGGCTGGTTTGTATTTGCAGTATGTCGATAAGTTTACGCCTAAGCGGCGTTTGGTTGTTGATGATGAGCGGGATGCGGCGGGTTTGTCGGATTCGGACTTGGCTTCTGAGTTGGAGGCTGAGGTTTTTCTTTTGAGGGCGGTTTCTGATGGCGAGTAAGCGCGCTATGGGTTCGGTTGATAGGCGGTCGCCGAGGTATCGGCATGGGGGTGATCCGTTGGGGGAGTTTGCTGTTCCTGATTTGCCTTTTGGGGATGTTGCTGATCGTTCTGAGGGGTTTATGGGGGATGTTGCTGCTGATCCTTTGGGGGTGGCGTTGACGAGGCAGTTGACGAAGCAGATCCAGAACTTGTTGCCGAAGACTTCGAAGGATTTGGAGGCGGGACAGCGGATCGCTGAGGGGATTGTGGCTGATGCGTTGGGGGAGATCGCTGGGGGTTCTGAGCCGCCTAGGGGTAGATTCGCTGGGGGTTCTGAGCCGCCTAGGGGTAAGGTGGGTTCCGAATGGGTGGAGACTGGGCGTGGTTCGCGGGTGAAGCCGCATGAGAATCAGTTTGGCCGTATTGCTGAGCGGCAGCGTGCTGGTCGGGTGCGTGGTGAGCGTGGTTTTTGGGATAATATCAAGGGTACTGATTGGGATTCCGTCAAGTCTGAGTTGCGTGCCAATAACGAGGGCATCATGGAGGGTCTTAGGGGTCTTGGTAGTGGGGTGCGGTCGGGTGCCCATCATGTTGCGGGTTTGTTGCCGGGTGTTGATGGTCCTTCTCAGCCGCCTGCGATGCCTGTGCCTGAGGGGATGATGGCTCGTGATCGCCGTCGTGCGGCTCTTATGGCGTTGTTGGCGCAGCGGGGCGCTCAGGGTCAGCGTGGCACTATTGGTATTCGTGGTCGCCGTGGCTAGTCACGATTTGGATTACGATGAGTTTGTGGAGGCTCTTGGTGAACGTCCTGCGTTGGATCCGTTTCTCGATGATGAACCTTTGGAGTGCGGTTTGGAGTCGCCTGAAACGTGTGAGTCGTGCCAGTGAGGCATGTGGCTGCCCTTGTAGGTATTGCTACTGGCGTCTTTGTGTGCGCTGTAATCGTTTTTGTGGTCGGACGCGCGCTTGAACAAGCGTTCCGATGAAGGATGAGTCGGCTATCTGAACTTCGTCAGGAAGCCGAATGGCGTCGTTGTCAACGCGATGAAGCGTATTTCCTCAGGTCTTATTGGAACATTGCTCATCCGGCGCATGGCCGAATCTTGTTTGATCTCAGGGTCGCCCAGTCTGAGGCTTTGACCCATTGGGACGACAACCGGTACTCGTTGACGCTGAAGGCCCGCCAGATTGGTTGGACGACACTGGTTGCTGCCCACCAGTTCTGGTTGGCTTGGTTTCACCCAGATCAGAACATCATTGACTTGTCCCGCACGGAACGGGAAGCGGTGCTGCTTCTGCGGAAAACGAAGTACGGGTTCCAGCATCTGCCGCGATGGCTGCTGGAGCGGGGCCCTAGGTCATTGGTGGAACACCAGCAACGCATGGCGTTCGATAACGGTTCGCAGATCACATCTATGCCGTCGGCGTCAGACCCGGCGCGTGGCGAATCAGCGACATTGATCGTCGTGGACGAATGGGCGTTCCTGCCTAACCCAGAGGAAGCATGGGCATCCATTGAACCGGTCGCCGATGTAGGAGGCCGAATAATCGGCCTGAGTACGGCGAACGGGTCCGGCAACTTTTTTCACCATTTGTGGACGGCGGCGTCGGCGGGAAACAACCGGTTTGCCACCATGTTTTATCCGTGGTCGGCAACCGGGGATCGTGACGAGTCGTGGTACCAGTCCAAGAAGGAGTCGATGCTGTCGTGGCAGTTGGCTCAGGAGTATCCGTCTACCCCTGAAGAAGCGTTCATCAAGTCAGGTAACCCTGTCTTCGATTTGGACATGCTTCAGGAACTGGAAGCGGGTTGCAGGGCCGGCCGTGAAGGCTGGTTGGCTAACCCGTCTGGCAGGGCTCCTGAGTGGAGAGCGGGGAGGGCGGCATGAGTTTGACTGTGTGGGCTGATCCCGTTGCGATGTCCGGCTATGTGATCGGTGTTGATACGGCAGAAGGGTTGGGGCACGGCGACTATTCTTGCGCTCAGGTGTTGTGCCTGAACACGGGCGAACAGGTCGCTGTGTGGCACGGCCACATCCCTCCAGACGAGTTCGCTCACGAGATCCACAACATGGCGTTGTGGTACCGCGACGCCTTGACCTGCGTCGAGTCGAACAACCACGGGTTGACGACGATCACCGAACTGAGACATCTGGGGCATCCGAATCTGTTTCGGAAACGCACATTGAATCAGGCGACAACGAAGATCACGCAGGAATACGGTTTCAAGACGACGAGAACAACGAAACCTTTGATGATTGACGAGTTGGGGGCTGCTCTCAGGAACAACGAGTTGGCGCTACGCGATCCGTACACGGTCGCAGAGTTGCGGACATTCGTCAGGAATGAACGCGGCTCTATGAGTGGGTCGCCGCACGACGATAGGGTCATTGCGTTGGCGTTGGCGAATCAGATGCGTAAGTATGCTTATGCCCCAGAGTTTGTGGCGAAGGTCAATGATTATTGGACGATTGATTGGTTCAATCGTTTGGGGTCTGATGAGGGTGGCGAGCAGATGCGGATTGGCGCTAATGCTGTCCGTGGGACACGCTTGCCGTCCTAATAGGGATCCCATTCACACCCTAGGAGTAACTAATGGCGAAGTTCGTTTCGCATACCTCCGCGTCGCAGACTGTTGATGGCGCGTCGGGTAAGAACAACAAGATGAAGCGCGGGACATCAGTGGTGGCCAATGAGGTCGCCCCGGGTGGTTCGCAGAAGGCGACTGAGCGCACATCGGGTTCGACAGGTTCTGATGGCGGCGGTACCAAGGGTGCTGGCGTCAACGTGCGTGTCACCCCGGGCAACCAGCACGGCATCACCGGCAAGGTTGAGCCTGCTTCCAAGCAGCCGTAGTCATGGCGGTTCTGCCGCCTGAAGCCACTTATGTCGAGTTCTGCGAGTACGTCACGGATCTCAAGGGTCCGAGGTCGGAAGCGGAGTTGGAAGATTTGTGGTCTTGGCGTCAAAAACTCGTTGGTATCAAGTTTGATATGGGCCGTGGGTATCGCAGCACTCTCCCGTCCGACGAGCAGGATCTCACGATGAATCAGCGTGAGGCCAAGGTGATCGCTGAGGCTAAGGCTCAGGGCCGCAACATTGAACCTGTTGGAAAGCGGTGGGTGTAATGGCCCGTAAGACCCGTGTTGAACTGCATGAGCAGTACAAGCAGCGGTTGGATTTGGCGAAGCGGTTTCGGAACCATGAGGGTTACGAGAACACTTGGCGGCGACTGAACGATTTGTACCGGGGCAAGCATTGGCCTGCCACGACTAGCACGAAGTCGGATTTGATTGCGGTCAATCTGGCGTTTTCGACTATCAATGTGATTGCGCCGTCTGTCGCCGTGAATCATCCGAAGATTGTGGTGAATGCCAATCAGCCGGAGGATGCTGACCGGGCGGTCTTTGTTGAAGCGGTGATGAACCATATGTGGCGACACCACGATTTCCGTCGCCCGTTCCGACGCGCTGTGAAGGATTTCTTGATTTTCGGCCACGGGTGGTTGAAAGTTGGTTGGCGGTTCACGGAACAAGAACGCAGCATTTCTGATGCTGAACGTGACGACATGTACGATCAGGCGGTCATGGAGGCTGAGGAAGCCGCTATGGAAATGCCTGATATGGCTGGCGAAATGCCGACCGATGAGGACATCGCAGCGAATCTGCCTTCAACGATGCTTTCCATTGTTGAGGACCAGCCTTTCGTTGAAAGGGTCTCGCCTTACGACATGTATGTTGATCCTGAAGCAACCTGCATGGATGACATTGCGTGGATTGCTCAACGGATTGTCCGGCCTCTTGAAGATGTTCAAGCGGATAAACGGTATAAGCCTTCGGTTCGGAAGAAGTTGACCGCTGATGCCGGGTTGAATCCGGCGTATCAGGATCCTTATGATCGTTCGCAGTTCAATGCTGAAACCGACCGGGTTACGTTATGGGAGTATTACGACATAGCGTCGAACACTATGGCGGTGTGTTCGGAAACTGGCGACGAGTTCCTGTTGGATCCGACGCCGATGCCGTATGCGTATGGGCATCCGTTTGTGATGCTACGCAACTACGACATCCCCGATTTCTTCTATCCGGTGGGCGATCTGGAGTCCATTGAGTCTCTCCAGTTGGAGTTGGATAAGACTCGTTCCCAGTTGATGAACGACCGGAAACGGTATGCCCGCAAGTACCTGTACCACGAGCGGTCGTTCGGGCCTGAAGGCCGCGAGGCTTTGGAATCGGACACTGATGGCCGTTTGGTTCCGGTGGTCGATGAGAACAAGCCTCTGAACGAGGTTGTTATTCCGATGCCGCAGGTGCCATTGAGCCCTGAGATCTATAACTACAGCCAGATCATCACTGAAGACATCAATGTTGTTTCTGGTGTCAATGAGTATGCGCGCGGTCAGATGCCCGAGATTCGCCGCACGGCGACTGAGGCCAGCATTATTGCTGATGCGTCCAATGCGCGGGCAGCAGACAAGTTGGCCATTGTCGAAATCGCCATTGGCGATATTGCACGGCGGGTTCTTCAACTCCTTCAGCAGTACATGACGGGGGAGGCCATGACCCGGGTCGCTCAACGCGATGGCCAAGACATGTTTGTTGAGTATTCCCGCGACGACATCGTAGGTGAGTACGATTTTACTGTTGAAGGCGGTTCAACTCAGCCAATCAATGACACCATTCGTAAACAGCAGGCTGTTTCATTGCTGAATGCCATTGGCCCATTGGTTGGTACTGTCATTGACCCCGCCCAGTTGGCTGTTCATGTGCTACGGGAAGGGTTCAACATCAAGAACCCTGAGAAGTTCCTGATGCAGCAGCAGCCGCAAGCCCCCGTTGACCCCAATAGCCCAGATGGGGCACCTCCCCCGGGGCCAGAGCAGGCCGGCCCAATGGGGTCGGTCCCAATGGACCCAATGGCAATGGGGCAGCCCATTACATCGCCAATAGATGGGGCGTTTGCCCCGACTGGCGGTGTCCCGCCTGAGTTGTTGGCTCAGTTGCAGAATCAAATGGGGCTAGAGTTACCTGCCCTCTAGGGGGTGAAATGGTTTCGACTCGCATGAAAGCCCCATGTGGGAGCGTGCGAGTACCGGGGTTCGACTCCCCGCACCTCCACGATGTGGGACACACCCACCGTCCTATTAGGAGCAACCAGACGTACTGGACTCCCTAGGAGGGCATTGTGCCTGAAGACATGGATCTAACAGAATCCGCTGGTGCGGACACTCTGGAGGCTTCAACAGAGTTTACAACGGAACCTTCTGACACGGAGATGTACACCATCAAGGTGGACGGATCTGAGGAGGAGGTCAGTCTGAGTGAACTCCAGAACGGTTACCAACGTCAGGCGGATTACACCCGTAAGACGCAGGAGTTGGCAGCCGAACGGGAACGGTTACAGCAGGCGGAGACCATTGCTCAGGCATTGGAATCTGATCCAGAGGGCACTCTGAGGGCGCTTGGTAGCGCATTCGGAGTTTCGGGCAATATGCCGGACGCACCACGCGAATCAGCCGATTCGGGAATGTGGGAAGAACCGGACGATCCGATGGCTCAACGGTTGGCTCGCATTGAGTCGCAACTGGAACACCAGCAGTCCCTTACCCGTCAGCAGGCTTTAGACAAGGAAGTAACGGGGTTGAAAGACCGTTACGGCGATTTCGACGAGAACGCTTTGTTCTCTCATGCGTTGAAAGAGCGGATTCCGAACCTAGAGGCGGCTTACGCCCATATGAACTTTGGAGAGGTTGCCGGTGCGGCAGCAAAACTTCAGGCTGATAAGGACGTAACTGAGGCCAAGAGAGATGCTTCCGTTGTTGCTGGTGGTAAAACCACAGCATCAGGAGCAGTCGCAGCCAAGGGGTCTGATAAACCACCGTCTTCGATTCGGGAAGCGTTCAGCCTTGCGAAGCAGGCTCATACATAACCGACACAAACAACTCTTAGGAGATAACAGTCATGGCTGGTAACAGCAACTTTGACGAGATTCTCTCTACCACCCTGAACAACTACATCCCGAAGTTGACGGATAACGTGTTCACGGCTCGACCCCTGTTCTATGCGCTGACCAATGGTCAGTCGATCAGGCGAGTAAGTGGTGGAGCGAAGATCGTGGCTCCCATTCTTTATGGGACCAACAGCACCGCTGCTTCATACAGCGGAACCGACACCATTGCTACCACGGCTCAGACAGGCATTTCGGCTGCTGAGTTCAACTGGAAGCAGTACGCGGCCACGGTGACCATTTCGGGCATTGAGGAAGCGAAGAACAACGGTGAGGCTCAGATCATCGACCTGCTGGAAGGCAAGATCTTCCAGACGCAGGAAACGATCATCGAGAACCTGAACACCATGTTCTACGGTGATGGCACCGGCAACTCCGGCAAGGATTGGGAGGGCCTCGCGGCTCTTGTCGATGCTACCGGCACCGTTGGTGGGATTGATTCAACTGCATCAGGTAACGGCTTTTGGGCCTCTACCGAAACTGCCGTTGGTGGCGCAATAACGACCGCCAAGATGGCCACGATGTACAACAGCGTGTCTGTTGGCAACGATCAGCCGTCAATCATCATCACCACGCAGGATGTCTACGAGGACTACGAGGCCCTGTTGACGGATCAGATCCGTTACACAGACACCGACGTAGCCGACGCGGGCTTCCAGAACCTGCTATTCAAGGGCGCCCCGGTGACCTTTGATTCGGCATGTACCTCTGGTGTCATGTACTACTTGAACACCAAGTACCTGCGCCTCGTTGGCCACACTGAGACTTGGTTCAAGCCAACGCCGTTCGTGCGGCCCACGGACACCGACGCTGTGTACAGCCAGATTCTGTGCTACGGCAACCTCACCGTCACCAACCGTGCCCGACAGGGCAAGTTGACCGGGATCTCCTAGATCCCTGACCACAAATAGCCGGATGGCGGCGGCGTGGCATGTAGCCGCGTCGTCGCCCCGGTTTTGATTCGGAGGATTCATGGCGCGAGAGTTCGCTATTGCATACCGGGCTAATGGTCGCCCCGGGAATCAGCCAGCGGCTGGTGCCCGTGAAGTGCGTTCTGAACGGCATCCGGTATCCAGAGATCGGAACATCCAACGGGTGAATCCGACTCCAGCGAAAGAGCCGGCGCCAATGCTTCCTACGGCATGTGTAGCCCTGACCCGTGACGGTTCGCCCTGTAAGGCGTTGCCGATTACGGGCGGGGAACACTGTGTGTTTCACCGGAAGACTCTCTAGTGCAGATTTCAGAGATGCGGTCTTATATCCGCAGCGTTGTAGATATTGATTCAACTGACATCTCTGATGACACAATGAACCGGTTTCTGGGCGAAGGCTACGACCAGATTTGCTATTCGGAAAAGCGTTGGCCGTTCTTCGAGGTCGAAACGACCTTTAGCACGGTGGCCGACACCAAGGATTATTCATTGGCGACTGTGGGCGCCAGTGTCACCAATGGGCTTCA
>Ga0098054_1000352_pt1 | contig 33093 bp, 37 predicted proteins | sample 16_taG_FD_75048 | JGI IMG/M metagenome (GOLD analysis project Ga0098054, IMG submission 75048) | Marine viral communities from the Subarctic Pacific Ocean - 16_ETSP_OMZ_AT15313 metaG | ecosystem: Environmental > Aquatic > Marine > Oceanic | place: Pacific Ocean | collected 2015-01-18
CCTCTTCCTGCTTGCTCACCGACTCGGATAGGGACTCGGCCACCTCTGTGGCCTGTGTGGCGATGACCTCAAGGGTGCTGGTCTGCTGCTCAAGCACCTTGGTTTTGCGCGCGCTCGTGCGCCAGAGCGCAAAGAACATAGCGGCGGCGCTGACCAGTACGGCGATGAGCCAGTCCACTAGAAGCCCTCTGCGATGTCGGCTGACTTCTTAATCCGCGACTTGATGGCAGAGAAGACGTAGGTGGTTAAAGACCCGGCTCCGATGCCGATGATGGCACCGAAGCCGGTGTACCCAGCGAGGATATATCCGAAACTCCCTCCCAGGATTACGGATAGGGCTCGCAAGGACGTGCGCCTAAACCTGCCATCAGACAACACGCTCTCTTTGAGTAGCGTCTTGAATACCTGAGTGATGGAGTAACTGGCAAGGGCTGCGACGGTTATCAGAATCGTCAACCTATCCCAGCTAATCGTCTCGATGCTCAGCGGCTCAGTCATTTACTTAACCTCCACTCTGGTCAGCCTGTCGCCGTGGCCGTGGAGCTCCTGCCACAGGTCGCGCCTCGAGTCCTTGGCTGACTCGACCTCGCGCTGGATGTTGGTCAGCCGCTCCTCAATCACGGCCAGGTGAGCGTCAATCTTAGACACCCCGGCCTGGAGCTTGCACGCGAACACCCAGATGGACGCAGCCATAGAGGCCGCGTACCCACCCACCTGCACCAGTGACTCCATCTCCATCAGAAGTAGACAGCGACGGCGCACACACCAGCGCACTGGTAGAGCAGCGGGTCAGCCGGCGTGCCAGAGAAGCCGAGCAGCATCGAGGTGCCAGCGGCAATCTTGATTCCGATGCCAGCGCCACCCTGGGCAGTTCCGCCGATGATGACGTCATTGGCGCTCGATGCGGAGACGACAATGGACTTGAACATCGAGGGGTAGGTGCGGGCAGGCGTGGTCAGGGGGCCTAGCAGGGCAATCTGGTCCTGAATGGCGGTAACTAGATTAGCGCCCGCTCCGCCTGCGGGGGCCAGGTGAACGATGCAGAAGTCTTCTGTGACGACCGGGAAGGAGACGCTCTCGCGCTGTACTTTTCCGACAGGGGTACTCATTGTGGTGGCTCCTCTTGCCATGCTGAGGTTTGAACGAGCGCAAAGGCTGCGGCGTGGTCAATCCATCCGTCAACTGGCTCGGTGAACTTGAGGATGGCCTCGGTGCCATCGATGGTGTAGCGGGGCACGGTCGTGACGCAGGTGGGGCTCTCCATGTGAGAGGCCACCTCGTCAGCGGGGTATACTCGGTAGTGCATAATCATGGTGGTGAGTCCTTCTTGATATCAGATGCGGTCATGTTGACCGCTGTTCCATCCTGTGGGGCAGAGCCGTAGTCCACCAGGGTGGGGAACTCCGCGTCTCCTGCGCCGAAGCGATAGAAGTGCTGCGGCGGGCTAGACAGGTTTCGCGGGTCCATCGAGTTGCCACCAGCGTAGAGCATGGTGATATCGCCAGCCGCCAGCGCGCTCGTCCACATGCTTACCTGGGCGATGTTACCAGCGAAGTACTGCTCAAGGTCTGACGCACCATCGTAGCGGAACACTCCGATGGAGAAGTCCGACACGTCCAGGGAGCTGCTTCGAGACTTGGAGAACCCAACGTAGTTGCCGTCAACGTACATCTTCACCGCCTCTGCGCTGCTGGCCACGCCGCTAAACGTGATGACGATGTTGTGCCAGTCTCCGTCGCTCGGGTCGATGCCATTGGGGTCATCGGACTGAACCCACACCTCGCCCGTGGCCCCGTGAGGGCTGCTTGTGGCGTCGTTCTTTCCGAACAGGCCCGCAGACGAAGACGCCTTTCCGATGACCTTAAAGCGCGGGCCATCTACACCAACCGTCCCCTGTATTTGGAGGTAGTAAAACTTAACGCTTGAACTGGAGTGACCAAAGGACCACAGCGCCTGTTGTGCAGTGTTGGTGGTCCTAAACCAGACAGAGACGGTCTGAGCGTCTGTCTGCCAGTCGAAGTTTCCGGTGCTTGCCACCACCGCATCTGCTTGGATGTAGTCAGCTACGCCATCGAACAGGTAGCTCATCGCTGACGGATACTCGTCCACGATGGAGGCCCCCGTCATGTTGTAGGCCGTGCCGTCTTGAGGGCTGGAGCCGTAGTCCTTGAGCGTGGGGAACTCCGTGTCTCCGTTGCCAAACCTGTAGTAATGGTCAGGCGCAGGGGTCAACGCGGTCTCGTCAGTGGAGTTGCCGTTGTTGTAGATGCCTGCGACCTGCATGGCAGTGAGCTCAGAGTCGTAGATGCTCGCCTGGTGAATCAGTCCGGGGAAGAACGCAGTCCTCATCGTGCCGTTAGTATGTATACGACAGCCGAAGGCGAAGTGCACCCAGTCCTTGACGACAGTGGACGACTGGGCGTAGCCAGCGAGCATGCCGTCTAGGTAGATTTTAACACCTTGAGCGGTAGATGCCGTGGTGTTCGCGGTGAGCGTAACGTTGTGCCACGCGCCATCACCTGGGGTGATGCCGTTAGGGTCAGTGGCTTTGATGTCGATGCGTCCAGATGCGCCCGTTGGCGACCACGCTGCCTCGGTGAGGCCGGTGGGCTGAAGTCCGTAAAATCTGACGGAGCCTACACCGCCAGCCTCAAACGTGCTGATGCCCATAAATCGATTGTCGGCTCCCACGGAAGCGCATGCAGACCAGATGTAGAGCGGCGTCGCCGTGGAACCTCCATCCTTGAACCAAACAGATACGGACCAGGAGCTTGAGCCATCCCAGTCAATCGTAGGGGCCGCACCGTTGGCCAACACGTAGTCGTCCACGCCATCGAAGCTGTAGGACTTGCCCGTGGGGGCTGCTCCCCCGCCTCCACCAGCAGCGCCTGCGCCGTTTGTGATGTTGGCTAGCGGATGGTGGTATGTGACGCCGTTAATTCTCACGAGACCCTCCCTGGGCCGTCTACGTGCAGCCACTCCCAAAGGTCAGGATGAACGGGCATGGGGCCGCCTGCGCGCGCTTTAATCCCTGACTCCACCTTGGCTCCCTCAATGGCCTTCTTGGTTTTCGCGCCGAGTATGCCATCAATCGCACCCAGTTCGTAATGATTGCGAACCAGCGCCCTCTGGAGCATGACGATTCGTTGACGCTTTGGCACTTGGACATGGGGGCCATCACGGAACGTGCGCCACAGTGCGCCAGCCTCTAGGCCCTCCATCTCAGCGAGGTGTCCCATGGGGATGTACCACCTCTTGAGGCTGCCCTTCTGGAGCAACTGGAGCTCAAGGCCCAGGTCCTTGGGCGGTCGGTTCTCATAGAAGGTGTCGTCTGCGGCCTCGGTGTAGACCCACAAGTCAGCAGCCAGAGAGGGCTTGAAGTTGTGCAGGCTGAACTTGGTCTTGCCGTTAATCTTAGACCGGCCTGCCTTGTGTGCCGCCTGCTGCTCAGTCTGTGAGCGGTGGCCCCAGATGAGACACAGGGCTGTGCCTGGGTTGGCTGCTCTGTGGGATACGGCCAGGGCGTTGACCCTGATGCGTAGCCAGGGGGCCAGGTCCTCGAGTCGGGGTGGGGTTCTCATGGCAACCTCGGCATGGATGGCAACTTGGGCATGGATGGCATCTTGACCTTGCCGCTTCGTCTCTTAGCAGCTCTCTCGTCCTCGATGGCGTACCTAGACTTGCCTCCGGTTATGCCGCCAAAGTCCATGAGAACCTCCATGGGCATGAGCCACGCCGGGGTGTCAATCAGGTACCGGTCTCCCTCATTTAAGAACACCGTCTCACTGGGGTCATCCACCATCTGCCCCGCCATGCGCTTGGCCGTAGTCTGTGCAGGGAAGGCGATATACGAGCCAAGTACTGGAGCGGCGTACCGGTCAAAGGCGTATTCCCACCCGGTCTGGTAGTCCTCGGGGTCCTTACCTTTTCCGTAGAACGTCTCGCCAGCCATGATGTCATACATGGAGCCAAGCGCAGGGTGTGCCTTGTACTTGAGACCTCTGACTGCCTTCTCAAGGTATCGGTCTCCCATCAGGTTGATGCGACCCTCTGGCAGGGAAAGTGTTGGGTCCTCCCACCAGCCTGCAATACGTTCCGGCGAGAACCACTCGTCTCCGTTTGCCAGGGTAGGGGCGGGCATCGCATAGCGCCAAAGGGCTGCGGTGCCCCCATCAAGTCCGGCCTGCTGCCCGCCGTACACCAGTTTGCCGTAATAAGGGCTCCCAGGGATCATGGCTGCCATCCCTCTAGCCATCGCGGTGTCGTGGTCTAGGCCGTCGTAGTACCTGGCCCCCATATACCCAAGGGTTCCATACATGGACATGCGTATCATCACATCCGACATAGCAGCCATGGCGGCAGCCGACTTGATGTTCTTGCTGCCTGACTTGAGCCCACGGGCCAGCAGGAACGGGGTCTTTAGCTGAGACAGGTAAAGGCGGGGTGAGATTGTCAGTTTCGCGCCAATGTCAAGCGCCGCCTGCTGCGTTTTCGCCAACGCCTCATAGGCATTGGGGGACAGCATGCCACCTGGCCGATGGGCCAGACCTCTCCTGATTGAGGTGGTGCCGGTCATTGTGTTGATGAGATGGGCTATCTCCTTGAGCTCATCCATCGTGATGCCAGGGACTTTTGCGTAATGGTCGAAGAGGCTGCGCCTAATGATGTCTCCACCTAATGAGATAGAGTTGTCGCTGTTTCTTAGCAGCGCAGCCATTGGCCCCTTCTGGGCCCACGCGCCCATCCTCTCTAGGGACCTGAACATCTCCTCGGTCTGCTGTCTTCCGGGGGCAGATATGTCTTCGACTGTCTTCCATACGAGGCCAGCCTCGTCCGCTATAGCGGCGGCAGGCGTGTCCCTTAGAGCTTGTGCCGCCTCGCGCGCTGCTACTGGGCTGACCAAGGCCTTAAGGGACTCGTAAGATGTCCTTAGCGCCGTAGAGCCAGGGATTCCCCTCATCGTTTGACCAGGCAGCAGGCCGGTGAACTCAAGCGCCGTTGCCCACATAAGGCCACCGGAGAACTGACGGCCTAAGAAGCTAAGGTCCCCCATCGTGGTCATGGGTGTCGAATATTCAACCCCTCTCCATAGGCGTGTTAATAGTTGCCCCATGGCGGTGCCGCCCATCTCTCCGTAGATGTGCTGCTTTAGCCGCCCCGCGGTTGTGGCCTTGCGGCGCGCATCTAGCACATCCCTCACCGCTTTCTTCACGCGCGGGTCCCTCTTGGCTAGGGCCTCTGCTACTTGCTTAATCTCTCGGTCTGTTCTTCGCTTGAGTTTGTTTTCCGCGCGGGCCATCGCTCGCTCTGACTTGGCAATCTCTGCGTTTAGCTCCCTGTCAGCAGCCTTTGAGCGCCGGTCAGCTTCTCGGAACCTAGAGGCGGCCTCCTGCTTGGCGGCTTTCGCCTCTGCAATAGCCTCGTCATACGCTGCCCTCTGCCCTCTAAGCTCTGCAAGGTATGCCTTCTTGACCTCGGTGCCCGCCGCTCGCTCTGCGGCTTTCTGAGCTTTCTCGTCGGCCTTGATGAAGTCTCGCTCTGCTTTCTTGAGCAGCTTTTTAAGCTCCCTATCAGCACCACCAGCGACGCGCTCTGCCTCTCGTAAGTCCTTGAGCGCCTCCTTGGCCACGTCGGCCTCTGCTTTCGCGGCTCTTGATGCGGCCCTTGCCTCGTCGTCCAGGGCCTTGAGCTCTGCGGCCTTCTGTTCTCTTTGTAGGATTCGCTCCTCTTGCTTGCGAACGCGCTCAAGCCGCGCAGTCTCTTTCTTTTCTGCGGCCTTTGCTTCTCTCAACTCCTTCTCAATCGCCTTCTTCTCAGCCTTGGCCTTGATGACCGACTCGCGGGCAGTGTCAATCTCTACCTGCTCCTCGGTCTTCTTCTTGGGCTTGGCCTCCTTGACCTTCTTCCTAGCCTTGGAGGTCTTAGAGTCCATTAGTTTTTTGAGATTAGACTCGGCCTCTGACAGCACCTTCTCGCTCTCTGCGACCTTGGCCTCAATGTTATCGTACTGCTTGGTAACCTTAGCCTGCTGCTCTGCGTTAAGAGGGTGCCCTCCCTGGGTTGCTTTTTTTCTAGCGAGGAAGTCGGCCAGCGTAGCCCCCTTGGCCAGAAAGTATTGGCGCTGTCGCATGAGCGCAGAGGCGCGGGAGCCCGTCACCTTCAACGCCTTCTCTAGGCGCTGGTGAGTTGCGGTAGAGGCGTCCATCACTGCCGCGTTCTCGGTGGCTAGTTGAACGGCATCAGCGTTGGCAGGGTTGCCCATGGCCTGCTGTTCTCTTACGACTCGCTCAATGCGGTTTGCAATCTCTACCTTGTACCGCCCCATGGCAAGCTGCTCGGTAGCGGACGGCGTTAGGCCATTGTCGATAACCCCGTCCATCAAGCCAAACATGGCGTCTTGGTTCATGACCAGCATCTTGGTCTTGGGGTCAAGGACAGCGAACCCCTGGTCAATGACGGCTTGAGCTGTCTGTTCCCAGGTGATGCGCTCTCCTTGTGACATCGGGCCTAGCTTTCTTCCCGTCATCCCTGCGTCCAGCAGGTCTTGCACGAAAGCTCGCATGGCCTCCTGGCTGGCGTTGGCCATCGTCCACTCAATCGCCTGGGCCTCTCTGGCCGTCATCTCTGGGGCGGCAGACCGCACCGGCTTGTTCTTCGCAATGTCATAGGCCAGCCCATCTAGCTCGGCGTTGCGTGCCTTAGCGGGGTCTGCAAGGCTCTCAATAATGCCGGGAGACTCAGGAGGGGGCACGTCTCCGAGGGGCTCCCGCCTTACGGCTGCCTGCTCCTGTCGAACATTCTTGATGTACGCATCGGTCTCCGCCTTGGTGGTCGCTGCGCTTTCTTGTGCGCGCGTAGCCCGCAAGTCTGCCATTGCGGCGGCCCGCTCGGCATCAGAGGCGGCCTGACCGGCTTGCGCCACCTCAATGGGCATCCCAACTGGCTGCTCTGGAGCGACCACCCCCTCTGGAACAAACTCATCTACCGGCCTTTTGGCTTCGCCTTGGATGAACCGAGTCTGCTGCCTCTTGAGGTCTTGAGCACCAAGGACCGTGGCGTCGGCCTCTTCGGCCACCGCATCAAGCGCCTGGTCAGCCGCGTCGCGCTCTCTGGCCGCAATCCGCGCAGCGTCTTCAGCCTCTAGCACCTTTTGGGACACGCCCTGTGGGAGGTCGGGCTCCTCCGGCCTGGGTATCTCCCCCTCAATCTCTTTGGTTATTCGGGCCTTGAGCTCTGCTGCCTCGGCTTTTGCAAGCTCTAGCCCCTCTAGGAGTTCTTCGTGAATCTTGCCGGCCCGATCGACCATCATCTTCTTCTTGGCGGCCCTTGCAGCTCTGATGTTCTTCATCAGCCGGTAGCCCGTAACGCCTGCCTTGCCTCCTGCCTTGATTCCCTGAACTGCCATAGAAAACGGGTCTAGGCCTGGGAATATCCAGCTTGCCTCAAGGCCAGCCTCGACAGGGTCTGCGAGCCAGAAGTACATAGCTGCTTCCGGGTCTGTGATATCAAGCGCAGCCTTAAACGACGCCGTCATCTCGCGGCCTGCATTGCGGCCCGCGTTCTGTCTTGAGATGATGGCCTTGATGTCATCAGTGGTGGCACCTTCTGGGACTTCAAACCCAAAAGAGCCCTCTATGTCTGTCTCCTCCTCGGTGGGACCGCCGTCGCTTCCGAAGATTGCAAGCAGTTCGTCGAAGTCGTCACCGATAGCCTCAACCAACACGTTGGTCTCGCTATCGCTAAACATGCGCTGGACGAGTTTGCGCCTCGCCTCCTCTTGGCGCTCTTTGGCCCTAGACTCCTCGCCTGTGAAGCCGGCCACGGCCTCTTTGGCCGCGCCTATGAAGAGTTCGGGGATCGCCTCTCTGGCGGGGTCAATGACCTGCTGCTTGAACGCAGGGTCTCCATACCCAGCAAGCTCGCTAAGGTAGGCCCCGGTCTCGCTTTCTGCGCCGAACAGCGGGCGGGCGGGCAGCCTCCCGGTAGCTGCCGTTGCAAGCTCGGAGGCGGTAGCGTCAGAGGGTCCAATCACAGTGACGCCTGAGCGGCCCGTGTCTGCCCTGATGCCAGGGACATAGGCCTGCTTAGGCGGTTCTTCTGGCAACTGCTCAATAAGCTCTGGGCCTCTAGGGGCATCCGATGCGCCAGCGAGCGTCATGGGCGGCGGCTCGGGGGCAGGGGCTGGCTCAGGAGCAGGGGCCTCCTCTGCTTGGCGCATGGAGGCGACCCACTCTGCCGCCATGTCCTCGAGCTCTCCCTGCGTCAGCCCTTCACGCGCGGTAAAGGTGACGGGTCCTAGCTCGGTCTCCGTGGTGTACTGGGGCACTGCTAGTTTGCCTTAGCTGGCAGCTTGCGCCTTAGTGCCGCGATCTCAGCCTCCAGGGACGCCTTCTGTTTTCTCCACTTCTTGACCTCGTCACTGTCGGCGGGCGGGTCGTCACCAGCCGCCTCAATCTCAGCCAGTTCTTTCGCAGTCGGGGTGTCCCCTGCGATGGCGGTGTTAAGGGCGGTTACGGACTCCTTCAGCCCAGCAATCTCTTTCCTTATTGCCGCCACTTCAGCCCTCTTCGCTGCCCCGGCATCCCTGTCTGCCTTTCTTTGGGCGGCTGAAGCAAGCCGCTCCTCTCTCTGCCTTGCGGCCTCCGCGAGTAGTTCAGCGGCCTCAATCTTGGCCTCTGCCGCCCGCTGTTCCTTAGCGTCAGCCCTGTCTTCTAGTCGCTTCTTCTCGGCCTTGTCGTCAGTGGCCTTTGCCTCTTCTCTTAGCCTCTTGGCATCTCCCTCCAGCTTCCTGATTTTCGCCTTCTCTATGTCTTTTGGGGTGGAGCGCCCTGACATGATGGCCTTGGCCTGTGCCTTTAGGGTCTTGTTCCTCCGAATCTTTCCGGTAAGCACCCGCCACGACTCTCTGTCTGCCGGGTCAATCCTTGAGATTTCAAGCGGGGTAAGGCCCGCCCTCCTCAGAGCCTCAGAGTCCTTGCCAGTTAGCCCGTAGCCATCGTTCAACGCAGCGAGTACCCTGTATACGGCCTCCTCTCCCTTGCTGCTGCTGACGCCACCGCCTCCGGTCCTCTTCGCCCTGGGCTTCTTCTCCTTCGCCTTAATGAGCTTGAGGGCGGTCTTCTCTCGGCGCTGGGCCGCAAGGTATTTCTTCTTGAGGTCAAGCAAATCCTTACGCGCACGCATGCTCGCGTCCTTGCCAATGGCCTTGCCCACCGAGCCCTTGCCAAAGGGCTGGTAGTCAGTGGAGCCGCCGACCGACTCCATGAGGGCCATCTGCGTGGCTACGTCACCGCTGTCCAGAGCGTCGAGGAACGCCATGGCGTGGTCCCCGAACGTCCTGTAGACAGGCGTCCCCTCAATGCCCGTGGCCTCTGCCTCTAGGGCTGTGGCCTGCTCGCGTAGGCGGCTGGCCCGCTCAATGGACTCTGGGCTCGCGAGGGCCTGGGGCTGGGCTGCTTGGGCTGGGGGCGCTGGCAGCTCTCCGGTCCTCTTGAACTGCCGATAGGCCGCTCGCTGTGGGTGACTAATCGGGAGGTCTTCCCAATTGGGAGGCAAGACCACCTCGCCATCTCTCACGATGGGCTGCGCCCCTTGCTCGGCTGCCACCTGCGGGAGTTCACCAGCGAGTGCTCGCTCAAACCGCTGGGTGGCCCCTATTGTGGCCTCTTGCTCGGCTCGCCTGCGTTCTGGGCGGCGTCGCTCCGATCCACGCATTCGCTCAATCGCATCGCGTATTGCATCACGCGCTGTGGACCCTCCCAGGATAGAGAATGCCACATCGTACATCCCCGCCTCCCTGAGTCCTGCAACCATTTCTTCCTTGGCCGCGTCGTCGCCAGCCGCTATGGCCATCTCGAGATATTCCGCCATTCGGACAGTGGGCTTCTGGACGAACGGGTCTTGCTCTACATACTGGGCAATGGGCGCTCGGGCCGCGCCAGATAGTTCGTAAACCTCCGGCGTCCTTATCTGCGGCAGCGCCCCAACAGCAGCAGCAACCTCTGCATCCAGACCCCGCTGCTCGGCAGCAGCAGCCTGTTGCAAGAACTGCGCTGCCGCAGCCCGCTTGGCCTCAGCCTGTGCAGCAATCTGCTCTTCTTGCTCCGCGATACGCATCTCATCGCGAATCCGGCTGATGCCAGGGACGATTACGTCCGTGACGAACGGCTGCTCAATGGCCTTGCTCAGGCTGTCCATTGGAGTGGGAGCTCGCTGGGAGTAGGTGCGTCGAATGACATCCAGCCCCGGCTCAATCGGGGCGGCTCCAAACGGATTCTGGTCGAAGTATGCGCGTGCCATTGTCTCGCCTATCCGATGCCAAGCAGGCTGCCGATGTCCTCAACGTAGCCTGGGATGGTTCCAGCTTGGGCCATTCGGCCCTGTGCTCCAGCAATCTGGCGTGCCTCCCGCAGGAGTACAGGATCACCAGCAGCCATGCCGCTAAGGGTCTGGAACATCAGCTCTTTGGTCTGGCCAGCAGCAGCAGCGGCGGCGGCGGCTGCCATCATGCGCTGTCGCAGCGTCTCTCGCTTGCGCTCAGGGCTAATGGCCTCGGCCTTGATGCGGCCCTCAATATCGCCCTTGAGGGCTCCAATATTGCCCAGTTGTCCAAGGCGTCGGGTATGAACGAGCCCTGCGGGACCCATAAGGGCTGCCATTCGCGGGTCATAGTTCTGCATCCCGGCCTCTGCCTCCCCTTGAATGCCCATGGCTCCGAGGCGGCGATACTGTGCCTGGAGATTCTCCGCTCGACCAACACCCTCTTCGTAGGCCCTGATTTGGTCCTTCTCTTCTCCCGTAACTCCAGGGACTTGAGAACCAAGGTCCCACATCATCCCTCCAGGCCGCGCTTGCGCGGCAATCCATGCCGGGATAGAAATAGTCATGACTGTCTCCTACTTCAGATGTTTCTTGCCAATAATGTACACCCAGCAGCCGCCATACCCTAGAGCGATGTCGCCCCAGCCATAGTCGGTGGTGTTGTACGTGAGGAAATCGGTTGCGCCAACCGTGGTCTTATTGAGGATGTTGTTGCCCGCGTTCGGGGCAACAGCCAGCCTGACCTCTAGGTACTGCTCTGCCCCGCCCGTAACCGGCGCTGCTGCTACGCCGCCGATGTTGCCCACGTTGCTTCGCGCCTGGGTGTAGGTGTTGCCCTCTCCAATAAAGAAAGGAGGGCCCTGGTCGCCTCGAGTGCCAGCGCCTGGGGTCGTAACTACAGAGTCAGAGTAGTAGCCCTTCCCAGCAGACAGCGCCGCGCTATCAACCAAGGGGACGCTCAGGATTTGCTGTTCAAACTGAGCCTTTGTCATGGACGCAGATGTTGCTGATGTGTATCCGCAGCCAGGGAGGTCAAGGCTAATAGAGTCCACAATCTGGGCGTCTGTGGTCTGGTAAGCGCCAGCGGTCGTGTTTGAGTCCCGCTTTAAATAAGCCACCTGCTGGTAGTCGAAGTGGTCCCCAGGAACACCCGTGACAAGGCCCACCCCCACCTCGTAATACAACTTGTTATCTTGCGGAAGCGTGGCGATGATGTACTGGGTGGGGCCGATAGTGGGCACGCCTGACCCCCCAGACCCAGCAGTAGCCGCCGACCACGCGGGGTGTTGCAGCCTGTCAGACGTGTAGTTCAAGACAAGCAGCACATGGTGAACCGTCATAGAATGGGGCAGCGGGATAAGCCTCCTGTCCATGTAAGGTGTTTCGAGGGCCGGGTAGTCCACAATAGTCTTGCCCGCCCCAACAATGCTCATATTCTGAGAGTACGGAGCCCATGGGAAATCATCGCGCACAGACATGCGGTTAAGCACAAAGCCCTGGCCCATAGGCACCGTGATGACCTCGTAGCCTGCGTCCTCCTTGAGCTCCTCGGTCGGGTAGGTCATCGAGAAGTCTTGGTACCCGCCTCGCAGCTTGTCGGTGAACTGCTGGTCGATAGCCTGAATATTGGTGGAGACGCCCTTGGCATCTGAGTCAGCCGTGATGTTGTCGCCCGCCACCGGAGGGGTAACGGTAACCGTGGGACCCACCTTTGCGCCTGCGTGAACCGTAGGCATGTTCTGGATGTCGGTGCCGCCAGGGTTGGCGTCTCGCGAATAGGGCCTCATCAAGAACCAAAGCGATATGTTGAGGCTCGGCACAAGTGCATGCATGCGACGCGAGATGTCGCTGTCGTGCAGCTTGGGCGCATACAGGGCTAGGATGTAGGTCTTGTACGGGCTCAGTTGCTTGTTAAGCCCGCTAAAGGATACGGGGTTTAAGCGCCTGGACACGCCAGCGTAGTTGGTGGCGGGGAACGCGGCAGACACCACCTGATTGCGCTCTTTGGCCTGGTCGCTCCAGACCTCGCCTGGGCTCCAGTAGGCTTGCGGCTTCTCGTAGATGTCGATGCGAAAATCGTATGCGTCTAGCCTCTCGTAGCTCTTCTTGCCCGTATGAGGACACCAGGCGTAGTACTCAGGGGATGTTTCCACGGCCCCACCGCCTGTTGGGTTGAACTGGTGCTGGTACCCATTGTGCGCGTTGGTCTCTAAGGCCGGGGCGGTAGTAGAGGTGAGCACCCCTGTGCGCTTGCCGTACCACTGGCTGACCAGGGTGGTGGCCTCGGCTTGCTGGTCAAAGCTCAGGCCAATCTCATCAAGGATGGGGATGGGCTGCCCAAAAGAAACGCTCGGCTTGTCAGCGTCAAAGTCTTCTTGTAGCGGAGGCAGGCAGAACGGAATGTAGTACGGCGCGCTACAGTCAGCGGCGTCCGCAGCTACAGGGTCCTCTTGGTCTATCTCTGCGTTGTCAAAGAAGTATTTGTTGTCCAGCCAGGGGATGGTGAAGTTCATCCTGAATGTGGTGTACTTGCCCTCAATCTGCTCGCCCTCAATGTTGACGCCCTCTATCTCCGTCTTCATCGCGGTGAGCGGGTCGGTCACAATCTCTGGCGTGAGCTCCACGCCCCGTGTGATTCCCTTTCGTGTTACCTTGGCCATTAGCCCTGCACCTCTTCAAGAACTGTCATGACGCCGCTCATGCTGAAGTTGTGCATGGCCATGTTTCGGTCGGGCTTAGACGTGTTTGTCGCGTCATTCCAACTAGCGGCTTGCACATAAATGTGGTCGGGCAGGTTGCGCTTGCTCCAGCCTCCTTGGCTGTTCATAGCAACTTGATAGTTTGGCACAACCAGGCTCAACCGAACGCGGGCTCCTTGGTGGATTGGGATGTTCATGTTCCGCCACCTGATTGTGCGCCCCTCCAACCCGTAGCCGTTAGGCCCAGAGTACCCCTGCTCCAGCGGAGTCATCTCTGAGTATGCAAACGTCGCCGCTGGGGATTGCCCCATCGTCACCCTAGACAGGTAGATGTCGGTGTCGCCAAAATAGCCCTCAACATCATTGGCCGAGCGGTCTTCCGGGGCCGTTGGGCTGTCTACGTGGAGCACCACAAAGAAATCCACAGCTCCGTGGGTATTTGCCCCCAGCGCATAGCTCCAATCAGTATCAAACAGGCCAGTGGTGGTGTTGTCGGTCCTCATCATGATGGAGATGTCATCAATGATGCAGGGCTTGCTGAACTGCCACGAGTTGGTCCACGCAAACTGGTAGGTGCTGGATGACAGCAGCCCACTCGCACTAACAGCACCCGCTCCCCAGTAAGCGTCGCTGTTTAAGGGCCCGTCATTCACACCCCCTCCCAGCGCGGGGAAGGCGTGATTGGTAGCCTCCTCCCCCATCAGGGTGCCCTTAATCTTCCATTTGTTTTGAAAGCCCTCAGTGGGAGTAAAGTTATTGCTGTAAGCGCCCAAATAGTTTGCGGTTGGGGCTACGGTGGTGTCCACCGTGATAGATGTCCATTTGTTGTTGATGACCGGAAGCCACGGGGCGTAGGTGTTCTGCGAGCGCCACGTTGAGCCAATAGGAACAATGAAGTCATTGCCCCCGCTGTGGTCCAATACGGGCTGAGACGCCAGCGGCGCAGGCGTATAGCCAAACACAAACTGCGTTGGCGTCATGCGGGTAGACAAGTCGCCAGTAGGAATCTCGTTGAATCGCTCAACGGAGTCCTCAAGAGCGTCATCAATTTCAGACGCATCGATAGCGGTCCCTTGAGAGAACTGCTTGTCTGTGAGCTTCCTGATGGACTTCTTGTGTATGTACGCCATTAGAAGCTCGCTGTTTGAGTAGAGGTGCCCCAGCCGGCCACGTTGCGCTTGCTAGAGCCAATGACCTGCACATTAGCCGCAGCCCCTGCGTTATCAAACACCTGCTCTCCATTAACAAATGTGCAGCCTACAGCTACCACCTCTCCTCCGTCATCAACCTTAACCAAGCTACCGCCATTGCTGGCCGCCTCACGCCTAAACGTGCAGCCAGAGAACACCGCCCTAGCCCCTTTCTTTACATGGACAAGAGGAGAGCCCTTGAGCGCGTTATCGGCACTGAAGACGACCCCTTTGATTTCTGTGTCGGCAGAGATAACCGAGGTCTTGGTAGCAGAGAGCCTAGAGTTGTTGCCGCTAATAATAGAGTTAGGCTTGCTGGTCTCAAACGGAGTGGCTCCATCAGCAGGGAGATTAAAGGTGTTAAGCACCTTCTTGGTCTCCTTGATGGGGGTGCCTCTTGGCATGAGCTCAAGCCCATCAATCTTGTCGGCCTGCTCATCCCTGGTCTGCTGGTTGACCTGGGAGACCTGGCCGTCGTCTACATTAATGACCTCTCGTTCGCTCATCGGCCCGTCCTATGCTTGCCGCCAAGCACCCGGTAGATGACCTTGGCCGACTGAAAGAACAGCCCCTCTGCCTTGTTACGGATGTGGCCCCACATCATGTAGCTGATGCTCTGGCCCCGCACTCCATCGCTGATGTTAAGCTGGTTAACCTCTTCGCCACCTGCAATATATCGGTACGCCGAGGTGCTGCCTCCAGCCGTGCTGTACTTGGGCCCGTCGGTCTGGTTGAACGTTGTGGTCGTCAGAGCCGCCGTTGCGCTGTCTTTGTACCGGGTCCTGATGGTGTTCATCGACTGGTCCAAGATGACAGCGGGCTTGTTGCTCTGGGTGTTCACCGCGTCAGACGTTGGGATGACATCAATCACCTGAGACGACCACTCTTTGTAGTCAGCTCCTGCGATGATGTTGAGCAGTCCAAAAGGCCATGTGGGCTCGAGCCGGTAGTCTGTGAACGCAGTACCCTCGCTCGCGCCCACGATGTTCATGCCCCGGCCTTTAATCTGTACACCCTCTGGAGTCTCGATGTTGCCCGACTTGTAGGCCCAGTCCACAGATTGGGCTACGTCGTTGGCCTGACGCTGCTTGTCACCGAGCCTGCTCTCGTTCCAGACGAAAGTCCGCATCTCTGCGGTGCAGGCGGCTGTCGTGTCGTCTACTCCAGACACCGTTGGGTTTTGCCCGGTCGTGGTCGCTGACAGGGCCATGCCCACGGTGTAGTTCTCATTGAGCGGCTTAAATGGGATGTACATCATCCGGCTGCGCTCCCACAGCCCAAGCCCCTTTGCTGCGTAGGCGACCACGGCGATGTCAACATAGTCGCCCGCAGCTAGAGGGTTTCCTGCGTTGTCCGTTCGCTGAACCGTCCAGGTGCCTGCGTTCATTCGCTCAGGCGGCAAGAACTCAACGATGTCGGTCGCAGAGGCGGTAGTGGTGATGGGCTCCCAGTTCGTCCTGTCGAAGAACAGACGGATAGCAAAGTCGCTGACCCCGGTCATGACACGGGCCACTCCGGTGTTGCAGTTCCTTCCCCTTACATACTCAATCGGCACCCACACCGCGCCCTCTGGGGTGGCAGCGGACAAAGAGCCAGATACGCCAAGCAGTGAGCCAGGAGGAATTGGGACGGGCTTGCCCACATAGAGGAAGTGGTCGGAGTTCGATGGCGTCACCGCAGAGGAGACGCCGTAGTCAGGCAGCCACTCTCCCACCACCTGGCGTCGGTCATCGCCGGTCTCTACAGAGCGGTCAAGCGCACCACCAAGCCCATAGCGAGTGATGTACACAGAGCGGCTCGTGGTGTCCATCGTTGTGTCTGGGTTGCCCAGCCTGTTCTTTGTGTTGTTGGTGAGGGCCTGTCCGTTTTGGTCCTCATATGGAGAGCCAACGATGTACAGGTTGTCCTTGTCTGCAAGCACCCACGGATTGAGGATGTTCTGAGTAGCGCCAACGATGTCTGTAGCGAACCGCTGCCCCTGCACAATGCTCTCAACGCTCCACACCGACCACTTGCCGTCTCGGTAGCACAGGCACATATTGAGCCTGGGAAACGAGAAGATGACCGATTGTAGGTCGTGGGAGTACACGGAGCTCACAGACTGGGAATCAAGCGCAAAGCTGATGCGCGGCATGGCGTCTGGCTGTCCAGCCACGTCCGTTGCGTTGCCGTTGGCGGTGTAGTAGCTCGTAATGGGGTTAGGCATCGTGCCCGTGAAGAACGGCTCAATCGGCTCTGATGTCTTCTGGATGGAGAGGTTGCCGCCCATGGTGTATGAGCCGCGCTTGTCCAGCCAGAACACCGCTCCCTGGGCCTTTGCTATCGCCCCAGGGGACAGGCAACCCAGCCCGTCTGCTAGCTTGGTCAGCCTTCCGGTAGTGGCGACGAACTCGTTAGAGGGCCTAAACAGCCACGTCTCGTCCTCGGTCCAGATGAGCAGGTTGCCCAGATGCTCCTCAATGGCCGTGATGTTCTTCTCTGATGGTACGAACAGGACGTTCTCTGCCACCACGCTGGTGGGCCTTCCAACATCTGAGAAGTACAGGCTCTTGCCTTCAAACAGCACAAGCCGGCTCATCAGCACAGCCGCGCCGCTAGGCTTTGGGAACTCGGTCTTGTTTAGGTACAGGTATGCGTTGGTGAACGCGCCGTTAGAGGCTACAGCCTGCCTTACCAGGGACGACTCGGAGTACGGCGGCTTCCACCGCACATCAAACGAGGAGTCTACCTGGGCGCTGCGGCCTCTTCTGCTGACTGCGTTGGGACCCTTGCGCCACCCCCTGAAAATAGCAGGGGAGTACAGCATGAGGCCCATGTCTTGGTTGCCAAAGAACAACTGGTCGTTAATCTCGGCAAAGAAGCAGGTGTCCTCGTCATGCTCACTGAGCAGCCATCGCTGATGGCTGTCTAGGCCAATCTTGCTGCCGTCCGTCTTGGGGCCACCGCCGCCTGTTGCGGTGGGGCTGTAGGCAAACCCTCCCATATCCCAACAGGTCTGGTAGTGACCCTTCCAGCGGGGCATCTCAGCGTAGGAGTCGTCTGCCTGTGAGAAGCTAGCCGTGTGGGCGTATACCGCCTCTTCCCACCAGTCATCCGTAGTCAGGTCGTAGATGCTGACCATGTAGACGTTTAGGAACTGAGAGACCTGGAGCGCGTTCTCAAACGCCGCCGTGGTCCCAGAGCCTCGAGTGCTTCCGGTGTATGCGTCTGCGGAGAACACGCTGATGATTTGGTCGTGACCGAACTCGGTCTTCATCAGGTAGGAGCCCAGGTGGTTCCTGTATCCCCACTTGCGGCTGGACTGGCTGGGGTCGATGGCACCGAGCGTGGTGTCCATCTCAGCCACTTGGCCGAAGCCCTTACGGACCTCCCAGCCATTACGACGCCACAGCATGTTGAGCGCGAACGAGCCCTTTACCTCAGAATCGGACTCGATTCCTGGGCCAAGGACTTCAACTTCCTGTCCGCGAACAGCCACGCAAGCCCCCTAGTACCAGTAACTGTTGCTTGTCACGTTCTGGACGTAGTTCGCGCCAGCGGTGTTCCTGTTGGAAAGGTAATCAATGAGCTCACGCTCTCTAATCTGAAGCTGGCCAACAATCTGCTCGCTCGTGGCGGCATCTGCGATGGCGTACTGCTTGTATGCGTACAGCGCGATGAGGTCGTGGAAGGCGTCCAGGTCGTCGAAGTGCTGGTGTGGGGTTCCGGCGACAAAGTTTGGCTCTGGGCTGTAGAACGACTCGGCCACGTATTGGATCGTAACCGTGTAATCGATCGCGCCAAGAAATTCAATCGCAGGCCCTGTGAACATATACGCCATCGGGGTCCGCATGAGGGCCTCTACGCTATGCACAGCGTTAAACGAACTTACCGGAGCGCCGTTGTCCCCTTTTCTATATATAGATATGAGAGATGAGAGGGCGTTTGCAGCGACGGCAAGCGGCCCATACATCGCAGCAGGCGGCGCGGCAAACCCAGCTGCCCCGGAGGCGGTTAGGTCTATGGCTCGCATCGAGTTCATCGGCACATCGATTGTGCGGGCATAGGTGTTCGGGTCGATGTTTGTCACCTTCCGCTTGAACTCCTTGTAGCCCACCTTGAGCATCGTGTTCACCCTATCGTCATCTACAAACGTCTGGTCTGGTTCGTCTATATACGTCCTAAATAGGGACACTACTTCGTCGATAGTCACTAGAGCCCTCCTGTACCCGGGCCGCGACCCATCAGGGCCTCACTCCTGCCCGTTAGCATGCGTTCAGCTTCAGCCATAGAGCCGGCTCGAGTCGCCGCTGCGCTCTGCTCTTGGACAATCTGCTGCTGGGCACCCTGTGACGCTGGGGCTGCCATGTTTGCCGCCATTGTCTGCGGGTTCATAGTGGGGGGCTGAGAGCGCGGGAAGACCTTGTTCGCGCCAAGCAGCGTCCTATAGACGTCATCTGGCTGACCCGCTGAGTCAATACTAAGCAAGACATCCCTCAGATAGTCCTGCCGTTCCTGGTCTAGCTGGTAGAACTCTTCTGTCTGCATGAACTCACCGAATACCTTACCAAAGGCTTCGAGGTCATCAGACATAAACACTTCCACGCGCGCTCCCAGCCGCGCCGCATCCAACATATCCTTGGCGTGAGCCATCGCCTGCACCTTCTCGCTGATGAAGGCGTTGCCGGTACGGAAGCTCATCTCTTGCAGCGCCTGCTGGGGCGTAATCATCCCAGCCTGTGCAAGCTCCATGACCTTAGCGTCTCGGTCCTGTGCCTCGTCTCTAAACAGCGAGCCGGTCTCAATGAACACCTCTGGGATGTCCACGATGTTGGTGCTCTGGATAGAAGCGAAGGTGACCCGACCATACTGGTCGAGCATGCTCATCATCTTGGCCTCTGTGTAGAACTCCTTCATGAGCTCAAGTGCACAGCGGGCCATTGTGGCCGTGCTCTTCTCGATGGCCGACTGGCTAATCTGTAGTTGGCTGGTGTCGTGCCCTGCGAGGGCCTGGATGGCCTTTCCGCTGGTGACGCCCACCGCTCGCTTGCCCAGTGAGACGGAGTGCAGCCCTGCCACGTCTCCCATCTCTGCCTGTAGGCGAGTGATGTTGTCAGCGATGTAGGACGGAAGAGGGGCTGCGGCCACCTGCTGTGGCGTGCCCCCTGCTGCGTTGTAGTAGATTTTCTCACCAGGCTTGCTGGTGATGGCGTGAGTGGATACGCCTGCGGTCTTGGGCACAAGCCACTTGGGGTTGCCCATTAGCTCCACGTTGTGGACGACCTGGGAGCGCGCTCGGTTGTAGAGCATCTGAAGGTCTACAAGCGGCTCAATTAAGCCCTTACCCCACAGACGGCGGGGAATCTCGGTGTATCGAACAATCTGGATGGGGAACGTCTTGGTAGGCATCTGCTTCTGCTTGAACAGATAGGTGCTTCCAGTGATGACCGCGTGGCGTCCATCGCGCCAGTAGATGTCGAAGACCTCAACCCGGTCCTTGGGAGGGCCCTCGTTTGGAGCGGTGCTAATCTGGCCGTAGTCAGGCTCTTGCGGAGAGGGAGCGTTTTCAATCTCTTCAGCCTTGTCCGGGTAGGCCTCTTTTAAATCTTCACGGTCAACGTATGACCGAAGTCCGACCCACCGGCTATCGTCAGGGTTAATGACCGCCTGCTCGAAGAAGATGTCGTAGGCTCCAACCGCCTCGGTCCTGACGCACTCCATTCCTGGGTCATAGAAGGTGTGTAGAGCCGCAGTTCCTGTAGTGAGGAGCCACTTGATGAGCTCTTCGACGGTCTCTTTGACATCGTCTTTGTGCCAGTAATAGCGCAAGGCGGTCTCAGATGACTTCGCTTTGAGAATGTCTTCATAGGAAGGGCTCGCTGGGATGACCACGACGCCAGGGTAGGCCAGGGCCAACCGGGACAAGACGTTGCGGTAGATGTTTAGGAGCAGGTTGACGGTGACGCGGGACGTGCCCTCGCTCGTCTTTGAGGTGATGTACGCCCCAGCCCTGCCGTCGTAGGACAGCCACTGCTGACCTTCGAGGAACTTCAGGGACAGGTTCCACGCACGACGCACCGCTGTCTTGTCGCGGCGCGAGTCGTTGAGCAAGCCCTTGATGTTCTTGGGAAACTCTTTAGCCATTAGTAGCCCTCGGGAGGAGCAATAGCAAAGTTGTACGGGTCTTGATACATCTGGCCCGCAGCCGCGCCCCTGAGCGAGCCAAAGCCCTCAAGCCCAGAGCCGGATGGCGTCTGTGCGCTCGGGTCGTTCTGCATAATGGCAGAGAGGAGCGTGGGGTTCTTAACCCAATCTGGCAGCCCTCCGCCCATCATGTTGAGCGCGGCCATCCATGGCGGGATACCCGGAATCAGCCAGGGGGCGACCTTTCCAGCCAGCCCGCCAAGGTTGCCCATGGGGGTCTGCCCCTGGGGAATGCCCTCCAGCGGAATCGGAGGAGCGCCAACGGCGAACGGGTTTGGTTGGTCTAGCGGGTTATCCATGCCCATTCTCCTCCGCGTAGATGGCGTCCATCAGGGGCTGGGTGTGGTCCACAGCCTCCTCTCTCTCACGTCGTTCGGCCCGCTCATCTGACTCCTTCTCGCAAAGGAGCCAGATGTAACGGGCCAGGAAGCCGAGGCATAGCGCCCCCATGAGTGCCAGGGTGAGCAGGCAGAACATGAGAGCACTATGCACTGGGGCCTCCCGAATTAGGGTGGGACTAATTCGGAACTAGACGGTGAAGCCGCACAGAATCGCGTTCTGATTGGGGTTCGTCGTGACGGTATTGTAGTACCATCGGTAGTAGCCCTCGTAGGCATCCACGCCTGCGACGCCAACACCCGCGCGCGCCAGGACGCTTCCGTCCAGGTCCGCGAAGCCGTGAGACTCGAGCTCCAGAACCTTCCACGAGGACAGCTTGAGGAAAATCATTCCTCCGCCGCCAACGTGACGAGCCGTCTTGATGGGAAGCCCACCGTAAGACAGGCCAGAGAAGCCACCGTCGAGGTTATTGGAACGCTCTCCGCTGGTGTTCATGACGGCTGCGGTGTTGTTAGCAGCAAGCGGAACCCCGCTCATCGTAACCTGGAACAGAGCAGCGTACTGCTGACGCGCCAGAGGACTGATGAGAATGCAATCAGGCTCGTTGCCAGAAAGCTGACTCACTTGGTCCATTGTCGCCTGCATACGCGGAAGCGAGAGCGCCGCACGAGTCTGAGCGCCACCCACGACCTGCGTGATGATGGTGCTCTGGAGAACAGGGAACTCCGTCGCACTCGCAGGGCTAAACCGGTTGACACCGAAGTGAGCACCAGAAGCGAGGTTCGCGAAGATTCCTCGTGGCTGCTGGTCGAGGTTGTTGGTGACAAGCGTGGCGGGAGCCGCCTGCTGCACAGCCGAAACCACAACCGCAATCGCGAAGCCGTCATCGGTAAGCGCCGTAGTGTAGTTAGCGCCTGCGCCGTCCAGGTCCACAACCTCAAGGGTGATGGTGCGGGCGATAACATCCGTGGCGGTCAACTGAATCTGAACGCAGTTCGGAAGTACGGTATACCCCAGAGCAGCGTTTCGATCCACGCGAACGAGGTCCACCAGAAGCTCGGTGCTACCAGATGCGACAACAGCAGCGCGAAGAGCCTCGATCTTCTCGATGTCTCCGAAGCACTCCCAGGTATCGACAGCAGGAGCAGCACCAGCCGTAGCCTTGTGCTCGTTGAGGAAGCCGACGACGCGACCGCCAGAAATCATGGCGTTGTCCGAGGCGTTCTTCACGTCGTTGACGAGCTTGTCCATCTCGGCTTCCATCCAGCCGATGAAGGAGTTCGCTCCACCTTTACCAGCAGCCGACATGGCGGGACCGGTAATCTGGAAACGACCGTAGAGGAAGTGCGCGTTGACCTGAAGGCGCGAGTAGCCCTGGTCGCCAGCGGCGGGCAGAGTAGTCGCTGCGGTTCCGTCGGACTCGCCACGGAAGGCAACGCCAGTGTTGCGCGAAACGTGGATGGGGATGATTGCAACGCGACCGTTCCAATCAACCGTGGCCTTGGTCATCAGGTCGAGGACCATGACCGAATTGTTGAGCTGCTCTTGGACAGGCCCAAGGTAAAATTCCTTGAGAATGTCGTTCAGTGTAGCCTGTGTGGCTGGCATGTCTGACTCCTAAATGGGGTGATGAGAGCGTGAGCTCTCTATGCGAAGGGGTTGTTGCGGGCCCACATCTTTCTTAAAGCTGCGGAACCCTCACTCACACTCTTCAGCGGCACCTCAGATGCGGTAGCAGTCGCATTCCCTCCACTCTTACTGGGACGCGGAGCCGCCTTGGGCTCTTGTGTCGCGGCCACAGCTTCAGCGGGCGTACTGGACGGGTTCTTCTCAAGATAGGCCGCAATGGCCTTCTCTTCGACACCCGCCACCCACGAGGAATACTGCTCTGCAACCGCTTCTGCTGTAGCTGAAGGGTTGTTGGCAACAGCCTGCAAGATTACGTCCCGTGGTACGGATGGGAACTTCTGGAGCGCAGCACCAACCTCGACCTCCAACTGCTGACGAGCAAGCTGGACCTCGGTGTTGTATAGGCGGTCTTGAAATTCTTTTAACTGCACGTTGTCTTGAGCAGGAGCCGGCTCGTCTTCACCAGCCAGGTATCGCTCTAACCACGCATCGTCTGAATCCGCTTGGGGCGCAGCCTGCACTGGAGCGGGCGCAGGCGTTGGCGCGGGCTGTGCGCGGAGCTTTTCAATCTCCGCTTGCAACTCCGCTCTCTCGTCACGAAACTGATTCCGAGACTCGAGAACCTGCTTAAACCGGTCATACGGGACACGGTGGCCCGATGGCACCTCTTCTTCCGCTGCGGGGCTGTCTTCCGCTGCGGTCTCTAGTGGTGCCGAATCCGCTCCATCTTCCACCTTCGCATTTACGTCCTCTGTGGTGTCGGACGAGGTGTCGGCCTGGACTTGGGTCTCTTCCACAACAGGAGCAGCAACGGGCTCAGGGGCAGGCTCGTCGCCCGCTCCAAGCATATTGGTAATTCCTGACAGTGCTTCTGGGCTCAAATCCATGACTATCTCCGCATTTAACGCCTAGCGGGGCGATTTTGATAACGCTGATTCGGTCAGCGAGGCCATGTCGGTACGCACTCCCCACCTGTCGGTGTTGTTTGCGTCCGTCTTCTTAGGGTGCAATTTGCCAGTGTTCAACTCGAACTGCAACATCTCGTGCAGGTTGCGTGGCTTTTCTTGCACTATCTCTTCGCGCACGTACTCAATTTGGTCAAGACCCATGAGGCCAAGGGCGTGAGCGAATATCATGTCGTCGTGCTTGTTCTTCTGGGCCTCTGGCTTGCCGTTATCGTTGAAGATGAACGTGTTCATCTCGAACTGCATGCGCGCGTCAACGACCTCTAGCTTCTCCATCTCCACATATTCGTGAAGGCGGCTCAGCATCACAGGCCGGGTGTTGACGTTTGTGGAGAATCCGAGCTTGTCCACCCAGCGGTTGCCAACTTTGTCAAAGGCGGTGCGCCGGAAAATAAACGCCCACTCTTTTTTGACCAAGTACTCAAGGATGGACAGGCCGTAGGTGTTCGACTCTACGACCACCAAGGCGTTGTACTTCTTAGCCTCTTGCAGGACACGCTCTGCGAACTGGTGCGGAGCCATGCGCTGATAGAAGGTGGAGCACACCGTTGGCTTGTCCTTATCTGTGACATCTAGGACCGTGAACGCGCTGTAGTCTCCGCTGGGAGCTCCTGACGCCACGTCTGCTCCCAGGCTATACACTCGGTATTTCGAGTGGGCCTTGAATTCTTTGTACCCAGGCGTGATTTGCACATGCGGGTAGATACGGTCAAAGAACCGCTCGCCGCTAGTGATGAACGCCATCTGTGCAGTGAGCGGATATTCTTGGAGGAACGTGTGCCAGTTGCCAGCGCACTTGGTCTCAAGCGTCTCTTGTGCCCACCAGACACGGCCATTATCAAGCTCGTGCTTTAGCCCCATCTCTTTTAGCTTGGGGTGGATGTACTTGGGTTTTTCCTTAGAGACGTAGTTAGGGTCTTGGGTCCACGGGATGAACAGCTTTTGGTAGCCGTTCTCTGCGTGCCACAGCTTGTGGGCATCGTTGACGCCGTTAGCCGTGGTCTCTAACACCACCTCAGAGTCTGGCCCCAGCACCTGGAACGCTCCAGCGATGGTCTTCTCTGGGTCGTTCCAAAACGCAAACTCAGAGCAGTGAAGCGTCTGATAGGTCGTGCCACGAAGGCCTTCTGAGTTCGCGGTGTCTACCTTGATGAGGCCACCGTGGAACAGCTTAAGCTCACGGACGTTGGACTTCTCGGTCTTGAACTTCAGGAACTCAGGGAGGTTCGCGTAGAAGTTCTTATAGACCTCAAATATCGCCTCTGCGGAGTCGCCACGATGGGCAAGGACGGCCACACGGTGGTTTGGCGTAAAGAGGACCCGCCAGAAGTTCCGGGCAGCGACCGCAGTAGTCATTCCTAACTGGCGGGCTTTGAGGATGTACGTCCACGGGTTGTCTTCGACTGTCGCCCAGAACTGCTCCTGCGCATCGTTCATGACGAACGGAATCACGCGGCTTCGCTTGTCGATTATCTTGAGGTACCGCTGGGCGAAATAGCGGAAATCGCATGCGCACTTGCGAATCTCTGCCTCTAGCTTTTCCCGGCTCTCGCTCATCTTCAGTGGGCAGTGTCACGGCTATGCGACGTATTGATTTCCCTGGCGTCCTTGAGGAGGTCGAGCAACTCCTCTGGGGTCATCAGGTTCTTCTGCAATGCCTTGGTCTTGGCCAACACGAGGTCGCGCTCGGCCTCTGCCTTCTCGATGGCCACCTTGTCAATCATGGCCTGCGCCTCTCGAGAGCGGAAGGTTCGCAGCTTGAACTCTGAGGTGGTGCGCTCCAGGTACCAAGCGGCGGCTCGCCAGTCTTTCTCAGCGTGGAACTGAACGAGGTCTAGCATGTTCTGCTTAGAGCAACGCTCTGCTTCGTACACGCGCTCTTTAAAGCCTGGACGCCCGCCCTTCTCTTTGGGCTTGTGCATCCAGCACTTCCACGTCTCGTAGTTGATGTTGAACTCTTCACGCACCATCTTTTGCGTGTAGCCCTTGGTGAGCATCTCGATGGCTTTCTCGCCCAGCTCTGGAGACCAGCGGCCTGGAGACTTTGGGGGCTTACCTTTTAATGCCACGACAGAACCTCCTGAGCTCCGCATTGCGGTCGGTCGTGGAGGTCTCCACGCTCAACACGCGGTGAAACGCCGTGAGGAACTGAACGATGTCACCCCCAAACTGCGGCAAGTCAAAGCCCGCAAACGGCTTGCCATCAACACCGGCAGGCGCGTTTCCAAGCATCCGCTTACGCATGGCCATCAGCACCTTCCTGCACCCTCGATGGCGCGGCCTAAGCGACGCATCGTGGTAGGGCTGCAAGAAATGAAGCATGTCGTTGACATACCCAAGGGCGATCGACCGACACGCGGCAGCGTTGACGTGCTGCTCCATGTTGCCAGGGTTGTGGTAGAGCACATCAAGAGAGCGTTTAATCTCTCCGAGCCCTTCCGCCAGCATCCCCTCTACGATGTCCGCAGAGAACACCTTGGTGATGTTCGCCTTGTGGTCCTCGGACTCAGCGACAGGGGCCGTGTTGAGGTCGCTCAACATGCTCTGTGACAGAACCTCACCCATTGATGTGGTCACAAATCTGCTGCATCTTCGACGCCATCACGGAGGGACCGATAGTCTGGCACTGCGCCATCGCGATGTACAAAGACGCCATCGCAACGTCGTCACCATCGAGCGATGTGCGCGAAGTGACTGACGCGATGAAGTTCTTCATGTCGTAGCTGAGGTCAGTCTCAGTGAGCTTGACCACGTTCTTGGGACGACCCACGGGGTTTGCGGCCTCAACCTTGGGGGCCGGTGCCTTCTTGGGGGCAGCCTTCTTCTTCGCGGGTGCCTTCTTCTTCTCAGCCATCGTCGATATCTCCATGGGAGCGGTTAAGAGCGCGCCTTCGCTTGAGAACGATGCGGGCAAACAGCCTGCTCCTGCGGTAACACGTGTTTCCGCTGTTCCAATGGCACAACGCCTCGGACCAACGTCCGTACTTTTTACGGTACTTTCTCAAAGCCTGCAAGCCTGCGGTTATCAGGTCACAGCCCTCTAGCTTCTTATCTGGACAGTGAAACACCGGCTTCACCTGGAGAGGACCATAGGCACCAGCGGAGCTTATGGCACCCATGTTAAACCGACTCTCGGTAAAAGACAGGGCCACAACGAGGTTCACGTCCGCTCCGTCGCCATGGGCCGCAGAGCCCACAGCTACGCAGGTCTTAAACCGCTCAGGGGTCTGGTCATGAGGTGCCAGCCACGACAGTGCCGTAGCGCAGGCTAGATACACGTAAAAGAAGCTCATGAACCCAGCACCCTCCTAGCATACTCCGCCAGCAGCATAGCGTCAGCGGTAGCATGCACCACCTTCTGGTCAGGAAACAGACGCTGGGCCGCAGCCTTGGTCACGTTCTTGTCTCCCTTGGACAAGCACTTGAGCTCTCGTTGCCATGTAGACGGGGTCACAGTCTCGAAGCGAATCTGGTGACAGACCAGGAGCGCCCTGCAAAACCCGTAGCTGGTGCCGAACTTGAACGTAGAGGACACGCCTTGTCTGGGCATGGCGCTCACTCGCTCAAGGGTGGCGCGAGATATCATCGGGGCATGCTCGATGACGAAGCTAGACACGTCATGCTCTGTAGCAGACAGCCTGACAGAACCGACAAAACCCCCATCCTCGTCAATGACAACGATGGCCCCTGAGTATCCTGGGTCGATGCCCATGTAGTGCTTCAATTCGCCCTCTCGGGGAACGAATCGAGCACCTCATCGGGCTCTAACACGGCGAAACACGGGGTATCTGGCCCCACATAGCCACCGGCCACGTTGTAGCTAAAGTGCTCCATGGCCTCTAGAGAGCCCATGCCCTGGTCCATGAGAATCTCGATGCACTTGTCTTGGTCATAGAGCGTCACAGAGCTCATGCCGCACCGATAGACGATTCCAATAATGGCGTCGTCGAATCCGTCGTAGATAATCATAGTCCCTCCATTCTCGGCTCGAATTTCATGGATGTCCCGCTCCAGGCCACGTCGGTCTCCTTGAGAGAGGTCTCGAGTCCGTGCCTAAACTTGGACATACCGATTTTGCACAGGTTTCTGGGGTGATTGCTCCCAGGGTCGGCCTTGTGAAACAGGAACGGGCTGATAGCCAGGTCGCAATCGTCCTCAATCGCCCCTGAGCCCTTGGCGTCACGCACGGTAATCAGCCTATCGGCCCTCTTGGCGGCTGAATTGGGCTGGCTCAAGACGACAGAGGTGCATTCAAGCTCCACTGCCATGCGCTTCATGCCCTTGGAGTTGGCCGATATCTCCTCTTCTTGGGTTCCATCACGTCTCATACGCGGTGAATCCATGAGTTGTAGGTAATCGACCACAACGAGGCCCAAATCGCCGTATTGGCGCTTCACAGCTCTGGCTTCTCGCTCAATAGCGCCCACATCCCTGGCCGTTTCGCTGATAACCAGGGGTAATTGACCAAGACGCTCTGCTGCATCAATCATCGCTGACTGCTCATAGGACGTAATCTCGCCCATTCGGTGATGCAGGTGTGCAGGAACGCCGCTAAGCGTGGCGATAAGCCTGCCGACCAACTGGTCAGTGGGCATTTCGAGGCTACACACCAAAGCGGGCTTGCCAGCGAGGGCTGAAGACAAGGCGAAGTTGTTAATCGCCAGCGCAGACTTGCCGTGTCCCGCGCTCGCGATGACCACCACCTGCCACCCAGGCTTGAACCCACCGCCGATAACGGCATCTAGGGGAGCAAGGCCGCTAGGTGTGTACCTGGCTTCGACCTTCCCGCTCTGAACATCAATCACCTCGTGCATGTAAGCCGTAGCGATTGAGCTCACATCACCACGCTCGTCTCCGCCAAAGGACTCCTCGACCTCAGAGAGCTTCTGAGTGGCTGCGCTAAGAGCGCTATCAGAGTCCCTGGACTCGTATGCTTGCCGGATGATGTCTTTGCCGGCTTCGACAATCACACGCAGACGCGCTTGATTGCGAATCTCTACCGCATACTGTTCGACACAGCTTGTGCTACCGAACGCATCGTGGCTAGCACCCAGCGCCGTCCACATCTCGCCCATTGAGCCACGACAGTTCGTGCTCGCCCAGTCCCTGAGAAGGTGCAAATCAACACGGCCATGCTCCCGGTAGAGCGTACTGATACCCCTAAACACGTTCGCATTACCAGCATCGGAGAACTCTCCGTGGCTGATATCCACCTGCTCGACCAACGACGGGTCTACATGCAAGACCCCCAACAATGCGCGTTCAATCTGAACCACGCTCAAGTCATCACTCATTGCTCACCTCCCTCTAGTTGCTTGACCATTCCAACAGTGAAGTCCTGCACAGCCTTGGTTGCCTCAGAGAACGACGGCTCCGCCATCCACTCCTTAGCCAGACGAACAATCTCCACCAGGTCGTCCGTCTCGTACACATCCACCAGGTGCCCATCGCGCAGGGCAGCCACCACACCAGCAGCGTCCACCCCGTCATCGCCCATCTTTGACGGCTTGCACAGGTTTACGAACCCCACAGCAGACCAGTGCTTGCCAGCCTTCTCATCACCCACCTCGTGACAAGGACCACCACACTCTTCGCACTCAGGACAGCACCCACAGGGGCTGGATTCCTTTTGCTTGTGGTCACACTCAAAACACATCCAATACGGCGTCTCCATCTCATCCCACCCTTTGGCACGCGCATTGCTACGCGCTCGCTTAAGTATTATACTTACTAGTACTCTCCCCAGACTGACCACTCCCCCCAAGGGAGTGGGCATGTCTGGGAGAGAGCGTCTCTCACCGCGCATGCGCACGCGCGCCTTGGGGGCGCGCTACGATGCGCTGAGTCCTCACCCATCTGCGGTCAAACGCGCCAACGAGGTTCCCATGGCAGACGCTAGCTTACGCCACACCTCAAACGAACCAATCCTGTCACCGTTCTCCAACCTCGAGATGTGAGAGGCACCAATACCGCTCGCATCAGATAGAGCCTGCTGAGACATACCCATCTTCAACCTGCGCTTCATCAACCTCTGGCCCCGAGTCACAGCAGAAGACTGCTTCTCTTCCGATATCGGGCTCGTCAACTTGAGCTCACTCATGTGGCACCTCCTGGGAACGGTTGATAATACGGTAGTGACACAGTGTCAATAGCTAAATGGGTAATGCTGAAAACTGTCGCGCGGAAAATGGGTCTAACCCCGCGCAGACTCCGGACCAAAACTTACTTCGCTTTCCCGCCCTCGCTCGTACCTTCCCAGACCCGTACACGCGCTCCATCCCTCACCCTCTCGCAGGACCCCGTCCCGTGGTGACTGCCAGTCAGGTGGTAGACCATCCCACGTTCTGACCATATCTCACCCACTAGGCTCGAGACGGGACCTCGGTACAGCGTTCAGCCCTACCACCCCGCCCATGTGTCTCAAAATGAGACGATGGAGGCCCGGGGAGGGAGGGAGGCCAGACCCACCGCACGCCACAACGCGAACACGGAAGACGCACACAACACACGTCCCGCATCACGCTCGTGCACGCGCTTGCATAATGCGCGATCCCAGGCACACACGACGTCGCACGCATTACACACACACGTTGGAGCCCTGCACTTGACACCCTGTCATGGGCATGGTCCTATGGCTTCACAATCAATCATCAATGCTCATCATGAGCCTACAAACCAAGGACCCGACCGTGAGCCATACAATCCAGACTCAATTCGACCGAACCGATAGCCCAGTGTCCAACGGAGACACTCTTGAAAACGGCTTCAAGGTCGTAAGCGTCGAAACCCTTGAGCGCGTTTCCGACACGGCAACCGGTGACGTGCGTAGCGAGTTTTCCTACGTCCTGGCAGCGGGAACCGCCGACATGATGCACCCTTACGCAACATGGGCAATGGACAAGAACGGGAGCACGTATTGGGGTCACTACTTCTCGAACATGTTTGAAGCCACGAAGGACTACGTTGAGCGCGTGGAAACCTTCAAGGGCAACCGCTAGGGCCTCGTGCTTCGCTTCGCACAGGGGAGCCCCTCTCCCCTGTGTCCAGCGCGACACGATGTCACGCCAACAACCAGGAGAGAGAATCATGATTTCCGACAAACTACCCTCAAGAGCAGACGAACTACTCAGCGCCCTACGATGCGCACGCAAGGACTACATGAGCGGCGAGACGTGTTCGCTCACATGGATTCGCGAGCGCCGAATCATCATGAGCGAGGCTGAGATTCTCGGGCTCACCGATGAGCTCTTGAGTCGGGCTGGTGAAGCATGAACGCCATCACTACGACACTCACGCGCACCATGGCAGTCGTTGACGCCTACCGCGTACGAATCCGAAACGGTGAGCGTTTCACCATGTCAACCCAATGCGCCATGTTGCGCGAAGGTCGCGACCTTGACGCAGTAGCTATCCAGGCTGCGCTGATTCTTGAGGGCAAGCGGCCCATTCTCACCACGAAACAGACGAAGCTCGACAAGGCACAAGCAGAGACCACGGGCTACGTCAACCGTGGATTGACCCTTGCCACGTCTCGCGAGGCGTCGCCGTTCATCGGGTCCGCGTTCGATGCGTGCATCGGCGCAACCGACGCGTGTCGCCTAGCGTGCGTCGGTTCGCGTACGGGTCAAGGTCGATTGGCATCCTCTGCCATTGCGCGTATCGGTCGCACAATCGCCCTATTCGGCGCTACGCTTGAGTTCTGGGCCCGCTATGACCGCGAAGTCGAGCGAGAGCTAAGGCGCGCAATCAAGAAGGGCCTACGCTTGGCAATCCGTGACAACGTCGCCAGCGACCATGCCCATGTAGCAGCGCGCTCGAAGGCCACGCACCCAACCGTTGAGCACTACGACTATACGGCCATCACGTCCAATATGCGACGCGTGGACGGCGTGCGCCGTGTCTACTCGCTCAAGGATGGCGCGCAGCGTCGCATGCTCGCTAAGCGCATGCTAGCAGACGGTCACGGTGTCGCTGTGGTGTTCGCTGCTAGCGCACGACGCAAGGAGCCGTTGCCTGCTACCTGGAACGGCGCGCCAGTCATCGACGGTGACTTGCACGACCTGTGGTTTCTACAGGCTCCTGAGTCGGGTCCGTTCGTTGTAGGCCTTCGTGTCAAGGGAGACAACGGCCAGGTACAAGCGGCTATTGATGCTGGCTTCGCCGTCGCTGCATAGCTCGCGCACGGGTGACGCGTTGGAGCCTTCACGGGCTCCAACGCTGAACCGGGACCGCGAGCCCGATACGAGTAAACAAACAGGAGAAGAGAGCATGTGGACTGCATGGCTGAGCGATAACGGGGACCACCACCACCATATCGGGACATTCCACTCATTTGAGGCGGCGTGCGAGTGGATGGACCTGTATTTCGGATTCCGAAGCGATGAGATTCCTCTCGGATGGGAAGGCCTAAACGGTGAGTACGGATATCTGAACGAGGGCGAATGATGCGACAGGCTAAAAAAGTATACGAGGTGTTCTCAGACGACACCGCCATGGAGGACCTGGTTCTCGGCCGAATCTGGGACATCCCAGACGACCAGAACGCGAGCCGACTTGAGGTCACCGTCCTAGACGGTGATTGGATTGACCCGATGGCGGCTACGTTCTTCGTGCAGGACTACGGGTCGTGGCTCCGCACCTTCGCCGCCGCGCGTGAGTTCATCTTGAAGAACGCACGACCGCCACAGAACAGCCCCTAGAACGCATCCTACGCCCTCAAGGGAGGGCAACCTACCTACCGAGTAACCAAACAGCCCTTACGGGGGCAGGGAGAGAGCAAGATGAGCAAGAAAGACTTCACCCTACAGGACGCAGGCCCAGCGTATGACACGTCCAAGCGTCGAGGCGCGCGGACCATCTACGTGGACGGGCCCAACGGCAAGGGCGACAACGGGAGTCATATCGAGGTCTTTGGGCCTGACCGTGACGCGATTGCGAGCCTGCTCCTGGGCATGTTCGGAGCCGAGGAGGTCAAGCCAGAGACCGATGCCGCGCGCCTGGAACGGTTTAAGCGTGACATTCTCGGAGCGCATGGAATCACAGGGGGCGACGATGCGACCCAAGCGGCCCCTCCGATGGCGGGCGGGTGTGGCCATTCCGCGTGCAGTCAGAACTACATAGACACTGGTGACACCGCGTGCATCAAAGGGGGCGACGATGAGTAGTTCTATACACCACGTGTCCAATGCTGCGCCCACTCAGTTCGGTGCGCTGTTGCGTCAGTCCTGCAATTGGTCTGTTGCTTGGCACCCAGCGTTCGTCGATGACAACGACACGATCACGCAGGACGTTGACAAGGTGACGTGTGAGGCCTGTCTTGAGGCCACAGGGGGCGACGATGGATAGCCTCATCACAGCCCTAGCCCTGGCTCTGGCCCTGCTCTTCACGAGCAGCGGCCCTGGCCCGGTGGGCATCATCGACCATGGAGAGGATGGGGTCTGGGCTCTCGAATGCGTGTACCCGGACAGCATAGAGCTCGTCTACATCCACGGAGACCATCACGAGGGCGAGCGTGTGCCCTGCCCTGTCGATTTCCCTTGACATATCTGACAGCCTGACAATAATCGCAATCACAGAGCCGTACAACGCTCTCAACCACTGACCCAACCACCAGGAGAATTATTGTGGCCATTACTGACCACCCCACTCTTGACGCTACGCTTGAGGCTGTGGCGTCCCCTCTCGACGCTCTCGCCGTCAGCTTCTTTCTGGCCATCACGGCCCCCGACGATGACCACGTGAAGCTCGCCTTCAGTCAGGCGTCTATC